>OCTA010000558.1_pt1 | contig 34330 bp, 33 predicted proteins | sample 1538991 | NCBI WGS metagenome assembly OCTA01 (sample SAMEA3539302, study PRJEB22396) | soil metagenome | biome: tundra; feature: field; material: soil | place: USA | collected 2010-05 | depth 0.15 m | reverse complement strand
TACGTCTTCAAGGTGATCCGCGACTGGTTCGAGCCGCCGAAGCAGGGCGACCGCCGGCGCGTGGTCGAGAAGTACCTGCTCGTGAAGTACCACGACCGGGCCGGGCGCATGGCCGACACCCTCGAGTACTCGAACGTCGCGCTCCCCCTCAACCGCTTCGACCCGGCGCTCCTCGAAGAGCTGCGGCGCGTGGCCCCTTCGTGCGTCGAGGTCGACGGCGATCGCCTGGTCATCAAGCATGTGTACATCGAGCGGCGCATGACGCCGATGGACGTCTACATTCGCGACGCCGAAGAGCCGGCGCTGCGCCACTGCATCAAGGAGTACGGCGCGGCCATCAAGGAGCTCGCGAGCGCGAACATCTTCCCGGGCGATATGCTCCTCAAGAACTTCGGCGTCACGCGCTACGGGCGCGTCGTCTTCTACGACTACGACGAGATCGCGTTCCTCACCGAGGTGAACTTCAGGCGCCTGCCCGAGGCGACCACCGACGACGAAGAGACGTCCGGCGAGCCCTGGTTCTCGGTGTCGCCGAACGACGTGTTCCCCCAGGAGCTGCCGACGTTCATCTTCGCGCCGGGCCTCGCGCGAGACATCTTCATGGAGCTCCACGCCGACCTCGCGGATCCCGCCTTCTGGATCGCGACGCAGGAGCGCATTCACGCCAACATCCAGGACGACGTCTTCCCTTACCCGCAGGAAATTCGTTTCAAGAACGCCTAGCGGGTCCTCGCGGGAGAGAGAGAGAGAGATTGGCCGCAGAGGCGCGGAGGGCGCAGAGGGATGGGGTCGAGATGTCGCGAGGCGCCGTGACGTGGTGAGCGGCGCGCGGCGCCTGGGTGTGATCGCGTCGCTCGTGGCCGTTCTGGTGCACGTCCGGACGATCTGGTTCGGGTTCACGGAGCTCGACGATCGGGATCTCGTCGTTGACGACCACGCGTTCCTGGTTCGGCCGGGGAGCATCGTCGAGGCGTTCGGACGGGCATACATGCACGTGGTCGATCGCGGGCATGCGTACTACCGGCCGCTGGTGACGGTGTCGTACGCGCTCGACGCGCGGTGGAGCGGCGTGAACCCGGCGGGCTACCACGCGACGAACGTCGCGCTCCACGCCATCGCGACGGCGCTCTTCTTCGCGCTGCTCGAGCGATTCGCGCTTCCGCCCGTGGTGGCCCTCGGCGGCGCCCTCGTCTTCGCGGTGCACCCGGCGCTGGCTTCGGCGGTCGCGTGGATTCCGGGGCGCAACGACTCGCTGTTCGCCGTGTTCGCGCTCTCGGCGTGGCTCTGCTTCATGCGCGATCGCGCGCGTCCCTCGCTCCCGGGCAGGGCGCTTCACTTCGCCTTCTTCGCTCTGGCGCTCTTGACGAAAGAGACGGCGATCGCGCTGCCGCTCGTCTGGGCGGCGGAGGTCGTGATCGTCGACGGCGAACGCCGGTGGCGCGCGAGCGCGGTCCCGTATGCGGTCGGATGGGCGGCGCTCTGCGTCGGACTCGTCGTCGTTCACGGCGCGCTCGCATCGGAGAGCTCCGGGGTCCGTCTCGCCCTCCTCGTCACGAACCTGCCGGTGCTCGCGGCGAGCCTCGGCAAGGTCGTATTTCCGTTCGCTCCGACGGCGCTGGCGGTGGCCGCCGACGTGTCGGCCTGGCCGGGCGTGCTCGCCGCCGGAGGCCTGATCGCAGGCGCGCTCCTCGTCCCCGGCGTGCGCGGGCGTGTCGTGTGCTTCGGAATCGCCGCGTTCGTGGCGCTCCTCGCGCCCGTGCTGGCCGCGCCGGGCACGCTGCTCCTCGACAACCGCCTCTACCTGCCGGCCTGCGGCGTCCTCGTCGCGCTGGCCGAGCTCGCGCGGGCCGCGGCGTTCGCGCGTGAGAGACCCGTCGAGCCTCGGCTCTTCGTCGCGCTGTCCCTCGTGCTCGTCGGGGTGCTCGCGGCCGTCACGGCCGGCTACGAAGGCGCGTTCCAGGATCGACGGACCTTCGCGCGCGAAGCGGTGGCCGGGTCACCGCACTCGCCGCTCGCGCACTTCTGCCTCGGCCAATCGTATCAGCTCGACGGAGACGCGGAGCCCGCCTTCGCCGAATACCAGGCGTCGCTGGCGCTCGGTCCCGGCGAGGTCGTACACAATAACCTCGCGGTCCTCTACATGGCCGTCGCGCGCTGGGCCGACGCGGAGCGCGAGCTCCGCGCCGAGCTCGCGATGAACCCTCGGTATGCGAAGGCGTTTGCGAACCTCGCGATCGTATTGCGGCGCGAGGGCCGTGCCGACGAGGCGCGCGAGGCGTCGGAGGCCGCGCGCGAGCTCGAGGAGCCGTAGAGCACGCGGCGAGACCGCCCATCTCGGTCTCGGCCGCGCCGCGTGGCGCTCGGGCGCGACCCGGTGTACCCGTCTCTTCCATGTCCCTGGCCGCAGACCCCTTGACCGACGACGAGGCGAAGTCGCTCCAGCAGGCGCTCGATCGGTACGAACCGAAAGACGTGCACGACGCCCTCGACCGCATCGACGAGAGGACCCTGAACGACTGCCAGGGCAGCATGAACGCCTCGGGCCAGCTCGTGGGCGGGGCGACCGAAACGGGCGTCTTCGTCCACAAGCTCGCGGGCGGCAGGGCGGCGATTCGGGTCGCGTACACCGACATCCACGGCGCCATCTACGACGAGCTCGAGCTGGCGGCGCTGGCCGTGAAGGGGCTCGTGCAGACGCTGATCGCCGCGCTCGAGGCCGGGAGGGCTCCCCACAGGCGGTAGGCCCGATGCCGCTCATCGAGGGCGAGAAGGAGATGGGCCGCAGAGGCGCAAAGGGCGCAGCGCCGTGGCAGAACCGTGGGAGAGGTTCTCGCTCGCTACGGAGGGGCGCCGCAGCCCGGCGGATCCCCCGAGGTGCCGAGCACGTCTTCCCCGTTCGCGCACAGCACCTCGGGACCTTGACCGTAGTGCGCCTTCGCGAACGCGAGGAACGCGTCGGGATCGAAGCAGTTCGCGCGAAGCGTCCACCCCCAGGCGCTCGCGGCGAAGCGAACGTCGAGGCGCGGGTCCGGCGTCATCACGAGGCGATGGCGAATCCCCTCTCCGCCGGAGGTGCAGAGCGGGTCGTCGGGGTACTGGTCCATCATCTGCTGGGCGGCCGCGACGTCGGTCGCGCAGCCCGCCTCGCCGCAGTTGTACGAGAGCACGATGGCGCCGTGCTCGAGATCATGCACCCAGTATCCCTCGGGAACCGGCTGGTCGTACGTCACGTACGCCGCCCACACCGGGTAGTGATCCCCCGAAGAAGGCGGGAGCGTCTGGTAATCGACGTACGAACAGATCGCGACGTGCGTCGCCCCCTCGATCGCGTGCTGCTGCGTCACCGCCCCGCAAGCCCCGACCGGGGCGCTGGCCGCAAACGAGCCTCCCCCGTCCCCCGCCGGCGCCCCCCGGCTCACCGTCCCCCCGCACGACACGGCGCCAACCAAGCCCAGCGCCGCGCCGACGGCGCTGACGAAGGCCGCGCCCCGCGACGAAGGCCACGAGCCCGGCCCCGCGTTCACCGCCACTTGATGCTGCAGCCGACGCTCGGCGCCTGCTTCGACGCCGGCGCCTGCCCGGAGGCCACCGCGTCGACGGCCGCCCGGAGATCCCGGCCGGTGACGGGCTTTCCGTTCGAGGGCCGGCTGTCGTCGAACTGGCCCCGGTAGGCGAGCTTGCCCGCCGCATCGAAGAGGAAGAGGTCCGGGGTGCACTCGGCGCCGAACGCGCGGGCGACGTCTTGCGACGCGTCGAAGAGAAACGGGAAGCCCCACTTCTCGGCCTTCGCGAGGCGCGCCATCGGCTCGGGGCCGTCTTGCGGATAGTCGTCGGCGTCGTTCGAGTTGATCGCGACCACCGCGAAGCCGCGGCTCTGCGCGTCGTGAGCGGCGCCCACGAGCTCTTTCCGCAGGTGAACGACGTACGGGCAGTGGTTGCAGATGAACGCGACCAGGGTTCCGCGCTTGCCCTCGGCCAGCGCGGTCAGGTCGACGGTCGTTCCGTCGACCACGTTGGTCAGGCGAGCAGCCGGGAGGGGCGTTCCGAGCGCGAGCATGCGGGAGGGCGTCGCCATGAAGGATCCTTAGCGGGCGCTCATCGTCTCGCCAGGATGCGGGCCACGATGTACACGGCCGCGCTCGCGACCCAGATCCCCGCCCGGGCGCCCATCTTCGATCGGAAACCCCAGTAGGGCGCCAGCGGCGCGACCACCGCGGCCACCGCGGCCCGCCACCGCGGGGACCGGCCCGCGAGCCCGGCGACGAGCGTCAGGTGCGCCGTGACCAGCGCCGCGAACGAGAGCACGACCGCGGCCATCACCCCTTCGTCGCGCGTCATCGGTCGGTCTCGATCCGTGCCGCTCCATGCGGCTCCATGCGGGTCAATAGCGGTGCTGCCAGATGAGGTCGAGGATCGACGTCCCCTGGTCGCCGCGCGTGGCCTCGAGCGACCAGGCCCGCAAGAACCGCCAGTTGAGCGTCGCGTAGTACGTGTCCGGGTTCGCGCCCGGCACCGGGACGCCGAGCACGTACGCGACCTGCAGCGAGATGTCGCGCGCGATCTGGACCTCGACCTCGGGTCGCGGGTTGGCCTGCGACGTGTCGATCTTCGCCGAGATTCCGCCGGCGAGGCCGAACTTGTCGAGCGCGCGGTTGACGCCGCTGAGGGCGCGGTTGATGGGCTGCGTCGCCACGCCCCCCGCGGCGCCTGCGACCGGCGCCGCCTGCTGGCCGGCGGTCGTGTCGGACTCGGTCGTGCCGAAGAGCAAGAGCGCGCGGATGTCGTTCTCGCCGCCCGGGAGCTGCGGGTCCGAACGGAGCGTCACCTTGCCGTTCTTGAGCGGGCCCGAGAAGTCGGCGTACACGCGCGTCCCGTCCGCTGCGGTCCACCCGGCCGTCAGGACCACCTGCGGATTGCCCGGATCGTCGCCGGTGAACGTCACCGTACCGTTCTCGATCTCGAAGGGCTTGCCGTTCACGTCGATGGTGCCGCGCGAGATCTGGATCTGGCCGGTGACCTGGACCTCGTCGGCGATCGTCACCACGGGCTGTCCGGTGAGTCGCACGTCGAGGTCGGGGCCGCGCGAGACCTCGACGTTCTTTCCGAGGTTGACCGTGATCCGGATGGGCATCCGCGGCGTCTCGCCGCTTCCGGTGTCGACGGTGGCGTCGAGCGGTACCTCGACGAACCCCTCTTCGCCACGCATGACGCCGGTGGCCACGTTCTCGATGTCGCCGAGCGCCTGGACGTCGTGGGTCCCCGACGCGGGCAGGTCCATGTTCAAGGTCGGGACGTCGACCGTCACGTCGAGCCGGTCGCGCGCGGGCGTGAGGGCGGCGGCGATGTCGAAGTGGCCGTCGAGCATGCCCATCTGGACGCCATCGAACACCACGGGGATCGCCTCGTTCTTCGGCACCTGCACGGTCGCGCGCGCGCCGGCGAAGGCGAAGCCCTTGAGCCGCGCCGTGGCCGCCGCTTCGAGCCTGCCCGTCACGCCGTAGGCGACGGCGTCGTGGAGCGTGAGCAGGCCGTCGGGCGTCAAGGACAGCTGCGCCGAGATGTCGGCGAACTCGCCGCCCAGGGCGGCGAGTTCGAACGAGCCATCGGTCAACTTGATCGTACCTTGCGGGTGCGCTTCGCCTGCCCCGGGATCGAACCCGATGCGGGCGGCGGCGTCGATCCGTCCGTCGAGCGACGCGAACAACCCTGAGACGAAGGGGTAGAGCAGCCCGGCGCGAAACTGCACGGCGGCCAGCGTGATCTCCGCCGCCTGGGTCTCGTCGAGGCTCGGAACGAGCGCCTTGCCCCAGCGCGTGCCCGCGTGCACGTGGGCCTCGAGGAAGCCATTCTGCTGATCGGTCTGATCGAGGCGCGCGGCCGCGTCGAAGGCGTGGCCGTCGAGGACGGCCTTCACGCTGGCGGCCCGGCACGCGACGTCGCCGACCGTGAGCCCGTCGAACGCCACGCTCAGGGTGGCGCGCGCGTCGTCGTGCAGGCGGTCGAGCGTGAGCTCGCCGCTCGCTTTTCCACGGACCTGCCGGTCGCTCAGGAACGTGAACGAGCGCAGCGGCAGTCCGTCGAGCTTCGCGCGCGCCGACGCGGTCCACGGCACCGGCGCCCCGGCGAACCCCGCGACCACGTCGGAGGCGCGGGCGTCTCCCGTCACGCTGGCGTCGAGGACGACCTTGTCCTTGTTGGTGGCCTGCACGGTGGCGGTGCCGTGCGCGCCGTCGTACGCGCCCGAGAAGTCGAGATCGACGGGGAGCGACGACGCGGTGGGGTCGACCCGGCCGCGCTTCAGCGTGGCGGTCGCCTCGAGCGTCGGGCTCGAAACGGCGCCGCGCCAGTCGACGTTGGCCTGGAGCTGGCCGCGAAGGTCGCTCAGTCCCAGGGCCGGCGGCAGCGATTGCAGCTTGCGCCCGGGCACGTCGAGGTGCGCCTCGAAAGGCATCGCGCGAAGAGCCTCGCCCGCGTCTTCGGCGCTGAAGATCTTGCCGTAGGGGACATTCGAAGACGTCGCTGACATCTCGACGATCGGTCCGATCGCGTCGCGAATCGACGCCTCGAGCGCCGTCTCGCCGGTGTCGTCGTCCACCGTCAGACGGATCGTCGGGTCGATGCCTTCGAGCCGCCAGGCGCGCGACCCCTCGCCGCCGGCGAGCACGAGGCCGGTGGTCGCGGCGGTCCCCTCGACTCCGGGCGTCGCGTCGGCACTCGACTCGCGCGCGATGTGGGCGGTGACGTCGAGTACGCCCTCCACCTCCTTGAAAGGCGACGAACCCGGGGGAAGGGCGGCGACGAGCTTCGGCAAGACCACGTGCGCGTTGACGACGACGGCTCCCCAGGCGCGACGCCACGACGACCGCGAGAGGGCGTCCTCGGAGCCGAGCTGCACCGACGTGGACCGCACGTCGAGCGAGCCGATGTCGGCCACGCGCGCGGTGATCATGCCCGCGGCCTGCCGCCCGTGCAGCGTCACCTCGACGTGCGCGTCGACGTCGGCGAGGCCGGCAAAGGCTCCCTTGGACAAGTCCATGGCCACGCGGCCGTCGGCGGCGCTCTTCGTCAGGGTGGCGTCGACGTCGAGCGACACGCGACCGCCCTGCACGATGGGGACGCGCGTGAAGCGGGCGATGCGGGCGAGCTCGAGCTCGCCGGTCCGCGCCTTGACGTAGAGGCGACCGGGCGCGATGCGCAGGGTCACCTCCACCGGCGCGCCGAACCCCTTCATCACCGCGTCTTCGACCTGGATGCCGTCGGCGGCCACGCGAACGAGCCTGGCCTGGACCCGCGCGTGCTGCTCCGATGCGCGCGCGGAGAGGTCCACGTTGGCAAGGGAGACGCCGTCACCGAGCCGGAGCTTGGCCCGCGCGCTCAGCGACGAGCACTGCAGGCGAGCCACGTCGACCTCCTCGCCGCTCACTTGCACCTCGAGGGACGGGTCGCCGATCGGGCCGAACGCGTGCAAATCGGCGTGCGCCGTGGTCGCGCGCAGACCGGCGACCTCGAGCGACTCGGCGGACGCCGCGACCCGCGCGTCGAGGGTGCCCCTCAGGAGATCGATCGTCCCGTCGGCGCGGGCCAGCGCGCCGCCGCTCATCGGGACGCCAAGACTCCGGAGGAGCCTCACGCGCGCGAGGTTCGACGCGTTCGTCTCGGCTAGAAACGCGAGCCGGAGATCGCCCTTCGACGGCAAGAGGCGCACGCTCAGCGTCGTCGCCGCGCCCGGCTCGCGGATCACGGCATGCGCCGTCGCCTCGATCTCTCCCCCGGGTGACGGCTTGCGCGCCAGGTTGGCCGTGAGCGCGAACGCCGGCGTCTGCGCGGGCCCGACCGTGCCCGGCCCCGCGTCGAGGACGGCCCTGGCGTCGAGCGAGCCGTCGGTCCTGGTGACGACGGACACGTCGCCGGTCACCGACACGTCGGAGGGCGGGGCCGAGGGGGCGAACGCGCTCGCGTCGAGGCTCCGGGCATCGACGTGCAGCGACGCGCCCGGCGAGGGCGCGAGCGTCACCGGACCTTCGAGGTCGAGCGTGGTCTTCCCGAACGACGCATGCGCGCGGGTCGCGAGGCGCGCCGCGCCGCCGACCGGCCCGTGCGCCTCGGCGTGCGCCTGCACCGGAACGGTGATCGGCCAGGCGGGCAGGACCGCCCGCACTTGCTCCGGGGTCGCGAGCGGCACGTCAGCGGAGGCATCGAGGTCGCCGCTGTCGTAGGCGACGTCGCCGTTCACGGCGAGGGTCCCGAGCACGCCGTGCGTCGTCACGCGAAGGCCGACGGCGCGCCCCGAGTCCGACGGGAGCGCGAGGTGCACGACGGCGTCTCCGTGAGCGTGCTCCTCGGGGAAGCCGGGGACGCCCCGCCCCTCCCATCGGGCGCAGGTGACGTCGACGGTGAGCTTGTCGTTCACGAAGAGGAGCGAAGCGCCGGTGTCATCGACGTCCGCGTCGAGCGGCGGGAGGCCCGGGGGTTGGCCGCGCACGGACGCGTGGCCCACGTGAATGTCGTGGATCGTCAGGCGGACGCGACGGCCGGGACCGGACGGTCCCGTCTGCGGGGTCGGTCGCGGAACGAAGGCCTTTCCGATCCGGAGGTCCTGGACCGTGTCGGCGTCGAGTGCGACGTGCGCGCGGGCGATCGAGACCCGTGGAATGTCGATGACGATGTCGCCGCCGCCGACGAGCGATCGAAGGAGCGTCACCGTCGCGATGCGGGCGGTGAGCCCGGTCGTGTCGATCACGAGCTGGCCGTCGGGATCCTCGACGCGCACATCGGCGAACTCGACCCCCGACAGACCGACCCCGCCGACGCGCACGATCGTGAGGCGCCCTGCGAAGATCGGCATGAGCAGGCCGTTGACGCGCTCGACGATCGCCCGCCGGGCCGCCGGGACGTCGACGTGCACCACGAGCCCGACGACCGCGGCCAGAACGAAGACGACGGCGACGCCGACGCCCTTGCCGACAGCCCGTCCGACGCCGCGCGCCACGGCCCGCACCATTCAGAAGGCCTCCCCGATCCCGAACGCGAGCACGATGGGCAGCTGGAAGAACGTGGGCTGAATGCCCTCGTTCGGGTCTTCGCGAAAGGCGTCCGAGCCCGTGGCGGCGCCGAGGACCTGCAGCGGCTGCACCCGATAGCCGACGTCGAAGCGCACGGGGCCCACGGGAGTCTGGTAGCGCACGCCTCCGCCGCACGACATGTGCAAGTGGTCGAGGCGGAGATCGAACTCTCGCGAAGACACGTCTCCCGTGTCGCAGAAGACGACCAGCCCCAGCGGTCCGCTGACGTCGAAGCGCGTCTCGATCGAGGCTTCCCACAGCGAGAACCCCCCGAGCGGAATCGAGCACGCGAGATTGATTGTCCCGTTGGTGAGGCAATTGCTGACCTGCGAGCCGCCGGTCACGGGGCTGAGGAACGGCACGATCCCGTGCGGCGACACGCCGCGCAGCGGGAAGCCGCGGTTGGCGCTCGGACCGCCGGAGAAGAAGCCGCGAAAATAGACCGTCTGCAGGTCGGTGTTGAACTTCGCGCCGCTCTGCACCGCCGACTCGTTGTGGTCGTGAACGTCCTTGAGATCGGCCCGATAGTCGCCGCCGTAGCTCGCGCCGAAGAGGAACCCGAGCTTGCCCTTCACGGCGAGCGTGATGTCGCGGGCCAGGGGCACGTACGCGCGCACCTCGGGTTGAATGCGAACGTCGGTCGGCAGGCCGGTTCCAGGGAAGCCGGCCACCTGGAAGTCGTTCGAGAGGTACACGCCCGAGTGCGGGTGGACGGGGTTGTCGCGCAGGTCGAGCGTGGTGGTGAGCTGCGGATAGAGAAGGAGGATGTCCTTGAGGTTCGCGAGATCCGAGTCGGGCTTGTTCACGTACGCGAACGGAAGCTCGGCCTGGACGTTGTACGAGAGCGTCGCGTTGACGTGCTTTCCGAAGCGGCGATTGAGGCCGACGGCCGCCTTCGGCTCGATGTACCCGACCACCGGGTCGTTCTTGTCCGGGTTGGCCTGGAGCTGCAGCGGGTAGATGTTGAACTCGGGCTGCACGAACCCGACCGTGCGCGCCTCGATGAACCCGGGCTGGCGCAGCTGAAAGCGCAGGCGCTCTTCGGGGAGCAGACTGTCGACGGTGCAGCAGTCGCCGATCCGCACCGGGTACAAGACGACCCCCGGCTTCAGCTCGACGGAGAAATCGCGGAGGCCGCCGAGGAAGTCGTGGTCCTCCCACCCGAGCAGCGCATGGACGTCGGTCTTGATAGCGTCGAACTCGGCGCCGCCCCCGAGCCGGGTCAGCCGGAGCTTGGCGGGTTCGAGGCGCACGACGAGGGGAATGACGGGCGTCGGCGGATCCGAGAGGGTCGGCTCGATCGTGACCGAGCTGAAGACCTCGAGATCGAGGAGCGCCTGCGTCGCCGACTCGATCGCCCGAGCGGAGTACGTCTCGCCTTCCTTGATGTCGATCGCACGGCGGATCGGCTTCTCGTCGACGTAAGATGGTTTGGACCCCGCCGCGTCGGGGCCCAGGCCTTGGAGCGTGACCGCGCCGAAGACCGCGTGGATGCCGGGCGTCACGGTGAAGTGGTAGTCGATCGCGTGCGCGCCGAGGTCGGCCTGAGCGTCGACCTTGAGCTTGGCATAGGCAAACCCGCGGTCTTGCAGCTCGCGCGTGACCGCGTCTTGCGATCTCTTGTAGGCGTCCTCGTCGAAGCGGGCGTCGCTCGGGAGGGCGTCTCGCGCCGCCGCGCGGACCGCGTCGGCGTCGACCGCGGGGAGGGCGTCGAGCCCGTCGACCTGCACGAGGCGATTGACCGTGGGCGGCCCCTCTTCGACGACGATGTCGACCCGCACGTGCTGCGCGCTCAGGTGCGTGACCCGGGCCGCCCGCGCGCGCGCCTCGAGGAAGCCGCGTCCCCGGTAGTAGCGCTCGATCCGCGCGAGGTCGCGCTGGAGCACCGACTCGTCGTAGAGGGCGTAGTCGTAGACCCAGCCGCGGAAGAGCCCGAGGAACTTGGGGGTCTCCGCGGTCGCGAGCCGGTCGGTGATGTCGTCCGGATCGATGGCGTGCGTGCCGTGCACCCGGACCGCGTCGACGGCGGTCTGACCGTTCGGCACCGACCCGCACCCCGCGCTCCCGAGAGACGCCGCGAATGCGAGGAGCGCGAAACGGGGGAAGACGCGGAGGAAGACGCGGAAGAAGACAGGCATGCGCATCGCGCGGGTCGCGGTTAGAAGTAGCGCATGCGCCTCGCACTCGCGATCGTGGGATCGCTGCTGGCTGCGTGCGGCGGCCGTTTTCCTCGACCGCCCTACTCGGCGCAGCCGACCAGCGCGCTCGTCGAGCTACGGGCGCCACCGCCGCCGGCCCGCGTCGAGTCGGTGCCGCCGAGGCCAGGCTCGGGCGTCGTGTGGATCGACGGCGAGTGGACCTGGCGTCGCGCCCGGTGGGCGTGGATGCCTGGCCGCTGGGTCGTTCCGCCGCCGGGCGAGACCTTTTCGCCGTGGGTCGTCGTTCGCGGCGAAGACGGACGGCTCTGGCAGGCGCCCGGCACGTGGCGCGACGCCAAGGGCAACGCGGTCGAAGCGCCCACCCCCCTCGCCTCGGCGACGGTCGAATCGGGCCCGGTCGTCAACGCCAGCGGAGCGATCGAACCCACGGGTCGCACGCTAAAAGCGACGAACAGGAACGCGGCTCGCTGAGCGCGGCAGCGGCGCCTGCCGCTGGAACGCGCCGTTGCCGGCGGTCGAGAGCACGACGTCACCGTCGCGTTCGGTCGCACGGAGCGCCGCACCCGGCGCGCCGAGGCTGGTCGCCCGTGTCGACGAGCGGCGCGACCGTATCAGGGCTACGTCCCCGTGGCCGAATGAGTGGCGGTCCTTTCGGCGAGCTCCGACGCCAGCGGCTCCGGCAGGCCCAGTCGGCCGGCTCGCAAGAGCTCGCGCCACTGCTCGCTGCTGTGGATCGCGGGGGCCGTGGTCGCGAGGAAGTCGCGAAGCACTTCGAGGAAGCGACCCGGCGCGGCGTGGTGGGGAAAGTGCCCCGCGTCCTCGAACGTCTCGAGCCGGCTCCCGGGCATCGCGGCGTGCGCGAGGCGAGCGTGGCTGATCGGGATGATGGCGTCGTGCGCGCCCCAGACGAGCAAGGTCGGCATTCCGCGCGTGAGGTAGCAGCGGTCGAGCATCGTGATCACCTGACCGCGATGATCGATGACCGCGCGCAGCGTCCGGACGAACGCGCTTCGAGCGGTCGCGTCGGGCAGCGTGTCGAAGACGCGCAGAAAGTCGGCGGCGTCGCGTCCCAGATCCGTTCCGAGCCTCTGGAACGCCTTGAAGACCGCGCGCACAGCGAAGCGCGTGAAGTCGTAGCCCACGAGCGGCAAGAGCAGATCGGCGTCGGGCAGAGAGGCCAGGCGAAGGAGGGGATGAACCTCGTTCGAGACGCCGCCGGTGCTGACGAGGACGAGGCGCTCGCACCGCTCCGGGTACTGGTAAGCGAACTGCATCGCGACGCCGCCGCCGAGCGAGTGGCCGACGACGGTCGCGCGGTCGACGCCGAGCACGCTCAGGAGATCGCGCATGCCGTTGGCGTAGGCCGCGACGGAGTAATCTGCGCGCGGTTTGTCGGACGCGCCGTGTCCGAGCAGATCGGGAGCGATGACCGTGTGGTCGAGCGCCAGGAACGGCAAGAGGTGGTCCCAGGTCGCCGAGCTGTCGCCGATCCCGTGAATGAGGAGCAAGACCGGCCCCTGCCCCACGCGGACGAACGCGCGGCGGTACCCGTGGAGCGTGCGAAACTGAACGGAGTAGTTCCACACGACGACTCTTCAAAACGTAGCAGGCAGAAGATTGCGTGTACGTTTCGGCCGAGCTCGGCACGGCCCTCGCCGGACCGACGCCGCGCGAGAGCGAGATGCGCCGCCCCTATCACTGCCCTGCGCTCTCTGCGCCTCTGCGGCCCGTCTCCCTCTCCTTCGAGGTCTTGTGGTTCGAGCAGGCGCTCCACGCGAGAACGAGCACGCACAGCGTCCAGGTGACGAGCAGGCTGGGGACGTCGCCAATGCGACGGGCGATCGCGGCGAGCGCGAGCGGCCACGCAAAGCCCACGTACGTGAGCGCGTAGAAGATTCCGGTCAGGCGCCCTCGCGTCTCGGGGCTGCCGCGCGTCTCGATGAATCGAAGCCCCGCGATCAAGCAGCCGCCGTACCCGGCTCCGAGCAGCAGCGCGGCGACGAGGACGGCGAACGGCGAGCCTGTCTTCGCCGCGAGGGCTGCGCAGAGCAGGCCGACGACGCCCATCGACAGGCCGAACGTGTTCGCGCTGGGCGGGCGCCAGGCGCGGAGAACGGGCTGAACGAGGACGCCGGACAGGAGCGTCGAGCCGGTGACGAGTCCCGCGAACACGACCGCGAACGCCCCGAGCTTCGCCCGGACGAGCCCCGGGAGGACCGCGCTCGAGACCGAAGGCAGGACGAAGACCCACGGCGCCACGACGGCCACGGTCGCGAAGCCGCTCGGGAGCCGTCGGCGGCCCTGGCTCGCTTCGCGGCCGGCCCGGCTCGGGTTCGTAGCGGCGGTCGGCGAGCGATGCGGGGCGTCGCCGGCGGGCTCCGAGCGCGGCGCGAGAACGACGGCGACGATCGTGGCGACGAGGACCGCGGCGTGCACGGCGTACGGGAGCTGCATCGGCCATGGCAGCCACTGGGCGAGGACTCCGGTCAGAAGCGGACCGCCGCCGAAGCCGCTCGAGAGCGCGACGGCCGCGCGGCGGGGGCCGGTGCCGGCCGCCTCGCCGCCCGCCAGGTCCTGGAGCCAGGCCGTCCCCGCAGTGAACGTGGCGCCGGCGCCGAGACCCACGACGAACCGCCCCGCGAGGAGGACGCCGAACCCGACCTGGCCGCCGGCGAGCAGGCACGTTCCCGCTAGCGCGACGACCGACGCGGGCAAGACGACCGCGCGGCGCCCCCGTCGATCGGAGAGCGGCCCCCCGAGAAGGAGCCCGGGCACGAGGCCCACCGCGTAGACGCCGAAGAGGATCGCGAGCTCGACCGACGAGAGCGCGAGGTGCGCGCGGTACTCGAGGAGCAACGGCACGAAATGGTTCGCCCCCCAGGCGACGGCGAAGAGCAGCCATGCGACGCGGCGCGACGAACTCATGACGCAGGCTTGTAGAGTCGCGGACGGCCTCGCGTCGAGTACACTCGCGGCGATCATGAAGAACGGCGCCTCGTCCGAAGCAAAGCCGCAGCTCCCTGCGTCCGTGACCCACTTCGGCATCAACGTCGTTGGTCTCGCGTGTTTGTTGGGCACGCTCTTCGTCTTGCGGCGGCTGTCGCTGTCTTTGCAAGACGACGTGCTGGCGATTCTCGCGGCCGTCTCCGTGCCGATCGTGGTCCTCGACGTCCTGGTCCTCCGGGTCCATCGCCGAGCCACCACGGGGCTCGACTGGGACCAGACGTTCGCGCCGGACTACCCTCGCGTCGCCACCAAGCTCCTCGGGCTCGCGGTCACCGTCGGGCTCATCGCGTTCGCGTACTGGCAGCTGCCCGAATACCACGGCGCGTTCTACGACCCGTTCTACCGGATCCTTCGCCGCCTGTGGGCGCCCCTCGCTGTGGCGACGCCGGCCTACGTGACCCTCGTCGACGGCGTCATGCGACAGCCGCGCGACGCCTACTGGCAAGTGGGCCGCGCCGTTCTCGGCCACACCAAAGACGTGCGCGGCCCCGAAGTGGCGAATCACTTCCGCGGCTGGCTCGTGAAGGCGTTCTTTCTGCCGCTGATGATGGTGTGGATGCACGGCCAGATGAAGAGCCTCATTCACTTCGACTTCACCGTCATCGACTGGTCGAACCTGAAGCTCTACGACTTCTTTTACGAGATCATCTTCGGCGTCGATCTCATCTTGGCCACCGCGGGCTACGCGCTCTCGCTGCGCGTCATCGACACCCACATTCGCTCGGCCGAGCCCACGATGGTCGGGTGGGTGGTGGCGCTCTTTTGCTACCAGCCGTTTTACAGCCTGATGGAGACGCAGTTCGTACGCTACTCGAGCGACTACGGCTTCGGCGCGTGGCTCGCCGCGTGGCCCACCCTGCGCTGGGTCTGGGCGGGTACGATCGTGCTCTTGATCGGCACGTATACGCTCGCCACCGTGGCCTTCGGGGTTCGCTTCTCGAACCTCACGCACCGCGGAATCCTGACCAACGGACCCTATCGCTTCACCAAGCACCCGGCGTACGTGACCAAGAACCTGTCGTGGTGGTTGGTGTCGATCCCGTTCATTCCCCACACGGGCGTGCTCGACGCCGTGCATCACTGCATCGCGCTCGGCTGCGTGAACACGATGTACTTCCTGCGCGCGCGAACCGAAGAGCGGCACCTGTCGCGCGATCCGACGTACGTGGCCTATGCGCTCTGGATGAACGACCACGGGGCGCTGCGGTTCCTCGGGCGGCTCATCCCCGCGCTCCGCTACAAGGCGCCGGTCGCCACGCCGTCCGCGGTCGCCGGCGCACCCGTCTCGGGAACCGCGCCCGACGCTGCCCTTGCCGAGTGACCGTCGAGCGAGCGAGCGGCGACTACGCGGACGCCGCGATCTCTAGTTGTTCATCGCGCCTTGATCGATCCAGTTCTTGATGAGCGCGATGTTCGCAGCCGAGAGCGGGGTCCTGTTCTGGGGCATTCGCACGCCGCAGGTTTGCGTGCCCGCGACCTTCATGTAGAGCAGGCTGGTCGCCGAGCTGCCGGCGACCACGCGCGTCTCGCCCGAGCTTCCGCACCCGCTCCCCTGTGCCACGACGCCGACGAGATCGGTGTACGCCGTAGCCTTGACGTTGAAGCTCATCATGGGCGCGGCGATCCCGTGACAGCTGCTGCAGGCAGGGCCGAGGATGGAGTTGAAGACCTGGGTGAAGGTCGCCGTGCTCGCGGGCGGCGTGCCCCCGGAGCTGCCACTCGATCCGCCGCTCGATCCACTGCTCGATCCGCCGCTCGAACCGGCTCCCGCGTCGGCCTTCGCGGAACCGCCCGAGCTCGCGTCCGGCGACCCCGCGTCCGTCGCGGCGCCCGGCCCGCCGGTCGACGCCCCCGAACTCGAGCGGGTCGCGGCGGAGCCGCCACCCGAGTCGACGTCTTGCGCGGCGTTCGAACCGCCGCCGGAGTTCGAGCCCGACGAACTCGCGCTCTGGCCGGAGCCCGAACCGATCGTGTCGGCGTCGTCGCCCGCCAGCGAGGTCGACGCGGCATCGTCCCCGGCGCTCGATCCGTCGTCGCCTGGTGCGGTGCCACCACCGGAGGCGCCGCTGCATCCGGCCAGCGTGATCGACGCGACGAGCGCGAGGGGCGCGACGAAAATCTCGCCGAGACGGACGATTCCATCAGAGAAAACGAGCCCTTGCATCACGCACGTTAGCGCTCACGCGCACGCACGTTAGGCGAACGGCTGCTCACACGTTTGTCGCGGGGGGAAACGATACGTCTGCCTGTCGGCGGCCGCCTCCCGGTATTGCCGTCAATTTCGGCCGCCCCGGCGGATCTGTGTAGCATCGGCGGTCGCGCTGGCGAACCAGGCGCCCGTGCGCGATGAACCCGTCAGGAGGCCCTTTCATGAGAAGCGTTTCTATCTTCGTTGCGGCGCTCGCGTTCGGCGGAGGCACGTTCGCCATGTCGCGCGACGCGCACGCGCTCGGCCCCATCGGCGTCGAGGTCGGCGCGAAGGTCGGCGCCGCCACGAACCCGTTGAGCAGCCAGGGCACGGTCACGCCGCCGACGCCCCTCGGCTTCGGCGTCGGCGCGCGCGGCGGCGTCGACATCCTCGGCTTCTACGGCGGCGTCAATTTCATGTACTACCTCGGCTCGAGCCAGGACATCACGGTGGCGGGTCAGTCGGGTTCGGTCTCGTTTCACACCGTGATGTACGGCCTCGAGCTCGGCTACGGGGTCACGCTGCTCGACCTCCTGACCATCCGCCCGCAGATCGGCATCGGCAACGCCACTTTCAGCGAGAGCGGCAACGCGTCCGGAGTCCTCAACGGCAGCGCGAGCGGCCCCAACAAGAGCTACCTCTATCTCGAGCCGGGCGTCACGGGCCTCATCGGCCTCGGCCTCTGGTACGTGGGCGCGGACGCGAATGTCCTCTTCTTCCCCGGTCTCGATCAATCGAAGGCGTCGCTCTCGATCCACGGGCAGATCGGCATCAAGTTCTAGCGCTGTGCCAGGTGGGGTCAGGGCGAGCCGCCGACTCGTCCTGATCCGCGCCCGTCTCGTCTGCACGTGGCTCCCGCTCGTCCGTACGGCGAGGCGAGGCGAGTCGCGCGGGTCCATTGTCAGCCTCGAGCTCGATGCCGGTGACTAACTCCTCTCCCCATGCCAACCGGCATCGAGCTTCTTCAAGAGCGCCCGGCCTTTGAGTTCAGCGGGCCCGTCTCGGCGGCCGCCGTGCTCAACGCACAGGAAGTGCGTTTCCGCGCGGCGGCCGCCGAGCCGGACCCGCTGAACTCAAAGGACGGGCACTCTTGATCATCCGTGCGGACGGGAGCGAGAGGGCTTGCCGCTTCGCGGCTTGCGCGAGAGGGCTTGCCGCTTCGCGGCTTGCGCGAGAGGGCTTGCCGCTTCGCGGCTGTGCGGGGGATTGCGCTTGTTCCGTTGATGGTGCGGTTTTTCTGCGATTGCGAACGACGATGCGCGAAAGACGCTGATTTGGCCGGGGATTCGTTACGAGTGGCTTGCCGGTTCGGCCGCCCGGTACCAGAATGCGCGCGCGTACCCATGCGTGCCCTGGTTTCTCATCTTCAGATCGTCGCTGCGATTTTGATCGCAATGCTGGCGATGGGGAGAGGTTTGCCCGGGATCGTGAGCGCGCTTCGCGACGCGCCTTCGCACGTGTGCACGTGCGCTTCGGGCGGCGATCACGCGTCGTGTCCGGTCTGCAACAAGACGCTCGAAGAGCACCGCGCCTCGCCCTGTCCCGAAGCGAAGCGCGTTCCTTGCGGCAATGGGCACGTCGCGGACGCGGCGAGCGGCGAGGTCGTGACGCTGCCCGCCCCAGTCGCCTTGGTCGCCCGCTCGCTCGAGAAGCTCGACGCGCCGAGCGCGCGCTACGTGGTGATTCGTCAGTTCCTGCTCGAACCAGCAACGCCTCCTCCTCGATCCGCTTCGACATAACCCACCCCGGTTCGTCGACAATCAGCGATCTTTTTGAGGAGAAGCGAATGACTTCGATCGATAGAGGTTTGTTCTCGGGTTCCCGTGCGTTCGCGTTCACGACGGGGCTCGTCGTGGTCGCGGCGTGCAGCAGCAGTAGCACCGGCGCCGCAGGCTCGACGCAGCCCGACGCGGTGACCTGTGCGTCGCCGGGCGGTCCCGTGCCGGTCGACGCGACGCACCCGGCCGACGACCATTGTACAGCCGGCGGCATGGACATCAAGCAGGCGACCGACCTTGCGTCATGCACGGTGACCGCAGCGCCCGCCGGAGACGCGGCCGATGACGCCGGAGACGACAGTGGCGACGCGGCCGCGGCCGCGTCGCCGAGCGACGGCGGACCCACGGGCGACTGCGACCCGTCCGCATTCGGCGCCTCGATGTACGGAACCGCGGGCAGCGACGATGACTGCAAGTACGACGTGCGGTGGACCTCGACCCCGATCTGCGAAGGCGGCAACGGCGTGTACTTCACGGTCACCGCGACGAAGCGGGTCGACGGGACACCCCTTACGGGCGCCGCGCCCTACATCGAGTCCGTGCAGGCTTGCTCCCACCCGTCCCCGAACCCTCCCCCGCCCGCCATGACCCAGGCCGAGGAGGCGCCGCCCGGCACCTACAAGATCGGTCCCATCGTCTTCGACCGCCCCGGCGGTTGGGTCGTTCGCTTCCACTTCTACGGAACGAACTGCGAAGACACGGTCCCGACGTCGCCCCACGGTCACGCGGCCTTCTTCGTGAACGTGCCGTGATCGCGCTCTTTCGGGTGAAGGCGGTCGCAGTCGCGATCGCCTGCGCCGCGTGCTCCTCGGGATCCACGGGACCCGCTTCGTTTCCCGCGGACGCGTTCAGCACGTCGACGACCGACTCGGGCGCGCTTCGCGTCGAGCTGCGGACCTCACCGCAGCCACCGGCGCGAGGCACGATCGAGGCGCAGTTCGTTGTCACCAAGATGGCCGACGGTTCGCCGGTCGATGGGCTCACGCTCGCCGTCCAGCCGTGGATGCCGGCCATGAACCACGGCGCCATCGCTCCGACCGTCACGCCCGAAGGCGAAGGCAAGTACCTCGTGACCGAGCTGGACGTGTTCATGCCCGGCCACTGGGAGCTGCGGACGGCGGTCTCCGGGCCGATGACCGACCATGTCACTCCGGCCTTCGACATCCAGTAGCGCCGGGCTGCGCGTCTCGACGACGCCGGTCGCGTCGGCCGTTCGGGTGGCGTCCGTCGCGATGCTCCTGGTGCTCGCAACGCCTTCGCTCGCGCGAGCGCAGGCTTGCTGCGCGGGAGGCAGCGCGATCACGCCCGGACGCCTCGAAGCGCACGAGACGGCGCTCGTCGGCGTGGAACTCCGCGCGGCGAGCGTGCTCGGGTCGTACGACTCGGGGGGGCACTACGCCGGTTCCCCGTCGGGCGACACCGAGTTCGATCTGGAGCAAGACATCTTCGGCGCCGTGCGCGTGCTGGGGCGAGGCCAGGTCGCGCTCCTCGTTCCCATCGTCGAGACGCGGCGCCAGGCCGCCGATCTGTCGCGCTTCGGCGGCGGCGTCGGCGACGTCAACGCCAGCCTTCGATACGACTTCATCTCGGCGGGCGAGTCGCGGTACGTACCCGGCGTCGCGCTCCTGGTGGGCGTCACGGCCCCCACGGGCACGGCGCCCGAGTCCGCGACGGCACCGCTCGCGGTCGATGCGACGGGCATCGGCGCCTGGCAAACCAACCTGGCTCTCGCGCTCGAGCAGACCTACGGCTCCTGGTTCGTCAACGCCACGGCCATCGTCGCCAAGCGCACGCCTCGCTTCGGCCAGACGCTCGGCACCCAGGTCACGCTCCTCGCCGCGGGCGCGTACACGTTCGACAACGACATGGCGGTGGCGCTCTCGGTCTCGTACGCCTTCGAGGGCGACGCCACCGACTCGAACGGGAACGACGTGTCGTTCAGCTCGAAGCGACTCACGTCCGTGAGCGCGTCGTACCTGTGGCCGATCGACGACACGTGGCGGCTGCTCGGCAGCGTCTTCGTCGAGCCCCCGCTCAGCCACATCGGCAGCAACCAGCCCGCGTCGTCCGGCCTCACGTTGACGGTGATCCGGTCATGGTCATGAAGGGCGGCGGCAAGACCTGGGCGCCGATCGCCTGCGCCCTCGGCGCGAGCGGGCTCGGAGCCGGATGTGCGGCCGCGCCCGGAGCGGCGACCACGACAACGTGCGCCAGCGCCCAGAGCCAAGGCAACGCCAGCGTCCAGAGCCAAGGCAACCTGCCGGACACTCCCCTCGTCGGCCCCGCGGGCGTCGCGGGAGAACCCGACGAGACGCTCGGCGCGAGGGCGCTCGCGGCCCGATCGCCGTTCACGGTCCTGATCTTCTTTTCGCCCGACTGCCACTGTCTCGCCGTGCACGAGCCTCGCCTGCGCGCTCTCTACGACGCCGACCACCCGCGCGGCGTTCAGTTCGTGATGGTCGACTCCGAAGTGCGCGGCTCGCCCGAGCGAGACGCCGAAGAGGCGCGACGGCGCGCGTATCCGTACCCCATCCTTGTCGACCCGGGCGGCCGGCTCGCGAACGCGCTTCACGCCGAGTACGCAACCTATGCGGTGGTCGTCGACTCGGCTGCCCGCATTCACTATCGGGGCGGCATCGACTCCGACCGGACGCACCTCCACGACGGCCGATCCCGGTACCTCGAGCAAGCGCTCGACGACCTGCTATGTCATCGGGAGCCTCGTCTTGCCGACGGCGAAGCCCTCGGCTGCGCGCTCCAGACGTGGTGAGCTCATGACCCGAGGCCCTCGTTTTCGTCTTCCCCTAGCTCATGCGGCCGTCGCCGCGGCCCTCGTCACCCTCGCATCGCTGGCCCCGGCGTGTGGCGGCGGCGGCTCGCGCGACCCAGCTCAGGCGTGCCCGAACCTCGGCGACCTGACGTGCCCGTCGCCCCCGCCCAGCTACAAGACCGACGTCGAGCCGATCATCGCGAGGCGCTGCTTCCCGTGCCACGCGCCCGGCGGGGTCGAAGTCTCGGCATTCGACCTGTCGACGTACGCAGGCGTGCAGAGACACCAGTCCCCGGTCCTGTCCGCGATCCATCTCTGCCTGATGCCTAAAGCGGGCGCCCCTCCGCTGACGGTCGACGAGCTCACGACGTTCATCGAATGGCTCGAGTGCTCGGCGCCCAATAACTAGGCAAACGTTGGCCGAGCGGCTGCTACCCTCGATTGAAGGATGGCGGTGGTGCACTTCATTTGCGGACCCCCGGGCGCGGGTAAGACGACGTACGCCATGGCGCTCGCCGACCGGGCGAAGGCGATCCGCTTCACCATCGACGAATGGATCGCGACGCTCTTCGTCGCCGATCGGCCGCCCACCGCGAGCCTCGCGTGGGCGCTCGAGCGAACCGCCCGGTGCGAGGCGCAGATGTGGCCGATCGCCGATCGGCTCCTCGAGCGCGGCGTCGACGTCGTGTTCGATCTCGGCGTCTCGCGGCGCGATCACCGTGATCGGTTCCGCGCGCGCGCGAGCGAGACGCGGGCCTCGATCAAGATGCACTACCTCGACGTGCCGCGCGACACGCGGCGAGCCCGCGTGCACGCGCGAAACGCCCAGCGCACGGGCACCTACGCGTTCGAGGTCACCGACGCGATGTTCGACTGGATGGAGCAATGGTTCGAGCTCCCCTCGGACGACGAGCTCTACGGCGCGATGATCGTCTGCGACAGCTGAGCGACGCCGACGGGCTCAAGGAGTTTGGTCGGGGACCTCCACCTGCTCGGTCGGAACGATGGGTGTGGGCGCGACGCTCGGGACGTCGAAGGCCTGGCCGAACGACAGGAAGAACGCGAACGGCGCGACGCGTGACCCGATCGACGGATCGATCGGCCGCTCGATCGGGAACCCGATGTCGGCTCGAAAGACGCCGCGATCGAGCTGCGGAAAGAGCGCACGCAGCCCGACACCGAGCGACTGATAGGGCTCGAGGGTCGAGAAGGTCCGGAACGCGTCGCCGGCGTCGAAGAACCCCACGGCCGCGAGCTGGCACGAGAGGATCTCCACCGGTCGCGACCGGAACTCGACGTTGTACGTGAGCACGTTCTGACCCATGAAGAACTCCGTGGGAAAACCGCGCAGGCGATCGCCACCGAGGAACGTGGTCTGATTCAAGTAGTTGCGCCAGCGCCACATGAGCCTCCCGTCGACGACGAGGCGCCCGACGCCGGCGATGGTTGGCGTGACGAGGTGCGCGAAGGGCTCGAGGAGGGCGTCTGCGACGCGATGCGCCTCGGGCTCGGTCACCGAGGCGACCCCTACGCGAAAGACTCCGTCGCGAACGACGAACGTGTACTGCGCGGAGGCCGCGAGGCTCAGAACATCGCGCGACGAGCCGAGCGCCCGGACGCTCGGCGCCACCCGGAGCACGATGTCGTGGCCGAGGCGGTAGTCCTCCTGGAGGGCGAGCGTGTCGAAGTCGATGACCCGCACGTAGCGCTTCGTGTACGTCTCGTACTGGAACGCGGGGCCGACGCGCGTGTCGCTGACCGGAACCCTGGCGGCCCTGAAGTCGGCGACGGCTCGCGGATCGAAGCCCGAGTAGTCGATGCGATAGACCTGCGCGTCGATCCCGAGCGAGACGAGAAAGTCGTGCTTCGTGTCCCAGCCGAACGACCGCCGCAGGTTGTACGCGGTCTTGTACTCGCGCGCTCGGTACTCGTAGGGCACCTGCTCGTTGGTCAACGGATCGGCGTACGAGAAGAGCTTTCCGGCCACGTAGTCGTAGTGGCGCTGCTCGATGTCCTGCCACTCGGTCAGCGCGTCCCAGGCCCACGCCGTCTCTGCCGAGTAGAGCGGCTGCCCGGCGATGAGGTACCCTTGCGAACCCTCGGTCGAGCCGCTCGCGTGGTTGATCACGACGTCGGCGTCGGCCACGACGGCGATGCGAGAGGAGTCGACGCGCGAGATCGCATAGCCGGCCCCGAACGTGTACGCGAAGGGCTGGAGGATGAACGTCGCGCTGACCGTCTGGTGGCGGCCGAAGAGGTTGCGCTCCTCGGGGTGGAGCTCGAAGGACTCGAGACCGCCGGACGTGTACTGCGCGTCCCACGAAGCGCGGAGACTCCACACGTCTTTCGTGATGACCACGGCGCGCACGCGATCGGGAGCGCTCCCCAGCGCGGCGATCACAAGAACGACCGATAGCTGGGGGAGCTGGCGGAGGTTCCGGATGGTGTCGTCGGCGAGCGCCTCGCTGAATCGCTCGCCCTCGTGGAGGAGCATCTCGCGGCGCACGACCGACTCGCGCGTCGTGACATGAAAGACGTTGAGCCAGCGGGGCAGCGGGTCCCGGTCTTCGATGACGTCGAGCGGGACGACGTCGATGCCTTCGACGATCTTGCCCTCGGGCCTCGGGTCGACCTTCGCGTGCAGCGTCGCGAGCGCCTCGTCGATCGTCTGCTGCTCGTACGCCGAATGCATCTGCGCGCGCTGCGCGGCAGGCGGAGCCTGCGCGTACGCCACCCCGGCGAATCCCGTCGCCAGCGCCGTGAGCACGCCGAGCACGCCCGGCTTCGTCACTCGGCGGCGGCGTGGGCTGGTTCGCTGCGCGGCGCCAGCTGGTAGTTCGCGGCGTCGAACCGGCGCAGCTTGAGGCGGTACTCGAACGTGAACCCCGGCCACGAGATGGTGTTCTTCCCCGAGCGGGTCAGATACCAGCTCTGCTCGAGAACGGTGAAATCGTCGATTCCGGCCTGCTTCAGGCGGATGGCCATCCCGAGGCCCGCGAACCCTGCACCCACGATGAGCACGTGTTCGTTCTCGCGTCGGGCGGCGCCATTGAGGTGCCGCGCGCCCGGTTGCTCACGGCCGGCGGTCGCGACTTGCGAAGCCATCGGCTGACGGTAGCGCCCGTACGAGGCCCGCGCGAGGCTGTCGCGCACGAGGCTCGAGCGCGGGGCGGGCGACGCCTCGCCCGTCTCGTCGCGCTCGCAGCGATCGAACGAGAACCGGCCGCGGGGGGGTTGCCTAACCGGCGAATCGCTCGCAGATGTTGAAGCGGTGGATATGGCCGTCTCTCTCGAGCGCGACGCCCTCGCTCGGCGCTACCGAGACGTGCGGGCGAGAACCGAGGCCCTCGCGGCGCCGCTCTCGCCGGAAGACATGCTCGTGCAGTCGATGCCCGAGGCGAGCCCCACCAAGTGGCACCTCGCGCACACGACCTGGTTCTTCGAAGAGTTCGTGCTCGCGCGCTTCGATCCTGCCCACGAATGGCGCGATCCGCGATGGCGCGTCCTCTTCAACTCGTACTACGAGGCGGCCGGCCCGCGGCACCCCCGGCCGGCGCGAGGGCTCCTCTCCCGGCCCTCGCTCGAAGAGATCCGCGCATGGCGCGCCCGCGTCGACGCGCGCATGATGACCTTCCTTGCCACGGCCGACGTGAACGCCCTCGCGACCACGCTGCTCGGCACGCACCACGAGGAGCAGCACCAGGAGCTGATCCTCACCGACGTGAAGCATGCCCTGGCGCGCAATCCGCTCCGGCCGGGCTATGCGTCCGCGCGGCGCATCGAGCCGCGGCGAGCGGTCGCGGCGCCCGCGCCGATGCCCACGCCGATAGCGTGGAGCGCGTTCGAAGAGCGCATCGCGCTCGTGGGGCACGAGGGCGGCGGCTTCGCGTTCGACAACGAGGGGCCGCGCCACCGCGTCCTCGTCGGTCCGTTCTCGCTGGCCTCGCGCCTCGTGACCAACGCCGAGTACGCGCGCTTCATCGCAGACGGCGGCTACGGGCGGCCCGACCTGTGGCTTTCGGACGGGTGGGCCCTCGCCCGGGCCGAGAGGTGGTCGGCGCCCCTCTACTGGGAGCGTTCGCCCGCGCCCGGCGGCGAGGAGGGCCCGTGGTCGGTGTTCACGCTGCACGGCGTCGAGGCGCTCGACGACCACACCCCGGTGACGCACGTGAGCCTCTTCGAGGCCGATGCCTACGCGCGCTGGGCCGGAGCCCGCCTGCCGACCGAGTTCGAGTGGGAGGTCGCGGCCGCCAAGACGAGCCGAGGCGCAGTCGACGGCAACTTCCTCGAGAGCGGGCGGCTCGCGGCCTCCCCCGCCCTCGAGACGGCCCACGAGGCGCGCGACATCGCGCAGCTCTTCGGCGACGCGTGGGAGTGGACCGGAAGCGCGTACCTGCCCTATCCCAGGTTTCGAACGGCCGACGGCGCGCTGGGCGAATACAACGGCAAGTTCATGAGCGGCCAGATGGTGCTCCGCGGCGGCTCGTGCCTGTCGCCGCAGGCTCACCTTCGCGCCAGCTACCGGAACTTCTTCCCGCCCCACGCGCGCTGGCAGATGACGGGCATCCGCCTGGCCTTCGACCGGCCCTGACAGGGGGCACCGGACCCCGCGCCCCTCACGAAAAGATGTCGGGCTCGGCGACCCCCAGGGCGACCGCGAGGCGGCGGCGCTCGTCGGGCGTGGGCGAACGCCGGCCCCGAACGATGCGACTCAGTTCGTTCTCGGTGAGCCCGGCTTCGCGTGCGATCTGGTATTGGCGCCGACCGGTCTGCGCGAGGTACGTCTTCAGCTTGTCGTTCATGGTCCGCCCGCGGGGCGTGTGCGACGACCCCGCCTACGGTCACCATGGATCGGGCAAGCCCGCGGGCTCCATAGTCATTTATTGATCCCGCCCAGCCGCGGCGTTCGGCGGCGCCCGCGTGCTACTACGTGGCCCAGCTCTCGGATGCATCCCGCGCCCACTGGCCCACGCCCACGCCCACGCCCGGCGTTCGCGCGCGATTTCCCGGGTTCGCCGGGCCTCGACGCGCTGGTCGAGGCCTTCGCCCGCGGCGACTACGCGCGCGTTCGAGCCGACGCACCGGCGCTCGAACGGGCCAGCGACGACGACGCGATCAAGCAAGCCGTCCGCACGCTCGTCGAGCGCACGCGCCCCGATCCCCTGGCCGTCGCGCTGCTGGGACTTGCAGCGCTGATCTTCATCGTTCTCGCGGCGTGGGCGATCACGCACGGGAGGCCACCCGCGCGAGGCTGATCGCCGGACCCGGTTCAGCCGCCCGGTTCGTTCGACCCGGGGACCGACTTGATCTCTTTGCGAGCGTGCTTCCAGGCGCGCTGCACGACCCACGACATGGAGCGCTGCAGGCGGTGCGCTTCCTTTTGAATCTCTTCGAGCATCGTCTCTGGGAAGTAGAGGCTCTGCTTGCGCTTGTCGCTCTTCGGGAGATCCGGACCGCTCTTGTGCTCGTTGTCCGTCATGGCTGCTTGAACGGTATTGTGGCACGCGCGGCGGGCGCGAGTCGAGAGAACTCGGAGCAACGCTATTCGGCAGCCCTTGTGCGTCGATTGACGCCGGCCAGACGCATCGCGGCGACGTCGACGACAGCCTGGATGCCGCCCTGGATGCGGCCCGAGAGGGCGACCTCGCCGTGGGTCACGGCCCGGTGAAGGATCGTTGGTTTCAGGCCGAGCGAGAGCAGACTGGGCGTCACTTCGCTCGACGGGAACATCTGCGCGAACGCGGGCGCGCGCTTCAGGCGATCGGCGATCGCCTTTTCGAGGACCATGGACGTGTACTGGTCCGCGCCGCGAACGGGCGTGTTCGAGTTCATGACGATGTCGAGATCTTGCTTCCGGCAAAGCGATCGGAGGCCGGCGATCTTGCTCTCGAAGGGAGACCAGCTGTCGGCGGAGGTGCCGTTCTCGCCGACGCCCCACACGCCGGAGCTCGTATTCACGAACAGCGTCTGATGGCCCGAGGTGTGCCCGGGCGTCCGGAGCAGCATCACCCCGTCGCCGAGCATCAGATCGCCCGCCGTGAACGCGATGCGGTCGGTGTTCGCTCCAGCGCGCCCGTCGCGCACGAACCACGCCCGCTGGAGGGGATGAAGGTCGTCCCACTCGTCCCATTCGACCTTGGGCACGAGGAGCGTCGCGTTCGGAAAGCGCGGCGCCTGGCCCTCGTGGTCGGGGCCGGCGCTGATGCCCAGGATCGGCCGGAGATCTTGCGCGTGCAGGTGATCGAACGCGACGTAGTCGACGTCGACCGCATCGAGGCCAAAGTGGCCGAGCTGTTCGGTGAGCGGCTCGGACTCGCGCGCGACGAGCGCCTTCACTCGCCGGGGAACGTGCTCGGCGAGACGCGCGAAGAACGGGGTCGCGCGCGCGCCCGGCACGTCGGTCGGGTTGAAAAGAAGCGTCTTGAGCGCGCCCGCCTGAAGGAACTGAACGAGAACGCACCGGTGCGTGAGCAGCACGTAGGGCGCCACCGACAGCGCGGCGCCGAAGAACGCATACTTCGTCGGATAGGGCAGAACGACGATCGGGAACGTGCGAACGGAGACCGCGCGCGGACCCGCGGCGAAGCGGTGCCGCAACGCTTCTGCCGCGATGCGCACGGCGCGCAGCCGGGCGCCGCTCGCCGGCGTGGCCCAGGCAAGATCGAGATCGGCAATGCGCGTCGAAGGGCCAATCCCCGAAGCGAGGCCGGCCGTCGGGGGCTCCCGCAAGGGCTCGGGTGGCGTGCGCGGCATGGCCGGGATCGTAGTCCCGTATGGGTCATGCGCAATCCCGTGAAATGCTAGGCTCACGCACGCAGGCGACATGATCCCTGCCTGCAAGGTGCACGTCGACGACATTCTCGTCGATGCGCGCGCGGTCGCCGTCGCGGCTGCCGCGAACGTGCCCCTGGACCGGCTCGAGACGCGCTAGACGCGCCGGCTGAGGTCTGCGACAAAGGGGTATCGCATGAAGCTCGATCGCTCGGTCGTTCTCCTGGGCCTCTTCGCAGCGGGCGCCGCCGCGTCGATCGCCGCGTGCCATGTCTATGTCGACGAGCCCGCGAAGCCGCCGCCGCCCGCGGCCCCCGCGGCCGCTCCAGCGGCGCAGGCCGAGCCGAAGAAGGTCGTCCCGATCCACTTGCATGGGGCCGTCACGCCGGGAGCGGCGCCCGCAACGCCGGCGGTGCCGGCAACTCCCACCGGCCCGGCGACGTGCCTCGACACGACCGCCGTCGCGGTCGGTGAATGCGCGGCCGTGCAAGCGTCCGCCGCGTGCTCCGCGGCGCCCACGCCGCAGCAGAAGTGCAACGCGTACAAGGCCAACTTCATCCCCAAGGTGGGCGCCGCCGCCGTCGCGTGCATCACGGCGCTCAACAGCACGCAGGTTTGCGACACGACGTCGATCTCGACGTGCGCGCGAACCGCGCTCGCGCAGGCCTGCCCGGTGCCGGCCGTGGCGCAGCTATGCATCATCGCCGCGACGCCGTGCAAGACCACAGCGGCTGACTGCACCACCGTTCTCTCGGGCCTCAGCGACCAGGGCCAGCAAGCCGTCGCCCAGTGCGTGGCTCAGGGCTGCGGCGCCGGCCTGTCCGCATGCATCGACGGCCTGGCCACCGCGAGCACCGCCGCCAGCGGCACCCTCAAGCGCTGAGAGCTCGAACTCGGCTCGAACTCGGCTCGAAAAGAGGCGGGCGTCGGCTCCCCCGCGACCGCGATCACGGCACGATCTGGAGCGAGCAACCCGTGGTCGTCGACATCAGGTAGATCGTCGTGAGGGCGAGGAAGAGCGTGATCGCGCCGAGGCCGATGAACTTCGGGGCGGTCCAGTTCTTGTCGTCTTCGTCGAACTTCTTCTGCGCGAGCTCTTCGGATGTCGGCATTGCGGCACCCGGCTTGTAGGCGAAATCCACGGCCGTTTCAAGCGGGCGAGTCCGGCTTCGCTCGTTTCCGAGGGGTCCAGCGCCGATTCACAGCACGAAGTGGCGGCCCTTCTGGCGCCGGCAGAACATGGCGATCGTCGCGGCCGCGTCGCCCACGCCGGTGTTGCCGCTCTCCCCCATGCCGCTCGCGCCGAACTCTTCCCATTCGAGCGCGCTGTCGGTTCCGTCGTTCTCCTTCAACATGCCTGCGAGGGTGCTCCGCGCGAACGAGAGCTTCACGTCGTCGCGCGTCCACAGGCTCGTGGCGAGATCGTGGGGGTTGTCGTGGAGCGAGAAGCGGACGAACGCGTCGAGGTTCGCCGTTTCCATCGTCACGAGGATCGGCATGAAGAACTCGGTGGTCGCGAGCGCGATCTCCCGGCGGTTGCCGTCCCAGTCGACGGCGACCCGCGTCGAAGGTTCGACCCTGCCGAGGACGACGGGAGCGGCCACCTCGGCGTGGTCGGAGTAGGGGTCGCCGGTCACGCGCCCGCCCTCGAGCAGCACCTGGACCCCGGCGGCGCGGGCGCTCTCTTGAATGCTCGTCACGGTGTCGGCACGGTGCACCATCAGCGGACTGATGATCTTCGTCTCGCCCGACGGCGCGAGGCGCGGATCGCCCGCGCGCCACGTCTTCATCTCGGCGACGACCATCGGCTCGAGGCGGTCGAGCGTGGCCGGGCTGGCCGCGATGCCGTGGAGCGTGGTGCACTTGTGCGACCCCAGCCCGAGCTTCGAGTACGCGAGGCGCGCGGCGATCTTCTGGAGGTCGCCGTCGCCGAAGCCGTCGTCGACCCACGACCAGTTGCAGCCCCCGCCTTCGAACCGCACCGGCCGCACGCCTCGCCTCGCCTGGATCGCCTTCGCCGTCTCGGCGCTCCCCGTCACGCTGACGAGCGCGACGCGCGGGTCGGCCACGAGAGGGTCGATGTCTTTCCCGAAGCCCTCGATCTTGGAGACGGCGCGCGGATCGGCGCCCGCGGCGAGGAGCATCTTGACCAGCGTGGTGGAGGTGATGGCGCTGAACGGGTGCCCTTTGAAGATCAGGGGCGAGCCGCTCAGGTAGCAGGCGACGACCTGGATCCCGGGGATGCCGTAGATGAAGTTCATCGGCGTGATGACGGTGCACACGCCGGCGGGCATGAACGCGTTCTTCCAGTAGGACTGCCCCGCGAGCATCGTCGGAACGAGCTCGCCCATCATGGCCTTCTCGGCGTTGCCCTCGAGGTGATCGGCCGCGCGCTTCGCCTCCCAGTAGTCCTTGTCGGCCTCGAGGCGCGTCTTCGGCGTCTGCTGGCGAAGCTCGTCGAGGCAGTCTTCGTAAAAGTGCTCGAGGATGCGCGAGAAATTCTTGATGACGTGCTTTCGATAGGCGAGCCCTTCGCTTGCCCACGCGAGCGACGACCAGAACGCGTGCGCCCGGTCGATGGCGAAGAGACAATCGGCGTGACGCGACCGCGCGAGCTCGAGGAGCGTGATGCGCCGGTCGGCCAGCGAAGGGCGCGTCACGACCTCGGCCGTGCGGCGCCATTCGCCCTCGACGAGATTGAGGCAAGGCACCGGCGCCTCGCCCGGCCGCCGCGGAATCGGACGGCCGAACAGGTACGGTCGCAACGCCTCGCACTCGGCGTCGGCGAGCTGCAGCGAGAAGAGCGAGTACGACGCGCGCCGCCCGGCGTAGAGCGCGGCCACCGGGTCGTGGCCGCCTCGCTCGTCGATCGACTCCGACCGGAACCGCGCGGCGGCCGCCGACAAGAGGTCGGCACGGCTCTCGGCGGGCTCGTGTTCGCGACGTTCGGAAGGGCTGCGGGGCGCCATCGTCTCCGTACTGATTGAAGCACGCGTCGCGCCAACTTTCGATCCGGCCGCGCTCGGCTGCCCTCGAGCTCCGCCCGCGCTCGAAGGGCGTCGCCGTGGCGCGGGTCTTTCGCCTAGAATGACCTCTCCAATGGCTCACCCCGCGCAGTCGCCGAACGCGCCGGCGTCTTCCCGGAAGGCGTGCGTGGGGCTCGTACTCGCCGGCGGGTCGGCCCGAGGCGCCTACGAGGTGGGCGTCATTCGCTACGTCGTGGAGGAGGTTGCCCGCGCCCTCGGGCGGCCGGTGCCGATCGACATCATCTCGGGGACGTCGGCCGGGAGCATCAACGCCTGCATGCTGGCGGCGCACGCCGACAAGCCGATGGCGCGTGGCGAGATGCTCGCGAACCAGTGGACGCGCCTCGAGCTCGAAGAGGTCGTGCGCCCGGCGCCGGGCGAGATCCTCCACGTGGCCGCGCGCATGCTGGGCCGGGGGGGCCGTTCGGGCGAGCGCCGGCGGGGCGGCGTGCTCGACGCCAGCCGCATCGAGACCATCGTGCGCGAAAATACGCCCTTCGACGCGATCGGAAAGCACATTCGCGCGGGGCACCTGAAGGCGCTCTCGATCTCGACGACCCATGTGGCGAGCGGGCGCACGGTGATCTTCGTTCAGCGCGGGGAGCCGGGCGTGCCCGACTGGGGCAACGACCCGACGATGGTCGCGCGCGCAAGCCCGATCCGGTCCGAGCACGTGCTGGCCTCGGCGGCCGTTCCGCTCCTTTTTCCCGCCGTGGAGATCGACGGCCAGTTCTTCTGCGACGGCGGCTTGAGACAGAACGTGCCTCTCTCGCCGGCTCGGCGGCTCGGGGCCGACGGGCTCATCGTCGTGAACCCGCGCTACATCAAGGAGGAAGCACCATCGGCCGCGCTCGCCGAGGCCCGCGAGCGCGGGTTCCCCGACCCCTTCTTCGTCTTCGGCAAGGCGATGAACGCGCTCCTCCTCGATCGGATCGAGAACGACATCCATCGCCTCGAGAAGCACAACGCCATTCTCGCCGCCGGCGAGAAGCAGTTCGGGCCGGGCTTCGGCGCGGCGATCAACGAGGAGCTGGCCCGGCGAGGAGAGGGCGCGCTCCGGCACCTCGACGTCGTCTACATCCGGGCTTCGCAAGACATCGGCGTGATGGCGGCGGAGTACGTTCGCTCGCCGGTGTTCGCGAGGCGAATCCGAGGCCTCGTCGGCCGCGGCGTACGCCGGCTGGGCGAGAGCGAGAATGAGGCCGACATGCTGTCGTACGTGCTCTTCGACGGGCCCTTCGCGGGCATGCTCATCGAGATGGGCCGGAGCGACGCCCGCGCGCGCCACGACGAGCTCGTGAGCTTCTTCGCGAAGCGCCTGGACGGCTCGGCAAGCGAAGAAGCCTGAGGCGCGCATGCCGCTCGTCCTCGGCGTCGATTCGTCTACCCAGTCGACGAAAGTCGAGGTGCGCGACGCCGACGACGGACGCCTGGTCGCGTCGGGACGGGCGCCTCACCCCGTCACGCTGCCGCCTCGGAGCGAACAGGATCCCGCGGCCTGGTGGTCGGCGCTTCGCGAGGCGTGTGCCCCGCTGCCGCGCACGCCCATCGGTGCGCTTTCGGTCGCGGCCCAGCAGATGGGCCTCGTGGCGCTCGACGCGAGCTCGCAGGTCATCCGCCCCGCCAAGCTGTGGAACGACACCGAGTCCGCGCCGCAGGCGAGGCGGCTCGTCGAGGCGCTGGGCCCGGGGGCGTGGGCGATGGCGTGCGGGAGCGTGCCCGTCGCGTCGTTCACGATCACGAAGCTCGCGTGGCTCGCGGAGCGCGAACCGGCGTCGTGGGCGCGCCTAGCCCGCGCGTGCGTCCCGCACGACTGGCTCACATGGCGCCTCGCCGGCCGGCACGTGACCGACCGCGGCGACGCGTCGGGCACGGGCTGGTGGTCACCCGCGGAGAACCGGTACCGCGAGGATCTCCTCGCTCTCGTCGATGCGGCGCGCGACTGGCGAGGCGCCCTGCCGGAGGTGCTCGGACCGCTCGACGCCGCCGGCCACGTGACGCCTCTCGCGGCGGGCGAGCTCGGCGCGATGGGCGCTGCCCTCTCGGGGGCGGTCGTGGCGGCGGGTACGGGCGACAACATGGCCGCCGCTCTCGGAGCGGGACTCGAACGGGGCGACGTCGCAATCTCGCTCGGTACGTCGGGCACCGTCTACGCGGTCTCCGAGCACGCCGTGGCCGATGCCACCGGAGCCGTTGGCGGCTTCGCGGACGCGACGGGCCGGTACCTCCCGCTGGTGTGCACGCTCAACGCCACCAAGGTGACCGACGCGTTCGCGCGGCTGCTTTCGATGGGACGCGGCGCGTTCGAGGCCGCCGCCCTCGATACGCCCGCGGGCTCCGGGGGCGTGGTGCTCGTACCGTACCTCGATGGAGAGCGGACGCCGAACCGGCCCGACGCCACCGGCGTGCTCGCCGGCCTCCGCTCCGACACGAGCGCCGGGCAGATCGCTCGCGCGACGTTCGAGGGTGTCGTGTGCGGTCTGCTCGAGGCGCTCGAGGCGCTCGGGGCCGCGGGCGTCGACACGAGCGGACGGCTCGTTCTCGTCGGCGGCGGCGCCCGCTCGCGCGCGTATCGCCGGATCGTCGCGGACCTCGCGGGCCGCGCCGTCACCGTGCCCCTCGACGGCGAGCTCGTGGCCAAGGGAGCCTGCCTGCAAGCCGCGGCCGTCCTGCATGGACGAACCCCCGACGACGTCGCGCGCGCGTGGTGCCTCGCCCGGCGCGAAGGCGAGGGCGAGCGCGAGAGCGACCTGATCGAGCCCGATCCCCGCGTCGACGCAGCGTCCGTCCGGGCGGCTCACCGCCGCGCGCGCGACGCCATGGTCGCCGGCTGAAAAGCGCGCGATCTCAGGGCGCCGACGCCCCCCGGACGATCTTGTCGGGATCGCCGAGGAACTCGAAGTGCATCGTGTCTTTGAGCACGTCGTGCCCGAGCCAGTAGAAGCCGAAGCGCTCGAACGCGTGGACCCAGCACTCGGGCATCGCCATGTGGTCGTACTCGCTCTTGCCCGCGCGCTTGCACGCCGGCGCGTCGTTCCAGGGTGGCACGCAGCCGCAGCACGTGTTGATCGAAGGGTCGATGTCGATCGCGATCCCGTAGGCGTGGTTGGTGACTTCGCCGCCTCGGTATGTGTTGCGAAACCGGATGCCCGCGAGCGCCTGCGGCGTGTAGGGATGATCGCCGCACGTCTGCTTGATCTCGGCCTCGACGCAGGCCAAAGCCGGGACGACCTTCCGGTGCATGCGGATCGGCAGTCCCATGAACTTCGTCGTCACCGTCTGCGCGCTCGGCGGCTGCGCGTCGGGCGCCGCATGCCCGAAGCCCTTGAAGTAGCCGTACTGCTCCGTGCGGTACTGGATCGCCCGCTCATTGCCGGTGCGCTCCTTCAAGAAGTGACCCCGGATGAGAAAGTCGTGAGGCGCCTGCTCGTTGCACGCGGACGCGGACGCGGACGCGGACGCCGACGCGGACGCGGGCGCGGGCGCCGACGCGGACGCGGGCGCGGACGCGGACGCAGGCGCAGGCGCGGGCGCAGGCGCAGGCGCAGGCGCGGACGCGGACGCAGGCGC
>OCTA010000557.1_pt1 | contig 34369 bp, 30 predicted proteins | sample 1538991 | NCBI WGS metagenome assembly OCTA01 (sample SAMEA3539302, study PRJEB22396) | soil metagenome | biome: tundra; feature: field; material: soil | place: USA | collected 2010-05 | depth 0.15 m | reverse complement strand
CGGCAAGACCAATCTCGCGCTGTGGAAAGACCGCGCGGCGGGGGCCATCGGCGCCGGTCGCGAGCTTCGACTTCGTGACCTTCGAGCGGTCGTGACCTCAGCCAAGACCGTGTCGTTGGACGAAGAGGCACGGGCGCAACTGAAAGAGCTCCAGGTCTCACTCACCGCGCGGCTCGATCACCTGCGAACGCAGTGGACGGCCAAGTTGGACACGGCGATCGAGACGAAGAACGTGAAAGAAGCACTCGCGCTGGTGGCTCGTCCGCCGGACATGTCGACGCGCGTCAGTGCCGAAATGGCGGCCAAGGTCGTGGCGATTACGTCCGAAGCCCTAAGTGCCGACGCCGACCCAACGCTCTGGAAAGAGATCGTCGAATTGACCGTTGACACGTCAATACGTCGCAACGTGAAGCCGCAAGGCATCCCCAGTGACGAGTCATGCAAGGCGGTCGCGATTCACAACGCCGGCGCCATCCCGGAATTCGCGAAACTGCTCGGCATGAGAGTGCCACCGCCGCCACCGCCGACTCGAATCGTGCGCCGTCCAACGACGCGACGTCCGCCTACTCGCCGCGCATCGTAAGCAGTCGAGCCTTCCAACCGAGGGATTCGTACAGGGACTTCATTCCTCGGTCCCCCGGCAACGCGTAGCCGTCCTTTGGCGGGTTCTCCCCCGTCGTCAACGCACGCAACAGCGTGGTGGCGACGTGTTGGCGTCGTCGTCGTTGATCGACGAAGACACCCTCGACAACGTCGTCGCGCACGAGCGCGAATCCGAGTAGTCCGGCGTCGTCACTGATCGTCCAGAGTGCGCCACTCGTCACGACGTGTGCGAGTAGCGCGTCGTCATCCACCCCACGGCGAATCGTGTCATAGAGCTCACGACCGCCCCGATGGTTCTCGAGTCGCGATCGCGCCAGAGCCCACATCGCACGAAGATCGTCGGTGACGTCATTCGACAGATGGACTTGCACGTGTCTAGGTGACGGCCCTACGGGCTAGTCACAAACGCTCACACACAGTCACGACAGAGCACATTCGCTCGGTCCGACAACTGGCTGGTCTTCTTCAATAGCCGGCACGACGAGCAGCGGAATTCGTCATCCTGCTTGGGTAAGATCGTCTCGGCCGGGTCGACCAGGGTGTCCACCTCGCCCGGTATTTCCTCGTCATCCTCGGGCGTCGACGTGCGCCGGATCGTCTCGGCCAGGACCTCATCGAGCGCCAATTCAATATCGGCGTCGTCGACCACGTCGTCGTCTTCCACGGCGACGACTTCGGGCACGACGTCCTCATCTTCGACTGCTTCGACGTCGTCCACGTCGACCACGTCATCGACTTCCACATCTTCGACGTCCTCGACGTCTTCCACATCCTCGACGTCGTCGAGGTCCTCCTCGCCAATTACCTCTTCGTCAAAGCCGTCGACGAGCTCTTCCTCGTCGAATACTTCTTCAGTGTTGCTGTCTCCAGACATAAATCCCTCTTCTATAGCGCTGGCATTGTAGAGCCTTTTGGACCCCAAGTGACGCCATTTGACATAAACAATGCATAAGGGTGAGAAAAACTAGCGATTGCGGCGGTTTCTCTCGGCGGCGCGCTCGGCTTCAAGTCGTTCAAGGTCCGTATCGGAGAAGTCGACGTATTTCATGGCGTCGGCGATCAACTCGTGGCCCGCGACCTCACGAACGAGTCGCGCCATCTCCTGGGCGACCCGTCGATAACTCGGGTGGCCCTGCGGTCCCGATCGAAGCTCGATGAGGTGCATGGCCTCACGGGCGTTCATCTGCATCACGTAGCGAATCCGAAACGCCAGGGCCACCGCGTACTGCGCCTGCTCCGGAAACTCGCGTCGCAGGTCGTAATAGAGGTCGGCCGAGCGCCGCAGTGACTCCTCGTAGCGCTCGGAGAGTCCCGCCTCGCTGATGACCTCGGGAACGTCGTAGCCGAGCTCAGCGGTGAGCGGCTGCCATTCGATCGTCAACAGTCGGTGGCGCTGAAGGTCGCGAAATGCGCCGTAGTCGGTCACGAGTTCGAACCGGTAGTCCGTGCGTTCGAAGGCCCTTCCGGGGCGGTGTCGTCGATTCTTTCGCTCCCCCACGTACGTGGACATCAGGGTCGCACGATCGTCGACCGACATGAGGCGCACGCGCTCTTCGGCCTCGTCGTGAGAGAACGTTGAATTGCCAAACACGATCGCTTCGAGCACGCGCGTCTCACCCTGCGGGTCGTACGCGACGAGCCGCACCTGTTCGGTCGGTTCCTCTTCAACAAGCGTTTCCCACATCGAAGCGACGAGGTCCCTGGTCGCACTCTTCGTCTCGGACATGTACGTGGACCACGCCACGCCGCGCTCGGGCACTTCCACGCGCTTCAAGAACGAGGGAATGACCTTCACGAGTTCATCGAGCATCAGTTGGGCGTACACCCGGACTTCGAGCAACGGATGGGCCCTCATGTGCAACAAGAGCGATTCGTAGGCCTGGCCGGAGCCGTAGATCCCGAGGTTGGAGAGCGCGCTCGCCGGCAAGAGGCCCCTCGTCGCGTCGAGGGCCTTTGCGCGGATCGCCTGTCGGTAGACGAAGTCGGTGTCCGCGGGCGTCTTCGGGAACTTCTTGGTGAGCCACTCGGTGAGAACCGGCAGAAGTTCGGCGTAGGTGTCGAACATGCGGTCCATCTCACCGACGTAACGAGCGCCGAAGCGGGATTCGAGCAGGTCGTGGTCACGATAGAAGCGGTAGTGACCGTTCGAGAATCGTCGATCGTACCCGAGATAACGCGTCGACTGTTCGAGGTAACTCATCAGACGTCCCCACTCGAGGACCTTGGTGAGGATATTGCTCGCCTGTTCACAGGCCAGGTGCACGCCGCCCAACTGCGCCACTGAGTCGTCCCCGTACTCGACGAAGATGCGCTGGTAGAGCTCGTCGGCGCGGTCGAGACCGACGGTCGCGTCGATCGTGACGTCGCCCGAAAGATCGAGATCGCCGACGAATTCGTCAAGAAAGAGTCGCCGCAGGCTCTTCGTTGATCTCGAATAGCGCGCGAACAACGCTCCTTTGACGACGTCGGGCAGATTGACCAGGGCGAAGACCGGACCCTCGAGGTTCGTGAAGTAGCGGCGCAATATCGCCACTTCGGAGTCGGTGAACTCTTCGGCGACGTAGGCGTGCATGGAATATCGAGGCTAGAGGCGAATTCAGGCGCGTGGGTGGACGCTCGAATAGCCCGCCACCACGCTGCGAAGTACCGCGTCGCGGGCCTCGGCCGCGACCTCGGCCACCGACGTGAGCTCGCTCATCCGGGCCAGCTGTTCGCACAGATCGGCCACCTGCTTGGCGTTTCGCACGAAGTCGCCCGGTGACGTCTGTCCGATCTCGACGTCGGCGAGGTCGAGCACGGTGCCGAGCGTGGCGCCGCGAGCCCAGGCCGCGATCGTGGTGGCGAACTTGCCGTCGGGCTCTTTCGCGCCGGGCACTCGAAAGCGACCCTCGATCTCTTGAATCGCGGCGGCGGTCACGGCGATCTCGGCGATTCGTTCGTTCAAATTGCCCCGGCGCTGTTGACCCAGTCGGTCATTCAGTATCCGCTTCTTCTTGGTGGTCACTTGTCGCGCGGCGTTCGCGGGACGACCGGCGCGCTTGGATTCGAAGACGAAACACGACAACAGTCCGGCCAGCTGCGCCGGTTCGAGACCCTCGAACACGCCACTCGTGATCGACTCGGCAATCAACAGATCGCATTCGTGATAGATGGAACGAAGGAGTTGGCCCTGGTTCGTGAGCTGCCACCCATGGGCGTAGCCGAGTTCTTCTAGGACGTGGTGACGCGCGACCATCTGGTCGCCGAGCGGGCGCTTGTTGCCGGTCGGGCGATGGTCGGTCTCGAATTGAGCGAATGAGCGCTGCACCACTTCAAGGGCCGTGTCGTAGTCGAAGTGATTGATGAGGTTCGCGGTGAAGTTATAGGTCGGTCGAAATGACGAGTGCAGATCCGACGGCGGGGCGAGCGCGACACGACCGACGTCGACCAGTGCGACTTCCGGGGCGAAACAGACGATGGCGTGTCCCTCGTCATCGAGTCCTCGGCGCCCGGCGCGACCCGTCATCTGTGAGAACTCCGCACTGGTCAGAAACTTGCGACCGGCGTCTGAGTACTTGGAGAACTTCTCCAGCGCCACGGATCGCGCCGGCATGTTGACGCCCAGGGCCAGGGTCTCGGTCGCGAAGACGACGGCGAGCAGATTCAACTCGAAGCAGGTTTCGACGATCTCACGAAACGCCGGCACCATGCCGGCGTGGTGCATCGCCAGGCCCCGGCGAAGGCAGTCGATGAAGTCGGCGTACTCCAGCGCCTTCAGATCCTCGTCCGAGAAGTCGTCCAGCCGCGACTGGGCGATCGCCTCAATGTCGCGTCGCTCGTCGGGCGTCGTGAACATGAGACCGTCACGTCGACACTGGTGGGCGGCGTCGTCGCACGCCGCGCGCGAGAAGATGAACACGATGACCGGAAGGAGGTCGTCACGTTCGAGGGCTTGGAGGAGGTCGCTGCGACGCGGGGCGCGAAACGGCGGCGGTGGGGCACTGGTCTTCGGGCCCTTCCACTTCGGTCCGGGCCGGAACTTTCTCGTGGCCTTCATCAGATTGTCGATGCGCCGCGCCTCGTCCGAGAGACGTTGACCCTCGAGCAGGTCGACGATATCGACGTGTGGTTGACCCCGGCGGGCGACCGCCAAATGGTTATGCAACTGAATCGGGCGTTCGTTTTCCACGATGATCGCGGTGGGACCACGAACCTCGGCGAACCACTCCCCTATGAAGTTCGCGTTGCCAATCGTGGCCGAGAGGGCGACGAAGCGCACGGCGGCGGGCGTGAGGATGATGACCTCTTCCCACACCCCACCGCGAAAGGGATCTTGGAGATAGTGAACTTCGTCCAGAACGACAAGTCCCAACGTCCGAAGCTGGTGTGACTCGGTGAGCAGCATGTTGCGCAGGACCTCGGTCGTCATGACCACGACCTCGGCGCTGGCGTTGATCGATACGTCACCCGTGAGTAGGCCCACGCGGCGCTCGCCATAGAGGGCGCACAGCTCGCCGTACTTCTGATTCGAGAGGGCCTTCAGGGGCGTCGTGTAGAACGCCCGCTCCCCTCGTTCGAAGATCCGACCAATGGCGTAATTGGCGATGAGCGTCTTGCCGGAGCCGGTCGGCGCACTCACCAACACGTTCACGTGCTCGTCGACCGCGTCGATGGCCTCCACTTGGAAGCGGTCCAATCCGAAGGCGAGGCCGTTGACGAACCGACCGCGGTAGTCGCCGTCGGTCACTTCTTCAACAGCTTGCCGACGCCGATAGCGATGAAGTAGAAGACGGTGAGCGGCAACGCCAGCGCCAGCATCGAGAGCGGGTCGCCGCTGGGCGTGAAGACCCCCGAGGCGATCGTGATCGCGATCAGTGCGTAGCGCCAGAAGTGCAGCAGCTGCTTGGGCGTCACGATATTGGCCATTTCCATGGCGACGAGGACGACCGGAAATTCGAAGGTCACGCCGAAGATGAACATCATCAGCAAGAACAGCGTCAGATACTGATTGGGGTTGTACTCGGTCAAGAGCGACTTGCCACCAATGGATTCGAGGAATTGGATGGCGTGTCCGAAACTGAAGTACGCGACCGCCATGCCCGAGATGAAGAAAACCAGTGACGCCGAGACGAAGGGAATGATGTAGCGGCGCTCGCGCTGCTTGAGTCCGGGCGTGATGAATCGCCAAAACTGCCAGAAGAGCACCGGCGACGAGAAGAGCAGTCCGCCGAAGAAGCCGATCTTTATCCGCAACGTCAGTCCATCCAGCGGATTAGTGACCAGGAACACACAACTCTTGTGCGCGGCGTCTCGCGCTGCGCAGTACGGCTCTTGCAGCAGGTGCAAGATCTGCGGATACAAGAGGAAGGCGACGACACCGAACAGCGAAACGGTGATCGCCGAGATGAGGAAACGGTGTCGAACCTCGGCGAGGTGTTCGGCCAGCGTCATGCCGGACTGGGCTTTACTGAATCGCGACATGCACTACCTAGTTCAGGGACGGATCTGGTGGCGGGATCGAATCTTCGGTGCGCGCGGCGACCGGTCGAAGGGGTGGAGTGATCAGCGGAGGCGGCACCGTTTCAGCGACCGCAGCCGGGGGCGCATTCTTCTTGACCTCGGCCGCCTCTTTAGCGTCGACCTGGTCGGAGAGTTGGTTCAAAAGGTTGATCGGACTTCGCACGATCCGCGCGATGTCCCCGGTGCTCGGCAAGTCGGGAATGGCGTCGCGCACCTCGGATTCGACGCGCTCCTGGAGTTGTTTGAGAGCTCGCCAGCTCGAACCGAGACGATGGGCCACGTCGGGCAGCTTGTCGGGACCCAGCAAAAGCAAGACCACAGCCACGATCACCATGATCTTGACGGGGCTGAGGAACATCAGCCCATTGTAGGTCGGCGCTTAGAGAAATCCGATGCGGGAAAGCGGCCAGATGCGCACGAAGGCCTTACCGATGATGTCGGAGCGTGGCACGGTGCCCCACGTGCGACTGTCGCACGAATTGTCGTGATTGTCGCCCATCATGAAGTACTGGTTCGCCGGCACGGTGACGTTGCCTATAGGCTGGCCCAGTGGCTCGGTGTGGGTCCACGTCTCATCGAGCGCCTGGCCGTTCACGTAGATCGTGTTGCCAATGGAGGTGAGGACATCGCCGGGCGTGCCGATGACGCGCTTCACGAGGTCGGTCACCGGCATGCTCGGGTCGCAGTGCTCCGACGGTGGCGCCTTGAAGACGACGATGTCGCCGATGTGAATCGTGCCTAAGGAGACGGCCAACTTGTTCACGATGATGCGGTCACCGACCCGCAACGTGGGCAGCATCGATTTGGAGGGAATGTAGAAGGTCTGGAAGGCGTAGGCGCGCATCAAGAACGACACCAGCACCGCGACGACGATGATCGCGGACCACTCGATGAGCGCGCGATGACGGGGCCTCGTGCGTGCCGCGCGCGGCGTGGTCGGCGCGGGCGGCTCGGACGTCAAGACGCCTGAGGATTCGAGGGGGGTCACATCAGACACTTGACGAGTTTAGTCAGCTCAACCGTGGCGCTCGAGAGAGAGTAGTAGCTTCTGGAATCGCTCGTCGGTGCTCTTGAAGGGATCCTTCAGCAGAACGGTCCGTTGCATCTCGTCATTGAGCTTCAGGTGTACCCAGTCCACGGTGTAGTCCCGCCGCCACTCTTTGGCGGCCTTGATGAAGGTGCCGCGCATGTGCGCGCGCGTCGTCGGCGGCGGTGTGTGCGTTGCCGTGGCGATCTCCTCGTCACTGACGATGCGTCGTAGGTGCCCACGGGCTTGACGCCGATAGTAGAGACCGCGTTCGAAGCTCGTGTCGTGATACAGCAGATCGATGAGGGCGATCTTGGGATCGCTCAATTCCACGCCGCTTCGTTCGCGCTCGCGTTCGATGATCTGCAACTTGGCGATCCAGTCGACTCGATCGGCGAGTCCCATCGGGTCGTTGCGATACTGCTCGATCACTTCGCGCCACAGTTGCACAGCGTGGACCTGATCGGCGGGCAGGGGGTGCCCCTGGAGGAACTGTTCGGCGCGCTCGCAGAGGTCGTCTTGGATCTCGAGCGCGGTGAGGTCGCGACCGTTCGTCAACTTCACCGGCTCCTTGCTCCACAGGTCGTAGGAGATGTCGCGAAGAGCGTTGATCGGCGAAGCCATGTTGTAGTCGCGCAAGACCGTGTTGCGGTCCTCGATCATCGCGAGCACGACGGCGGCGGTGCCGAGCTTGAGGTAGGTCGCGAACTCGCTCATGTTGGAGTCGCCCACGATCACGTGCAGACGCCGATACTTCTCGGGATCGGCGTGGGGTTCGTCGCGAGTGTTGATGATCGGTCGACTGCGCGTGGTCGCTGAGGAGATCGCCTCCCAGATGTGCTCGGCCCGCTGGCTCATCGAATAGGCCGTGCCCTTGGCGTTGGTGACCACCTTGCCGGCACCGGTGAAGATTTGACGGCTGATGAGATACGGGATGAAGACCTGTTCGAGTCGCGTCAAGTCGTCAATGCGCTCGATGCAGTAGTTCTCGTGACAGCCGTAGGAGTTCCCGGTCGAGTCGGTGTTGTTCTTGAAGAGGTAGATGTCGCCCCGGATACCCTCGTCACTCAATTGGCCCTGGGCGTATTCGACGAGCTCGCGAAGAATCGACTCGCCGGCCTTGTCTTGGGCGACGGCGTCGACCAGCGTGTCGCACTCGGCGGTCGCGTACTCCGGGTGCGAGCCCACGTCGAGGTAGAGGCGGCTCCCGTTCTCCAAGAAGACGTTGCTCGAGCGTCCCCACGCCACGACCTTGCGAAAGAGAAATCGGCTGACCTCGTCGGGGCTGAGGCGTCGCTGTCCTCGAAGTGAGAAAGTGATTCCGTATTCGGTCTCGATGCCGTAGATGCGTCGCAGCATGTCGTCACCCTTGCCGATTTCTCAGCGAAGGAGCTCGCTGACTTGGTCGTCGTTGAGACGCGTAAAGGTGCGTCGGTTCCCGCGGTCCTCGAGGATCCCTACTTCGAGGTCACCGACGTCAATGGTCCGGTCCGGTCCGGCGAGTGCGCTCACGGCGTTGGTGAGCGTGGTCGACAGGGACTCGAGGGAGTCCTCGGACGCCTCGAATCGTGCCTTGATCGTCTCAGCGTCGCCACCCAACACCGCGAATCGGGGCTCGTCGGAGATCGTCCCCTCGTAGGCGATGCGGTAGAGCTTGGTGGGACGGGTGTTGTTGCCCAACTGGGCGACGAGGATCTCCACTTCCAGTGGCTTCTGTCCTTCGGTGAACATGTCACCCAAGTGCTGGGCGTAGTAGTTGGCGAGGGCGCGGACGTCGACGTCGCCCCGGGAGTACGTGAATCCGGTCGAATCGGCCCAGCGGATGCCGGCTTCACGGAGGCGGTCGAACTCGTTGTACTTACCCACTCCGGCGAAGGCGATGCGGTCGTAAATCTCGGAGATCTTGAAGAGCGAGGCCGAGGGATTCTCGGCCACCAACACGACGCCGTTGTCGAAGATGGCCCCCACGATGGAACGGCCGCGGGCGATCCCCTTCTGGGCGAATTCGGCGCGGTCACGGATGAGCTGTTCGGGCGCGACGTAGAAATAGTTCGTCACCGCAGCGACCCTCCGGCCACGCCGCCGCTCTGCGTGCGCCGCTCGTTGATCACGCGGAACCGTTCCGCCACGTCGTCGGGGGCGAGCTCTTGGAATCCCTCACTCGAAATGGTGACGATCATCGGGAAGAGGTTGCGCACGAAGTCCGGTCCCCCGGTGCTCGGGTCGTTGTCGCCCGCTTCGTACATGGCCAGTGCGCCGAGTTCGATGGCGGCGTCGCGGTCGAGTTCCGCGTTGAATCCGAGTCGCAAGGTCCCTTCGGCGAAGGGAGTGCCCGAGCCGATCGTCGAGAAATCGAAGCGCTCGTAACAACCACCGGCGCCGTCGTACTCGAAGATCCGTCCGACTTTCAGCGCGGAGTCCCACCCGGCGAGCAGGGGCAGTACCAGCAGGGGTGAGGAGAGGTTGTTGCGTTGAATGATCGGCGAGAGGTAGTTCGCCTTGCCCTCGAGGCTGAGCGCGGTGTCCGTCATCTTCTCGTAGTGCTCGAAGGAGAGTTGGGCCATCCGGATGAATTCAATGCCCCGCGCGGCGGTGCCGGAGATGGCGATCGCCGTGTAACGGTCAGCGGCCTCGATCTTTCGGACGTCGCGACTGGCAATGTAGTTGCCCGTCGCCTGGCGATCCCCCACCATCACGACGCCGCCGACGTAGCGCACGGCGATCACGGTCGTCGCGTGCGCCGAGGTGGCACTCGAGTTTGAGACCGGCGGCGTCAGTCCGGTCGACTGTGCGAAATGGAAGAACGATGGCCCCGGATCGTCCGAGGCGCTGAACAGCGGTAGACCCATCTACTCGCCGCCCTTTTGTACGTAGTTGCGAACGAACTCCTCGGCGTTCTCTTCGAGTACTTCGTCTATCTCGTCGAGCAGATCATCAAGGTCGGCCTTCAACTGGTCGCCCTTGGTCGCGTCAACCGTCACCTCCGGCGCGGCTTCACTCGCGCGCTCGGTGCGTTGTCGTTGGATTCGCTCTTGTTCAGTCATACGTGTGTTCTACCTGTCTAGTGCTTCGAGAAGCGCTTGTGCCGTCGCACTCGTTTCTAGCAACTCTTCAGTGAGAAGACGCGTACCCCTCAAGGGATCCAGCATCGGCACGCGTTGCAACGGTCCTTCACCGAGGTCGAAGACCACCGAATCCCAATTCGCGGCCACGATTTCATCCGGGTAACGGGCCACGCATTGGCCCCGAAAGTACGCGCGAGTCCCCTCTGGAGGGTTGTGAACCGCTTCACGAACTTCGTTCTCGGTGCTCAGCGTGCGAAGCCCTACGCGTTGTGCCAGGGACCGCTCGGGGCGCAGATCGTGGTACTGCAGGTCGATGGCCCGAAGTCGCGCGTCATCGTGACCAAGCCCGTGACGCTCGCGAATGCCCCGAACAATACGGAGCTTCGCGACCCAATCGACACGGTCGGCGACCGAGTCCGGGTCGTCGCGCACACCGTCGAGCATCTCGCGCCACTGGGTGAGGACGAGTTGGACCTCGTCGGCACCGGCGACCGCGTCGGCGCCCTTTCGCTCGACGTGGTCATTGGCGAGATGCCACAGTTCGTCTTGGTAATCCCACGCGGTGCGTTCGCGGTCGTCCTCGCACAAGACGGCGTGCGTGAGACCGGGGTCGAGGGCGAAGCCCCGAACCGCGCCCACGGGTTGACGCGGCATCGCGGGGAACGCGTCCAACCCCGAATCCTCGAGGGCCGCCAGAAGGATGGCCGTCGAGCCGAGTTTCACGAAGGTCGCGACCTGGCTCATGTTGGCGTCGCCGATGATGACGTGGAGACGTCGAAAGCGTTCCGGGTCCGCGTGGGGCTCATCGCGGGTGTTGATGATCGGACGTTTCAACGTCGTCTCGAGCCCCACCACCTCTTCAAAGAACTCGGCGCGAGAACTCAGTTGGAAGAACGGATCGCTGTCGAGCCCTGCTTCGGTCTCGGCGCCCACTTTGCCGGCGCCCACGATGATTTGGCGTGAGACGAAGTGCGGCACCATGGCGCGCACGACGTGGTTGAACTCGACGTCGCGACTCACGAGGTAGTTCTCGTGCGTGCCGTAGGAGTTGCCCTTGCCGTCGGAGTTGTTCTTGTAGAGCGTGATCGCCTGATGCGCTTCGATCATTTCGTTGGCGACCGTGAGGGCGCGTCGCATCACTTCTTCGCCCGCGACGTCGTACAGCGTGGCCTCGAGCGGCGTGCGGCACTCCGGTGAGGAGTACTCGGGGTGCGCGTGGTCGACGTAGAGACGCGCGCCATTGGTGAGGACCGTGTTGGCGAGGTGCGTTTCCACAATCGGTGCAAAGGACGTCAGGTCGGGCAGACCTCGGGCGTCCAGGTCGGGCGTTTCACCCTCGAAATCCCAGTTGATCCGGGTTCGGCCCTCCTGGGCGTAGGCGTTGACGATGACGCTCGACGCGACGATCTGGTCGCCGTCGGGGCCCCCCGCGATGCCGTACTCTGTCTCGATCCCGAGGACCTTCGCGACGGACATGGTCCTAGAGGTACTGGCCGGTGCCGACGTGCTGGATTGAGCGACCGCCGAGGACGTCGGTCTCTTCGCGGTTGACGAGCGTGCGGATGAAGATGATTCGCTCGCCCTTCTTGCCGGATACGCGCGCCCAGTCGTCCGGGTTCGTCGTGTTCGGCAGGTCCTCGTTCTCGCGATACTCCTGTCGAATGGATTCGATCAGGTCGTTGGCGCGCAGTCCGCGACCCTTGTCGGCGATCTCTCGCTTCACGGCCAGCTTCTTGGCGCGACGAACGATGTTCTCGATCATGGCGCCGCTCGCGAAGTCCTTGAAGTACAGCACCTCTTTGTCGCCGCCCTGGTAGGTGACTTCGAGGAATCGATTCTCGTCGGTCACGCGGTACATGTCGGCGACGGTCTCTTCGATCATGACCTGGATCGCCTTGGCGCGGTCTCCCCCACCGAGGTCGCGTATTGAGCCTTCGTCGATCGGCAGTTCACTGTGGAGGTAGCGCTGGAAGATCTGCGCGGCCGCGTCGGCGTCGGGGCGTTCGATCTTGATCTTCACGTCGAGGCGACCCGGACGCAGGATCGCCGGATCGATGAGGTCTTCGCGGTTCGTGGCACCGATGACGATGACGTCGCGCAGCGATTCGACGCCGTCGATCTCGGCGAGGAGTTGCGGGACGATCGTCGACTCCATGTCCGAACTGATCCCGGTGCCGCGGGTGCGAAAGAGCGAGTCCATCTCGTCGAAGAAGATGATGACCGGCACGCCCTCTTCGGCCTTTTCCCTCGCTCGTTGGAACACCACTCGGATCTGACGCTCGGTCTCACCGACGTACTTGTTCAGTAGCTCCGGCCCCTTGATGTTGAGGAAATAGGAGCGCACGTTGCGGTTGCCCGTGAGTTCGGCGACCTTCTGGGAGAGCGAGTTGGCGACGGCCTTGGCGATGAGCGTCTTGCCGCAGCCCGGGGGCCCGTAGAGCAAGATGCCCTTGGGTGCCGGCAGGTCGTAGTCGTTGAACAGGGCCCGGTGCAGGTAGGGCAGTTCGACGGCGTCGGTGATCGCCTCGATCTGGTCGTCCAGTCCCCCGACGTCGGCGTACGTGATGTCGGGGACCTCTTCCAAGACGAGCTCTTCGGCCTCTTGGCGCAGGAGCTTCTCGACCAAGAGATTGGAGCGCAGGTCGAGCAAGAGGGCGTCACCACTGCGCAGCTTGACGTGTCGAAGGGAGTCGGCGAGTTCCACGACTCGCTCTTCGTCGGCACGGCCGTACACCAGGACGCGGCGTTCGTCGAGGACTTCCTTGACGGTCACGACTTCGCCCTGTCCGTCAGACTCGCGCACGCCAATCACGGTGAAGGACTCGTTCAGCACGACTTCGTTTCCCCGATCGATTTGGCCGGGATCCAGACCGGGGTGCAACGCCACTCGCATCTTTCGACCCGAGGCGAAGATGTCGACCGTCCCGTCATCGTTGAAGTCGATGAACGTGCCGTACACCGCGGGCGGTTGCGTCAGTTTTTCGACTTCGTCGCGCAGGGCCGCGATCTGGTCACGCGTCTGTTGAATCGTGATCGTGAGCTTCTCGTTGTTCGATCGACTCTGGGCCAGAGCGCCCCGTGCCTCGAGCAGTTTCTCTTCGAGCATCTCGATGCGTCGACTGGCTTGTTCGACGTCGCTCATGGTCGAGTCGCGCGGAGAACTGACGATGATCTGGTCGTCGTTCACTGGATTATCGTCACTGCCGAAAGGCGCGGAACGGTCCATAACGCCACCCTAGGTGAGCGCAGCACACCGATGGAAGTCACAGGTAATCAAACTGGCCCGCTAGTGTTACTAGACACATCGCGCCATGGAGGGCCCCGAAATGAAGGTTTGGATTGACCAGGACTTGTGCACCGGAGACGGTCTCTGCGAAGAGATCTGCCCCGACGTGTTCACCCTGCTCGACGACGGCCTGGCCTACGTGAAAGAGGGCACCGACGTGAAGAGTGCACCGGGCGGCGCCGAAGGAATCGCCGTCGTACCGGCCGGCATGGAAGACGCGGTGACCGAGGCCTCCGAGGAGTGCCCCGGTGAATGCATCTTCATCGAGAACGACTAGATCCCCTCGACGCGCTTCACCAATCGACGCGCGCTCGTGATGAATCCGGTGTGCGCGACCATTCGGTGGTCCGGTCGCACCGAACGCCCGTCAATATGCCACGTTCGTCGAAGGATCTCGACCGTCTCTTCGAGTCCGAAGGAGTGATGGCGAAGGGTCTCACGCAGTAACTGCGTCTGATTTATCGTCGGCAGATAGGCCAAAAGGATGCCCCCGGGTCGCAGTGCTCCTTCGGCGTGTTTCACGACGTCCCACGGTTCGGGCATGTCCAGGATGATGCGGTCGAGGTCGGTTTCGTCGATGCCCAACGTCACGTCGCGGATTTGGACGTCGTAGGCCACGTCGGCGCCGAGCATGTCGTGCACGTTCTTCGTCGCCTGAAGGGCGAAGTCCTCGCGGATCTCATATCCCGTGATGAGGGCTCCGGCGCGCAACAGCGTCATCGAGAGCGCACCGGATCCGACGCCCGCTTCGAGCACGCGCATTCCCGGACCCACGTCGGCTTGCATGAGAATGGTGCCGAGGTCCTTGGGGTAGATCACCTGCGCCCCTCGGGGCATCTTCAAGACCACGTCCGAGAGTGTCGGTCGAAGAGCTAAGAAACTTCGCTCGGTACTGCCGCGAATCAGGGATCCCTCGAGTGCGCCGATCACGTCGTCGTGGCGCACGATCCCGGCGTGCGTGTGAAACTCGGCGCCCTCACGCAGCGTGATCAGGTAGTGCCGGTCCTTGGCGTCGATGAGCATGACGCGCTCACCGAGTTTCAGTTCGGCGGCACTCATTTGGCGGTCTTTTTGGGCGAGGGTTTACGCGCGGCGCGCGAGTCCAGGAATTGGAACAGTACGATCGCGCCCGCCAAGGTCAACCACTTCTTCGACTTCTTCTCCCACGCCTTCGTCAGGGCGCTCGCGGTCGCCAGGCGAAAGACTCTCTTCAGGATCAAGACGCGCGCCTCTTGCGGACCTGGTGACCTCGGAAGCGGCCCCAGACGTAGCCCGTCATGACGCCCCCGACGCCGGCGATGGAGGCCGCCGAGTTCTTGGACGGCGCCAACTCGTCGAGCTCTTCTTTGCTCGGCAACAAGGCGCGGATCGAGGCTTCGAGCTGACGTCGCGTGGCCGACTGCTCTCTCACTTCGGGTCCTTCAAGCGTCGTTTGGCGGTGCCACTCACGATGCGCCACGCGGTGAGACCGATGATGAGCGCGGCCAGGACGACCACGACCAGGTACGGAATCCACGAAAGTGTGCCGTCGAGCACCTTGAACTGTTCCTGCAAGAAGCGCAGTGCGCCGAAGAGCAAGAGCAAGTAGCCGAAGCCGACGAGGAGGCTGCCGACCGCGCCCCAGAGGACGAATCGTCCCATGTCCTTGAGCGGCTGGATCGTTTCTTCCTTGATGTAGCGCAGGGCCAGGGTCTTGATTTCATCGAGGTCGCGCTGGACTGAGTTGCCCCGCATGAACTTGCGCCACGTGGCCTTTTTCACGTTCCCAGCCTACTCATCACGTTCTTTGATCAAGTAAGTGGAGCTGGACGTCGCCACGAGCCTTCCCTCTTCATCTTGTACTCGGGCCCCGAGGAACGCCACGACGTTGCCGGGCTTCAAGACACGGGCCGTGCAGGTGAGTACGTCGCCAGTTCGTGCCGGACGGAGGAACGACGACTTCATTTCGGTGTTGGCGATGGAGACCTTGCGGTCCTTCACACTGAGTACGGCGGAGGCACCCATCGCCGAGTCCATCATGGCCGAGAGGAATCCACCTTGGACGATCCCGGCCGGATTGAGGAAGCGTTCGTCGACTCGCATCCGCCACACCGTCGTGGCGTCGGCGGCCTTATCCACGCACGTCAGGCCCAACGTGAGGTCGCAATTCGGCGGTATCTGTAGAACCATCGCCAAAGGCTATCCGGGGTCACTTGCTCTTACTCGCAAGTGAATTCACTACTCTCATAACCATGACAGACACTCTCTTTCCGGGCGCGACGGAACTCGAAGGACGAGCCATCCGAGAAATTTCCGCGGTGGCCATGGATGCGCCGGCGGCCGCGAACTCGGGCCACAGCGGCACGGCGATGGCGCTCGCTCCGTTAGGTGTGGCGCTCTGGGGGCGCGTCATGCGCCACGATCCCACGGACCCGGGTTGGAGTGACCGTGACCGCTTCATCCTCAGCAACGGTCACGCCTGCATCTTGCAGTACGCCCTCGCCCACGAGTTCGGGTACGACATGACGCCCGAGGACCTCCGCGCCTTTCGTCAACCGCACTCGCGCACGCCCGGTCACCCCGAACGCGGCGTCGCCCCCACCGTGGAAGTGACGACCGGCCCACTCGGCCAGGGCGTCGCGAACGGCGTCGGCATGGCGATCGCCGAACGGATCTTGCGTAGTGACTACGGCTGCGAGCTCGTGGATCACCGTACGTGGGTCATCGCCGGCGACGGCTGTATGGAAGAAGGCGTGAGCCACGAGGCCGCGTCGTTGGCCGGTTCGCTCGGTCTGGACCACCTGACCGTCTTCTACGACAACAACCACATCACGATCGACGGGCCGACGGAACTGGCGTTCCACGACGACACGGCCTCGCGCTTTGCGGCCTACGGCTGGCAGGTCATCGATATCGGCGAGAAGGCGAACGACCTTGATGCACTCGAAGGGGCCATGCGTCAGGCGATCGCCGAGACGTCACGTCCGACGCTCATCGTCGTTCGATCGCACATCGGCTTCCCGTCGCCCGAAATGATGGACACTCGTGAAGCCCACGGGAATCCCTTCAAGCCGGCCGTCATCACCGAGGCGAAGGCCATTCTCGGCGTACCCGACGTCGCGTTCCACTTCGATCCTGCACTTCCGGGGCGGATGGTCGAAACGCTGAGCGCCCAGCGAGACGCGCGTTTCGCCTGGGAGTCTCGTGTGGCCGCCGCGGGGGCCACGGGCGTGAAACTGCTCGAACAGCTGAATACCAACGGTGCAGCGACCATCGCCACGTCGCCGGAGCCCTTCGCCGCGGGCACGAAGGTCGCCACGCGCAAAGCGATCCAGCGCGCGATGGACTGCTACGCCGTTCAGACGCCGGGGCTGACCGCCGGATCGGCCGATCTCACCGACAACACGGGAATGACGTTGTCGGCGCTGTCGGTCCAGAGCGTGAGCGATCCGGGCGGTCGACAATTCCACTACGGCATTCGAGAGTTCGCCATGAGTGCGAATCTCACGGGACAGGCTCATCACGGCGGATTCCGACCGCTCGGTTCGACGTTCTTCGTCTTCAGCGACTACGCACGCCCGGCCATACGACTCGCGGCGTTGAGCGACGCCGGCGTGATGTTCGTCTACACGCACGATTCCGTGGGCGTCGGTGAGGACGGTCCGACCCACGAGCCGGTCGAGCAGCTGATGGCGTTACGGGCCATGCCCGAGCTCCACGTGGTTCGCCCCTCGGACGCGAATGAGACGCTCGACCTCGTCGAGCAGTTCTTGACGGCGCCCGAACCGGTGACGACGGCCATGATCCTCTCTCGTCAAGACGTGGCGGTCTTCGATGACGCGGACGCGAGGGCATCAAAGGAGAATGCCCGTCGAGGTGGCTACGTCGTGCGCGAGAATGCCGATGCCGTCTTCACGCTGGTGGGAACCGGCTCAGAAGTCGCACACTGTCTCAGCGCGAACGATGAACTCGCGACCCAGGGCGTGGTTACGAGGGTCGTGGCACTCCCCTGCTGGCGATGTTTCGACGCTCAGCCGAGCGAGTACCGCGACGCGGTGCTGCGACGCACGACACCGTCGGTGTCACTGGAGGCCGGAGCGACCCTAGGGTGGACGAAGTACGTGGACCAGGCGATCGGCATTGACTCCTTTGGCATGTCGGCGCCCGGAAGCTACGTCATGGACTACTTCAAGATCAATGCGGCGACTCTCGTCGCACACGTTCACGAAGCTCGAGGAGACGCACGATGACGAAATTGGAAGAACTCTTCGCTCAGTACGGTCAGAGCCCCTGGATCGACAACATTCGTCGTGACTGGCTGAACGACGGCACCCTCGCGGAGATGGTCGTGAAGGGCGTGCGCGGCGTCACGTCCAATCCTTCGATCTTCGCCAAGACCTTGGCGACGTCCACGGCCTACGACGAGATGCTCGAAGGTAAAGACGACGTCGACGTCGAAGTCCTCTTCGAAGAGTTGGCGGTGCGAGATGTTCGCGACGCCTGTGACGTGCTGGCATCGGTGCACGACGACTCCTGTGGCGCATTCGCGGCGAAGGATCGTCGCTACTGCGACGGCTACGTCTCACTCGAGGTCTCGCCACGCCTCGCTCGAGATACGGTGGCGACGGTCACGGCCGCCAAGCGCCTGGCGGCGGAAGTCGGGCGGGCCAACGTCATGATCAAGATCCCCGGGACCAAGGAGGGTCTGCCCGCCGTCACCGAGGTGCTGGGGGCGGGCATCAACGTCAACGTCACGTTGATCTTCTCCCTCGATCGCTACAACGAAGTCATCACCGCGTGGATGGACGGCTTGGAACTGGCACTCACGCGTCGCAGTGACGTGAGCACGATCGGGAGTGTCGCGTCGTTCTTCGTGTCGCGCGTCGACGTCGCCGTGGACGCGCTGTTGCCGGAGGACGATCCTCGACGTGGGACGACGGCGAACGCGCAAGTCGCCGGCGCCTATCAACTGTTCCGTCGCCGGATGGCGAGCGACCGGGCACTGGCGCTCTTCGGGGCCGGTGCCCAGGTGCAGCGGCCACTCTGGGCCTCGACGTCGACGAAGGATCCGGCGTACTTCGACCTTCTCTACGTCGACACGATCGTCGCCGACGAGACCGTCAACACGATGCCCGACGCGACGCTCGCCGCAACCTTGGACCACGGCAATTTCGCCAGTTCAACCTTGCTGAGCGACGAGAGCATCAAGGAGTCCGCCGAAGTGCTGGATCAGTTGCCCGAGGACATCTCCCTGGCGCTCGTGACGGAGAAACTCGAGAACGATGGCGTCTCGGCGTTCGTCGCGTCCTACGAGGAACTCCTCAAGACCGTGGCACAAAAGATGCAGGGTCACTCGTCGTAGCGTTAGCGTTTGGGGTTGACGTCAATGAGGCGGTTCAGTTTCTCGGGGTCGCGCCCTAGGATGTCGCAATGACGTCGTTGCGAGGGGCTGCCACAGATACCGAGTTCCTCGCCACCCCGCTCGATGAACTCGCGAGCGCCGCGTACGCCCGCGCGCGAGCCACCCACGGCTACGTGGTCACGTACTCGCCCAAGGTGTTCATACCTTTGACGAAACTGTGTCGCGACCGCTGCGGGTACTGCACGTTCGCCCAGGCACCGGCGCACGTGGCCGCGCCGTACATGAGCCTCGATGAAGTCATGGCCGTCGCCCAAGCGGGGCGCGACGCCGGCTGCACCGAGGCGCTCTTCACCCTTGGTGAACGACCGGAACTGCGTTACGACGAAGCCGCTCGGTGGCTCGCCGCGCGCGGGTACGAATCGACGGTGGATTACGTCGCGAACGCCGCGCAAATGGTGCTCGAGAGTACTGGTTTGCTACCTCACGCCAACGCCGGCGCACTGTACGGCCACGAACTCGCCCAACTTCGCACGGTCTCAGCGTCCCAGGGCATGATGATCGAAGCGTTGGCGGACCTGGCCGCCCATCGATTGGCCCCCGACAAGGATCCGCAGCGACGCCTCGACACCCTGCGCTTCGCCGGAGAACTGAAGATCCCCTTCACGACGGGGCTGCTGGTCGGCATCGGAGAATCTCGCCAAGAGCGCATCGCGACACTCCAGGCCATCGCGGCTTCGCACGAAGAGTTTGGTCACGTCCAAGAAGTGATCATCCAGAATTTCTTGCCCAAGCCCCGAACGGCGATGGCGAATGAACCGGCCGCGAGCGACGAGGAATTTCACTGGACGATCAGCGTCGCACGATTGATATTGCCAGAGTCGATTCATCTCCAAGCGCCACCGAATTTGAGTGCGGACCCGACGAGACTGCTCGAGTACGGCATCGATGACTTCGGTGGCATCTCGCCGGTTACGGCGGATCACGTCAACCCGGAGCGCGCGTGGCCCGCGCTCGACATCCTGGCCCAGGAGTGCGACGCTCGGGGATTCAACCTCGAACCTCGCCTTACCGTGTATCCGCAGTTCATCGGGGACAAGATCGGGTTCCTCGACGACAAGGTTCGACCGTACGTCCTCGCCCACGCGGATTCGACGTTCTTGGCGCGCAACGACGCGTGGGCGTCGGGGTCCGAGGTCGTTCCGCCGAGGCCCCCCACCTCGCGCTCGCGCACCAGTGCAGTGACCTCCCTACTCGCGCGCTACGAACCGGGTTACGCGTTTGACCGCGAAGAGCTGACCACCCTCTTCCACGCGCGAGGGGCCGACTTCAACGCCGTCGTCGAACGCGCGGACAGCGTTCGCCGCGACCTCGTCGGCGACGACGTCACCTTCGTGATCAATCGCAATATCAACTACACCAATGTCTGCACCTTCAAGTGTCGATTCTGTGCCTTCTCCAAGGGTCCGCTGTCGCTCAATCTGCGCGGGGACCCGTACTTGTTGACGTTGGACGAGATCAGCGAGCGGGTGCGCGAAGCCGAGGCCAAGGGAGCCACCGAGGTCTGCCTCCAGGGCGGCATCCACCCCAAGTTCGACGGCGACTACTACATCGACGTGGTCGCCGCCGTGCGCGCCGGCTCTCCTCGAATCCACATTCACGCCTTCAGCGCGCTCGAAGTCTTCGAGGGCGCGCGCCGTTCCGAACAGGACCTCGTGACGTACCTCACGCGCCTGAAGGACGCCGGGTTGAAGACCCTGCCCGGAACGGCCGCCGAGATCCTGGATGATCGGGTTCGCGCCGTTCTCTGTCCCGACAAGATCAACTCGGACCAGTGGCTCGACGTGCACCGCGCCGCGCACAGCGTCGGACTGCGATCGAACATCACGATCATGTTCGGCGCCGTCGAAGGCGTCGACAGCTGGGCGACCCACCTGCTCCGCACGCGAGCGCTGCAACAAGAGACCGGCGGCTTCACCGAATTCGTACCGCTCCCGTTCGTGCACATGGCGACTCCGATCTTCTTGCAGGGTCGGGCTCGACGAGGTCCGACGTTCCGAGAGGCGGTCTTGATGCACTCGGTCGCTCGACTGCACTACGCCACGCTGATCGACAACATTCAAGTCAGCTGGGTGAAGATGGGCGTGGATGGTTCGCGACGCATCCTCGACGCCGGCGCGAACGACGTTGGCGGAACCTTGATGGACGAGAACATCTCGCGTGCCGCTGGAGCGAGCCACGGTCAAGAGATGGACGTCGACACGCTACGAGCCCTCGTCGAGCCGCTAGGACGACCCCTGGTTCAGCGCAGCACCCTCTATCAGACGTTGTAGCCGTGGACGCGTTGATCGAAGGGTTCCTCGAAGCGTTGCGGCGCGACTCCCCGCTGAGCGATGAGCGCATCGACGTCCTTCGCGCGCTACTCATTCAGTTCGTGAATCTGGCGATGGTCGACCACGACCTCGGCGATTTGCGCGTCGCCGTGCAAGCGCTGAACGAGCTGACGGAGGCGTCGACGCTCTTCTCGCAGTGGCGCGACGTGCCCAAGCTCGCCATCTTCGGATCGGCGCGCACCGACGAGCACGACCCCCTATACGAGATGGCCCAACAACTGGGCACCGCAATGGCCAATCGAGGATGGATGATTATCTCGGGAGCCGGACCGGGAATCATGGAGGCATCGGCCCGTGGCGCCGGTCGCGACCATACGCTCGGCGTGAACATCGAACTGCCCTTCGAACAGTTCTCCAATCCCTACATCGACGCCGAAACCATGCTGGTGGCGATGCAGTATTTCTTCACTCGAAAAGTCGCGATGACGCGACCCTCGAACGCCTTCGCCATTTTTCCCGGTGGTCTCGGGACGATGGACGAGACCTTCGAAGTCCTCACGTTGTTGCACACCGGCAAGACCTCACCGGCGCCGGTGGTGCTACTCGATACGGCCCACGGGAACTTCTGGCGTCAGTGGATGAACTTCGTCGATAACGCCGTCATCGCCGATCACTACATCGACGAGCACGACATGTGTCTGGTTCGGATCTGCACGTCGATCGACGAGGCCGTTGCCGAGATCGATCACTTCTTCTCGAACTACGTGAGCTTCGTCGTGCGCGCAGAGCGCGGTCTCATCACCGTCCGTCGTCGACCGAGCGACGATCAACTGGCCGAACTCGCGAACGTCGTGCCGCGTTTCGCCCTGGGTGCGGGCTTTCGAATCGAAGATGACACGACGATCTCGTTTGCCTTCGACGGCCGAAACTACGTGAACCTTCGGCTGCTCATCAATCAGATCAACGGGTGGCGCTAGCCGTCGCTGGCCCCGCGCAGCAGCGCCTCGGCCTTCTGGAGGCTCCGTCGCACCTTGGCGAGGCGCCGCTCGAGCTCTTTCGCCTCGTCGCCACCATCGGAGCGGAGTTGTGCGCGTACCGCATCGAAGATCGCGTCGGACACCCGGCTCTCCAGGGCCCCCACTTCATCGGCCAGCGTGTCGAAGGACTCCACTAGTCCAGGGTCTCGTAGGGCAGATCATTTTTGGCGTACTTCGCGCGCAGCACCTTCTTGTCGAACTTCCCGACGCTGGTCTTGGGCACTGACTCGATGAAGGCCCAGCGTTCGGGGAGCCACCACTTGGCGACCCGCGAGGAGAGGAACTCACGAAGTTCTTCGGCGCTCGCCGAGGCGTCGGGGCGTAACACCACGCAGCACAACGGTCGTTCGTCCCAGCGTTCGTCCGGCACCGCGATCACCGCGGCTTCGAAGATCGCGGGGTGCGCCATTATCGTGCCTTCGAGGTCGACCGAACTGATCCACTCCCCGCCCGACTTGATCACGTCCTTGGAGCGGTCGCTGATCGTCATGAAGCCCTTGGCGTCCATCGAGCCGATGTCACCGGTGCGCAGCCAACCGTCGTGGAACCGTTCGGGGTCGTCCACGCCATAGTACGAAGCGGTGACCCAGGGCCCGCGAATCTCGAATTCGCCCACGGTCTTGCCATCGCGCGCCAGCACCGTCCCGTCCTCGTCGGTGATGCGCACTTCGACACCCGCGACCACGCGTCCCGCCTTCACGCGGTAGTCAATGGCCAGGTCGTCGGGCGTACCCGACGGCGGGATCGACACGGCCGCCAATGGACTCGTCTCGGTCATGCCCCAACCCTGGATCACGTCGATGCCGAAACGATCGCGGAACGCTTCGATCATCACGCGCGGTACCGCCGCGCCCCCGGCGACGATGCCGCGAAGGCTCGAGAGGTCGGCGTCGGGCGCGTTCTGCGTCACGCGAAGGACGTCGTTCCAGATGGTTGGCACACCGAGCGAAATGGTCGGTCGCAACTCCTTGATCATCTTGACGATCGCTTCACCCTGCAAGTACATCTGGGGCATGATCAATTCGGTGCCGGCAAAAAATGCGGTGTAGGCCGCTCCCCAGGCGTTGACGTGGAACATCGGCACGATCAACAAGCAGCGATCGCGTTCGCTCAGTCCAATCGAGTTCGTCGTCGTCGAGGCCATTGAGTGCAGCCACGTGGATCGATGTGAGTAGACGACGCCCTTGGGATTACCGGTCGTGCCGGACGTGTAACACATGATGGCCGCCGACCGCTCGTCCAAGATTGGCCACTCGAAACCGGCCGGTTCGGACGTGAGAAACGTCTCATAATCGATCGTCTCACCCAGCAGGCCGCTCTCATCTTTGCCGTGGAGGATTATGTGCTTGACCGAGGGGATCTGGTCGCGAACCTTGGCGAACACGGGCGCCAACGACGCGTCGACGATGATCACCGAGTCCCCGGCGTGATTGATGATGAAGGCCAGCTGCTCGGGAAAGAGCCGGATGTTCAGCGTGTGTAGCACGGCGCCCATGCACGGAACGGCGACGTAGGCCTCCATGTGCGCCTGGTTGTTCCACATGAAGCTGCCCACTCGGTCGCCGCTCTGAACACCGAGCTTCGTGAGCGCGGCGGCCAATTGTTCCGCGCGCTTGGCGACTTGGAAGAACGTCGCCTCCTCGACACCATCGGGTGTGACCGTGAACACCTTCTTTTCGGAGTACACGTACTCGCCGTGACGAATGATGCCGCTGATGAGCAGTGGCGCGTCCTGCATCGTGCTTTGCACTGTTTCCCCCTCTAGTCCCGTTGCGACGATGCTACAAACTCTCGACCACCCAACGAGTTCGCTACCAGGAAAGGCTGTAGGGCGCGACCGGGGCCGGCAAGAGACTGGGACCGCCCGACAGATGAGCGTCGATCGCGGCCGCGGCGCTGCGACCTTCGGCAATGGCCCACACGATCAGACTCTGTCCTCGAACGCCGTCACCGCAGGCGAAGACCGGAGCCGGTCCCGACAACGCGTCCATCCGCCAATCCGAACCCACCGAGAGCGTGGCCCTGGACGTCACGAAGGGCTCGTCGTTCAGCCCGAGTCCTTCCAGTTCGGGTCCGACGAAGCCAGCCGCGATCAGGACGAGGTCGGCCCCCATGACCAGGCGTTCATTCGTGGTGTCGTCTCGCACGACGATTCGCTCGACGCGTCCGTCGCCGAGGAATTCGAGGGTCTCGGTGGAGAACCGTCGTTCCCCGCCTTCGTCGTGAGCGGGCGATGACTTATAGATTCGCGCCATCGTCGGCCAGGGTTGATCGTCGGGCCGTTCGTCGGGTGGCCGGTCCAGAATCTCTATCTGGTGAACGGATCGGGCGCCCTGTCGATGTACGGTACCCAAACAGTCGGCACCGGTGTCACCGCCGCCAAGGATGACGACGTCGCGATCCTTCGCGTCGATCACCGTCGGCACCGCGTCACGTACCGCACGATTCGCGGCCTCGAGATACGTCATCGCCGGGTACACGCCCGCTAAATCCGCGCCGGGCACCGGAATGAGTCGCGGCCTCGTCGAGCCCAGGGCGAGGAGCACCGCGTCGAAGTCGCGTTGCAGGTCACCGAGCGTCACGTCGGCGCCGCCGACGGCGACGTTCGTGTGAAACGTGACGCCCGACGCCTCCATGACGGCGAGGCGCCGATCGAGGATCTTCTTCTCCAGTTTGAATTCCGGAATGCCGTAGCGCAACAGCCCACCGATGGCGTCGCTTCGTTCGAAGACGTGGACGTCGTGACCGACGCTCGTCAACTGCGCGGCGGCCGCGAGACCGGCCGGCCCCGAGCCAACGACGGCAACGCGCGTGCCGATGCGTTCGTCGGTGACCCGCGCCACGTCGAAGCCGTGGGCGAAGGCGTGCTCGGCCACTTCGTATTCGATTCGCTCAATCGTGACGGGGCCGTCCGAGATGCCCAAGACGCAGGCCGACTCACACGGCGCCGGACACAGTCGCCCCGTGAACTCGGGAAAGTTGTTCGTGTCGAAGAGCTGATCCGCGGCCTGCTCCCAGTGCGAGCGGTAGACGTGATCGTTGAACGTCGGGATGCGATTGCCCAGGGGACAGCCCTGCATGCAAAACGGGATACCGCAGTCCATGCAGCGAGCGCCTTGGGTCGACACGTCGTCGTCGCTCTGGGGCTCGTACACCTCCCGCCAATCACGCAGGCGAACCTCCACGGGCCGCGGGCTCGGGCCCCGTCGGGGGTACTCGAGGAATCCCGTCGTCTTACCCATTGCGCAACTCGTCTCGAACTCGCTGATACTCCGAGGTCTCGATTCGAACGAAGTTCATGCGCTCGCTTCGCCAGCCGTCCACGATCGCACGAGCGCGACGAGAACCGGTCTCGTCTTCGAAGCGGGTCAGGAGTTCACGCACTCGTTCGTCATCTTCGTATTCCAGCGGATCGATCTCGTAGACGCCCGCGCTGAGGTGGTCATAAACACTCTGGTGAGGGTCGTAGAGAAAGAGGGTGCCACCCGACATGCCGGCCGCGAGGTTTCGCCCGACCGCTCCGAGTATCACGACGACTCCGCCGGTCATGTACTCGCACGCGTGATCGCCGGTGCCCTCGACGATGATCGTCGCCCCGGAGTTTCGAACACCACAACGCTCCCCGACGACTCCGCTGATGAAGATCTCGCCGCTCGTCGCCCCGTAGCCAATGACGTTGCCGGCGATGATGTTCTCGTCGCTGGCGAACGTCGCGTCGGCGGCGGGCCGGATGATGATTCGTCCGCCCGAGAGACCCTTGCCGGCGTAGTCATTCGCGTCGCCGATCAATCGAAGGGTCATGCCACGAGGGACGAAGGCCCCCAGACTCTGACCGGACGAGCCGACGAGGTCGATCTCGATGAGGTCGTCGGGCAACTCTCGAGCACCGAGCGCCCGGGTGATGGCGCTGCCCGTCAACGTGCCGACCGCGCGATTGACGTTTCGGACGGCGGTGGAGAATCGATACGGCGCCGTTCGCGTCGCGGCGCTTACCGCGTCGTGCAGGAACGTCCAGTCCAGCGCTCCGTCGAGACCGTGCTCCTGCTTCACGCTCTGGTGCCTTTGATCAGGTGCGACGGTCACCAACAGCGCGGAGAGATCGAGGTCGCTGCTCTCGTCGTCGACCGAAGCGACGGACAACTTGGTCGCGTCGCCGATGACCTCTTCGAGCGTGCGCGCGCCGAGCAGGGCGAGATATTCACGCACCTCTTGCGCAATGAACTCGAAGAAGTTCTCGACGAACTCCGGCTGTCCCGTGAATCGTTCGCGAAGACGGGGATTCTGCGTGGCGATCCCCACGGGGCACGTGTCGAGATGACAGACGCGCATCATCACGCAACCCGAGACCACCAACGGGGCCGTCGCGAAGCCGAACTCCTCGGCGCCGAGAAGAGCGGCGATGATGACGTCGCGACCGGTCTTCAACTGTCCGTCGACTTGGAGAACGACGCGACTGCGCAGACCATTGGCGGCCAGGGTCTGATGCGTCTCGGCCAGACCGAGTTCCCACGGGGTGCCCGCGTGTTTCAGCGAAGTGAGGGGCGCGGCGCCGGTGCCGCCGTCGTGGCCCGAGATGAGGATCACGTCGGCGTGGGCCTTGGCGACGCCGGCGGCGATCGTCCCGACCCCTTGTTCGCTGACGAGCTTCACGTGAATACGTGCTTGGTCGTTCGCGTTCTTCAGGTCGTAGATCAGTTGTGCGAGATCCTCGATCGAATAGATGTCGTGATGGGGCGGTGGTGATATGAGGCCAACGCCCGGCGTCGAGTGACGGGTCTTGGCGATCCAGGGATAGACCTTCGTGCCGGGCAGTTGTCCGCCTTCGCCCGGCTTCGCGCCTTGAGCCATCTTGATCTGGATGTCATCGGCGTTGACGAGAAAGCGACTCGTGACGCCAAAGCGCCCGGAGGCGACTTGCTTGATCGCGGAGCGACGGTTGTGGCGCGGATCCGACGTGTCGAATCGGTCGGCGTCCTCGCCCCCCTCACCGGTATTGGACTTCGCGCCGAGTCGATTCATCGCAATCGCCAGCGTGCTGTGCGCTTCTTCGGAGATCGAGCCGTAGGACATGGCTCCGGTGCTGAAGCGCTTGATGATCGATGCCGTGCTCTCGACCTCGTCGATCGGGAGCGGCGTCGTTCCGGGAACCAAGTTCATGAGACCTCGCAGGGTCACGAGGGCGCTCGACTGGTCATCCACGAGGGACGTGTACTCCTTGAAGATGTCAAAGCGCTTCGCGCGCGTGGCGTGCTGCAGCTTCTGCACGGTGCGGGGATTGAAGAGGTGGATCTCCCCATCCCGACGCCACTGGTACTCGCCGTTGTTGCGCAGTTCAACTCGTTCGCCGTTCGCCGGTTCGTAGGCGCTCGCGTGCAGCGCGAGGACGCTCCCCGCGATGTGCTCGAGGGTGATGCCGCCGAGGCGTGACGTAAAACCGGGAAAGTACCGGGCCAACACCGTCTCCGAGATGCCCACCGCTTCGAACAGCTGCGAACCGACGTAGCTCGCGACGGTGCTCACGCCCATCTTCGACATCGTCTTCACGACACCCTTGTTGAGGGCCTTGCCGTACTGGTACCGAGCTTCGAAGGGATTTAGGTCCGTGATCTCCCCCGAGTCGATGAGAGCGTCGATCGATTCGTAGGCGAGATACGGGCACACCGCCGACGCGCCGAATCCCAGCAGCAGTGCGACGTGGTGGACTTCACGAACGTCGCCGGATTCCATGATCAACGCGGCGCTCGTTCGCAGGTGTTCGTCGACGAGTCGGTGATGAACGGCCGACGCCAACAGAAGACTCGGAATGGCCGCGAGTTCCGTCGTCGTGTTGCGATCCGAGAGGATGATTATGTTGGTGCCGCCGCGAACGTGCGCGACGACGTCATCGCACAGCGCGTCGATGGCGGCCGAGAGTCGTGCCGCCCCCGACCCGGCACCGTGGGCCTCGAAGAGCCCGTCGATGACCACGGCCGTGAATCCCGCCATGCGTTCGAACTCTTCGATGTAGCGAATCTTGGCGAGTTCGTCGATGCTCAATATCGGCGAGGGCAGGACGATCTGGTGGCAGTGATTCGCGCTCTCGGTGAGCAGGTTGTCCTCACCACCGATCGTGACGCGCGTCGAGGTCACGAGTTCCTCACGGATGGCGTCCAAGGGCGGATTGGTGACCTGGGCGAAGAGTTGCGTGAAGAAGTCGAAGAGCGGTCGCGGGAGTTTCGAGAGCGTTGGCACGGTCGAGTCCGAACCCATGGATCCGATGGGTTCCTCGCTCACCTGGGCCATGTGACGAACGATGAGGCGAAGGTCTTCTTCGCTGTAGCCGAAGTTCTTCTGCTGTCGGACGATCGACGCGTGGTTGGGCGTGAGCATGGTGGGCGCGTCAATCTCGTCCAGGGAGCGCTGCTGATCGCGCAGCCACTCCCCGTAGGGGGCCCGCAGGGCCAAGGAACTCTTCAACTCTTCGTCGTCGATGATCCGACCCTGGTCGATGTCGACTAAGAACACGCGACCCGGCTGCAGTCGACCCTTGCGTTCGATGTTGGAGGGGTCGACCGGTAAGACACCGACTTCGCTCGCGAAGATGACGCGCTGGTCCTTGGTGACCCAGTAACGCGCCGGGCGCAGGCCGTTGCGGTCGAGGACCGCGCCGACGATCTTGCCGTCGCAGAAGGTCACCGAGGCCGGACCGTCCCACGGCTCCATCAGACCGGCGTGGTAGCGGTAGAAGTCGCGGCGCGACTCACTCATGAACGTCGAACGCTCCCACGCTTCGGGAATCATCATGAGTACCGCGTGCGGTAGTGAACGTCCGGACTGCACCAAGAGCTCCACGACCTCATCGAAGCTCGCCGAGTCGCTGAGACCGCTGGTGATGAGGGGTGTCAGTTCGGCGATGGGCAGCGGCAGCACATCGCTGTGGAGTGAGGTCTCGCGCGCCGTCATCCAATTGCGATTGCCCCGGACCGTATTGATCTCACCGTTGTGCGCGATATAGCGAAACGGCTGGGCGAGGTCCCAGCGTGGAAGCACGTTCGTCGAGAACCGACTGTGTACGACCGCGATGGCCGAGGTGAGTCGATCGTCGCGCAAATCGGTGAAGTACTGACGCAACTGGGGCGACGTCAGCATCCCCTTGTAGATGAGCACGTGTGGCGAACAGGACGCGGCGTAGATGTCCAGCTCGTGTTCGAGCACTTTTCGGGCGCAGTACAGTGCGCGTTCCAAGTCGGGCGCCGGTTCCGAAGACCCCCGGGCGATGAGTTGTTGGACGAAGTGCGGTTCGGACGCCAAGGACGTCGCGCCGAGCAGCGACGAGTCGACGGGCACGTCGCGCCATCCGAGGGACACCAAGCCGACGCGCTTGAGTACCACGTCGATGGCTCTTCGAATCTCGTCGACGTCAGAACTCTTGGGCACCATCCAGTGCGCGATGCCGTACTCGCCGACTGGGGGCACGACGACGCCAAACTCCGAGCGAATGAACGCGTCGGGCATCTGTATGAGGACACCGGCGCCGTCACCCGAGTCCACGTCCGATCCCGACGCACCCCGGTGCTCGAGGTTCTCCAAGATGGTGAGCGCGTCGCGAATCGTCGCGTTCGTGGGCGTAGCGCTCAAGTCCGCGACCATCCCCACACCGCAGGCGTCGTGCTCGAAAGAGGGGTCGTAGAGAGTCTTTGTCATAGCGTTTCCTTGCGGGGCAACGCTGACCCACCACAATCATAACGAAAAGGTTCCTCGTCCTTCGACCTACGCTGTTCACGTGAAGTCGGCCAAGCGCGCACTCGTTGTCGGTGGTGGTGTCATCGGGCTCACCAGCGCATTCCAATTGGCCCGCCAAGGATGGCAGGTCACGCTCTTTGATCCCTCCCCCGGTCGCGGCGCCACGTGGGCGGCCGCCGGAATGATCGCGCCGATCGCCGAGATCCACCCGGGTGAAGAGACCAACTACGAGTTGCAAAAGGGTGCCCTCCAAGCGTGGCGGACGTTCGCGAGTGCCCTGCGTGAGGTGACCCACAAGGAGCTGTGCATCGTCGAGACCGGCACCCTCGTACTCGGCTGGGACGGCAGTGACCGACGACTGGTCGACCAGTTCGCCCACGTGGCCGCGGAGTTCGGCGTCATCCCGCGGCGTGTCGAGCGTGACGAGCGGCCCGAGATGTTCGAGGGGGTGTCTCCAAGGATTGCCGACGGACTCTTGGTCGGCGGTGACGCGTGGCTCGACCCCGACGCCGTCGTTGCCCTCGTGAATGAGGCGAACACGCAATTGGGCGTGACGATCGTCAACGAGATGGTGGCGAGTGTGAGCAGCGACGACAGCCGCGTCGAAGCGATCACCGACTCGGGGCCGTTTGTCGGTGACATTGGCGTGATCGCGACTGGCGCGGTAGCGCCCCCTTCGGGCGCCACGACGTCGGGCGCCCACGTTATTCGACCCGTTCATGGCATCACCGTTCGCGTGAAGGGCATCGATCGCAGCGAGCAGCCCATGATTCGCTCGTACGTGAAGGGCAACACCTTGTACATGGTGAGTCGCCCTGGCGGTTATAACGTCTTGGGCGCATCATCAGAGGAACGCCGCGACGCTGGAGCGCAGGTGGGCGAAGTCCAGCGACTCCTGCGTGACGCACTCGATGTCGTGCCGGCGTTGGAGACCGCGGTGATCGTAGAGACCCGCGAAGGGAATCGACCAGCCAGCCACGATTTACGACCGTTCTTTGAGGTGTTGGGCGGTGGTCGCTGGGCGTGGTCGTCCGGTCACTTTCGCCATGGTGTGACCCTTGCGCCGATCGCCGCTGCTGAAGCACTTCGATTCGCGGAGGGCGTCACGTGATCCGGGTCAATGGCGAGTCCCAGGAATTCGTCGCCGAATCGGTCGAGGAGATGTTGGAGCGTCTCTCGATCGAATCGAGAGGCGTGGCCGTCGCTATCGACGGCGAAGTAGTCCGCAGATCCGAGTGGACCGAAAAGAGAATCGAAGACGGCAACGCGATTGAAATAGTGACCGCGGTAGCCGGCGGATAAGAGAAGGTGGACCGAGATGGCAGTTGACGAACTGATTCAGGCGCTTGATCAACGAATCCTCGATGCGTTGCGCGCCAAAGCGACCGGCGAGACGATCGCCTTCTTGTGTGAAGCGCGAGCGTGGCTGACACATCCCGATCAGGCCCACGGCGCGCACGCACCAACGGGTTAGCGAAGACGCAGCGACTACGATTGTTCGTTCACGGGCTGTGGCTTAGTTTGGTCTAGAGCGCTCGGCTGGGGGCCGAGAGATCGGGAGTTCGAATCTCCCCAGCCCGACCACGGAGGAATCTTAAGGAGCCACGGCGACGTTGCGGATGGTGCCAAGCCGTTCAATCTTCGCTCGTCTGTCACGGTTGGCCAGTCGCATTCGTCTCCTTCGTCTCGGGCGTTGCCCAGCGAATGCCACTGAGATGATTCGCGTTGTCCGCAGGTGAGAATGAAGTACTCCATCGTTCGGCGAAAACGGCCAATCCAGTAGAATTGACGAGTTGAGTCCGGTCGAGACAGCCGGCGTTCGTTGCGTCACCAGGGGCGTAGGCGAAAAGGAAGTGCCGAGAGAGGGTGATTCCGGCCGTTGGCTGGACACAGTATGGACAAGAAGGATCCCTTCGTCTTACGCCACCTCGCCGACGTCCAACCCGAACTGTGGTGGCTCGACTCGGACCCGATGGAGCCGGCGCCGCACTCGGCGCTCATCGGGGACATTGGTGCGGACCTGTGCGTCGTGGGCGCGGGTTATACGGGACTCTGGACCGCGCTGCTCGCGAAAGAGCGTGATCCCAATCGTGAAGTGGTCGTCGTCGAACAGTATGAGACGGGAGCCGGCGCGTCAGGTCGCAACGGCGGTTTCTGTTCCGCGTCGCTCACCCACGGCTATTTGAACGGCGTTCGACGCTTTCCCGATGAGATCGAGCTGATTCAGCGCCTCGGTCGAGAGAACCTCGACGAGATCGAAGCGACCATCGCGCGCTACAACATCGAGTGCGACTTTGAACGGACCGGTGAACTCCAGGTCGCTGTCGCCCCTTGGCAATTCAAGGGAATGGCCGAACAGGCCGAACGACGTAACGCCATGGGCGACAGCGTCGAAGTGCTGAGTCAAGAGCAAGTGCAGGCGCGCGTTCACTCCCCCTCGTACGTCGGTGCCCTCTTCGATCACGACGGTACAGCGTTGGTAGATCCCGCACGCCTCGTATGGGGTCTCGAGCGGGTATGCATCGCGCTCGGGGTAAGGATATTTGAGAACTCCAAGGTGGAGTGGCTGGAGGACCTGCACGACGCGGTTCGCGTGCACACCCCGTACGGCGCCGTCACCGCTGCGAGGGTGGCCCTCGGGACGAACGTCTTTCCTTCGTTACTCAAGAAGACGCGCAAGTACGTAGTGCCGGTCTACGACTACGTGATGGTCACCGAGCCCTTATCGAACGAGCAGCTCGACAGCATCGGTTGGTCGGGCCGCGAGGGCATCGCCGACTCCGGCAATCAGTTCCACTACTACCGTCTCACGAGTGACAACAGCATCCTCTGGGGTGGCTACGACACGATCTACAACTTCCGAGGCAAGGTGCGCCGCGAGTACGAGTTCAATTCCGACACCTACGCCACACTCGCCGGTCACTTCTTGAAGACGTTTCCGCAGTTGGCCGGCGTCAAATTCACGCACGCCTGGGGCGGCGCGATTGACACGTGCACACGCTTTTCCCCGTTCTGGGGCACGTCTCACGAGAACAAGGTCGCCTACGTGTTGGGTTACACCGGTCTCGGTGTCGCCTCGACGCGATTCGGGGCGGCCACGATGCTCGATCTCTTGGACGGACTCGAGACCGACCGCACCCGACTGACGATGGTTCGAAAACGCCCGATGCCCTTTCCGCCCGAGCCCTTCAAGTGGATCTTCATTCGCATCACCCAGTCGGCGATCAAGTACGCCGACGAACACGAGGGCCGACGCAACCTCTGGCTCAAACTCATCGACCTCTTCGGTCTGGGCTTCGACTCTTAGGTGGTCGAAGCCCAGACCGTGCGAGATTCAGTCTCGAGGACTAACTCGCCAGTGAGTAGATGACCGTGACTTGCACGTTCACGGGTTGGCTTCCTGTTTGGATCGGCACGGACGCATGAAGCGCCGTGTTGGCGGAGAACGTTGGGTAGTAGATCCCGGAACTCTGGTTCTCGTTGTCGGTGATCTTCACGATGCTGGTGACTTGCGTGCCGCCAGCCTTCGCGAGTTGTCCGGCGGCGAGTCGGGCGTTGTCGATCGCCCTGATCCGTGCGGCGCGCAAAAGCGACGAGTCATTCGTGATGGTGAACGAGACGCCGTTCAACTGAACGCCATTGCCGACGGCTCGCGCGGCCGCGTCGATCGCCGTGCCGGCGCGCTGCACCTTGTGCATCGTCACGTTCAACGTGTCCTGCACCGTGAATCCGGTCACGACACCTTGATTATTGGTGTTGTCATAGATGTTGAGCCCGGACGTCTGCATCTCTTTGCGGGTGACGCCGTTCTTCAGGAGCGCCGCTTCGAGGGCGCGGACCTTGGCGTCGTTCTCGCTGAGCGCCGCGGTCGCGGTCGGATTGACCGTCGAGACGCCGATCTGGAAGTTGATCGTGTCGGGAACGCCCTGGACCGTCCCCGAGCCGGTGACGGTGACCGTAGATCGGGCGCCACCCTTGGAGTGTCCGAGCGCCACCCCCGCGAAGCCCACCGCCACCACGACGAGCGCGGTGACCATCGTCACAATCCAGCCGGTGAGACGGGGCCGTCGGCTGGTGAAGTGTTCACCCCCGTGGTGGTGCGTTGCGTGTTCGGTACTACTCGTGGTCTCATCACTCATTCGATCTCCTCTGCCGGGCGCTGACAGCACGTTTCATGATGAATCGGTGTTACAACGCCTCTCACCAAGTACTTGTCACCAGCGGCACGAAACTTTCACTCCCGGTGACGAGATGTCCGACACTGCGGTGCCGTGGCGCCAGGGCACGTGAAGAGATGCCGCATCGGCCCGCGGTGTCGTCTGAGGTACCGGCGACGACACCACGGTGACCAACGGGTGCCTTACCAACGCGTGCTCGAATTGCGTCGTCGTCAGTCTACGACCACAGACGTTCATGACGTCGTCGACACTTCCGAGTAGCTAGATGTCGCCGTTGTAGT
>OCTA010000555.1_pt1 | contig 34396 bp, 26 predicted proteins | sample 1538991 | NCBI WGS metagenome assembly OCTA01 (sample SAMEA3539302, study PRJEB22396) | soil metagenome | biome: tundra; feature: field; material: soil | place: USA | collected 2010-05 | depth 0.15 m | reverse complement strand
CAACTTCAACCCAACGGCCTTCCAACATGCCAACAAAAATCAAAAGTGCGAAAAAGTCTGGACACTACCCGAAAAAGTGGTCCAACGAAATGGAAGAGGGTGTTCGCATCACCCTTGCCGACAATGGCAGCGGCATGCCGCCGGAGGTGCAGCGGCGGATTTTTGTACCGTTCTTTACCACCAAATCGGAAATAGGAACCGGCATTGGCTTGTGGGTCACCAAGTGCCTGGTCGAGCAGCAGGGTGGCTCCCTGCGGTTCCGCAGTCGTCAGGGTCAGAAAGGCGGGACCGTGATGAGCTTCTTTGTCCCTCGGACATGCCGGGAGAACACGCCTGCACAGGCACCGAGTTCATAATTCTGGCGATGACTCCCCTCGATTCCGACGCTCGCTCCGCTATTTGTAGCGCCGCGTCGCCTCGATGACAACTGAGAAAACGTCTGACTCGTCGCGTGTCACCAGCAGCGAAACATGGCGATTGATTGCTATCTCAGCCTGCAGCAACTGCTGCGCTGTCGTATCAACATCAGTGGCGTAAGTGAATGTGACATTCCGGCCCAATTGTTCCTGGACGGTGATGCGGGTCGTGGAGTTGCCGAGTACACCGAGGTAGTTCGGGTCCACCTTCACCGCCCCGGCGCCAAACAGCTTTTGCACCCGGCTGCTCACCGTCGCATTCAGCGCGCCGCCCAGCAATGCATCGGTCGTCGGGTTTGAAGTCACTTGTTCCTGCTGTTGGGTGTAAATCCGCTCCTGGTCCTGCGTACGCCCCAGAGCCAGCAGCGCCACCACGTCGGCCTCCGGTAGTGGCGGATCACTGCGATAGGTCACGGACATTTTGTCCGGCGAACCGTGCAGACCCAGCGTGATGTCGTAGTCCTGCACGCGCGCGGTCGCGTTCAGATCGATGGAAGGCTCGATCCGAACGGGGTTGGTAAAGTTGATCTCACCGCGCTGCAGTTCATAGCGTGTTCCAGCGATGGTTGCGCCGCCTTCGATGATTGAGACGCGCCCCAGCAGCGACGGTGACGCCAGGGTGCCGCGCAAGTGCAGATCAACGTCGCCCGCCAGCTTGGCATAAGCGTTCTGGAAGTTCAACTGCGGAGACGAAACAACGTGCACGTCGAGCCGCACGTGGTTTGAGGGTGCATCCGGCGGCACTATAGCCTGAACTTTGCTGGCTTGGCTCGCAAAGGCGGCAATATCCATATCCTGGCTTACGGTGAATCGCGTGATCAGTACGTTTCCGCTGAGCAAAAGACTGTTTTGCGTGCCCTGCAACTTGAACGTGGCGTCGGCCAGTGAACTCACACCCTGCGGATAGCGGATGCGAACGTCCTTGCCCGTCACCGACAGGTCGGCGAAGATGCCGTGCTGATAAGCCAGGTAGCCAGAGACGCTTAACAGCCCGCCCCCTGTTCTTGCCGTCAGCGACTTTACTTCAAGCCGGTTCTGATTGAATACCAGTGTTCCCTGCAACTGGCTCAGGCTGTTGGGCAGGTCTTCAAGGGCCAGCGAGGCATTCTGAAAGTCGACGCGACCGGCCAGGTTGGGGTTCGCAAGGTCGCCGTGCGCTTCCACCTGGAACGTCGTCGTTCCGCTCGCCGTGAGGTCTGGATCCAATGTCTCGGCAAGCTTCAGGTTGATGGAGCCGTTGGATGCAAAATCCAGTTGCCGCTTTCCGGTAAGCGTCAAGGTTCCCTGCGCCCGCAGATCGGTTTCTTCGCCGGTTACATGCAGCGGGTCAAGAGCTATCCGTGAATTGGCCATTGTGGCGTGGACTGGGCCATCGCTGTGCAGATGGACGCCTTCGATCGTCACAGCAAGATCCTGCAGGCGGGCGTCGCCGCGGAACTGTTCCAGGTGCTCCAGCGGCCCTTCCACGGTGACGGTGCCGGCCAGCGCGGACTCGCCGGTCAGTCCCTGCACGTTGGCCATTTTCAGAAGGGCGCCAATGTTGAATTGCGAAAACTCGAGTTTCGCCTGGGTGGCGTACTCGCCGCTCAGCGCCGTTTGCCCGTGAGCAGAGAGCGATGCGGATTCGAAACGCGTGCTCAGGTCGTACATGGCAATACGATTTGCGGTGTGGGCGGAGATCTCAACGCTGCCTAACGGTTCGTCGCCGACGGTCACGCCCGTGAGCGTGCCGTGTCCTTCAAGGAGCGGGTCGTCGGGCGTACCCGAGCCTTTTACCCAGAACCCTAAGTTCCCAGTGACGGAAAGACCCGCGTTGTGCACCCGCTGGATCTGGCTTACATCGATGCCGACCGCAGTGGCGTCGATGAGAAAGTGCCGCGACTTGAGGTCGTAGCTGCCTGAAGCCGACACGTTGCCAGCCCGGTCATTTACCGAAATCGAAGCCAGTTGCAGCACCTGTCCGGCAATCTTGCCTTGTGCACGAATGCGCGCAATCGGCTCCCCGTACACAACACCGTTATCCAGTTCAATCCAACCGGAGCCATCCAGTGCGCGAATAGGTCCGTCTGCCTGAATCTGTGCGTTGATCTGTCCGGTCACCGGTAGGTTCCGCCCGATAAACGGTTGCAGTTCGTCGACCCCGACTTGACTGGCGCTGAGTCGCATCTGGAGCAGGGAATCGGAATCGAAACTCGGAATTCCCACTCCCTTCGGCGGTGGTCCCGTCGCCGCCAATGATCCTTGAACGGTGATGGATGCCGTGCCTTTGCTCAATTGCCCATGGGCAATGGTGATGCGGGCCGCCGAATAGGTCCCGGTCGCGTCCAGCGCGTCCCAATGCACCGATTGTGGAGACTGCGAATTGCGGTTGCTCACCGGCGGCACTTCGGCGGTCAGGTTGGTGGCCTTTAAATTGCCCGCGATATGCGGATCGGCGAGCGACCCGGACCACGTGCCATGGAAATCCGCCCGCCCGCCCAGCGAAACAGGCAGTGCGGAGGTTCCCGAATTCCCTCCGCGCTGCAGGCCTAGATCGCGGAGCACGCGGTCGAATTCGCCCAGGTCATGTGTATCAAGGTCGACGGAAATCGACGACGGGCTGGTCAGTGGATAGGCGCCGAGTTGTCCATGTGCTTCCACGTGGCTGGCGGGAAGGGAAACATCGAGCGTCCGCAGGTCAACTCCACCATCACGCTGAAAATAGGTGCCATCAATCGTGCCGGCCGTTGGAACTTCCCCTGCGGGAAGTTGTTTCGGCGGGCTCATGTCCAGCTTGGCGGTCACCGCAAGTGTCCTCACGTCGCCATTGGTCCAGATGGCAGTCGCGGGGCCGTTCAATTGCGCGCCCAACCCCAACCGCTGGAAGGGGCCTTGGCCGACGATATCGAGAACCGTGTCGAGCGTTACGCCCTTCAGTTCCGCGACCACTTTGCCGTCAACAGGAATGATGACCGGAGCGAGCTCCGGGAGCAGCGGGGGGGTCTTGACCGCAGGTTGCTTCCGGCCGAATCGAGAATGTTTGACGGGTGGTAGGGGCGCGGTGGCTTGCATCTCAGCGGCTCCGGGAATAGGGGGCAGCCAGTGTTGCAGGGCGACCTGACCTTCAAGTTGTCCGCCCTGACTCAAACGAGCAACCACTGACGAAATTACCAGCTGCTCTGGGTCGGCATGGACGCGCGCATCCAGCCCCACTCCCCTTGCATCCACGCCCGGCGCCACGTAGGCTCCGTCCTCTACGTGAATCGGCCCATCGACGCGAAACTGACCCGCACGTCCTTTCGCCGTCAGATCGACGTGCGCGATGCCCTCCGGCGCATTGGGGTAGCCCGTCGTAGGCTCCAACAGGCGCATGTCCAGGTCGCCTATGGCCTTTGCCTGCCATCGCGGATGAGCAAAATCAAACAGCGCGCCGGAAATATATAACGTGCGATCGGCGGCGCCCTTGCTATGCGCGGTGAGCGTGAAGGACCGCAGATACGCCGCAGAGCGCGTCAGGTCGAGGGTCGCCTGAAAGCGCCCCTCCACGGGCTTCGCCAACGGATGTGCCAGGTCACCCCGGGAGAGGCCCAGATCGCGCGCGCCCGCGTCAATCCGATAGCTCTCCGGCTCCTTTCCCTGCAGCGGTACATATGCCAGCCGTACCGACACGTCATCGGCGGCCAGGTCGAGCCGCGCGACTCGATTCTGGAAATCGAAGTCTGCAGCACGGTTCTCATAATGCAGCATCCCTTGCTCGATCGCGACATGGGCCGCCTTGAGATCGAAAAGCGTGTCGAGCACTGGCTGGCCCGGCTTTCTCGGTCTCAGAGGCTGAGGCTGATTGGTCGAGCCGTCGGGGTAAACGATCAGGTGCATCGACGGCCGAACAATCTCAAGATCGCGCAGCTGGATACGCGGACTCCAGAAGCCAAGAAGGCTCAGCCGCACACGCAATAGTCCTACTTGTGCGTAGGGCTCCTCGTTTGCGCTTTCACTGCCATGAATCACCAGACCATCGGCCTCCGCTTCCAGGTCGAGCGGGCGCCAGTGGAACGAGGCGATCTCCACGCGCCCTCCGAATGCGGCTTCGATCCGGGCAATAATGCGCTTGCGGATCAGGTTCTCGCACTGCGCCGAGCTCGCCCAGAAGTAGAGTCCCGTAAGCGCGATCAACAACAGCGCTGTGGCGACTGCGCCGATCCTTACCATCCGACGCAGAAGTCGCCGTCTCCGCGGCTTCACAGGCTCAGACGAAACCGAATCAATCGGCTCGCGTTCGCTCATTGCGACCCCGCTCCGTTCTCGGCTGTTGAGGCGGTTTCGAGTTTTGGATCAAGCACTTCGACTTCGCCCTGGTTGCGCAGATTGTCGAGCCATCCGCCGAAAAGAACATTCACTTGCTGCTGCAGCAGGATTTCCTCGATGCGCGGAGCCACCTGCTCCAGCGGAGGCGCCTTTTCTCCCGGCCCATATTGAGGCACCAGCATGTCCTGGTAATATGTCTGGATTTCCTGCTGGGAGATGCTGACTCCCTGTCGAAAGCGCATCTCGATGAAGTGCAGAATCTCAAGCCGATTGCGCATATACACATCGACCTGCTCCTGGGTCAGGTCGTGGGCCGACAGAAAGGCCTTCCATCCGGCATCCGTGGCACACTTCTGGCGCACGCACACCGGCAGTTCCTTGCGTAGATTGTCCAATCGGTCCGCGATCTCATTCGCAGTTGGCTCGGCAGCCTGTACATCTTCTTCGCGGATTTGCTGGCGAATGAGCGTCCGGCTGATCAGTCGCTGCAAGGCTCGCTGCGGAGTTTCCGGGCCATTCCTTACCGAGTTCGGCTCCAGAATCGAAATGTGCATCTCTTCGTTCAGATCGCTGGAAAGAATGGCCTGGTTGTTTACCACCGCCACCACACGGTCCAGCGTCACCGGACTCGATCCGGGCGGTGCTTGCGCCAACGCTGCCACGGCTACGGCCACGCACACCGTCGCTCCCACTCGCGAGAGTCTGCTGCACAGTGCGAGAAAACGGAAAGTGAGCCATCTATTCATCAAAACGTCTGCCCCAGGCTGAAGAAAAAGTTGAAATGTCCGGCGTGTCCGATATAAGGCGGAAGCGATGGATGCGAATAATCTTCGTAAATCGGATATACCGGCGGATTGAGGTTATAGCTGAAATCGAGTCGGATCGGTCCAACCGGCGTATGGTAACGCATGCCGAGACCCGGGGCATGAGAGAAGTAGTTGAAGCTGCATTCTCCCTGCGGGCCGATCGAAGTGGTGGGGCCGGATGGCTTGTAGTTGCCGAGACTGTCCGTGACCAATGTCTTGCAGGTACTGATGTTCGGCTGGCGAACGCGCAAGGCGCTGGCCCACGCATCGCTGGCATTGCGAAACACATTGCCCATGTCCTCAAACAGCACAAAGCTGACCGTGTCGCCAAGCCACGGCAGCGTCGGCGGAGGCAGGCGCAACTCCGTGCTGTTGATCAACGTCCCCGCGCCGCCGATGGGAAAGCCAGTGTAGGCATCGCGCGGCCCGGCCGCGTTGATTGAGAACCCGCGCAGTGAAGTAGGTCCGCCGGCATAAAGCCGCTCGGGAAGAGGAATCAATTCATCCGATGCCGGCCCGTAGGCGCGCTCCTGCGCGTAACGCGAATTGCGGGCCAGCACAAACTTTTTTCTGTCAAAGCCGTAGTAGCTCGAGTTCGACAGATCGAGCCGATTGAATTGCGCTTGAGAGCCGAACCCATGATTGGATACAAACTCCTGAAAGCTGGTGTAGGTGCCTCGATGCGAATCCAGAGCCGAGTCGCGCGTGTCGCGGATCCATGTGGCACCGGGCCCTCCCACACGCACCGCCGCTGCCAGTTCAGCGATTTCGGGCTGGCCGACCTGCAGGCTGTCCGCGGACACCTTCACGCGCCGGAAATCGAACTCGTAGATGAATTGGTTGGCTCTCGCGATGCCCAGTCCGGGTGTATTCAGGTTTTCCGTCACGCGGAGTCCGGCGTCCAGCTTCGAGGCCACATACGTCGTCACATCCTGGCTGTTGGCATAGCCGCCCGTGAAAGTGAGGCCGAAGTTCCGGTTGCCGAGGAAGTGCGGATACTGGTAGATGAGGTCAACCTTCTGCTCCAGTAGTCCATAGGTGCCTTGAATCGATGCCGATTGGTCCCGCCCGAAGAGATCGTTGCGTGTGACATCCAGAAGCACCCGCGGACTAATGCCGGTCTTGCCATTGGGATTGCAACTGACTCCGTTCGCGATCGCGCCCCGGCAGTTGTTTTGCGGTGTTCCGGTCTGCGTCTCGAATCCAAGACCGTAGGTCAGTGTCCAGCGCCGCGCCTCCGTCAGCTGCACCAGCACGGTCTTGTGCGTTTCTTCGCCATTGGGATTCTGCACCGCGGTGTTGACTTCGTTGAATAAGGCAAAGTCGTAGAGGTTGCGCTGGGTTTCCAACAAGGCAGTCTGGTTCAGCGGTTCGCCCGGATGCAGCGCAATTGCCTTGGCCACCGTATCCGGACGCGTGTAGTTCAACCCTGTCACAAGCACGCTGCGGACGAAGATCTGTGGCCCCTCGGTAATGTGAAACACTACGTCCGCTTTCTGGGGGTCTGTTTTTTCAGGCTGTTCTTCGACATCGACGTGCGCCTGGTCAAAGCCCATGTTCAGATAGTCGGTCCTCAGCGTGTCCCTGTCTCCGGCCAGGTTCTGCTGCGAAAGCAATTGCCCCGGCGCTGTATTCAACAGGGGAATCAGCTTCGCGTTCTCCACGTTCTCATTGCCTTCCAGCGTCACGCTTCCCACTCGCTGTTGCTCTCCTTCGTCAATGTGGTAATCCACCTCGAGCCCCGCTGATCGGGATGTCGCCGCGCGGCCCTTCGCTGTCTCCACCGTGCTGACGATCGGGGTTACTTTAGCCTTGGGAAAGCCGTTGTTCTTATAGACGGTCTCCAGAGCGCTGACATCCGCGGTCACAAGTGCCTGGCTGTAGACTCCGGAATGGTCCGTCAGGTCGGCGTCATGAACGCTCAGCAGGTCCTTGAGTGTCGCCGAATCGAAGTAGTGATTTCCCGACACCGTTACGCGTTCAACGCGACGCCGCTCGCCAAGGGTTACGGTATAGACGATCTCCACTTCGTTTGGCTGCGGCGTCAGCCTCTGATGATCTACTTTCGCATCAAAGTAGCCTTTCCTCTGGAAGTAGTCGCGCAACCTGCGATTGCCCTCATTGAGGAGGTCCTCGTCGACGCTCCCTTCTTCAAAGATGGGAACCAGGCGCTTCGTGTCGTCCTGTTCAATGCTGGCGCCCTCCACTTGCACCTTCACGATCGGCCCTTGATTCGCCGAGAAGCGCAGGTTGGTTTTATGCGCCTTCGGCAGGTAGTCATGCGATTCAAGCTTGATCTCCGCTTCCAAGCGATCTTGCCTTTGATAGTGCTTCAGCACACCGGAGAGTGCGCGGTTCACGGTGTCGTGGTCCATCCGCTCACCGGCTTTCAAACGGGCGTAACGGCGAAACGAGGCTGTGCTCATTCCGGGATCGCCTGTCACCTCGACCGCGCCTACCCGGGCCTGCGGACCCGAGGTCACCTGGAACGGGATGTCCACCAGTTGCTGATCCGGATGGGGAGTAAGGTTGTGGGTGATCGTCGGCTCGTGAAACCCGTTATCTGCCAGAGCTTGCTTCATCAATTCAAGCGCGTGATCGAGTTTTGCCTGCGAAAAACGTGTTCCTGCCGTCAGACGGCTGGCCCGTTCAAGTTGGGCGTTGATGGTCGCGCCTTTGGCCCCGTTCACCGTGACGGTTCCGATAAACATGCGCGGCGTTCCCTTGAACACCAGATCAACTCCATCACCATCGCGCATGCCCTCCACTTCGATGGATTCATACAGACCCGTCGCATATAACTGCCGGAGGCTCTTGGCAAGATCCTCCTGGGTCAACGGAGCTCCGATGGCTTGGGCAAGATGGTCGGACAATGGAGCGAGACGCTCGACCGTGACTCCTTCAAATGCGATTCGCCGCACCGGAAGTCCGACCCATTGGGCAAGAGCATCATGATCGGCGTTCGATGGAGATTCTTCTCCACGCGTGTCAGCGACCGCCTTCCCGCCGCTGTCTCCGGCGCTTCGTCCCTGCGTCCATCCAACAACATTCCCGCCGCTCAATAAGAGAAGACAGCCCGTCAGCAGAACCCTTGACCCGCATCGATTGCTCTGCTGCCCAGACCGCCGTGCCGTCAAACCTATATCTCCTTAAGAACAGTAGGAATAGCGCAACCTCGCAAGCAAGAACCGCATCATATGATATATCCGGGTGCCTCCGCTTCGGTCGTTTGGACCCAAGCCCGCCTCATTTTTACGCTGCACCTTATACTAACGAGGAACTAAGCTCGGCGCAGCACTACCGACAAGCAGAGCAACACATCTCCTCACAAGGAAGCGCATGCCACGTTCGAGTTCCCCCAAGCAAGTGCCGGTCGCCTCAGCCCGTGGGCCAGCCCAACGGGCTGACAGTGCGGCCAAGCCCCAATCCGCCGCGTCTGGTAGGCCCCCCTCTCCGTCGTCTGACGCAGATGTGCTGTCGCGCGCACAGGCGGGCGATCATAGCGCCTTCGCCCAACTTTACTCGCTCAACAAAAGACGCATCTATTCCCTATGTCTGCGCATGGTAAGCAACGTCGCGGAGGCCGAAGATCTTACCCAGGAGGCATTCCTTCAACTGCACCGGAAGATCGCAACTTTTCGCGGTGATTCCGCCTTCTCTACCTGGCTCCACCGCCTTGCCATCAACGTCGTTTTAATGCATTTGCGCAAAAAGGGATTACCCTTGATGTCGCTGGATGAAGCAATGGAGCCGTCGTACGACGACGGACCGGGGCGCAGTTTTGGCGCTCCCGACCTCTCCCTGGCAGGCTCGATTGACCGGCTTGCACTGGAACGGGCGGTCGGCGACCTGCCTGCTGGCTACCGCCTGGTCTTTGTTCTGCACGACATCGAAGGCTATGAGCATAATGAAATTGCCAGTATGCTTGACTGTTCCATCGGCAACAGCAAATCGCAGTTGCACAAGGCACGTTTGAAGCTGCGCGATGCGCTGCGCACATCTTTGCGAAGGGAAGGGCCGCAATGACCGGGGACCCCAACAACTTCAGCTGCCATGACTTCCAAACCCAGTTGGCAGATCTGATCGGCTCCGGCGAGGATGCATCCATGCATCCACACCTGCAGAGCTGCGACCGCTGCCGTGCCTTGTTGGCTGATTTGGAGACAATTGCGGAAGCTGCGCGTCAATTGCTTCCCATCCAGCAGCCTAAAGAAGATCTCTGGGATCGAATCGAATCCGCCATCAAGAAAGACGAAGGCTCGCCCCATCCTGATTGACTTGAAACAGACGGACCCTCACCTTCCTTGTCCTTAAGCCGATAGAGAACAGGAGCAGCCGGGCCCGTAGTCCGGTCAAAGCAGCTCCGCCGCGACGCCCGTATGTGCATGGCGGGGCGTTAGCTGCGCTGCCGCGCGCCTGGGAACTCCAATCCAGGTGTAAGCGTAAACAACGCCACTGTTTGATCATGCGGAAAGGGCCGAGAATCCTGGGGAGAACAACACGCGAAGGGTTGTCGGACTTTCTGAAACTTTTCGGTTTCTGCGTTGTCTAATTAAGAAAAGTTGATAAGAGGACACTCAATGGTGAACCAAACGTCAAATCCACCTCCCCCTAACCCTTCTGAGAAACAGATTTCCGGACCCCGTCGCGTGTCCGTTCTTCCCGTCCGCGACACCGTTTTATTTCCCCATGCTGTTCTGCCGCTTACAGTTGGACGCGAAAGCTCCATCCAGTTGATCGAATCGTTGGGCGAAGAGCGCTCCATCATGGTGACCGCCCAACTGGATCCCCGGCTCGACGCACCCAAACCCGCTGATCTCCATGACATAGGCACTTTGGCTACCGTGCACAAGATCGTGCGGATGCCCAACCAGAGCCGATTCGTCTTTACCGAGGGCGTGGAGCGCGTGCGCATTCTGCGCTACGTCCAGACCGAGCCCTTCATGGTGGCCGAGGTCGAGACCCTGGCTGACATCGAGCCGGAAACGACTTCCGGCACTGAAGCACTGGTGCGCAACGTCATTGGCCAGTTCCAGCAGATCGTGGCCGAATCGCCGACACTTTCCGACGAGCTCCGCACCATCGCCGCGAACATCGAAGATCCCGGACGCCTGGTCGACTTTGTAGCTTCGTCCCTGCCGTTTCTCACCACCGAAGACAAGCAGAGATTGTTGGAGACCCCGTCTGTTCCAGGCCGGCTCGAGCAACTGACCAAGCACCTTGCCAAGGAGATCGAAGTGCAGCAACTGCGCACCAAGATCCAGAGCGAAGTGCAGGACCAGGTGCAGCAGTCGCAGCGCGACTACTACCTGCGCGAGCAAATGAAGGCCATCCAGAAGGAACTCGGCGAGCAGGACGAGGGCCAGCGCGAGACCGACGAATTGCGCCAGAAGATCGAAGCTGCCGGAATGCCGGAGGACGTTAAGAAAGAGGCTCTGAAAGAACTGACGCGTCTGTCGCGCATGTCGCCGATGGCCGCCGACTACTCCCTTACCCGCAACTATATCGAGTGGCTCGCAGTCCTTCCGTGGGCCAAGAGCTCCGGCTCCAAGATCGACATCAACAAGGCAAAGGAGATTCTCGACGAGGACCATTACGAGCTGAAAAAGGTCAAGGACCGCATCCTGGACTACCTCAGCGTGCTCGAGCTCAAGCCCGACATGAAAGGGCCGATCCTGTGCTTTGTCGGGCCTCCCGGCGTGGGCAAGACCAGCCTGGGCCGCTCCATTGCACGCGCACTAGGCCGCAAATTCCAGCGCATTTCGCTGGGCGGCATGCACGACGAGGCCGAGATTCGCGGGCACCGGCGTACGTACATCGGAGCCTTGCCCGGACAGATTATCCAGAGCATTCGCCGCGCCGAAACCAACGACCCGGTGATCATGCTGGACGAAGTCGACAAGCTGGGCCGCGACTTCCGTGGAGACCCCGCCTCGGCTTTGCTCGAAACGCTGGACCCGGAGCAGAACTACACGTTCCGAGACAACTACCTCGACGTGCCGTTCGACCTGTCGAAGGTGCTGTTCATCTGCACCGCCAACATGCTCGATCCGGTTCCGCCGCCCCTGCTCGACCGTATGGAATTGATTCCCCTGCAGGGATACAGCGAAGAAGAAAAGGTGCACATCGCCAACCGCTACCTGGTTCCGCGGCAGATCAAGGAGAACGGAATTACCCCAGAGCAGATCGAGTATCCCGAGGCCGCAATACGGCACATCGTGCGCCACTACACGCGCGAAGCCGGAGTGCGCAAACTGGAGCAGGTGATCGGTACCGTCGCCCGCAAGCAGGCACGCCGCGTCGTCGAGGGCAAGACCGAAAAACTTGTCGTCACCCGCGAAGTGCTCAAGGACTTCCTGGGCAACATTCAGGTGCGCGTCGAAACCGAAGTTGCCGAGCGCGTCAAACGTCCCGGCGTGGCCGTTGGCCTGGCCTGGACACCGGCCGGCGGCGACATCCTGTTTATCGAGGCCAACAAGATGAAGGGCAGCGGCGGCTTCAGAATGACCGGCCAGATCGGCGAAGTGATGCAAGAATCCATGCAGGCTGCGCTGACCTGGGTGCGGTCGAACGCTGACAAACTGGGCCTGAGCGAGGACTTCAACAAGGAGATCGACATCCACATTCATGTGCCGGCCGGAGCCATCCCCAAGGATGGCCCCTCGGCAGGCGTCACCATGGCCACGGTGCTTGCGTCGCTGCTGACCAACACCCCGGTTCGACCGCTAACCGCGATGACCGGTGAAATCACGCTCAGCGGCAATGTGCTGCCGGTGGGTGGCATCAAAGAGAAGTTCCTGGCCGCGCGCCGGGCTGGAGTGGAAACCATCATCCTGCCCGCCGAGAACCGCCAGGATGTAGAAGAGGACCTTACGCCGGAGATGATCGCCGGCGTCCAGATACACTACGCCAACCGTATCGAAGACGTGTTGGCGGTGGCGTTGCCGCTGCTGAATGCCCGTCCCGGTACCCCGCGCCTCGAAGCGGATCGGGGAACCAGCGTCGCCGCATAAGCGGGCTGACACTCGAATCAAAAGGCCGGCGTATCTGCCGGCCTTTTTGCGTCCCTCTAAGATCGGGCGATCACCCTTTGCGACCGATTGAGCTCACCACCGTCAGCACCACCCATATAATCGCGGTTACCAGGAGACCCCCGGCAGAATAAACAATCGCCAGCACGTCGTATCCCGCCGCCTCGTTCATTAAACGATCCATCCCCGGAGACACACTCTTGCCATTCCAGATCAGTGCGAGGCCCAGCCCGCACAAACCCAGTGAAACGGCAAGTAAGATCGCCAGGCCAATCAAGATCTTGGCGAAAGGAATCCGATCAACCAATGGCTTGCTCATTGGCCTCCTGCCGCTCTTCGAGCAAACCGTTCTTTTTGAGCAAGCCGCATCGCTCCCAGAAGCATCAGCAGGCCGATCAGCAGGTAAATACCCGCGGTCGCGCTGATGCATGCACTCATCCCGTAGCGGCCAGCAGCCAGCGCTATCACTATGGGTGCCATTCCACCACCCAGCCAGGCTAGCGAATTCATGGTTCCGACAGCAACGCCGCGCCGCTCAACTGGCACAACATCATAGAGCGACGCAAAGATATTCGCATCGTACATCCCTTTGAAAATGCCAAACCCGATCATGGCAAGAATCAAATAGAACACCGAGGTTGTCCAGCCGGTAACAAACAGGAAAGGCCCTCCGCAGAGCAGGCCCAGGGACTGGGTGAAGATGCGTCCACCATGCTGCCACTTTCCGCGCCGTTTGACCATCGAATCAGCCAGAAATCCTCCCGATATGACGCCCAAGACCGAGGCGATCTGGATGTAGACGGTTGCGTTGAGCCCCGCCATCAAGAGGCTCATGTGGAATTTCTGATAGAGAAAGGTCGGCATCCAGGTGAGGAAGACGACGGCAACAAAATTTGCGGCCATGAAGACGATGATGAGAAGAACAACAATTCGATTGGTAAGAAGTTCTTTCAGATCATTGAGAAGATTCGCCGATCGGAGAGGCTCGACTTTTCGGACAGGCTGAATAGGTTTGCAGAGCTGATCGGACATTCCCCTTGCCGGCTCGCGAAGCAGCCTCCACAACAACAGAGCCAGAAGAACACCGAGAATACCAAACAGCATGAAGCTAGATCGCCAACCATAGTACTGGCCAACGGCGCCGGAAACGGCGCCTCCCGCGATGCTCCCCACGTAGACGCTGGATTGATGAATGGACATGGCGCGCGAGCGGGTATCGCGGTGGTAATCGCTGATCAGCGACATAGAAGCTGGAAAGTAGAAAGCCTCTCCCAGTCCGCCGAGAGCGCGGCAAAGGACAAGTTGCCAGTAGCTATGCGATAGTGCTGTGGCGCCCGTGACGATGGACCAGAAGAGCAACGCTCCCAGCACAAGGGTCTTGCGCGGAAAGCGGTCGCAGAGCCAGCCGGCAAGCGGACCGAACAGGGCATACATCCACATGAAGGATGAGCCAACCATGCCCAATTGCACGTCGGTGAGCGAGAACTGGCGGCTGATCAAAGGAAAGACAGAAAAGACGGCCTGGCGGTCAGCATAGTTGAAGAAGCAGACGAGCCAAAGCATCCCGACGACGGACCATTTATAGGTGCTGCCTGGAATTGGCTCCATCGTCGCAGCGGCCTCTCGTGCGCGCGGGCTAATCTGATCATCCTGCATTTGCGTGAGCAGTTCTACTATGGCAACTATAGACGCGAAGGAACGCGATATTCTCAAGCAAGAAAGGCTGCCGTGCTTCGACGCATCCCATTGATCTTGATGCTTGCCCTTGTCATCCGCACCCACGCGCAGGAACCCCCTCGAGGACTCATCTTCCAGCCCGGCAGTGTTCCGTTCGCATCAAGCCATGCCTCAACCATTGTGGAGTTAAAGGGAGGAATGCTGATGGCGACGTGGTTCGGCGGCACGGGGGAGGGCTACCCGGACGTGGCGATATGGGGCTCGCGGGCCAGGGAGGGGGAATCGCCTGGCTGGTCGGCTCCGGTGGTGCTTGCACGCGAGCCGGCAATCCCATGTTGGAACCCTGTGTTGTTTCACACGAAAGACGGGCGGCTGTGGCTCTATTACAAATTTGGTCCCAGCCCGAGCACCTGGACGGCAGCTAGAAAATACAGCGACGACGAGGGCAAAACCTGGTCGGCGCCCGAGCACTTGCCTGCAGGGCTGATTGGTCCTGTCCGCGCCAAGCCGCTCGTGCTGCCCGATGGCACGATCGTCAGCGGGTCTTCAACGGAGGCGTATCACTCCTGGGCGGCATGGATTGAGCGGAGCACCGACAATGGGAAGACCTGGACGAGAACGGGGCCCATTATTCCTGCTGCCGGGGCAATCAAACCGGGCGCGAGCGATCAGACTGCCCCAAGTCCCTCTCATATTCCAGGATCACGGGAATGGAACGAGACCAGCGGCATCATCCAGCCTTCGGTGGTTTCGCTGGGAGGAACGCACCTTCGCTTCTACGCGCGATCCACGGCTGATTTCGCGCGGATTGCGGTGGCCGACTCACTCGACAATGGCGTTACATGGACCGCGGCCCGTTTAATCGATATCCCCAATCCCAACTCTGGCATTGATGCAGTAGCCCTCAAGGATGGCCGCGTGGTGCTGGTCTTCAATAACATCACTACGGGACGCACTCCCCTGAACCTCGCTGTCAGCAAGGATGGCGAGCACTTCAAGATATTCGACACCCTCGAAGATCAGCCCGGGGAATACTCCTACCCCGCCATGATCCAGGGCAGCGACGGCGATCTTTACATCACCTACACATGGAACCGCAAGTCGATCCGCTTTGTTCATGTCCCATTGACCCGGCTCGCAGAATAGTCCGGAACCACGCACTCAAGTGGCTCTTTTCTCAAGAAAAAGCCGCCCTGCACAGCGCTCAATAAGTTACGTGTATTCCGAAAGTGCTCTAATTGCGCTTTTCGAAGAAGACGATGTGCTGCAAGGGTAGGGTCTCCACCGTACGCACGCGCACTAACCCCACCGCATTCATTTCCTTCTCCAACTGCTTCACCGACATTTTGTGCACTTCCTTGATCGGGACTTCAGGATCTTCCTTGCGATACTCCACAAAGACCACGCGTCCTCCTGGCTTCAGCGCTTCCCGAACTTTCGTCATCACCTCAAACGGATAAGCCAGCTCGTGATAAACATCCACCACCAGCACAAGGTCTACACCGCCTGCGGGCAAGTGAGGATCAGTCTCGGTTCCTTGCACGACTTCCACGTTCGCCGCTTCCAGCGCTGACGCACGCGCCCTCAGGGTATTGAGCATTGTCTCCTGGATTTCGACAGCCAACACCTTGCCCGTTTCGCCAACCTTTGGCGCCATTCGAAATGTGAAATAGCCCGACCCTGCGCCCAGGTCCGCAACAATCTCTCCAGGACGAAGATCCAATGCCTCAAGCACCTGGGCAGGGTGTTCTTCTTCTTCGCGCTCACGCCGATCCAGCCACTCGATGCCACCTGGACCCATGACCTGGGCGATCTCCCGTCCCATGTAAAACTTCCCTGTGCCGTTTGGGTCATGATTCGTCCGAGTCTCGTAGAGCGGCCTTTGAGATGAATCGGGAGCCTGGTTTTCCGTAACAGCAGCGTGGTCCAGAACGCCTGGCAGAACCGCGTGACTCTGCGAATACGAGCTAGGTGCGCCAGCCGCAAATGCCGCAACGAGCGTGAAAGCAAGAATGCATCGCTTAAGATCGACGATCACCGACATCTCCCAGGAGCGGACACCGCTCTCTGCCAACAATAGCCTGAATCGACAGTCCCCGCCGTCATTCCATCGACCGATTTCCGCCTGCCGCGTCTAATCCTCAGGCGGTATGCTGCTTCTTATGATCCATCTGCGTGTGCTGGCTTTTGGCGTGCTGAAGGACGCGCTCGGCCCCCATGATCTTCCAATCGAATTGCCCGACGGCGCGACCGTTGCAGACTTGCTCGCGCAGTTGGGCAAGCGTCACGCCACTGCAAATCTGCGTGGCATCGCCGTCAGCGTGAATGCCGAATACGCCACTGCCGCCCAGGTATTGCACGACGGCGATGAGGTGGGTCTGCTGCCGCCCGTTTCCGGCGGTGCCCCGCGCGCTGCGAGCACTTCGGATGAAATCCCGATCGTTGTCGCCCTCACCCGCGACCCCGTCGATGCCCATCAACTTGTCGCAGCCGCCAAACGCGGCGAAGACGGCGCCGTGGTGGTCTTCGACGGCATCGTGCGCAACAACTCCCGCGGCCGCCGCACCCTGCATCTGGACTACGAAGCCTACGAAGAAATGGCCGCAAAGCAAATGGAAGAGTTGGCGCGTGAAGCCCTGACCCGATTCGGCGTTCGCCATGTCGCCATCGTCCACCGCCTGGGCCGCCTGCTCGTTGGCGAAACCAGCGTCCTGATCATCGTTGCTTCGGCTCATCGTGCCCAGGCCTATGAAGCCTCCCGCTGGCTGATCGATACACTCAAGAAAACAGTGCCTATCTGGAAGAAGGAAACCTTTGTTGACGGCGCGGTGTGGGCGGATGGCGAGCCGTTTCCCCCGGGCGTTGGGGTGGAGGCGGCAGATGCCTCCTGAAAGAACGCGGCAATTGTTCGCGCTTAAGGCCATTGCCCTGTGGGCCGCTCTGCTGCTTCCGGTTGCCTTGGCCGCCTGCATGGCAGCGAGCCTGGCCGCGCAGGACGTCACCTTCCGCATGGATGTGAAGCTGGTCAACATGTTCGTCAACGTGACCGACCAGAATGGCGCTATTGTCGGCGGCCTCACGCGCGACGATTTTGCCCTCACCGAGGACGGCCGTCCGCAGCAGATCGCCGTCTTCGAGCGCCAGTCGGAGCTGCCGCTCAACCTCACCCTGGCCATCGACACCAGCGGCAGCGTATTCAAAGACCGTGCGCAGGAACAGGACGCGGCCAAACGATTTGTCCGTGCCCTGATGCGATCGCAGGACCAGATGAGCCTCATCGAGTTTGCCACCGAGGTGAGCGAACTCACCGCCTTCACTAACAAGCCCGCTGAAATCGATCACGGGCTCGACAGGCTCCGCGGCGGAGACGCGACCGCGCTCTATGACGCGATTTATCTCGCCTCGCAGCGCCTCGGCAAGAAGCAAGGGCGCAAAGTCCTGGTGCTGATTTCAGATGGCGGCGACACGGCCGAAAACACCACCTACAACCAGGCCGTTGAACAGGCTCTCCGTAACGAAGTCATGATCTACAGCATCATTGATGTGCCCATCGAGGCCAGCGCAGGCCGAGACACCGGGGGCGAGCACGCGCTCATCACCATGGCCGAACAGACCGGCGGCAAAAGCTTTTACGTCAGCGCCGGCGGCCTCGACAAGGCTTTTGCGCGCGTCAGCGAAGACCTGCGCACGCAGTATTTGCTTGGCTATTACCCGCAGCACCAGGAGCCGGGCGTCAATTTTCATCGCGTGCTGGTCACCGTTCCGAGGGCCGCGACGCAGGCCTTCAACATCCGCTATCGCGCCGGCTACTACGCCGATTCGCCCGCCAAGAGCAATTAAGCCGCCAGCGTTCGAATGCGTTGCTGAACCGCTGAGTTATTCTTTCGGTTCTGTCCACCCATTTGCATCTAAAATGGAATGATGAATCCCCCATTGTCTTCGCGTCGCCGCTCCAAGACACCTCCGCCCGGAGAGACTGGGCAGGAGGCACTTTATCTGCGCTCCCTGAGCGACCGCCAGATCAACGTGATCATCAAGTTGAACGATGGTGAGACGGTTCGGGGCTGGATTGAATACTTCGACGACGGGATGCTGCGCCTGACCCGCGACGGAAAGCCGAATCTCTTTATCTACAAACATCAGATTCAGACCATCTCCGAAGCCGGCAAAAAGCGAGGTGTGCGGACAGGTCTTTCTTCGAATGGGGCGTCCTCGTGAACGGTGGCTCCTCCCCGGCCGGGGAGTTTGTGTGGGTTCCCAAAGCTGCCGAGATCGCGCGAGAGGCCGGAGCCATTCTGCGCGACTTCTTTGCCCAGGGTGTCGTTACTGAGTACAAGGGCGATGTGGACGTGGTGACGGTGGCTGACAGAACAGCGGAAAAGCTGATCCGCGAGCGGCTAAGCCAGGTCTTTCCCGACCATGGTGTCTACGGCGAAGAAGGCACGCGCGACCGCCTCGAACGGGAGTATCGCTGGTATGTTGACCCGCTCGACGGAACCACCAACTTTGCTCACGGATTCCCCCAGTTTTGTGTTTCCCTGGGCCTTGAGCAGCGCCCAAAAACCCTCCAGCCGGATCAGGACGGAACCTTGGTCGCCGCTGTAATCTATGATCCCTTGCGCGACGAGCTTTTTACCGGCGAGAGCGGACGCGGCGCGCAATTGAATGGCCGCCCTCTGCACGTTTCACCCATACCCGACCTGGCCGAAGCGCTGCTCGCTACGGGATTTCCCAGCCGCAAACGCCACATGAGCCCCAACGTGCACTTTTACCAGGAATTCACGTTGCGCTCGCATGGGGTACGGCGTGCCGGCTCGGCCGCGCTCGACCTGGCCTATGTAGCGGCTGGCCGCCTCGAGGCCTTCTGGGAGTTCAATTTGAACCCCTGGGACACGGCAGCCGGCATTTTGCTGGTCGAAGAGGCTGGCGGCCGCGTGACGGACTTTTCCGGCAACCACTTCCAACTCGACAGCCGGGAGATACTCGCCTCGAATGGCCTCATTCATCAGGAATTGATTGGTCTCTTCAGCGACATGTTCGCCGGCCGCGATCTGGCGCCGATCCCGACGCCCGCCGAGTTCGCCGCCCAAAGGGAACCCCGCATCGTGAAGAGCTAGGGCGCTGACCTCTGACCTCTGACTCTCGCCGGGGTGGCTGACCCCTGTCCCCTGATCCAGCTTCCCGCATGGCAAAACTCGGAACGATCCAGGCCGAGTCAGCCGCCGGGGTCATATGCTACTATCACCCTCGAGAAGATATCTTTCCGGAGAACTGAAAGATGGCATACATCATCGCAGAACCATGTATCGGCACCAAGGACACCGCCTGTGTGGACGCCTGTCCCGTCGATTGCATCCACCCTAAGAAAGACGAAGCCGGCTTCGCCGAGACCGACCAGTTGTTCATTGACCCGGTCGAGTGCATTGACTGCGGCGCCTGCGTTCCGGCGTGTCCTGTCTCCGCCATCTTTGCGCAGGATGACCTGCCGGAGAAATGGGCTCACTTTACCGAGAAGAACGCCACACACTTCGGCCGCTAGGCCACCGCAAGTCAATTCTTGAGACGCGTCCGTCGCGGTTTGCCGCGGCGGACTTTTGCGTTTGAGGGGGCCGCATCAACAATTTGCGCAATGCGATGATGGAAACCGATGGGCGTGCTCACCTCTGAAGCCGTGGTTCTGCGCACGTGGCCGGTGCATGAAGCCGACCTGATCGTCAGCCTCTTTACGCGCGATTACGGCCGGATCAAGGGCGTGGCCAAGTCGGCTCTGAAGAGCCGCAGGCGCTTCGGCGGCGCGCTCGAGCCCATGACCGAAGCACGCGCCTGGTTTGCCGAGCGTCCCGGCCAGGAACTCGTGCGGCTCGATCAGCTTGAGCTAGTCCGCTCGCCGTTGTCTGCGCCCATTGATCATGCGCGCATGGCGGTACTGAGTTTCTTCGCCGAACTCCTCGACGAAGTGCTTCCCGAGCACGATCCGCAGGAGACCGTCTTTCGCTTGCTGGTCTCGGTGCTGGAACAGACTACGGTCGAGCATCCCTGGATGCCGCTCACCTACTTTCAGCTTTGGATGACGCGGCTCATGGGCCTGCTGCCAGACATCGTGCACTGCACCGCGTGCGGCGAGGCGTTGCACGCAGCAGAGGTTACGTTCAATAGCTATGCCGACGGATTGTTCTGCGCGGTGCATCGCAACGGCAACGCAAACGAGCTTTCAGCCGAGTCCTGGCAACTCGCCCAGCGCATGCTTCGGGCCCCGGTTGCGGCTTTCGTGCCCGAACCATGGCCTCGAAGGCGCGGGCAAGATCTGCGCCGCTTTACCTTGCAGTCTCTCGAGCGCCACCTTGAGCGGAAGCTGCGGACCGCCGAAGCGCTGGCACGCATGGGCTGGTAGTAATTACAGCGGCTGATAAGATGGTCTTCAGTCCCGTTAAGAGAGAGTTGCCTGTGTCTTCAACACTCGTTCCACCCTCCAACAAACCATCCGCATTAACCTTTCAGGAGTTATTGTTTCGTCTTCAAAGCTTCTGGGCCGATCGAGGTTGCGTGTTGCAGCAGCCCTACGATGTTGAAGTAGGCGCGGGCACCATGGCGCCGGAAACCTTTCTGCGCGTCCTCGGACCCAAGCCCTACAGGGTAGGCTACGCGCAACCTTCGCGCCGCCCCGCCGATGGCCGCTACGGCGAAAATCCGAACCGCCTCTACAAGCACACCCAATTTCAGTTGATTCTGAAGCCGCCGCCGGTCAACGTACAGGAGCTTTATCTCGAATCTCTCGCAGCCATCGGCATCGACCTCAGCAAGCACGACCTCAAGTTCGAAGAAGACAACTGGGAGTGGCCCGCCGGCGGCGCGTGGGGCGTTGGCTGGCAGGTGATGCTCGACGGACTCGAAATCACGCAGTTTACCTACTTTCAGCAATGCGGCGGCATGGACCTCGATCCCATCTGTGCGGAGCTCACCTATGGCATGGAGCGCATCGCTGCGTTTTTGCAGGATAAGGACTCGATCTACGACATCGTGTGGGCCGTAGATCCGGAAACCGGCGCCCCGGTCACCTACGGCGAAGTGAGATTGGCCGAGGAGCTGCAGTTCTCGGTCTATAACTTCGAGACCGCCGATGTCGCCAAGCTTTGGGAGCACTTTGGCCTCTACGAATCTGAAGCGCAGTCCCTGCTTTCGCGAGCCAACGCATTGATGTCGGATGAAGGAGCCAGCGCGGTGGAGAAGCGGCGCTTTCCCCTGTTGCCGACTTACGAACTGGCTCTCAAGTGCTCCAACCTGTTCAACATCCTCGATGCGCGCGGAGCTATCAGCGTCACCGAGCGCGTAGGCATCATCGGACGCATTCGAACCTTGGCCGTGGGCGTGGCCAAAGCCTATGCGCTGCAACAGGCAGCATGAGAGCCAAAACGTAGCGACGAGCTAAGACAAACGATGTGAAAGGGCACGGCTTTAACCGTGCCGCAAAGGGCCCAAAAATCAAAGGGGCGTTTTAGCCCCTGAGGGAATTGCAAAGCTCTATGCAACGACCTCACTGGCGTTAACAGAGCGAGAAAGCAAAACGATAATGGCTGATTTTCTGTTAGAGATTGGGCTTGAAGAGATTCCGGCACGCATGATTGCCGGTGCTGAAGCGGAACTGTGCCGCCGCATCAACGACCTCCTCACGCGCGAGCGGCTGCTTGCGGCGGATGCCAAACTCACCACCTATTCCACGCCGCGTCGACTGGCTGTGCTGGTTGAGGGCGTTCTCGCGGCGCAGGCCGATACCGAGGAACAGCTTACGGGCCCTTCGTGGAAAGTGGCATTCAAAGACGGCGCGCCCACGGCAGCGGCCGAGGCCTTCGCCAAAAAGGCAGGTGTATCCGTCGCCGCGCTCGAAAAAGTGACTACCGCCAAAGGCGAATATGTAGGAGCGTCCACCAAGCGCAAGGGAATCGCCGCACCGCAGGTGCTCGCGGCGGAGCTGCCCAAGGAAGTGACCGGCATTTATTGGGCGAAGAATATGTATTGGCGCGCAGGCAAGCCGGAGCGCTTCGTTCGTCCCGTCCGCTGGGTCGTCGCCCTTCTCGACTCCGCCATCGTTCCCCTCGAAATCGCCGGGATCGCCGCCCGCAATGCGAGCCGCGGCCATCGCGTGCTCCATGGCCCCGCGCCCGTGCTCCTGCAGAAGGCAAAGGACTACAAGGAAACATTACGCGCCGCATCCGTCATGGTCGATGTGGCGGAGCGTCGTCACACAATTCGCAAGGCGCTTGACGCGGCCACACGCACCGTTCCCTTGGCGTGCTGGCGCGAAGATGAGCCGCTGGTCGAGACCGTGGTCCATCTCACCGAGTGGCCCACCGTCATCCTCGGCGACTTCGATCGCGAATATCTTGCCCTTCCCGAAGAAGTGCTCGTCACGGTCATGCGCGATCATCAGAAGTACTTTGCCGTCGAGGATGCTAACGGCAAACTGGTCCCGCACTTTCTCGCAGTGCTCAACACCCAGGTCGACGATGAGGGCGCGGCGATCATCCGCCATGGTAATGCGCGCGTGCTCACGGCGCGCTTCAAGGATGCGCGCTTCTTCTGGGACTTCGATCAGAAGACGCTGCTCGTCGACCGCGTCGAGAGCCTCAAGTCCGTCACCTTCCAGAAAGAACTGGGCAGCTATTACTGGAAGACCGAAGCAAATCTTGCCGTTGCGCGAGCACTCTCTTCTGTCGTGAAAGCCGCGGGCGTTCCATTTGACGAGCACGCTCTGCTCAAAGCCGTCGAGCTGGCCAAGACCGACCTCACCGCCGAGCTCGTGAAAGAGTTCACCGAATTGCAGGGCATCATTGGTGGACTTTACGCGCGCGCTCAGGGACTCGGTGAGCGAGTCGCCATCGCCATCTACGAGCAGTACACACCGGCCTCGACCGAGGACGAAATCCCGCCCTCCATCGAGGGCCAGCTGTTGGGACTCGCCGACCGCATTCAGACCATCACGGCCATGTTCAGCGTTGGTGCGGCGCCCACTGGCTCCAAAGACCCGTTTGCCCTTCGCCGCGCTGCCAACGCCATCATAAAAATCCTGGCCGAGTCGGGGTTGCCGCTCACGCTCGCCGGTATGGTCGATGCAGGCGGCGCCGACGACATTCAGAAGGACCAGGTCTCCGCCTTCCTGCGCGAGCGCCTCCACTTCTATCTCAAAGATGTTCGCGGCCTAGCCTACGACGTCGTGAATGCAGTGCTGGCCGCCGGCGCTGACGATGTGCGCGATGCCATTGCCCGTGCCGCGGCCCTCTCAGCAGCCCGCGAATCCGCTGACTTCGCCGCTATCTCCGCAGCTTTCAAGCGCATCAAGAACATCCTGCGCCAGGCCGAGGAAAAGGGATTTGCCATCCAGGCAGCCACCTCAGCGCCGCTCGCGCCTGAGGCCCAACAGCTTGCGGACGCCGCCTCCGCACTTGCACCGGAGGTGGCAAAGCTGCGCCAACAGCGGGTCTACAGCGAAGCGCTGGCCGTGATTGCCACCCTCCGCCCCGCCGTCGACACCTTCTTCGACAAGGTCATGGTGCTCGACCCCGACCCGAACCTGCGCGGCGCCCATCTGGGGCTGATCGACGGAGTGTTGCGCGGCTTCTCCGGCATCGCCGATTTCAGCGAGATCGTCACCGGGTAAAACGGCCCGAAGTTCCTGAGCAGATGCGGCATTCCCCGCATCTTCGCATCCGTTCACGCGTCTACAATCTAGACAGATGGCCGACACCCTCTATTTGAGCATGTGGTACCCAAACCTGCGCGTTGCCGCCATCCCTGACAAGCTTGTGGCCGTGCTGGGCGAGTTTGCCGCGCACGGTGGCGAACCACGGGTCTATGCAGCCACGGTCTGGCCGATGAACTGGAGTGAGACGCCCATTTTTCAGCGGCTCTATGGCCGTGGGGAGCGCGGTGCAGAGCCGCGCCAAGCCGTCGAAGAGGCCCTCGAAATCCTCCACGACGACTATGCCTACGAGTTTCAAATTGGTTGGACATTATGGGAACTCGAGACCCCCGCGGGCCTCGATCCACGCTGGGTGCGCGAGCCACGCCTGGTGCGTGTCACCGGCTTTGGGCCGCTCTTTGACGAAGGCTCCTACCAGCAGGAGGGCCACATCCGCATCGACTTCGGTTCGGACGCGCCCTTCCTCGAAGAGGACCTTGAACTGGACTCCGTAGCCGCCCGGCATGTCGAAGAAAACGTGCGCCAGCTCGTCGAACTCACGGCAGCCATCGAGAAAGCCTCAGGAGCCACTGCGCGCCTGTTGTGGAGCGAACTGGGCGAAAGCCTGGCCCAGCGCCTCGCGGCCCGGCTCGGCAAGGGGAACTGAAGCGTGATCCTCACCATCGAGCGGATGCGCACCCTGGTTCTCGCGGCAGGAGTGTTGCTCGTACTGGTTCTGGCCCTGTTTCTCACCATCGGCAAATTCAGAAATCCTTTCAACCGACGCGATATCCCCAAGCGTCTCGGCATCGAGATCCAGGAGGAGTCCAACGGCGTCACCTACACGCAGGCCCACGGCGGGCATACCCTCTTCAAGATTCACGCCTCAAAAGTCGTTCAGTTGAAGCAGGGCAATGCTCTCCTGCACGACGTGCAAATCGAGCTCTATGGCGCCGACGGCAAGAGCGTGGACCGCATCGCCGGCAGCGAGTTTGAATACGACGCCAAGGCCGGACTAGCCAAGGCTCCGGGAGCGGTCGAGATTACGGTGACGCGACCGGGGGTGGCACCTGCCATCGCCCCTAAAAAGATGCAGGGGCAGTCGCTGGAGAACAAGATCAAGGTGCAGCCCCTAGGCGCAGGCGCCGCGACCGCCGCATCCGGCGAGATTCACGTTGAAACCAGAGGGCTCACGTTCGACTGGAAGAGCGGACTGGCGACGACCGAGCAGCACGTTGATTTTTCCATGGTGCAGGGAACCGGCAGTTCCATGGGAGCCACATTTGACTCGCAAAAGGGGCGGCTGGTGCTCGATCATGCCGTGCAATTGGACACCCATCGGGGCGCTGAGGCGGTCCGGTTGCAGGCCGCGCATGCGGAGTTGGAGCGGGATGACCAGCTTTGCCGCCTGACCTCGGCCGTGGCCGGCTATCCCGGCGGCGAGGCTCGGGCGACCGCGGCCACAATCCAGTTTCGCGACGATGGATCGGCATCGCAGCTCGACGCGGTCAATGGATTCACGCTGACAACCCCGAGAGGCGGCCGCCTGGCTGCACCCACCGGAACGCTCCGGTTCGACGAGCGCAACCAGCCCCGTCACGGTCGCCTTGAGGGTGGCGTCACCATCGACTCCGTTAACCAGGGCCGAAATGTGCACGGCGCCGCGCCCACCATGAATATGGAATTTACCTCTGCCGGCGTGCTGCGCAGTGCACATCTCGAGCGCGGAGTCACCATCGCCAGCGACGAGCAGACCGGCTCATCCCGCGGCATAGCGCATACCCACCGTACGTGGGAATCGCAATTGGCAGACGTAGCGTTTCGAACCTCTGGCCACGAGCAATTGGAGCTTGCCTCGATCCATGGCACGGGCCGAGTCCTGGTAACGGAAGAAGAGCAACGCGCCAATGGGTCCGTCGCGCCCTCCCGCATGACCGCCGACGACGTAACCGGCACCTTCGGAGCAGACTCGGCGCTGACTGAATTGACCGGCGTGGGTCATGCCGGCATCGAGCAGACCACGCCGTCAGGCACCCGGCAGAGCACCAGCGGCGACCGGTTTGTTGCACACTTCGCCGCCGCCCCGGCCGCAGACACCAAAGTCGCCGTCAAGGATCAGAAGCAAAACGGAGGCCAGAACCAGGTCAACAGTCAGAAACAAAACGGGCCAGCTGTGTCCGCGCAGATCCAGTCGGCTACCGTCGAGGGAAATGTCGTGCTGTTGCAGCAGACCGCTGTTCAGCCCGGAGCCCCCGCGCCCGCGACTTTGCGCGCCACGGCCGTGCAGGCATCCTATGAAGGCAAAGGGGAGTGGCTGCACCTCTCCGGCAGTCCGCACGTCGACGACGGCGGTTTGCAGCTTGCGGCGGATAAAATCGATGTCTCACAAGCTTCCGGCGATGCCTTTGCGCATGGAAATGTCAAGGCCACCTGGTTCGGTAACGGAAACCCCGACCCGGCCAAACAGAACCCGGCCGCCAACAGCCGGCCGACCGCAACCCTGGGTGGGGACGGCCCGGCGCACGCCATCGCAAACGAGGCGCAGTTGCGCCAGGCCACCGGCGAGGCCACCTTTCGAGGCCAGGCGCGACTCTGGCAGCAGGCCAACTCCATTGCCGCTCCGATCATTGTCCTTGACCGTTCGAAGCAAACCCTCATAGCGCGCGCGACCACCCCGGCCGAGCCGGTACGGGTTGTGCTGGTGAGCGTCGCCGGTGTGACCCCGGAAAAGACCGCCCGGTCTGCCGCCCCCAGCGTCATCCGGGTCCGCGGAGGCGACCTTAAATACTCTGCCGCCGAGCGCAAGGTGGCCTTGCAAGGCGGCGCTGTGGGCAACGTGACCGCCGAAACAGCAGACGCCACTACGGTATCCAGCGAAGTGGACCTGATTCTTCTCCCACCCGGCAATCACGCCGGCAAAGACGGCGCCGCCGCCCAGGTGGACCGCATGACGGCCCGCGGCCATGTGGTGGTTAGCGCGCAGGAACGCCGGGGAATCGGAGAGCAGCTTGTCTACTCCGGCGAAACAGGCCAGTACGTGCTCACCGGAACGGCCGCGAATCCTCCGCGACTGACCGATCCTTCGCGGGGAACCGTAACCGGCGATGCTTTGATTTTCAATAGCCGCGATGATAGCGTCAGTATCGAAGGCAGCGGACGCAAGACCACAACAGAGACGACTGCGCCGAAATGACGGCGGAAGCGGGCTGGCAAACGCTCATGAAGGCTAGATGGAAAAACTGATCGCTGAGGGAATTGGCAAGACCTACAAGGGCCGGCAAGTTGTCCGCGGAGTCAACCTGAACATCTCCCGCGGCGAGGTTGTGGGGCTGTTGGGGCCGAACGGCGCCGGCAAAACCACCAGTTTCTATATCATCGTGGGTCTCGTGATGCCCGAGACCGGCCGCGTCCTCGTCGACGACACCGACATCACGCGCGTGCCAATGTATTTGCGGGCCCGCACCTACGGCATCAGCTATCTGCCCCAGGAGCCTTCGGTATTCCGCAAGCTCACGGTTGAGGAGAACATCCTCGCCGTCCTTGAGGCTCAGCCACTCAACAACCGCGAGCGCCGCACCCGGGCCGACCGGCTCATCAGCCAGCTCAACCTCGCTCACATCCGAACCACGCGCGGCTACGCGCTCTCTGGCGGCGAAAGGCGGCGCGTCGAGATCGCCCGCGCTCTTTGCATCCAGCCCAACTTCATCCTTCTCGACGAGCCCTTCAGCGGCATCGACCCCATCGCTGTCCTGGAACTGCAAAAGATCATCTTCGACCTCAAGGCCAGCGGCATCGGTGTGCTGATTACCGACCACAATGTCCGCGAGACCCTCAGCGTCACGGATCGGGCGTATATCATTGCAGAAGGACGGATATTCAGAGCCGGAACTCCGCAGGAGCTTGGCAACGACGTGGAGGTTCGGAGGATCTATCTGGGAGAAGGATTTTCACTGGGCTGAGGTGGGACTCGGGGGCAAGTACTCTCTCAGAAGAATTCAAGGTTCCCGTCCGGTCAATCCCTCAAAGGTTGAAGGCCGCGAATGCCGTTTCGGACATAAACTCTGGATGGAAAGCCGCCCAATCCGGGACAATAGTACCCGAGGGAGGCACACTTTGCTCTGTATCGTTTTTCCCATCCGATTACACTTGAACTGATACAAAACCGTAGTCCGAACGGGAATCGAGCCGCTGTTATGGCGCTGTTGCAGCCCAAATTGAGCTTGAAGGTCTCGCAACGCCAGGTCCTGACTCCGGGCCTGATGCAGATGGTGAGCGTCCTTGCGCTTAACAAGCTCGAATTGAAAGAGATGATCGACGCGGAGATGGTCGAGAATCCCATCCTGGAGGAGATCGACGAATCAGTTCCGATGCTCGACGAGGTGGCAGGGCGCGTCGAGCGGCAGGAGCGGGAAGAACGGCTCGACCTCCATGAAACCGTAAAAGCGGAACCGGATACCCCGCCCAAGGACCCGTTTAATGAGGTTGATTTCGGTTCCTACTTCCAGGAATACCTCGATCCCGGCTTCCGCACCCAGCCCGAATTTGAAGAGAGTGACAAGCCCTCCTTCGAGAATTTCCTTTCCCAGCCGACCACTCTCACCGATCACCTGGAGTGGCAGCTTGGGTCATTGAAGCTCGAAAACGGACTGCGTGAGGCGGCCGAGTTCGTCATCGGCAACCTGGACGAGGATGGTTATCTCACCGTCGGCGATGAGGAATTGGCTGAGTCCTTCGCGCAGTTCCCCCAAGGGCGGCAACTCGACAAGGAAACCGCTCTTGATCTGGTGAAACGCGGAATTGAGATGGTACAGCACCTTGATCCTGCAGGCGTGGCTGCGCGGGATCTGCGCGAGTGCCTGATGATCCAGATCGCCGCCCAGCAGCACGAGTTTGCCCAGGTTTACGCCCGACGGACCACCGAAACGGCGGAAGAAGAAGATCCCAATCGGGGCTTCCGCGCCGAAGCCGAGGCCAAGCTCGAGGAGCGGCGGCGCAGCATTGAGATTGCCGCGCTGATCGTCGATCGCCATTTGCATATGGTGCAGAAGCGCGACATGAAAGACCTCGCGCGGGCAGCCCAGGTCACTCCCGTTGAGGCCCAGACCGGAGTCGAGTTTATTCGCACCCTGGACCCTCGGCCCGGGCGCCTCTATAACCGTGAAACGACGCGGCTGATTGAGCCCGACGTGGTGTTTACCAAGCGCGGCGGCGAATGGGTCGTCTCGATGAACGAGGAAGATCTGCCCAGCCTCCGTCTCAGCCAGAGCTATCGCCGCATGCTCTCGGCAGAGGGAACAGACAAAGAGGTCAAGGAGTACGTCAAGGAGCGCTTCCGCTCGGCGATGCAGCTGATGCGCAACATCGCACAGCGAAAAAGCACGATCCTGCGCACCTGCGAAGTGATCGTTCGCCGCCAGCATGACTTTCTCGAATTCGGCATTGAAGCTCTGCGTCCCATGATGATCAAGGAAGTCGCCGAGGAGATCGGGGTCCATCCCTCCACGGTCAGTCGCGCAGTGGCCAATAAGTACGCTCACACGCCGCAGGGCGTCATTGAACTGCGCTTTTTCTTCTCAGAGGGATCGAACGGCCCCGAGGGCGCGGACACGCCGCTGCTGGTGCTGAAGCGCAAAGTCCGCAAGTTTATTGAGGAGGAGGATGCACGCCACCCGCTTACAGACGACCAGCTTACTGCGATGTTGCAGGCCCAGGGCATCCAGCTCACCCGCCGCACCGTGGCCAAGTATCGCGAAGACATGAACATACCTTCGACCCACCAGCGCCGCCGGCGCGAAGGATAGAACTGCGGTTATCTCGTATCTCCGGAAAATGTTCCACCGGCGGCGAAATGCTATAGAATCCAAACTTCTCCAACCGAGTCACCTGTTGGTCGAACGAAGAGCGGAGGCTTAAATGGATGTCGAGTTCACCGCCAGACAAGTAAATGTTCCCAAGTCGTTGCGCGCTCAGGCCGAAGAAGGCATGGAGCGCATCGCCCGCATTTTGGGCAAAACCGCTCACGCCAGCATTACGTTCCGCGCCCAAAGGCATGTACAGATCGCGGAACTCACCGTCAAAGCACGGCTGCAAACCATTGTTGCCGCTGGCGAGGCCGCCACTCTTGAATCGGCCCTGCGCCAGGCACTCGCCCACGCCGAGCTGCAGGCCCAGCGTTACCGCGACCGCAACTACGAACGCAAACGCCTTCCCAAAGAGGAGAAGGTACTCACCGCGCCGCCCGTTGCAAGGCCCAAGACGCGTGCTTCGCACCCTGAAGACGCGTCCGGCAATGGAAAACCGGCTCGGGCCAAAGCGCACGCCTCCATTGCAGTCCACTCATTTCCCATGCGCACCGCGGTGGTTGAGCCTCACGTTCTCAAGAGCGGCGAAGCCATCGCCATGAAGCCCATGACCATGGAAGAAGCTGTGAAGGATGCAGAGTTCCGCGACCGGGACCTTCTGATCTTCCGCAATCATGCGGGGGACTTGTATGTGCTGCATCGCCGCCGCGACGGCCAGATGGAACTGGTGGAAATACCCTAGCTACTCTTTCGGAGAGCGCTTGTCTTGAGTTCTGTCCCGGCACGGGAAACTAACGTGCCGGGACAATCTCTCCGCATGCGTGTCTCTGTTTTTTCTTGAAGCCCTCCTCGCGTCTCACACTCGTCCGCTGCAATCCGGTGTACGATGGGCGCATGACCGCATCAAATCCGGCGGCCCGTAAGCCCACCCGGCGACCGGCCGCCAGATCCTCCAAGGCAATCAAAAAGCCCGAGAAGGAACTCGTCATTGTGACGGGAATCTCCGGTGCAGGGAAGGCCTCGGCCCTGAAGGCATTTGAGGACCTGGGTTACCACGCGGTCGATAACCTGCCCCTCGAGCTCTTGACCGAGTTTGCGGGCCTGGTGGGCAAGTCCCAGGAGATTGAGCGCGCCGTCATCGTGGTCGATATCCGCGAAGGACAAACGCTGGATCGCCTTCCTGACATCCTCACCCAGGTCAAGCAAGTGCTGCCGACCCGCGTCGTTTTTCTCGACGCGCAAGACGCGGTACTGGTTCGGCGCTACTCCGAAACCCGGCGTCCGCATCCCCTGCGCCGTTCCGAAACAGTCGAGCGTTCCATTGTGGAGGAGCGGCAATTGCTTGACCCTATCCGCAACGTGGCCGACACGCTAATCGACACCTCAAACTACAACGTGCACGAACTGCGCGCGCAGATTCAATCCCGATTCGGCCATGAGGATCAGACCAAGAAACTGCTTGTGTCGTGCCTGAGTTTCGGGTTCAAAAATGGCGTGCCGCTCGATGCGGATCTGGTATTTGATGTGCGTTTTCTTCCCAACCCCCACTTCGTCCCCGCCTTCCGTAAGAAAACGGGCAAGGACCCTAAAGTAGCCGCCTTTGTGCGCGGTTTCCCGCAGACCGAGGAGTTTCTTGGCAAGGTCACCGAACTTATGCTGTATCTGCTTCCGCACTATGTTGAGGAGGGAAAGAGTTATCTGACGGTGGCCTTCGGATGCACCGGCGGCCAGCACCGCAGCGTGATGATGGCCGAGGAGATGACCCGCCGGCTCCGCAAGGCCGGTTACAAGGTCAAAGCTTTGCATCGGGATATCCCGCTATAACTCGGCTTGCGCGAAGTTATAACTCAACAGGCATTGTCGTCCGCTCAACCCGCTTGAGCAACCGCCGGGTGCCCCGCCCTTGACCCGCCCCAAAAGCGAGGGGCACACCCGGCACAGCATCACAGCTTCACAGCGGAAAACGCGTTCTGAACAGAAGCGCCTCGTCATCTCCTTTGAAAAATGCGACTTAGGCTTTCTGGAAGGGGCAATTTGGTGTCATTTGAGTGGCTTTTAGCGCACTTTAAGCGACATTTGATGGCGTTTTGGTGCTTCTTCGAAGGCACGCCTTCTCCGCAGTTTGATCAGGGCGCGATGCGTGCATAAGCGCGCACGTCCTGAGCCGGAGCACAGGGTCGTTTTCCAGGCGCTCTCAGTCGATTGTGCACTCTTGGGGGAAATAATCTGCAACGTCTGGAGACGATTTTTTGCGGGGAGTCGGATCTATCCCGCCCTAGCGGAGCTAGGACGGGGCACCCAGATTTGGGGCGAGGTTAGGGTGGGCCACCCGCGTGTTGTCGTCCGCTCAGTCTGCGTGCGCTCCTGCCAGAGAAACTTCATCCGCCTTCGGTTCCTGCCGCGATTCGTAAATCGGAAGCAGCCACTTCCGGTACTTCTCCATGTGTCCTCGCGTTGCATGGAAGTACAACTGCTGTACCTCGTGCGTAATCGCGCCGATGACCCCATTTCTCACCGCCCGATGATCCACTCGCACCACCGGCGCGATGCCTACGGCTGTCCCTGTGAAAAACAACTCATCGCAGACGTACAGTTCGCTGCGGTCAATGGGTCTTTCCACAATCAGCAGCCCGAGTTCCCGCTCGGCGAGTTGCATCACCGAGTCGCGCGTGATCCCCTCCAGCACGTTCTCATGCACCGGCGGCGTGATCAGCGTTCCTTTGCGGACCATGAAGATGTTGCATGTCGCGCCTTCGGCAACATGCCCGCTCTCATTCAGCAGGATGGCCTCATCGAATCCGCTCTGCCGCGCCTCGTCGCTGGCCAGCGCGCTATTGACGTATGCCCCGCAAATCTTGGCTCGCGCCGGAATCGCGTTATCCTCGATCCGCCGCCAAGAGCTCACGCCAGCGTGGAGCCCCTTTTCAGCGTGCAGATACTCACCAAACGGCAACGCAATCACCGCAAAGGCATCCTGGTCATCGCAACTCACGCCCACGCGCTCCGCGCTCTTGTAGGCCAGGGGACGGACATAGACGTTGGTCTCGAACCGATTGCGCCGCATCAGTTCGATCGTGATGGCGCAAAGCTCCTCGGGCGACAACGGCACATTGATGCGTAGAATCCCGCAGTTCTGCTTCCAGCGCTCGTAGTGCTCCATCGGTCGCAGCACAAACAACTCCTGCGTAGCCTCGTCCCAATGCGCGCGAATCCCCTCAAATACGCCGGTCCCATAGTGAAGCGCGTGCGTCAGAATTCCCACCCGCGCCTCGCCAAGCGGCATGTACCGCCGGCCGAAGTACACAATCAGGTTCGGATCCGCTTCAGCCTTCATGACACACCTCGCTAATTCTTTTGACCGACTCCCGATAAAGCTCTCGCCCCCGTGCCAATGCCCGCTCGTCCAGCTCGATCCATCGCGGATTTTTTACCAGCCGCCTGAGCGCAGCGTCGATACTCGCTTGCGGAAGCGCCCCTGCAATCTCCAGCAGCGCGCCCAGCATCACCATGTTGGCCGCCCGCGCATCGCCGAGCTCATCGGCAATCCGCGTGAAGGGAAGCGCCAGCACATGCACATCTTCCCGCGCACATTCTTCGGGAAATGTCTCGCCGTTATAGATGACCCATCCGCCCGCCTTCACGCTCAAGTCAAACTTTTTCAACGACGGCTCGTTCATCGCAACCAGCACATTGGGCACCGTCACCAGCGGCGAATCGATGGGCCCACGCGAGAGCCGCACGTGGCAGTTCGAAGTGCCCGAGCGCATCTCCGGCCCATATGACGGAAGCCACGACACCTCAAGCCCTGCATCCAGGCCTGCCTCCGCCAGCACCTCGCCCAGCAGCAAAACGCCCTGCCCGCCAAAACCCGCAACCCGCACGTGCAGATCCACGTCTCCACCGTTCGCATGTTCCGCCGCATTGCCTTGGGGCAAATCTTCAACGGAAACACCAAGAATCTGCGGAATGCTCTCGAGCGCCGGCGCCGGTTCCGGCATTGGCCTCGCCTGCGCTTCCTTCGTGCGGTCCTTGAAAATACCCAGCGGAAACGTCTTCTCCATTACATCGCGCACCCAGTGCTGCGACTCCACCGGCGACAGCTTCCAGATCGTCGGGCAGGGCGACAGCACCTCGATCAGCGAGAACCCCAGCCCGCGCACCTGGTTCTCCACCGCCCGCCGTACCGCCCGCGTAGCCTGCGCAATCTGCTTGTTGTCTCCAAGCCCCACTCGCTCGATATAAACAGGCGCCTCGAGCGTCGCCAGCAATTCGCTCACGTGTAGCGGGTAGCCTTCGTTCAATGCATTCCGGCCATTCGGAGTCGTCGTGCTCTTCTGACCCAGCAGCGTCGTCGGCGCATACTGGCCGCCCGTCATGCTGTAAATGGCGTTGTTCACAAAAATCACGGTGATGTTTTCGCCGCGATTGGCTGCATGCAAAATCTCCGCCGACCCGATCGCCGACAAGTCCCCATCGCCCTGGTAGCCAATCACAATGCTTCCCGGCCTGCTGCGCTTCAAGCCGGTCGCCACCGCCGGCGCACGCCCGTGCGCTGCCTGCACGTTGCCCACATCGAAGTAGTAGTACGCAAACACCGAGCAGCCCACCGGGCTCACCAGGATGGTCCTGTCCTGAATGCCCAGCTCATCAATCGCCCGCGCCAGCATCTTGTGAATCGTCCCGTGCCCGCAGCCGGGGCAATAGTGCG
>OCTA010000554.1_pt1 | contig 34467 bp, 25 predicted proteins | sample 1538991 | NCBI WGS metagenome assembly OCTA01 (sample SAMEA3539302, study PRJEB22396) | soil metagenome | biome: tundra; feature: field; material: soil | place: USA | collected 2010-05 | depth 0.15 m | reverse complement strand
TCATTTTATTTAGATATGAGGATGGTCTCGAAAGAAGAAAAAAAGAAAATTGGAGAAAAATTCTCTTCAGTGTTCGGCAAACCTGCATCCTACTATTCTGATTTAATGAAAACATCTGGCAAGACAATTTGTATCGAGAAAAAGGCCCCAAGTGAAAAAGCAATAATATTGAAAAATTTCAAAGTAGTGGGACTTTTTTATGAGGAAGATCCCACCAGAATTTATCACTATAATAACTTGGCTTCACACGTATTAGGATATTTATCAAATGATTTTCATGGAGTTAATGGTATTGAAAAGACATTTGATGAACAGTTAAAAGGGGTTAACGGAACAATGTTTGTTGAGAAAAATGCAATAGGAGATATGATAACTATTGCGGAGGAGCAAACTAAAGCAGCAGTACCGGGCAATAATATTGTACTTACAATTAATAAATCCTATCAGGTGATTCTTGAAGAAGAATTAAAGAAAGGTTTGGAAAATTTCGGGGGGACTTCAGCAGTTGGGATTATTATGGATCCCAATAATGGTGAAATCCTTGCTATGACAGACCAGCAGGATTATAATCCAAATAATTTCTGGGATTACAGCGATACCATCAGAAGAAATAAAGCATTAACCGATACTTATGAACCCGGTTCGACCTTTAAGACAATTACAATGTCTGCTTTATTAGATCAGAAATTATGCCGGGATGATGAAATAATTAATGTTGAGAATGGCAAATATAAATTTAATAATGTAATTATTAATGATTCACACAATGGGAACAGTACTCTTACTGTGAGGGGAATAATTGAACAATCCAGCAATGTTGGAATATCGAAACTTGTTCGTAGAATAGATGATGATCTCTATTATAAATATATTCGTGGATTCGGTTTCGGTAATTACTCATCTTTGGAGCTGCCTGGAGAGGCTCAGGGTTCATTAAAAAACCCGATGGGTTGGTCACCAATTACAAAAGCATTTCTTTCCTTTGGATATGAGTTATCAGTTACGCCTATACAATTAATTTCAGCCTATGCTGCTGCGATTAATGGCGGGATCTTATATCAACCTCAAATAACAAGAAGAATAATAGATAATAAGGGGATAGTCTTAAATGAAAATTTACCGAAACAGATTAGACAAGTAATTTCCAAAGAGACATCCGATAGAATGAGGGAATATTTAAGAGGTGTTGTTGAAAAAGGGACTGGTAAAGCAGCAAAGCTGGATTTCATTTCTGTGGGTGGAAAAACAGGCACATCCCAGAAACTTGTCGACGGGAAATATTCCAAGTCTAAATATAACTCGTCCTTCATAGGATTTTTTCCTGTGGAAAATCCTCAGATATTATGTCTTATTCTTGTAAACTCTCCCGAAAGAGGTAAATACGGCGGAGCAGTAGCAGCTCCAATATTTAAAGAAGTCGCTGAAAAAATAATTAAGTCTAATGAAAAATTCTTTCAGTCTAATCAAATCATAAAACAAGAAAAACCGGAATTAATAAATAGTTATTCTTCCAATAATAATGAATCAAAGATTACACCGGTTTCAAATAATACTACAAAGAAAATAGATAATAATTACGCATTAAAGAATAATTTAATGCCCGATTTGTCAAATTATTCCTTACGTGATGCATTACTTTTTCTTTCAAAGCTTGGTCTGAAATATACTATTTCAGGTTCCGGGACTGTTGTAGCTCAGAGTATCCCTCCAGGCGTAAGAATTCAAAAAGGAATAACCTGTAAAATATCCTGTGACGGTTCCAAACTTAAAGGTGCACTAATTTACTGATGGAATTAACAGAATTAATAAATAAAATTTATATCAGCCAGATTGTAGGAGAAGTTCAACGCCAGGATGTGACCGGTATCTTTTATGATTCCAGAAGAGTAATTAAAGGATCCATCTTTGTAGCCATTAAAGGTTTTAAATCAGATGGCCACAAATTTATTTTAGATGCTCTAAATAATGGAGCAATCGCCGTAATTCTTGAGAATAATAATTCGGTTCCGGATGAAATATTTATTCATAATAGAAAAGCAAAAATATTAGTGAAAGATAGCCGTATTGCTCTGGCACAGGCATCGAATTACTTCTTTAAACAACCGTCAAGCAGATTAAAGTTAATCGGTATTACTGGAACGAATGGGAAAACTACTACAACTTATTATATAAAGAATATAGTAGAACATGCCGGAAATAAGGCAGGCCTTGTTGGAACCATTTCCAATTTCATAGGAAGTAAAGAAATTAAAACTAGTTTAACTACTCCTGAATCAAACGATCTAAATGGACTTTTCTATGAAATGTTAAATGAAGGATGCTCATATGCGATAATGGAGGTTTCTTCTCATTCCTTGATTCTCAAAAGGGTTTATGGACTAAATTTTAGAAATGCGATTTTTACTAATATAACTAGTGATCATCTTGATTTTCACGGTAATTTTGAAGAATACTTCAAAGCTAAGAAAATCTTATTTGATTCTCTTTCTGACTCTTCGGTTATCATTTATAACCTGGACGATAAGAACAGTATTAATATAATAAAAGATTCTAAAGCTAAAGCTTATTCATTTGGAACATCCGCTGGTGCTGATTTTCTGATAAAAAATATCTCGTATAATCTTAATGGCACTTCCTTCATAATCGAATATAAGGCGACTGATTTTTCAATATCAACATCATTAATCGGAGGCTTTAATGCTTATAATTCAACTGCAGCTTTTGCTTCTGCTATACTGGATGGTATTAACCCTGAAGTAGCGATTACTGGTATAAGAACCACAAAGCAAGTTCCGGGAAGATTCGAAGTTATTGGACGGGGAAGCAAAAAAGTTATTGTAGATTATTCACACACAGCGGATAGTCTTGAAAAAGCTTTATCAGCACTCAACAATATAGTAAAGAAAAAAAATCCGGTGTATACAGTTATGGGATGTGGAGGAAACCGGGATAAGTCAAAGAGACCTATCATGGGTAAAATTGCTTCTGAAATGAGTAAGAAGATATTTATTACATCTGATAACCCAAGGAATGAAAATCCTTTTGAAATAATAAAGGAAATAAAAGCAGGAATAAACAAAGAAAATTTTGAAGTTATAGAAAATCGTGAAGAAGCGATCAGGAAAGCAATTGAAGACACAGAAGAAAATGCTGTAATTCTCATTGCTGGTAAAGGTCATGAATCTTACCAGGAAATAAATGGAATCAGAAACCATTTTTCGGATAAGGAAATCGCAGAAAAATATTTAGCTGAATGAATAGTATAAAAATTACATTAGAAGATTTATTCGATTTACCGGGAGCTGTTATTTATAACCCCGATAATTATAGACCTGTTTCTGCGGTTACTATAGATTCAAGAAAAATCCCTTCTAATGCATTGTTTATTGCAATAAAGGGAAAGAAATTTGATGGGCATATCTTTATTAAAGATGCTTTAAAAAATGGGGCAAAAGCAATCGTTGTCAATAAAAGCAATTTAAATAAATTAGGTAATTATGATTTACCGGTGGTTGCAGTTCCTGATACTACTATTGCTCTTGGTAATATCGCTCGTTTATGGAGAAAAAAATTAAATACAAAGATTATCGCAGTTACCGGAAGTTCAGGGAAAACTTCAACTAAAGAAATCCTTGTACAGTTATTGAGAGAAAAATATAATATCAACGAAACAATTGGTAATAATAATAACCATATTGGTGTACCACTCACAGTTTTAAGTACTAATAATAAAAATAATGTTTTAGTAATTGAATTAGGTACAAATCATTTTGGAGAAATTCCATATTCTGCCGGAATAATTCAGCCGGATTACGCTTTAATTACGAACATTGGTGATTCACATCTCGCATTCTTTAAGAACCGCAATGGAGTACTAAAAGAAAAATCAGCGTTGATCCAAATAACTGATGCTCATAATGGAATGATCTTTATAAATAATGATGATAAATTGTTAAATAAATATGGGCTGAAATTAAATAACAAGGTCACTTTTGCCTTTAACAACAATGCAGATATTAAAGGAAAAATAACTGGTTATAACAATTTGGGACAGGCGGAGATTCAAATTTCTTTTGCGAAAAAATCATTAAGATTATCACTCCCTCTTTATGGGGAACAGAATGCAAAGAACTTTTTAGCAGCGGTTGCAATAGCTATTAAATTCGGATTAAGTGAGAAAGAAATTATATGTGCAGCACAAAAACTTGTACCAGCGGATAAAAGACTCAATGTTAAAATGCTCAGGAATTTTATGCTTATTGATGATACTTATAATGCAAATCCGGAATCAATGAAATTCTCTTTGGAACTATTAGGTAAAATTTCTGCATATGAACATAAAACAGCAATTTTGGGAGATATGTTTGAGCTAGGTAAGGATGAAATAAAATTACATAAGAAGTTATATCCTTTAATTATTAGAAAAAATATTGATTCTGTTTTCACAATCGGAAATAGAATGAAGCATCTCAATGAAGAAATAAAAAATTCCAATATTGAAATCAAACATTTTAATTCAAGAGAAGCCTTGAAATCCTTCCTGGATAAAAATGATTTTAGTAATTCGGTTATATTAGTTAAAGGATCAAGAGGAATGAGGATGGAAGAATTTGTTCAAACAATTGAAGCAAGAAAAATTTAATGCTTTATTATTTCCTTGAATATATTAATAGAAAATTCAATCCACCAGGATTTGATTTGTTTAGATATTTGACATTCAGATCTGCTGTAGCTGCTATAACCGGACTTTTCCTTGCATTTTTTCTAGGTCCAAGGATCATTAAAATTCTTCAGAAGCATCAAATAGGTGAAGCAAAAAAAATAGATGGCCCCAAATCGCATTGGTCCAAAGCTGGAACTCCCACGATGGGTGGAATAATCCTTATTCTTTCAGTAATAATACCTGTTATTCTTTGGGCAGATATAAGAAATATTTATATAGTGCTTATATTAACTGGGACAGTATGTCTGAGCGGTGTTGGTTTCTTAGATGATTATCTTAAAGTAGTAAAAAAATACCCTAATGGTCTAATCGCTCGGTATAAACTTTTAGGACAAATCGGAGTTGGGCTCCTAGTAGGTTGCACAATATATTTTTCCCCACAATTTGAAGGAATTAATTCAGTAACAACTGTCCCTTTTCTTAAAGACGTTAATTTTGATTTTTCTTATATGTATATCCCGGTAGTCGTTTTTATAATTACTGCAACTTCCAATGCAGTGAATTTAACTGATGGTCTTGATGGACTGGCTATAGGAGTCACTACAATAGTAATGCTGACTCTTGCTGTCATTAGCTATATTAGCGGAAATGCAATTTATTCGGATTATTTGAACATAATTTACTTGCCGGGTTCGGGAGAACTAACTGTTTTTGTATCAGCACTTGTAGGCGCGTCTCTGGGATTTCTATGGTTCAACTTTTATCCAGCGCAGGTGTTTATGGGGGATACAGGATCATTGGCCATTGGCGGAGCCTTTGGAATTCTGGCTGTCTTAATAAAAAAGGAATTATTGATACCAATTCTGGGCGGCATTTTTTTTATGGAAACAATTTCAGTGATTATTCAGAGGCTCTATTTCAAGTATACAAAGAAAAAATATGGTGAAGGTAGGAGAGTTTTCAAAATGGCGCCTATTCATCATCATTTCGAAATGAAAGGTTGGCCGGAACCGAAAATTGTAATTAGATTTTATATAATTGCAATAATTCTTGCGATCATTAGCTTAGCATCATTTAAGATTAGGTAATGGATTTAATTAATAAAAATATTGCGATTATTGGGGCACGTAAAAGTGGTTTAGGCGCTGCTAAATTGATCAAACAATTTGGTGGTATTCCATTTGTATCTGATTCAAATAATGAAGAAAATTTAAAAGAGTATATTAAATTACTCCAAAAAGAAAACATAGCATATGAAATAGGAGGCCATTCCGAAAAGGTTTATGCATGTGATTTGCTTGTAGTTAGCCCTGGTGTTCCTTCAGATTCAAAAGTTATTTTAGAAGCAGGAAAACGAGGGAAAAAGATTATTAGCGAAATAGAACTTGCTTATTATTTTTGCAAGGGGAATATAGTCGCTATAACAGGAACCAATGGTAAAACTACAACTACATCCCTCTGTGAACATGTATTTAATAAATGCGGTATTAAAACTTATGCTGCAGGTAATATAGGTCTGGCATTTTCAGAAATAGTCCTTGGAATAAAGAAAAATGAAGTGGTCGCCTTGGAAGTTTCAAGTTTCCAGCTTGATCTGATTGATAAATTCAAACCCAGGATAGGTATGATCCTGAATATTACGCCGGATCATCTGAATAGATACAAAAATAGACTTGAAAATTATATCAATTCTAAATTACGGATTTATAAGAACCAGGGTAAAGAAGATTATTTGATATTAAATAGGGATAATGAAGCTACTCTAACTTCTATGACTGAACACAAGAGTCGGACATTTTATTTTTCTTTGAAAGAAAAAGTAGACAACGGATGTTATTGCAGTGCAGATATTATTTATTATATGGAAAACGGAAAGGAATTATTTAAATGTCCCTTGGGAAATATTAATCTGAAAGGAGAACATAATTATGCAAATGTTATGTCTGTTATTATTGCCGCTAAAATAATGGGGCTTAACAATAATAAAATAAAAGATGCATTAGGCAACTTCAAGGGCGTTGAACATAGACTTGAGGTTGTAAGGGAAATTAATGGCGTTAAATTTATAAATGACTCCAAGGCTACTAATATTGATTCTGTCTGGTATGCTCTAAGAAGTTTTAATAATTCGATATTCCTGATTCTTGGTGGACAAGATAAAGGAAATGATTATAACCAGATCAAAGAACTGGTAATGGAAAAAGTGAAGAAAATATATGCAATAGGCTCATCAGCGGACAAGATATTTAATTTTTTCCATGGCATGGTTAAGGTTGAAATACAACCATCAATGGAATCTGTTGTAGCCGCTGCCAATAAGGAAGCAAGAGAAAATGATATTGTTTTACTTTCTCCCGCATGTGCTAGCTTTGATATGTATCAGAATTATGAACATCGGGGGAATGTATTTAAGGAAGCAGTGAATAAACTATAATGAAAAAATTAGGATTGTTTATATTTTTTGATTCCTTTGCAATGATGTTGCTTGGTACTATTATAGTAATGAGTGCTAGTAGTACTTATAGTGTCTTTAAATTTGATAGCCTATTCCACTTAACAAATTCACACCTTGTAAAAGTTTTGCTTGGTTTAATTATAATGGTGCTTTTCAGTGCTATTCCTTATGAGCTTTATAAAAAATATAGCAAGCAGGCTATAATAGCGATTGCCTTTCTTCTCTTGGCTACTTTGATTTTTGCTCCAAATATAAAAGGCGCAGGCCGATGGATTAATTTAGGAGTGATATCTTTCCAGCCGGCTGATGCAGCGAAATTAATTTTAATTATTCACCTTGCTGTCTTAATTGAAGGAAAAGATGAACTGATTACAAATTTTAAACAAGGTTACTTATATCTTTTTATTTGGACACTTTTGATTTCAGGATTAATTTTAATTCAGCCTAATATTAGTAATGGATTATTGGTTCTGGCTACTAGTCTTGCAATACTATTTGTCGGTGGGGCAAAGTTAAAACATATTATTTCATCATTTTTATTCTGCCTCTTTTTTGGCGGAACTGCGGCAATGTTATTCACTCATTCACGCAATAGAATAATAACATTTATCACTAGCCTGCATACTGGGGGAGATATTAACATCCAGGTAAAACAGGCTATACTTGGCTTGGGTAGTGGAGGATTATTAGGAGTCGGAATCGGACATAGTAGGCAGAGCAATCTTTTCTTGCCAGAGGCATATGGCGATTTTATTTTTGCAATATTTGGAGAAGAAATGGGATTTGTGGGTTCAATCCTACTATTAATATGTTTCCTTTTATTGTTTATTGCAGGATTGTTAATTGCCAAAAAGACAAAGGATAAATTTGGTCAGTTGCTGGCCTTCGGAATTATTATTTCTATCACTATGTATGCTTTTGTAAATGTAGCTGTCTCCATTGGTCTTGTACCTACTACAGGGATACCTCTTCCATTTATTTCATATGGGGGTACTTCATTAATATTTATGTGCATCTCAATAGGTATTCTGATAAATATTGCTTTATCTAACAATTTGAAAGGGCAAGTTGGTTCTGAAAGCAAACAGTATAAAGAGGTTAGGCGTTGAAAAGATTAAGGAGCAATTATCGATTTCTTTTTGCCGGAGGAGGAACAGGAGGACATCTTTTCCCTTCGATAGCTGTTGCTGAAAGAATTAGAAAAATACTGCCTGATGCTGAAATTATGTTTATAGGTACAAGATCTAAAATCGAAGGTAGGATAGTCCCTAAATTAGGATTTAAATTCAGTTCGATATGGATAAAAGGATTTTCCAGAAAACTAAATTTAGAAAATTTATTATTTCCATTAAAATTGAGCATTTCTCTTGTACAGTCTTTACTTATTAATATGAAATTTAAACCTAAGGTTGCTATTGGATCTGGAGGATATGTTTCTGGACCTGCAATCTGGGGATCTTCTGTTATGGGCGCTAAAGTAATTTTACTTGAACAGAACAGTTATCCAGGGAGAACAACAAAATTGCTTGAAAGATATGCATCTGAAATTCATCTTAGTTTTGAAGATTCGAAAAAATATTTCAAGAACAAGGACAAATTATATTTTACTGGAAACCCGGTCAGGGAAAGCTTAATCAAGATTAATAAATATGATGCTCTGAATCATTTTGGACTTGATCCCTCATATAAAACCCTATTCATACTTGGAGGGAGTCTTGGGGCTGCTTCAATTAACAAAGCTGTCGTAAATTTTATTAAATATAATTATTCTAATGATATAAATATAATATGGCAGACAGGGAAAAACTATTTTGAATTATATAATCACTTCGGTTCAAAAAATATTATTGTTAAAGATTTCATCGATGATATGAATCTTGCTTATTCGGCATGTGATCTTTTAGTATCAAGAGCAGGAGCTACAACAATAGCCGAAATTATTGCTTTAGGTATTCCTGCTATCCTGGTTCCTTCACCGAACGTGGCAGAAAATCATCAGTTTTATAATGCAAAGTCTCTTTCAGATAGAAATGCTGCCATACTTTTAGAGGATAGCAATTTGCTTGATGCTTTCAAAGAAAACATATTGCAAATTTTGAAGAACAATAAATATCTGGATGAAATCAGTAGAAATGCACGATCTTTGTATAGAGCAAATGCAACAGAATTAATCGCTAATCATGCAATTGAATATTGTAAAGATGGAAAATCTTAAAAGAAATATTTATAAATATAACATGTCCTTTTATTATCAGTCTACGATAATTTATCTTGTTGTATTTCTGATTTATATTATGATACGTGATGAATTTGTTGAAGGATCTTATCGACTTGTTACAAATGATCCAATAATTTATTTCTTTGGAATTATAGTTCTGGTTTCGATTATCGCATTATTATATAATTTATATAAAAACAGGCATCTTGAAATTTCTGATGATGCAATTTCCTTTGTAAACAGGTTCAAAACCAAATCAATTTTACTTGAGCAAATAGCTTATATTAAATTATTCAGGGAAAGAGAAGGAAATTCGAATAGAGCTTTCAGATTAATCAGGATAATATTAAAAAGGCGAAAAAGGCCTGTCATAATTAGACCTTATGATTATGAAAATGAAAGTGATTTAATTAATGAATTCCAGGATTTGAAAAACAAATTGGAAACTCCTAATGTTTAAGAATATTAAGAAAGTTCATTTCGTCGGTATCGGAGGTATTGGAATGAGCGGTATTGCCGAGATATTACTTAGCCAGGGGTTTGAAATATCAGGATCAGATAGAGTACTCACCGATACTACCAAAAGACTTAGTGATATAGGCATTAAAATTTTCGAAGGGCATTCACCTGATAATCTTGATAATGCTGATGTGCTTGTTTATTCCTCAGCGGTTGATATTGATAACCTAGAGGTGAAAGCAGCATTAGAAAGAAAAATTCCGATAATTAAAAGATCTGAGATGCTCGCCGAATGTATGCGGATGAAATATGGTATAGGAATAGCGGGAACTCATGGAAAAACTACTACTACATCAATGGTCGGATTAACACTAACTGAGGGGAAAATAGATCCAACCATCATTGTGGGAGGGAAACTCAGTAGCTTAGGTGGTACCAATGCCCGGCTTGGGCAAGGTGAATTTATAGTTGTTGAAGCAGATGAGTTTGACAGAACTTTTTTAAAACTAACTCCTACTATCGCAGCACTTACTACATTGGAAAAAGAACACCTTGATACGTACAGGGACTTGGAAGATATTAAAACAGCTTTTATTGAATTTGCAAATAAAGTCCCGTTCTATGGGTTTGTAGTCTTGTGCCTTGATGAACCAGCCTTACAGGATATAATCCCATTTATCAATAAAAAAATATTAACATATGGATTAACAACCCAGGCAGATATAAAAGCAACCGATATTACTCAACAGGCGTTTACAAGTTCATTTACAGTTAAATACCGGGGAGTGGAATTAGGAAGAATTAATTTAAAAATTCCAGGTTTACACAATATTAAGAATTCGCTAGTAGCTGTTTGTATAGCTACAGAATTAGGTATCAACTTTGACGTTATTAAAAAAGCACTTGAATCATTTTCGGGAGTATACAGAAGGTTTGAAACAAAATATAACGAAAATATTTTGGTGATCGATGACTATGCACACCATCCCACCGAAACAAGTGCAACATTAGCCGCAATTAGGGCAGGGTGGGACAGAAGACTGATAGCAATATTTCAGCCCCATTTGTTTTCAAGGACGAAAGATTTTTATCATGAATTTGGAAGATCATTCCTCAACTCTGATATATTTATCTGCACAGACGTATATCCGGCAAGAGAAGAACCAATTGAAGGAGTGAGTGGAAAACTTATTGCTGATATCGCTAAGAAATTCGGACATAAAAATGTTATATACCTGGAAGATAAAAATGATATTCCTGCTTTACTCATGAACATAAAACAAAAAGATGATATAATTATTACAATGGGCGCTGGAGATATCTGGAAATATGGCGAGAAATTTGTGGCAATGTTAAAAAAATAATTAATATGCATAAAAATTATGGAAAAATATTAGGAACAATTCTCTTTATTCTATTAATTTCGTGTATACTTTATTTGACTTTTTTCTCAATAAAGAAAATCAATAAAGGAAATATTGAAATGGTCGAAATATCTGGTAATAAACTCCTTAATGAAAATGATTATTTGATGTTTACACGGTTGAATGATCTTTCGTTTAATCATAATATACCCCTCAGGGTCATAAAGGATAGGTTTGAAAAACATCCATATATCTCCCGGGTTGATGTGGAGGAAAATGGTAATAAAACTAAAATAATATTGTCTGAAAAAAAAATAATGGCAGTAATCCTAAATAATTCTGAACCATATTTTTTAACTGAAGATTTTCAGGTTTTACCCTTGTTTTCTGATACAAAACTTGTTGATTTACCAATAATAAGAAATTTAAGCGAAAATTATCAGATTAAACCCCTGAATTTCATAAAAAATTCTGATGTGCTAGATGCATTTAAAATTATTGATGCAGCAAAAAAAACCAATATGGATATATATAAAAGAATTTCTGAAATTGATTTGCGAAAGGGGGGTGATATCATTTTAAACTTGACTGGAATTAAAACCCCTATTGTCTTTGGTCGTGGTGAAGAGGCTAGAAAAATGATTTACCTTGAAATAATATTGGATGGAATTCTTGATGGAAATAGTTTAATCCAGGAAAGCGACTATATTGATTTAAGATTTGCAAATGAAGTTTATATCAAACAAACTGAAATAACAGGTTTAAGCGAATGAAAAAAAATATAATTGCTGGACTTGATTTAGGAACAACAAAGGTATGTGTTGTTATTGCTGAGAAATTAGACAATAATCGATTTGATATATTGGGATTTGGTATAGCTCCATCCGAAGGCCTCCATAAAGGACTGGTTGCGAATATCTCCAAGACAGCTGAAGCTATTAAGGAAGCTACCGCAATCGCATGTAACAGAGCAGGGATTAATATAACAGTGGTTAATGTGGGAGTTGCTGGTGAACATATTACAAGTATGAGGCATCGGAACTTTATCACTATAAGTAATGATGAAAAAGAAATAACAAAAACCGACTTGGAAAGGTTAGAGGCTGATGTAAGAACAATAAGGATTCCCTCCGACAGGCAAATTCTTCATATTATTCCGGAAGAATTTTCAGTTGATTATCAAGGGGGAATTGAGAATCCAATCGGTATTTCTGGTTCAAGACTTGAAGCAAGTAATCACATTGTTTTAGCATCAATTCCTGCAATGCAGAACATTAAAAAATCAGTCGAACGCGCTGGACTCCATGTTCAGGATTATATATTACAACCAATAGCGTCTAGTTCTTCAGTTCTTGAAGAAAGCGAAAAAGATCTTGGGGTTGCCCTAATAGATATCGGTGGAGGGACAACTGATATTGCTATTTTCCATAATAAAGCGATTAAACATACAAAAGTTATTGGTGTTGCTGGAAACCAGGTTACAAATGATATAAGAGAATCTCTTGGTGTAGTAACTGAAGAAGCAGAAAAGCTTAAAAAGGATTTTGGATTTGCTACTGAATCTGCAATTATTAGAGAAGAAGATATTTTAATCAGAGGAGTTGGGGCTAGAGGAAATACTAAAATTCCAATCAGCCTTTTAACTCAAATTATCAGTTTAAGAATGAGAGAACTCTTTGTTCTTATTGATAATGAAATCAGAAGTGCCGGATTTAAAAATAAAATAAAAGCCGGAATAGTATTGACTGGTGGGGGCTCATTACTTAAAGGGTGTACGGAGCTAGCAGAGGAAGTCTTTGGTCTTCCTGCAAGAATAGGAGTTCCCCAGGAACTTGGTTCTGGACTTTCAAACGAAATAGAAAGTCCGGAATTTGCTACAGTAGCAGGTTTAATAAAAGGTATTCCTGGAGGTAAATCCAGTGAATACCAAATAATAAAATCTGCAAAGATAAAAGGTTCAAACAAACTATCTCAGTTTGTTAAAAGAATACAACAGTTTTTTGATGAATTATAAAAAAAAACCAGGAGGTTACATGACCAGATTCGCTACTCTAGACAAAGAAAAAACTATGTCGGCTGTTCTTAAAGTTGTAGGTATTGGCGGGGGCGGATGTAATGCTGTTGAAAGCATGATCAAAAAAGGATTAAATGGTGTAGAATATGTTGCCATTAATACCGATGCCCAGGTTCTAAACAGTAGTACCGCAACCCATAAGATACAAGTCGGCTCAACCATAACCAGAGGATTAGGTGCGGGAGCGGATCCTAATGTCGGGAAAAAATCACTTGAAGAAGACAGAGAAAGAATAACCGAAGTTCTTTCAGGTAGCGACATGGTATTTGTTACCGCTGGGATGGGAGGAGGCACTGGAACTGGAGGAGCCCCGGTTATTGCATCTATTGCAAAGAGTCTTGGTGCTCTTGTTGTTGGAATAGTTACTAAACCGTTCAGATGGGAAGGTAAAAAGCGCATGCTTAATGCCGAACAGGGAATACAAGAGTTAAAACAATACGTTGATAGTTTAATTGTAATTCCAAATGAAAGATTACTCAATATTCTTGATCCCAATACCAACGCTTTTGCTGCATTTGATAAACCTAATGAAATATTATATGAGGCAACACGAGGAATAGCAGATATAATAACGGTTGAAGGATTAATAAATGTTGATTTTGCCGATGTTAGATCAGTTATGAATCAAAGTGGCGAAGCCCTAATGGGATGCGGGATAGCAAGCGGAGAGAATCGGGCTATTGAAGCAGCACAAAAAGCTATTTCCAGCCCGCTGTTGGAAGGTATAAATATTAAAGGTGCAAAAAGCGTACTGCTAAATGTAACCGGCTCAAGTAACCTTACAATGCAGGAAATAAATGAAGGAAATAATGTCATCTTTGAAGCCGCAGGCGAAGAAGCTAACGTTATTTTTGGATGTGTAAGAAAAGAAGAGATGAACGATTATGTCTCTTATACTGTTATAGCTACTGGATTTGAAGGCTCACATCAGGCATTTTCAGAAAAAGGCAAATCAATTACCGCCAAACCAAAAGAAAAGGAATTCTTCAGGGGTGGTTTTAATTTTATGGAAAACAAAGAGGTTGATACCGAAGATCTTGAAGTCCCTACTATCCTAAGAGTGAAAAGTCCAAAATCATCAATCGACAAGGAAGAAGAAGCACCCCAAACTGGTTTTAATTTTGAATCATCAAGATATAACTGGGCAAGGGATAAAGGTAATAAGAAAGAAGAAGAAAAATCTGATACAGAAGATAGCTCTTCTTTTTTACGGATGATAATGGATTAATTAGCAAAATATTATTTAATTATTATTTTGAAAGGAAATATATAAGTAAATAAAAATATTGACGTAATTTTTTATTTAGTTAAAATAAGTTCAGTTATATTGTTGTTATTTCGAAGTAAGTTGTTGCTGACTACTTCTCAATAAACTCATAAATTGAAGATTAACGAAACTTTGAATTGTTTATGAACAGGTAATTGTAATAGCAAAACGTGTTACAAAGAAGTTCATACATTTATGATTATTGAGCTACTATAAATTTAATTTAGAGGAGATGACTCCAACCTTTCCTGAAACAACTTCCCAATCTCAGCTCCTATTATAAAAACTACAGAAGAAAAATATATCCAAAAAGCAACTACCACTACTAAAGCATATGTCCCGTATATCTTACCAAAGGAGGAAAAATGGTAGAGATAATAACCAAATAACTGTTTAGCAGTTTCCCAAAGTAGCGCAGCCCAAAAGGCGCTTACAACAATGGAACGTTTTTTTAATTTCTTTAATGGAACTGTTATATAAAGAACTGAAAAAACAATAAAAATTATACTAAATGATAGTAGAGAAAGGAAGAAATGTTGAAATATAGGAGCCTTAAAGAAAGCAAGTTCTTCGAATTGACCTGCTGATTGTGCTAATACATCAATAATAGGGGCGCAAATTGTGGTTAAAAAGAAAATCAGAATTACCATAACAACGAGAGCAAAATCACGCAATTTCCCAAGGATAAGATTAACATTTTTTGTAATTCCGAATACCTGATTTAGAATCGTTCTCATACTGCTAAATAGACCGCTGGCTGCAAAGAAAAGCCCAAATCCACCTATAATACCGGCTATAGTTTTGTATTCGATTACTTCATTAATACGTGTGAAAATAATTTTCTTAACAAATTCAGAATACTCGTAATAAGGTATGATCGTATCAATTAAAAGATTTATCTGATATTGAATATTATTTGAGGCAAGAATACTTCCCAAAACTGCAAATATGATCAGCATAAAAGGAATAATACATAAAAATAACTCAAATGCCAGACCACTTGCATTAAGAAATACATGATGGTCATCAATACGGGTATATAGTCCTCCAAAATAATGAGTTACAAAAATCTTAAATTTATCAAAATGGGGCCTTTTAGCCATGTATTAAACCTGTCAATAATTTAATAAGATAATATAAATTATATTCATGTTTGAATACAAATTTTAATTTACTTTATTTCTTAGAGTTCTTATTATCGCATAATTGCTTTACCTGATCAAACAGTAATTAAAATTTGACTAAAATCAGTCATTATTTGGTATAGAAACTGTGCGACTGATAAACGATAGATGAACGAAAGATGAGCGACTCAGTACACCAATACCTCCTACTCAGATCATTTATCACTTTATAATATAATAGACACCTCTCCCAATTTAATAAAATTTGAAAAATTCAATGGAATAGCATAAGTTTATATTAGTGTAAAAATTGATTATTCTTATATGAAGCTGGTGATTTCAGAAAGATCTAGGTATTGCTTTATTTCCCTCCTTATTATGTTATATTTCATTCTTATGTTCCCCCCAGTGCAGTACAAAAAAATCGGATTAATGTATGGATATAGTGGATTTGATAAAGGCGATTTGTGTTGGACACAATTAATATTGGAGATAATTATTGTTACATTTATAGCAGCAATTATATATGTAATATATCCAATTTATAAAAAGAAATGAGAAAAGGTTATTTTATATTTACAAACTGAGTCGGAAAATCAAAATCTGCTTCCCTTATTAACTTTATTATTGATTGTAAATCGTCTATTTTCCCCCCCTGTACACGAACCTGTTCGTCTTGAATCTGAGAATTCACTTTTAATTTAGAATTCTTTATAAGAGCCGTAATTTTTTTTGTATTTTCCTTAGATATACCGCTTTGAAGATCAATTTTTTGTTTTACTCTGCCTCCGCTGGTCGATTCAGGTTCATCTGGTTTAAGAGCCTTAATTGAGAGCCCTCTTCTAATGAATTTAGTTTGGAGAATATCAATACTGGCTTTCAGCGAATAGTCATCCCTGGTATTAATAACTATATTTTTATCTTTTTTGTTAAGATCTACAGAAGTATTGGAATCTTTTAGATTAAATCTCTGATGAATTTCCTTAAGTGCCTGATTAACAGCATTATCTGCTTCCTGCAGATCAATTTCAGAGACTATATCAAATGAATGATTTTGTGCCATAGTTAAAAGTCGGGGTGGAGAGATTCGAACTCTCGACCTCTTCGTCCCGAACGAAGCGCGCTAACCGGGCTGCGCTACACCCCGCTTGTTATAATTAAAATTATTTGGATATTCTTAAGAATAATTGTTGATAATAAGATAAAAGAATTGACATAGAGTTCCAAACCGCAACCGCAGAATTTATTATAAATATTGTTGTATTTATCAGTACTTAATAACAATTTAATGAGAATTTAGTTAACATAAGTTGTAAGATAATATCTTTCGGCCTTTTTTTATGAATAACCTCTTAGCAATAATATTAAGGATTGAAACTCATTTGGGATAACCTGATGAATCCTTTATTATACATTCTGTATAAAATATAAAACAAAGTTACTTCGGAGTCTGCCATTTTCTGAGAAAAAGAGTGTTTTTTCTTGGCACCATATTAGATAACTGTGACTTGAATTATTTCGAGAGACTAAAATGAAACAAACATTATTATCAATAGCTGTTTTTCTGAATCTATTATTACTGCAATCATGTAGTATAAATGATCCAAATCATCATAATAATTATGATAGTACACCGCCTGCTCCTCCAACAGGAATACAAGTTATAAATGGAGACAACAGAGTTGATTTGAGCTGGATAAAAAACCGCGAAAGTGACCTTGCCGGATACAATATATATTACAGTACATCATACGATGGGAAATATAGTTTAATTGGATCTTCTGTTACCAATTCTTATGTTGATGAAGGTGCCAGTAATGGGGTTCTGAATTACTACGCAGTCACTGCATTTGATGAGAGTGGAAATGAAAGTGATCTCAGTAAAGATGTTGCTTATGCGACTCCGCGTCCGGAGGGATTTAATCAGACAATTTTTGATTACAGACAATTTCCCAAGACAGCTGGTTATTCCTTTTCGACTTATTCAGTCGTTGCATTTGATAGTTCCTTAACTGATTTCTTCTTTGAAAATTACAATGGTAAATTTTACCTTGATGTCTATACCGATTCTGATATTTTAGATGCTGGACCAACAAATGATATATATGATATTGCTTTCGCTCCCACCTCAGGTTGGTCACCTACAAAAGATACAACTGCCACTTTAGGGCACACTTATATAATATGGACTTGGGATAATCATTATGCAAAAGTTAGAGTATCAAATATTACAAACGAAAGAATAGTTTTTGATTGGGCATATCAATTAGTACCTGGTAATACACAGCTAAAACCATTAGCTAACAAAATTTATAGTGCAAAAAGAGGAGCATTGGCGAGAATTCTTATAAGATAATAATTGAATTTTCGAACTCAGTAAATATATTATTTTGAGGATAATTAATTATAGATTTCGGATGATATTATGTGTAAATTTATCCCGAAATAATCATGAAAAACTTTTACCTAATATCTTTTGTACTGATTATCGGGCTTTCTGTTGACCTAATTCATGCTCAAAATAATGAAATATCTAAGGTTGATAATAACAGGCAGAGGAATTCTGCGGAAGTTATTTTAACAGAGATTGAGGGCGGAATTTCGAAAGGAAATATTGCTGCAATATTTAAACAATTAAGTCCGAAGACTTATTTTAGTCTTACAAATGGAATTAGAGGCTATTTTAGTTCTAATCAGGCATATTATATACTAGAAGATTTTTTTAAGGTCTACCAGGTTCTATCTTTCAAATTTCATAGCTTACAAACTGAGAAGGGAAATCCGTATGCTACAGGAATTTATTACTATGAATTTAAAGGAAAACGGGAAACTGCCCAGGTATATATATCTCTAAAGAATATGGGTAAAAGTTGGAAGATAATACAAATAACATTTAATTAATGTCGAAAAAAATCTTTCAGCATTTTACGGGTGAAAAGAAATATTTTTCATTAGTAATATTGATAATTTTATTACTAATACTATCTGCTATAATCTCTCCCATTTTAATAGATAGAACAAAAAATAACTGGAATACCGATCTTCCTTCTTTAGTTGTCCACATAGAAAATTCTTCCCAAAGCCTCTTTAGACTTAAAGAAAATGATCTATTTATCAAATCGGCACATCTAAAAAATTATATTAGAGAAAATTTAGAACCTCAGAATTTTTCTTACCGGTCATTAGTTAAACTTGTCAACGATAAAGAATTTGAAGGCTTTTCCGCTGAGGTAATTGCTCCTAATGGAAGGTTAATTGCTTGGAATAAAAAGGTAGCTTTGCCCCCCGAGAATGTATTCCCTTTATCCAGCTCATTGGGAGAGGATTTCTTCTATACAGGTGATTTAATCACTTATTTATCTGTTATTGATTCTCTCCGTATTGATAATGATAACTTTTATACAATACTATCAATCCCCGTTGAAAAGCATTATACACTAGAAAATCAATATTATATTCCCACTAGTTTAATGAAAGAATTCTCAGAAAAATTTCTAACTGAATTTAATATTGATTATTCTCCTTTCTCAGTAGGAACTAAAGATGGAAGGCTTTTTTCATATGAATTCCTTAACAGAAGGAATAATAAAATAGGTGAGGTAACTTTTGCTAAGCCGACTCCGGATATTGCTACAAAAAATATCCGGGATGAGCTTTCAAAGTTTCAATCAATACTGACCTTTATTGTTATTATATTTTTAACATTAGGATTCAGAGGGGATTTTAAAAAAATACGATTTAATTCACTTCGTTTATTTATAATTATCATTTATAGTATCTTAATTAGAATCCTATTTTATTTAATAAATTTTCCTTCAAATATTTTGGAAGGGCCGATAAAAGATCCTTCCTATTTCTCGTCTGCCTTTGGAAGTGGAATTGTTAAATCCCCGATTGAGTTCTTTATTTCCTCTGTTTTGCTTTTATGGCTTTGCTTAGAGATTTTTAAATACACTATTTATTATGTTAAATCCGAAAGTAAATCTCAGTTAAGCAAAAAATTAATTCCGGTTCTTTTGGCTTTATTTATAATCATTTTGTTAGTGACGATTAGAGGGCTAAGTGCTTCAGTAAAAAGCATAATATTTGATTCTACATTAAGATATTTTAAAGAGTCTAACCTGATTCCGGATGTTCCATCATTGATGATGAATTTAATTCTACTGATTTTAGGAACATCCATAATTAGTTTAATGGTTGGTTATCTACTGCTGTTTGTCTCATGCTTATCGAACGGGAGTAAAAAATTAGAAAATATCCTGTATGTTTTTTTATTAACGCAGATATGTGGTGTAATATATATATTCATTCAGAATGAACCTTTACTGACACCATTTTTATCTATCTTTATTATTTCCTTGGTATTCATACTAGGTTATTATATCTATTCTAATAAGTTGAATCTTGTTTACATCTATCTTTTTGCGGCTATAGCGGGATCATTGATTTCAATTTCTCTTCTAATTCATTTTAACCAGGCACTTGAAAAAGAATCCTTAAAAACCACAGCATTGGAAATAAACCGTCCTAATGATAACTTACTCAGGTTTATGATTACAGAAACCCTTATGAATTCCTCTAAAAAGGATGAAGTAATAGAAGCATTACTGAGGAAAAAATCAAATTATAGCTCGCTTGCATTTAAAATATGGAGCGAAAGTACTCTGCAGAAGGAATCTATTAATTCTTCTATATCTATATTAAATGCGACCCAGAAAGAGCTTGCTTCTTTCAGAGTTGGAGATATCATTTCAAACGAAAGCTATTCTTATGGAATAATGAATCTGACAACTGGAAATCCTTTGATCTTTGAAAAATACAACGAGGAACAGAACTTGAAAATTATTTCAGGTATAATTCCGGTATTAAATGAAGGTCAGGTCATAGGCTATTTAACCGCACTTATCGAAATTGATAACAATAATATTGAACCCCTCAATGTTCCTGATTTTCTTGAATCACAAAAGAATTTTGTAAACACAGTTATAGATCCTAATCAATTATTGATATTTCAGCTTGAAGACACAAAACTTGTAAATGTGATCGGTGATATTTATCCTTCTAAAGACCAGCTTGCTCCAATCCTGAATGCGAAATATTCTAATGACAATGAAAGTTGGGTAAGTTTAAAAATAAGCGGAGAAGATTATATAACTTATTTATTAAAAGATAACTCTGGAACTGAAAAGATTACTGCTGTGCTCCTGAAAGTGAAGGATATCTCGTGGAATTTGTTTAATTTTTTCAAGATTTTTATTCTGCATAGCATATTTATACTCCTTACTTTACTCATAATAATATTTTACAGGATAAAAAATATTAGATACAGTTTTCGTATACAGCTATTAATAGCATTCCTTCTGGTTTCCCTGATACCTATCATTTTATTGGCAATTTATAATCGCCAGATAGTTTCCAGGAGAAGCGAGGAAGCAATCGCTAGTGAACTACATGAAAGAATAGATTATATTGAAAGAGATATAAATGCTCAAAAGAATCAGGATAATGAAAATTTACGGCAAAAGTTTGAGCATGCGGGATCTGGACTTGGAATTACTTTCTCTGTATATGATGAAAGCGATGAGATTTATAGCTCCAAGGAACAATATTATAATTCAGGTATATTTTCAAAAAAATTAAATCCTAAAATATTCTATTACCTGAATTATCTGAGTTATCGTGAATATCTAACTAAGGAAAGTATAGATAATTTTACCTACAATTCATTTTATAAAAAACTTAATGTTGATGGAAAAAATTATATACTTGGAGTAAATGATGCCTTTAATAAAGTCAAAGTAAATTTATCTGCAGTCGAAATAGATGTTTTTCTTTTCGGAATATATTCTTTCGCTATTTTAATAATAATAATATTAAGCACCATCTTGGCAGATAAGATTTCTCGTCCTGTAAGAAATTTAACCCAGGCCATGTCTTCTGTTAAACAGGGAGAGTTAAATGTCAGTATTATTAACAAAGAAAAGGGAGAATTGAGAGACCTTTTAAATGGTTTTAATTCAATGGTCGGTGAACTTAAGAATAATCAAAATGAATTAGCAGAATTTGAAAGAGAAAAGGCATGGAAGGAGATGGCGAAACAGGTTGCTCACGAGATTAAAAATCCTTTAACTCCAATGAAACTATCTATTCAGCAGTTGATCATTTCAGTTAAAGATAAAAAAACAAATTTTGAAGAAATATTTGAAAAACTTTCAAACACCATATTAAATCAAATTGAAAATCTAAACCAGATTGCTTCTGAGTTTTCAAAATTTGCAAGAATGCCCCGAATTAATCTTGAAGAAATTGATCTGTTATCAGTTATTAAAGATACCACCGTTCTTTTTGCTGACGATAACCTAAAATTTGAAATAAACTGCGATTTGTCTTATCCTAAAATTGAAGCTGATATTTCCCAACTACGGCGACTATTTATTAATCTAATCCGAAATTCTCTTCAGGCATCCTCAACTAGGATTATATTCAAGATTTTAAGAGAAGATGATAATTATTTAGTTTTTGTTACAGATAATGGGAAAGGTATACCACTAAAATTTAGGAACAGGATATTTGAAGAAAATTTTACAACCAAAGAAAAAGGTATGGGAATAGGGCTGAAATTAATAAAGAAATATCTTGAAGATATTGATGGCCAAATAATGCTTGTCGAAACTTCCCCCGCCGGAACAACATTTAGTATGTCTATCCCAAGATCTTCTAAATACATTGCATGAATAAACTTACACCTCATCAAAGTAATGCCTTAAATTATCATAATCATATCTCACTTACTGCGAATGCAGGATCAGGGAAAACTTTTGTAGTATCAAAAAGATTTGTAGAAATTGCGCTTAAGGAAAAAATTCCTCTAGATAAAATAGTTGCCGTCACTTTTACCGATAAAGCTGCTAGCGAGCTTTATAAGAAGATATCTGAAACTATCGAAGAATTAATAATAACAACCGAAAATAATTCTGAAATAAAACAACTTGAAAATTTAAGACGGCAACTGATATCCTCCAATATTTCCACTATTCATTCTTTTTGTTTGAATATTTTAAAAGAATTCCCTGTTGAGGCTGAACTTGATGCAAATATTATCCCAATTGACGAGAAATTATCCTCTGAATTAATAGAAAGGTCTGTTGATAAGATGATAAAAGAATCTTTAAATAGTGATGACAAAGAAAGAATTAAAAAACTAATCAGGATGTTTTCGTCAAAAAGTATGTTTGCTGGGGAATTGGAATCTTTGGTGAAAAATTATGTGAAAATATTTCTTATTGAGAATAAAATTCACACAAAGTCCACTGATGAAATAATAGATTACTATAATAAGATAATTTCTGAATATTTTGAAAAACTGATAAAAAATGATCTGGCTGCTATTGTTAATAATTTAATAATAATAAATGATATTGTACTGGCTGATAAATCGGATAATTGTGTTGCTCTGAGTGCATCGATGCTTATCAACAAACTGAATTCTCGGCTGCAAATAAAAGAATTGCTTGAAATATTGTTTGAGATAAAAAAAATTATTTTTACTAAGAATGGTGCAATTGCTGCAAGAGGATACTTAAAAAGTGTATTAAGAGATAAAGTTATAAGAGAATGTGAAGCAATTGAATTACTATTTCCGAATTTAAATGTCTTTGCACTAAATCAAAATCAAGAAGAAATATGGAGGGAATTATCTTTATTCGGAAAGGAAATATTATACTTCTTTAGGAAATCCCTAACTATATATGAAGAATCAAAATCTGAAAATGGATATCTGGATTATGAGGATATTCTGTATAAGACCAATAATATCCTTAAAAATCCTCGTGTAAGAGAATACCTTGGCGATAAATACCGTTATTTAATGATTGATGAGTACCAGGATACAAATGAACTTCAATATAATATCTTTTTACCCTTACTGGACAATTTAAAAAGAGGAAATTTATTAATAGTGGGTGATGAAAAGCAAAGTATTTATATGTTCAGAGATGCCGAGCTTGAAGTGTTTCGGAAAACGACTGAAGATATAACGGGAATATCAGGAATTACAAGTCTTCTAAAATTGCCCGACAGCTTCAGGATGAAGCAGGAATTATGTTGCTTTACTAATATTTTATTCAAAAAATTATTTGATGTTCCGGATCCATTATATAATGAAGTAAAACATTCAGATCTGATATGTGCCAGTAGAGAAGATGATCATGGTGAGATAGAAATTTTATTTAATAAGATCGGAAATCAATATGGCAATACAGAATCGGATTTGGTTGTTAAACGATTAATAAACTTAGTCAATAACAAAGAAGGAAAATATAGGTGGAGTGATATAGCTGTCCTCTGTAGAAAAAGAAAATCATTTTCTGAATTGGAAAAGAAGTTTGCAGAATATAAAGTCCCCTTTGTAATTATGGGAGGTAAAGAATTTTATCAAAGACAGTCTATATATGATATATATAATTACTTCTCTTTTTTACTTGAAAATAATAATGACACTGCTCTGATAGGTTTATTACGGTCACCATTCTTTGCTTTTTCTGATGATGATATTTATAAATTATCTTTATACGATGGAATAACTTACTGGGGAAAAGTTGAAAAGATTAAAAATGAGGACCAAAGATGGAAAACAGCATATATCACTTTAAATGAAAACATTCTGCTATCCGAAGACATAGATTTTTCTGTTTTGTTAAGAAAAATATTGAGGGAATCCTCCTTTCTTGCTATTATGGCTGCAAGAGCGAACGGAATACAGGAAGTAGCTAATATTGAAAAGCTAATATCCTTAACTTCAGATTTCATGAAAGAAGGGTATAAGACTCTATATGATTTTGTCAATTACCTCAAGTTATCTATTGAGCAAAAGGATGATGAACCCCAGGCTTCTATTTCTGAAGAATCTGATGCCGTAAAAATAATGACTCTTCATCAGTCAAAAGGATTAGAATATCCGGTAATTGTATTGTATAAATCGAACGAAACCACAAGAAAAAATATTATTAAAACCAAATCTATTCTTGCTGATAAAACTTTTGGTTTATTAACAAAAATACCTATGCAAAACAATTATTATAATCCCTATCAATCCACTTCAATTAATAATCTTAGTGATTATATAACTGAAAAAAAGGAAATGGCAGAGATAAAGAGATTATTGTATGTTGGAGTGACTAGGGCAAAAGAACATCTGATCATATCCTTTGAATCAAATGAAGATCTTAAAATCCAACATGGTTCTTTTATCTGGATGTTGCAAAAAGGGCTGGATGTTGATTTTGATAATGATTTATTCATAACACAGGAAAATCTTACTTTCTTGATAAACGAGGGGGGGAATTATTTTAATAAAGAAAAAATAGTACCTGTAAATATTCCAATAATTAAAGACATTCAATTGATACGCCCTGTTAAAAGTGAACCTACAATAATAACCAAGAAGAATGTCAAAATTAAGATTATTGATGATCATTTATCCGGAGACATAGTTTCAGCTACAAAATTCTCTGTATTTAGCCAGTGTCCGATGAAGTATTTCTTCCGGTTTGAGGTAGGATTAAACTTAACCAATAATGATTTTACTCCTCTTGATAGATACGTAACCGAAGGTGAAAATGAATTAAATAGCCGCTTGAAAGGAAGAATAATTCACACTTTGCTGGAAGAAAAAATTAATCGAGAGGATTTATATAATAAGACGCACATTATTTTAGACAAAGAAAAAATATCTCCGGATGAGAAAAAATATTTATTAAATGATATTCTTCAAGATTTGGATAAATATTTCTCTTCAGAAAAGTATAAAGAGATAAATTCAGCTGAAAATTATAAGAATGAATATGAAATATATCTTAAGATGGATAAATTTTATTTGTATGGAAGAATAGACAAAGTAATATTTACTGGAAATAAAATTAAAATAATAGATTATAAAACAGATAATGTTATTCCAAAAAACATTAACTCTAGAAAGGAACAATATTATTCACAGGTAAAATTTTATTCGTACATATTAAGTAAGTTGTTTCCTAACATTCAAAATTTTGAATTGCAGATCGTTTATGTTAAAAATCCCGATGCTAATATTCAATTTGAAATAAATAAAAAGGACTTTCCTGCAATTGAGGATGTAATATCTAATATGTTCAAATCGCTTAGAACTATGAACTATATTCCGAATATTGATCATTGTAAGGAATGCATTTATTCTATTAATAAAATAAAATGTATTAAAGATCAATTAACTCCATTACACTGGTCTACGTAAAATAATATTGGTTAATTCCACACAGTGAAAAATTATGAATATTTAAGAGAAAAAGTGAAGTATTGTTCCCTCCTTATATTGCCATTTATTATTTTAATTGTGGGGTGTAGTTCATCTGTAAAAACAGCTTATGAATTGCCGGTTGAATTCCGTTTTCCGGATAAAAAGACAGAATTATTAAAGATCTATTCCCCGTTTTTCAAAGGTAAGAAATTCTTTCTGGATCCGGGACATGGGGGAAAAGATAGAAATAATATAGGGTATATGGGAAATGCTGTCGAGGCTGATGTTAACCTTAATGTTGCCTTTGCACTAAAAATGTTCATAATGGAAGCTGGTGGAACTGTTGAAATGTCCAGGGAAAAAGATACAACAATTGAATTGAAAGACAGATCCGCTTTGGCCAATAAAAGCATAGCAGATTTCTTCATTAGTATACACCATAATGCTCCGGGCGAGAAGAATGACACCTGGACAAATTATACTTCAACTTATTACCATGCTAAAGATTCGAATTATGAATTCGAACCCTGCCAACGGGATATTGCTAAATATATTCAGCGGGATCTTGCCTATGCCATGCGAAACTCCGGTGGTCTGGGTTCATTCGACGGTACTTATTCTGATTATAATATTTATCCAAGGGAAGGATTCTCGGTTCTGCGATTAACCAAAATACCGGCGGTTCTTGTGGAATGCGGTTTCACTTCAAGTGAGTATGAATCTGGACGATTAGTAATTGATGAGTTTAATAAAGTTGAAGCATGGGGTATTTTTAGAGGTTTATGTCGGTATCTGTCTAACGGGATACCCGAAATTCGTTTTATAAAAACAGAAGCAATTGATTCCAGAAATAATCTAAATATTTCTTTTGAGATAAAAGATTCTGCTGGTATAGATATGAGTTCTATTAAGGTGTTCATTGATTCTGTCTATTTCAAGTCATATAATTTCAATCCAAAGGATAAAATCCTTTCAATTGACTATCTCGCTGCTAATTATGGTGGGCATATAATAAGAATTATAGCTGCAAATAATAAGGGAAATTATGCATTTCCTTTTTATTATAATATCTTTGTTGAAAATAAAATGGATAGATAATGCTCAATTATATCTGGATTACATTATTATTCTTAGGCATTGGCGCTGCATTATCAACAGATATTATAAATAAAACCGAAAACAAGTATAGGAATAATGATCCTATCTCCGTCGTTTTACTTTCCGATTCGGCAATTCACAAATACCCGGGTAAACAAACTTCCGCAAGAATAATTGTTACCAAAAATAACTACACTAAATTTTACAGCGAACAAATTAATCAGGACCTGAACTTTCCCTGCACTGTAACCTATAATAATAAAAATGATAATTATACAATCCATTTTTTTATTGATAAGAACTACCCCTCAAAATGGAAAGATATTGCATCTGCTTCAGGTGATAAAAATGATATATCAGGCAGTATAATAATCAACAAAGTTCTAAGTGATTCTGTTGCTGAAGCACAGATGATCTTAGAAGAAGTCTCTTTCCTAAAAATGAAAGAAATAACAAATGCTGCTTTGGAATATTCTGGTATAGCCGTAAATATTGCAATTGGACTCATTGGGGTAATGGCATTATGGCTCGGTATCATGAAGATAGCTGAATCCGCAGGATTGATTAACCTGATAGCTTCATGGCTGAAACCATTTACAAGGAGACTCTTTCCTGATATTCCTCACGATCATCCCGCTATGGGGGCTATGATTATGAATATGTCGGCAAATATGCTCGGTTTGGGTAATGCCGCGACTCCATTTGGATTAAAAGCTATGGAAGAATTGGATTCAATAAATCCAAATAAAGGTACTGCCACTAATTCGATGGTCACATTCCTGGCTATCAATACGGCAGGAATGACGTTAATCCCCGCAAGCGCTATTGCCATAAGAGCAGCATCCGGAAGTTCAGACCCGGCCATTATTATCGGAACCTCCTTATTTGGATCATTTTGTGCTACTGTTGCAGGTATACTTGCAGCTAAACTGCTTGAAAATATATCATTGGGAGTTAAGGGGTGGTATAAAGCTAATATAAAATTACTTGCTATTATCATTATTATTATTGGAATAATTGCCTCGCTATTTTTAATCCCAGGAATAAAAAATGCAGGGAGTATGTTCTCTCTGTTCCCTGTAAAAACAGTTAAATATCTGATTCAATTCTTCTCGGTCATTGCTATTCCCTCCTTAATTGTCTTTTTTGTAGGATATGGTGTCTTTAAAAAAGTAAAAGTATATGAACAGTTTGTGGACGGTGCTAAAGAAGGATTCAATATTGCGATAAGAATTTTACCTTATCTGTTAGCCATAATGGTGGCTATCGGAATATTTAGAGCCGGGGGAGCAATGCAATGGCTTATATCCATTTTGACTCCCTTTACTAATCTTATTGGTATGCCTGCCGAAGCAATGCCAATGGCATTGATGCGCCCCTTATCAGGAAGCGGTTCGTTGGGTATAATGTCTGAAGTTATATCAGTGCATGGACCCGATTCATTTATTGGAATATTGGTCTCTACATTCTATGGTAGCACCGAAACTACCTTTTACGTTCTTGCCGTATATTTCGGAGCTGTGAATATAAAGAATACGAGACATGCTGTTCCTGCAGGACTAATTGCAGATATTTGCGGTATATTGGGAGCGTTGTTTATCGTTAAACTATTATTTACATGAAATATGGAAGTCTATTTTACAAGAGAAATACCCGAAATTGCTGAAATCCTCTTAAAGAAAAAAGATATAAAGACTGTCGTTTTTAGAAAGAACAATCCTATTTCAAAGGACACTTTAATTAGAAATATCCGAAATTCGGATGGACTAATTTCCCTTCTCTCAGATAAGATAGATAAGAATGTCATTGATGCAATGCCTAAATGCCGGATAATTGCTAATTATGCTGTTGGGTTTAATAACATTGATGTTGATTATGCTAAAAGCAAAGGAATAATAGTTACAAATACGCCCGATGTGTTAACCGAATCTACTGCTGAGATAACAATGGCACTCACTCTCGCATGTTCAAGGAGAATTTTGGAAGGGCAGGAGATGATGATAAATAATAAATTTAAAGGATGGGAACCTAAACTTCTTCTAGGGATTGAGCTGACCGGAAAATATTTCGGAATAATAGGCGCTGGAAGAATAGGAACTGCTGCTGCAATCCGGGCAAAAGCATTTGGAACTAAAATACTATATTGCTCAAATCATAAGAATCAATTCCTTGAATCCGTAACAGGAGCTAGGAAAGTAACACTCTCAAGATTGCTTGCCTTATCAGATGTTATATCTTTGCATTTACCTTTAACTCCCGAATCTTTTCACTTATTAAATAAAGAAAATCTGAATTTATTAAAACCTACCGCAATATTAATAAATACTGCAAGAGGAGAAATAGTTGATGAAAAAGAACTCATAAAAATACTTGAGAGCAATAAGATCTTTGCAGCAGGATTTGATGTTTATGAAAATGAGGCTAATATCAACCCCGAACTACTAAAATTAAAAAATGTTGTTCTACTTCCACATGTAGGTAGCGGTACTATTGAGGCAAGGAACAAAATGGCAGAATTAGCAGCTAAGAATGTGATTGCTGTACTATCCGGCAGAAAAGCTATTACACCTGTTTAATTTGACACTAAAAAACATTATAAGTAGTTTTACATATAATTTTAGGGTGGCATATCTATGAAAATTGGAATACCAAAAGAGAAGATACAGCTTGAACGAAGAGTTGGACTGGCACCTGCAGGTGTCGATTCTTTAGTAAGAGCAGGACATACTGTTTTTGTTCAAAGCGGAGCTGGGGAAGGTAGTCATTTTACAGATGATGATTATATAAAAGTGGGGGCTTCTATTGTCTATAGTGCCGATGAAATTTACCTGCGTTCTGAAATTGTGGTTAAAGTTGCTCCGGTATCCAATCAAGAAAACACACTTCTGCAGGATAACCAAATCCTGTTTTCTTCTCTGCATCTTGCCGTTGGGAAAAAAAGCATTATCGAAGATCTTTTGAAAAAAAATATAACTGCTATTGGATATGAACTTATAGAGAACCAGGATGGACTCCCTGTGCTTCATTCAATGAGTGAGATTGCAGGACCGCTTGCTATTCAGGTTGCTGAAAAATATCTTGAAAGTTATAGTAAAGTCGGAAGGGGTATTCTTCTTGGTGGTATTACTGGAGTTGCTCCTGCCGCCGTAGTGGTATTGGGTGCTGGTGTTGTAGGAACAGCAGCAGTCAGGGCTGCTCTTGGAAGAGGTGCACAGGTCATCGTTATTGATAAAGATCTTAATAGGCTTAGAAAGATCGATTCCGCCTTTAGTAAAAAGGTAACTACCGTTATGGCTAACCCATATACTATTTCACGTGGAGTTAAATTTGCAGATGTTCTCATTGGGGCAGTTTTAATAAAAGGTGAAAAAACACCTCATATTGTTACTGAAGAAATGGTCAGTCAAATGAAAAAAGGGGCAGTTATAGTGGATGTTTCTATCGACCAGGGAGGTTGCATTGAAACTAGTCGAATAACCTCATTGGCTGATCCGGTTTTTATTTATAAAGATGTTATACATTATTGTGTCCCCAATATGCCGGCTTTGGTTTCAAGAACTGCCAGTTATGGTCTCACTAATGCCTCCTTGCCATATATTCAGAATATTGCCGATAATGGTCTCTCAAATGCACTCCAAGGTGATGAAGGTTTGGGAAAAGGAGTTTGCACATATAATGGATACTGCTCAAATGAAGCTATCGCTAATGTATTTGATCTTGAATATCGCAAATTAAGAGTTTTCTCAACTAATTAGTTTCTTATTTCTTTATGACCATTGAAAATATTCACGCGGGCGGCGTTACTTCTATTTTAAATAACTATAAATCAAAGATTGTTACTGCTGAAGAAGCAGTTAAATGCATTAAATCACATGATAAAATATTAATTCATTCCAATTGTGCCTTCCCTGCCAATTTAGTTGAGGCACTTGTAAAGAGGAAAGATGAATTACAGCACGTAGAAATATACCATGCTCTTACTGTCGGCGAATTGCCTTATTTAAGCCCTGGGATGGAGGGACATTTTATTCACAATGCAACTTTTATTGGAAGGAACAGCAGGGAAGCGGTCCAGGAAGGTAGAGCTGATTTTATCCCTATCTTTCTTTCAGAAATACCGCTCCTCTTTAAGAATGGTAAGATCAAACTCGATGTAGCATTAATTCATGTTTCCCCTCCAGATGAACATGGATTCTGCAGCTATGGCGTTGAAGTGGGCTTAACTAAAACAGGCGCCGAAACTGCTGGAATTATTATTGCCCAGGTAAATAAAAATATGCCGCGTACTTTGGGCGACAGCTTTATCCATGTTGGTAAAATTAACTATATGGTTGAATCAGATGAGGAAATTAAAGAATTACCTCAGTTTGAAGATCCTGCCCCCGATATGGATAAGGTCTATTCTAAAATAGGTGAAAATATTGCTGGACTAATAGATGATGGCTCTACCTTACAACTTGGAATAGGGGCAATACCTGATGCCGTTCTTAGTTATCTGTACGATAAAAAAGCCCTTGGAATTCATACCGAAATGTTTTCGGATGGTATTATCGGTTTGGTTGAGGCGGGAATAATAACTAATGAAATGAAAACAATACATCCTGGTAAAATTATTGCCGGATTTGTATTAGGTACTAAAAAATTGTATGACTTTATTCATAATAATCCCCTTATAGAATTCCATCGGCAGGAATATGTAAACGATCCCTTTATTATCTCAAAGAACTATAAAATGGTGGCTATTAACTCTGCTATTGAAGTTGATCTCACAGGACAGGTGTGCAGCGACTCTATTGGCACTAAACTATTCAGCGGTTTCGGAGGGCAGCTTGATTTTATAAGAGGAGCCGCCAGATCGGAAGGAGGCAAACCGATAATTGCTCTCCCTTCTACCACAAAAAATAATAGTATCTCCAAAATAGTTCCCTTTCTTCAGCAGGGGGCAGGTGTCGTTACAAGCAGGGGTGATGTTCATTATGTCGTTACTGAATATGGAGTGGCTCAGCTCTTCGGTAAGTGCGTCAGGGAAAGAGTTAAAGAACTTGTCAATATTGCCCATCCTGATTTCAGGGAACCATTAATGAAATATGCGGTTGATAATAAATATGTATAAAATATGATTGCAGTTATTGGTGACGTCCACGGATGTTATAATACTTTAAAAGAACTTGTAGTAAGAATAAGAAGGTTATATCCCGGTATTTCCATCTATTGTGTGGGAGACCTTGTAGACAGAGGAAACTTTAGTTTTGAAACTGTGGAATTTGTTATAAATGAAGGACTCACTTGTACTTCCGGAAACCATGACTTTATGTTTTATTATTACATTACTGATTCTGATAATGATATAGGAAAAAGCTGGATATTTAACGGGTATGAAACCACATTAGCATCCTATTCTAACAAACAGGATAAAATTGATGAACACCTTAAATATATTATCAATTTACCTTTATATATCAATTTGTACGACTGCTTTATTTCACATGCAGGAGTATCTACCCATTTTAAAAAATTATTAACTTCCGATCCTCTGAACGAAAAAGATAAATTTGACAAGATAATAAAATTATACATTGATAATGGACATGGTATAATTTGGAATAGAGAACAATTGATGGATTTGGGAAAATTACAGATAGTAGGGCATACTCGACAGGAAAATGTAAATCATCTTAAATTCAATAATACTGCTTATATTGATACCTCTGTGTATACTGGTAATAAATTAAGCGCCGTTATTGTGGATGAAGGGAAAATCATAAATACCCTATGTGTGAATACTTTTCCGCAGGACATAGAGATATAAAAAATAAATCTATTTGATATAATATCTCATTATCGGTCTTGTTCTGCTCCTTCGCAACACTTCCTTAAATCCTGCCTTTTCAAACGATGAAGGAATTCCTGTCCAGGCAAATGCTGCAGGCATATCAACCGAATATGGCTCAACAGGGTAAGCCTCTACAATCTTTGCTCCTTTTTCCTTGCAAAACTTAATCATGCTCTTTAATAATTCAGTTGATAACCCCTGTCTTCTGAATTGTTTAGCTATAAACAAACAGCTTACAGACCACACCCTTTTATCATCTACAGGACTTAATACCTTAGATTTCGCCAGCTTAATATATACTTCCCTTGGAGCCGCAGCACACCATCCTGCCGGCTCATTGTTAACATATGCTATTATCCCGGGCATCTCATCGTTAAAAACTATCTTCCTTAATAACTTTTTATTTCCTTCTCCCTTGTTTGCATTAAATTCTATAATATGAAGCCTCCATGTCATACACCAGCATCCGCCACATGCTCCTCTGGCTCCGAATAACTTCTCTAGATCTTTCCACCTTGATTTGTCTACAGAATAAAATTCTGTTTTTACCATAATATCTCCCTTATGAAAATTATCATAGATTATTTATTGCATAATTCAATTCTGGGATAGCTCTTCAATATAGTCTCCGGGATCCCGTTTTTAATCTTCTCATTCAGGCTCTTCAGCATCTCAAACGCATTCGCTACTGCATTTCCCTTCGGATGGTTATTAAAAATTATGTATATAGTCTTTACCTGGTTACTTACTTCCTTAATCAAATTCTTTAATTCAATTAGCTCTCCTGGAGTATACAGATATTCATATCGTGCACTCTGCTCATCATAGCTCTGCTCTTTATTAAAATTCTGAATGGAATTATACCATGCCTTAACATTTCTCCCATGCAGACGCACATAAAGTTTATCATTAGTAACTACTGGATTGAATGAGATCGATTTTGATATCTGAGGCTGGTCGATTATACATAATGAAAGATTAGATTCACTAAAATGCTTTATAACTTCCGGCTTATTCCAAGAAGTATGTCTTACTTCAACAAATAAGTTGTAATCATTAAAAATTTCTTTAAGTGTATTTATGTGGTTTATAGCTGCTTCATTAAATCCAAATGAATAAGGAAACTGACAAAGCAATCCTCCTAATTTTTCCTCCCTCGATAAAATATTTAAATTATCTATAACTGCTTTTGTATTTTCTTTAGTAAAGACTTTCTTATGCGTAAAATCTTGGTGAAGCTTAATTGTAAACTTAAATTCCCCATTATCTGATGTCTTTGTTAACCATCCTTCAGCAATCTTTGGTGATAGATATGCATAATAAGTCGCATTAACCTCAACCGTATCAAAATAATTTGCATAAAAATTCAGCCAGTCAAAATTAGCTGTTTGTCCTTTTGGATAAAAAGAAGGAACCCAATCCTTATAACTCCATCCGGCAGTCCCTATATAAATATTGACCATGCTTTTGTCACTTTATTAAAATCGAGTATAATTATTCAGTAAAATTTACTAATAATTACCAATAATTCTCTCATTTTTCGTCCAAAATATCACTATTACCCCATTTCCCCTCAATAATTGGTGTGGTCCGGCTCTTCCTATGCTAATTCACCCGGCAGAATACCCATAGAATACCC
>OCTA010000553.1_pt1 | contig 34485 bp, 28 predicted proteins | sample 1538991 | NCBI WGS metagenome assembly OCTA01 (sample SAMEA3539302, study PRJEB22396) | soil metagenome | biome: tundra; feature: field; material: soil | place: USA | collected 2010-05 | depth 0.15 m | reverse complement strand
CCAGCCAGCCGGTGCGCGCGCGCAGCTTCGGAGTCAGCAGGATCAGCGCGGGAACCAGGCCGAACAGCGCGATTTCCGCGAACAGAATCCAGGTACCGAACGGGTTCCAGGCGTAATACTGCGCGGCCGGGAAACCACTGCTGGGCGACGTGCGGTTGATCCATACGAGCGTGTCGACGGTTTTCAGCAGCACGTAGAACGCGAGCAGCAGGCCGGAAATCCGCCCCAGCATTTGCATCGCCTCCGGCTTTACGAGCCGTTTCCTCGAAATCTTCTGAACCAGCCAGGTGGTGAGCAGGATAAAGCTTGGGCCCACCGCGGCCGCGGAAACGATGAAGAGGAAGAACGTGGACGGCCAGATGGCCAGGCCCTCGCGGAAAGCGAACGGCCGGCCGCGCAGCACGCCGTATAGCCCGCCGAGCGAGCCCTGGTGAAAGAACGAAAGAAACGTCCCCACGCCCGCCAGCACGTAGATCAGCTTGTGCAGCTCGTGTTCGAAGACCAGCAACGCGGGCACGTCGCGCAGCTTGCGGTTCTTGAGCACCACCGGCAGGTACTCGATCAGCAACACCGTGAGGTAGCAAGTGATGCAGAAGGTGACCTCGGTGAGCATCGAGTGAACGTTGGGGTACCAGAAGGTGAACCAGAAGCGCAACGGCTGGCCCACGTCCACCGCCAGCGCGCACATCGCGCCGCTATAACACACCACGCCGATCACCACGGCGCTGTTGATCACCGCGCGCAGTTCTTTCAGCTTCAGGATGTAGAGCAGGAAGCCGGTAAAGAAGGCTCCGGCGCCAAGCGCAATCACCGTCAGGTCGAGGAAGATCCACAGACCGAAGGCAAAGCGGTTATCCATGTTGGTCTGGTTGAGGCCCTTGACCAGGCACAGGCCGGCGCAATACAGGCCGAATGCCAGCAGAGCGATCCAAGGCAGGGTCCATAACAGGAACTCCCCGCTGGAGCAGCGTTTCACGCCGCGGGTGATGAACTCCCTATCCACGGGCAGACTCCTTTCCGGTGGGCGGCCTGGGCGCGGCGGCGACCTGGCGCACCCAGTCCCTCTTGGAGTGGTAGTAAATCTTGGGCTCCGTGCCGAGTTTTTCCAGCAGGCGGAAGCTGTGGGCGTCCTTGGCGGCCAGGGCGGGCTGGCTGGAGGCGTCGTTCAGATCGCCGAAGCGGATGGCGCCGGTGGGGCAGGACTCCACGCAAGCGGGCACGTATTCGCCGGGCTGGATCTCACCCTTCCCGGCGGCGGCCGCTCGCTCTTTGGCGGCATGCCAGCGGCCGTGGCAGAAGTTGCATTTTTCCACCACGCCGCGCATGCGGGGGGCGACGTCGGGATTGAGCGTCTTCTCCATGCCGGCGGGCCATTGCGGGTCCCACCAGTTGAAGTAGCGCGCGTGATAGGGGCAGGCGGCCATACAGTAGCGGCAGCCGAGGCAGCGCTCGGGCATCTGGCCCACGATTCCGGTAGCGGGGTCCACCTCCACCGCCTGCTGCGGGCAGACGTGGACGCACGGCGTATCCTCGCCGCATTGCTGGCACAACACCGGCACGAAGACCGACCGCTTGCCGGGGTAGTCTTCGCCGTTATCCACTTTGAAGACGCGGATCCAGGTGATGCCTTTGCGCGCCGTGGCTCCTTCGTGCGACGGCGGGACATTGTTCTCCACGGCGCAGGCGACCACGCAGGCGCCGCAGCCCGTGCAGCGATCGAGATCGATGCTCATGCCGTAGCGCGCGGCCGCTCTCTGACGTTCGCGGTTCGGTTTGATCATGCTGGTACCACCTTGGCGCGCGTGAAGGCGCCGCATATGTCTAGGACTTCCGGACCGGCCGCGACCTCCACCATGCCGCCCGGAACGGAGGGATCCAGAATCACGCCGATCGCGCAACTTCCGTACTGCGTTTGCAGTACCGCGCGGGAGCCGCCTTCGACGCCCGAGGCACGCGCGGTATCGGGATGCAGGACGGCGGTGTTGGGGGCCAGGCGGAGGTCGGAGTCCTGGTAGAGCTTCGACATGAGGGGGGAGGAGAGCGTCACGACGCGGCCTTCGGAGAAGGCGACTACCAAGGGGAGAGTGCGGGCGTCGTAAGCTGGCGGCGCTTCAAGGGGAGAAGCCAAGAAGGCAGGCCGGGAGGGCCGCCCCACGTCGATCCAGCAGGCGCCTTCGTTGAGGGCCTTCCAGAAATCTTCGGGTTTCACTTCCTTCACCGGGGTGGACTTGCCGCCGGCATAGGTAAACAGCGTTCCGCGGCCGGACTTGTGGATGGCATCGGCTCTCTCCTGGAGAGCATTTCCGGCGTCTATGCCGGCAGCCTTTGCGATGAACCCCGATGGGTCCACCATTCCGGCGGGCGGCGCGACCAGCGAAGCCGAGATGCGGAACGTGGCGGCGGGCGAATCGATGGCGGGTGGAATGTCGCCGGTCAGCTCGGGGTATACCGCCGTGGGCAGAGCGAACTGCGCGTGGCGGCCGTAGCCCTCGCGCGACCAAGCGAAGGTCACCACCACGGGGTTATCGCGAACCAGCTTCTTTTCGATGGCGCTCCAGGGGATGTAGCCTCCGGGGACCGATTCATCGATGAAGAGCGCGCGGATGGAGCCATCCGGAACCGACGCTAAACCCCGCTCTGGCGCAGCATTTTTCCACGACTCGGGAACCGGCGCCTCCCGGCGCGCCACGAGGGTCTGGCCCCAGGCGCCCGCGAGTTGGTTGAGCGCCAGCGCCTCGGGCAAATCGTCAGCGGACAAGACCAGCGCCGGGCCGTTGCGGACCAGTTCATTCGCGAGGTCCACGATCCGCTTTTCCGTCAGGCCCGTGGCTTCGGCGGCTTTCGACGGTGCGGTGTTCCGGTCCCTCAGCACGCTGGCGAGGCCGAGCGCGAGCGCGGACTCCGAGCCGGGCCGGATGGGCAGCCACTCATCGGCCAGCGCCGCGGTGCGCGATTCCCACGGCTCGGCCTGGATCAGACGGAAGTTGGCGCGCGCTGCATGCACGTTGCCCGGCGTTCCCCAGCCATCCAGCACCGGGGCGCCCAGGCTCAGCACCGTGCGCGCCTTCGCCAGATTCACGGCCGCGCCGCCCAGGGGCTGCGGCGCCGTGAGGTAAACGCCGTTCTTCACGGCGGCCATGGCGCGGCGGTACGTCCATGAGGCCGCGCGGCCGGGACGCAGGTCCAGCACCGCCACGCTTTCGCCAGGGCCGCACTTCGCCATCGCGCTGCTTACCGCGGCGGCGGCTTCCTCCACCGCGCCTTGTTTCAACCGTTGCGGATGATACGGAAGCTGGTGGCCCGTCAACCCGAAGGCGCACAGCGCGCCTTGGCTCAGCGGATGGGCCGGCACGCCGGCCAGCGACACGGGCTGGCCGCCGACGCACCGCGCGCGCACGGCGCACCCGGCCGGACAGAGCGCGCAATTGGTGTACCGGGCCGTGATTTCGCCGCGAACGGGCCGCGGAATCCCCGGCCAGTTCTCGGACCACAGCGCGGCGTCCGTGATCAGCCGCCACGGCGCCGGCGTCAAGAAGGCGCCGGCAGCCCCACCGCCCATGAACAGAAGAATATCCCTGCGGGTTCTTTGCATATAGGAACCTCGGCTACTTATGGCAATCCAGACAACTGTGTTCGAGCCCCTGCTTGTGGTGGCAATCGACGCAGTCGTCCATCTTCATCCCCGGAACGGTCCCCGCTCCCTTGCCCTGAAACGGCGTGCGGCCCCAAATGTCGCGCGAGTAACCGCTGATGCGGTCCTCCTGATAGGGCCGGAGTTTGTCCGAGGCGCCCTGATCGCCGTGGCACTGTTCGCACTTGAGTTGGCCGAGCTTGACGTGGGTGATGTGTGAGAAAAAGACGTTCTCCGGCTGGCGCGCGTAGGAGGCCCAGTCGGGCTCGCGGTTCGGCGTGACGTAATGATCGATGAAGTTCTTTTCCGCCACGGTCGTGCCCATGGGCGCGGTGTGACAACCGGCGCATTTATCCAGCGCCGGGATGCCCGCGAACGTTCCGTCGTCGCGAAACGCGTGGCAATCCTCGCATTTCGTCCCCGCCTTTTCGGCGTGAACTTTGTGGCTGAAATCTACCGGCTGAGGCCGGCTCTTATATATTGCGTGGGGGAAGCCGACCCAGCCCGCGCCCAGGGCGGCCAGCGTCCCCGCAAGAAATAATAGGTATCCGCGAATCCTCACGGGTTATCTCTTCCCACTCGCATAGGGCGAGAAAAATTCATGGAACAAAGCCAACATTCGGTCGCGGTCGAGATGACGCGCGACTCCGGCGGCGAACAAGCCGCCATCCGCCGCCAGAGGGCCGGCCTGGCTGACGGTCTGCTGCTGCACGAATTCGTTCATCTTGCGCTCTTCCCGCTCCATCCATTCGCGCGCTTCGACCCCTTGCAACAGGTCCCGGCGCGTTTCGGGCAGCGGCTCGCCTTCAAACAGCCAGCCCCCGGTGTACGGTTCGGAGACGAGCCGCGAAGGGTCGGCGCGCAGATAGAGGTTGCAGCCGGTGAGCAGAAGTTCGTTCGGGAACACCACTTCCAGGTCGCACCCGGCCGCGCTCAAGACGGCGGTGGGACGGCGGCGCCCCTTGGTCCAGACGTAGCTGATGCGATCGATTTTGCCCAGCGCGCGGCTCAGAAACGCGTCGATTCCGGCGTGGCAAATGCCGTCTTCGGTCACATCGAGCCACATGTGGTTGGCGGAATATCCCAGCCAGTCCGGCATCGGGATTGCGTCCACTTCGCCGGCGGGCGCGGCGCTGCTGGTGGCAGGCGGGTGCGCCAGCGCCAGGTACAACTCGCAGTAGCGGTGGCTATCGTTGCCGCACCGCGAAAGCAGCGATTCGCTGTAGGGGACGAACTTGGCTACCGGCGCGGCCCCGCAATACTGCATCAACGATTCGCGCAGGTAGGGGCAGGCCCAGGATTCCTCGTCCTCCGCCGGCTGCGCCTGGAAAAGCGGGCAACTCACGTGGCTGGCCGAGGAGCATTTCTCGTCCGCCCGGCCGGAGTTCGCCATCGGGATCAGCTTACGGATGGCCGCCGACTGGCAATACTTGACACGAGTTTCCTTGAGAAAAGGGCACGTCATGAAGCTACCGCTCTTCTTCTTTCTTCCCCTGCTCTTCGCCGCCATCGGCCATGGTGAGACCGAGTCCGGGGACGTGGAAGGCGTGGCCATCGTAGGAGGCTACGAGGTCGGAAACCTCGCGGTCCAGCTTGGACATCGCCGAGGACTTTTTGCGCTTCGCGGCCAGCTCCTGCACGACGCCGAAGGCAACGGCGATGCAACAGACCAGGACCATGACGCCCAAAGCAATGTTTGTGATGTTCAACCAGTAAGTAGACGGATCGCTCATATAGAGAGACTCTCCTTCGGGGAGCTGTAGTGCACGGAAAGGGCCATGCAGAAAGGAAAGGAGTTAGGGTGTGGAGGGCGTTGGCTAATGTCGGATATCAGGACACTAAAATCTTAAAATCGGACAGGGGCGAAGCCGGGGGCCGGGGGTCAGGGGTCGGCCAGGGGTTGTGCCGCGCGGAGTTGGTCTTAGTGCTCCTGTTCGTAATTACGGTTGCGTATTCAACCACAACCGCTCTCTAACGGTCGCGGCTCCGTTCCGAGCCGCGCGCGTCAGCAAGCGGTTCCGCGATACGTGACCGAACTTCCGAAGTGACGTACTTAGTTTGCGGGCCTATTTTCCCTTCATCACCAAAACGGTGATGGAATAGGGCGGAAATGTGCGCGTGAAGGTCGTGCTCAGTCCGTCCACAGGGGTGGTGACGGGGACGATCTTGGTGGGCTCCGTTATCGAATTCGTGTCGGTCGGGCTGGTGGCGGCGATGGCGATGGTTTGTCCTTTGGGATCGACGGAGGCGATGCCGCTTAGTTCCACGCGGATGGGCTGCGGCGTGGCGGCGCGGTTGACGATCTTCAGATAAATCTCGCCCGTCTTGCTGTCGCGCGTCGCATCGAAGAACAGCGTGGGAACTTGCACCGGCGCCGGCGGGGCTGGAGGTGGAGTTCCGGGAGCCCCACCGCGGCCGCGGCCGGCGGGTGGCTGCCATTCGCGCGTGGGGACGCCCTGCGCATCAATCGGAAGAACCAGATCGCCGTGGCGCGTACTGAACATCTGCTGCGCCCAATAGGCCGGCGAGCCGTAGCTCTTGAGCCCGTCGTAGCCGATCAAATCCGTATGCCACTGCATGGCGCCCTTGCTCACATTGACGAAGAGCGGAGCGTAGGAAGACATGATGACGAGGTCCGAGTTTCGCTCCATGCCGGTCATCCAGGCGGCATCGCCCAGGGCGGCGCTCATGTTGGGAGTCGGATCGCCCACCCGGGTGGCCCACTCGCCGACGAAGACCTTTGGCCCGGTGCGGGGGCGCGCGTCGTAGTCGTGGGCGTGAGAGGCCATTTCGTCTTCAGAATTGCGGTAGTAATGTTCGTCGACGACGTCCAGGGCGCGGGCGGTGGTCACCGACGCGCTGGAGATCACCTTGAGCAGCGGGTATTTCGCCTTGATCGCGTCGAAGAATTGCGAGAACCGGCCTTCGTAACTGCCCGCCTGACGGTCGAAGTTATCCTCGTTCCCCACTTCGACGTAATTGAGTGGGAACGGCGCCGGATGTCCGTCCTTGGCCCGCCGCGCACCCCAAACCGTGCCGGCAGCGCCCGTCACATATTCGATTTCGTCGAGGGCATCCTGCACGTAAGGCTGCAGGGTGGGTCCGGGCGCGACGCGCTCGCCGCGGAGGGAGTAACCGCCATAGACCGCGAGCACGGGCTGCATGTGCAGATCCTCGCACCACTCCAGGAATTCCAGCAGCCCCATGCCGTCGGACGACCAATATCTCCAGGCGTCGTCCATGTGGCCCGGCCGCTCGGAGATATCGCCGACGGTCTTCTTCCAGTCGAAGCGCGTGGCAACGGTGTTGCCCTCGAGGTAATTGCCGCCTGGAAACCTCAGGAAGGAGGGTTTCATGTCCGCGAGAAGTTGCATGATGTCTTTCCGGTTGCCGTTGGGCCGGTTGTTCCAAGCCGGGGGAAAGAGCGAAACCTGACTGAACCAGACCGTGCCGGGGCCGCCGGCCGAAATGACCAGCCGGTTCTCCAGAGATGGGCCCGCTTTGCCGGTGGTCAACGCGACTTCGTATTTTTGCCAGGTCCCGGTGACTCGCGGAACGCGCGCGCTGGCGTAAACGGTGGCGCCGGCGATGGCGACGGTGAGCGGCCCGCTGAAGCCTGGGGCCGCCTTGGCGTAAAACGAGGCCCGGTAGCGCGTGTTCGGCCTCACCGGTATGCCCCAGAACCCCTCGTTGGCGATCCCCACGCGTTGATTGCCGGTGGCCTGGGTCACGGTTAGCTTCAGGCTGGTAGCGATCGCGTCATTGAATGGCTGGCTGGGGTCGAGGGCTATCGCTCCGGTTCCGCCTTGCTCCTGCACGAGCTGCCAATGCACCGGCTCCTTGGGGTCTTCCTTGAAAGAGCGGTTGCGAACCAGCTCGGCGTAAAGACCGCCATCGTAGGAGTAGTTGATCTCTTCCGTCATCAGGCCGTAGAGCGTCGGGCTGACGTGAGCGGCCACCTGGCCGGCCTTGATTTGGAGCACGGCCGTGCCTGCCGGCTGCCCGCGCAACGCGCCGGGCAGAGCCGCGAGGAAAGCGAAAAGCGCAATGGGGGCGCACTTGATCAGAGTCGTGGCAGAGGTTTTGTCGGACATATCCTTGGGTTTACTATAGCCCCATTCCGGTTGAACCGCGCGCGACGGAAAAACGTGTTTCGCGCCGCGCATACCGGTGGCGGTTTCATGAGAATGAGCGGCTCAGTAGGGGTCGGGCATGCCCGACCCCTACAGTGGCGGGGCGAAGACAGGGCGCTCAAATTCCTCTTGACATCCACGCGAATTAGCGCTACATATTGTAGCGAGACAATGTGTAGCGCTCGAAAGCCCCGCAAACCGCTCAGCGAGCTGGAGCACCTCGTCATGGGAATTCTCTGGGATCGCCGCTCCGCGACCGCCGAAGACGTACGGCTCGCCCTGGCGCAACGCCATCCGATGAAGGAGTCGACGGTGCGCACAATCCTGAAGCGCCTCGAAGAGAAGGGCTACGTAACGCATGGCGTGGAGGGTCGCACTAACGTCTACACCGGCGCCGACGCGCCGCACAACGTGGCTGCCGGCGCGATTCGGCAGATCATCGACCGGTTCTGCGGCGGCTCGGTGGAGCAACTCCTGGTTGGGATGGTCAATAACGACGTGGTGGACGAGCGCGAATTGCAGCGCTTGGCGCAGCGCATCGCCAGGCGCAAGAAGAGCGGCGGGGAGGCATGAAATGGAACTCTTGTCTTATCTGGCGAGCGTGACGGCGCGCTCGCTCTGTCTGGCGGCGATCGCTCTCTTGGGCGTCTGGCTATTTCGCGTGAAGACGGCGGCGGCCCGGCACGCCGCACTGACCGTGATCACCGGCGGCATGCTGCTATTGGCGGCGCTCACGGCAACGCTGCCGTCGATCCCGCTTCGGGTGCTTCGGGCGGAGCGAGCGGCTCCGGCGATTTCTCCCTCGCCGGATTTCTGGGTGGAAGCGGCGGTTCCGATGCCGCCATTGGCGGTTCGGCCCGCCGCGAAGCAGTCGTACCTTTCACGATGGCTGCCAGACTTCGAATGGCCGGCAGTTGCGTCCGCTGTCTACTTCGCCGGTGCATTGTTCCTTCTTCTGCGCCTGGCGTACGGCTATCTCTTCACGCGCCGTCTGGTCCGCGCCAGCCGCCGGGAAGGGGACCTCTACGAATCGGCATGGATTTCCGTTCCCATGACGGTGGGCTGGCTGCGCCCGAAGATCCTGTTGCCGGCCGTTTGGAAGGAGTGGGAAGCGGCCAAGCTGGAAGCCGTGCTGGCGCATGAGCGGACGCACATCCAGCGCGCGGACTGGGCGATTGCGGCGGTAGCGGCGTTCAACCGCTGCGTATTCTGGTTTAACCCCCTGGCATGGTGGATGGAACGAAAGCTGGCCTTTCTTGCGGAGCAGGCGTGCGACGATGCGGCGGTACTGGCAACCGGCGCTCGCGAGCCCTACGCGGAAGCCTTGTTGGACATGGCGGCGGCTGTCAGGACCGGACACGGCCGCATGGTTTGGGAGGCGATGGCAATGGCACGAACTGTGGAAGTGCGAAAGCGAATTGAGCGGATTCTCGACGAAACCAGGCAGATCCCGCGTGGATTGACGCGTGCGCGATGGACGGCGCTGATAGCATGCGCCCTGCCGCTGATGTATGTAGCCTCGGTGGCGCAACTCGCGCCGGCGCAGGCCATTCCCGTCGCGCCGCGTGCGGACTATGCGAACCCATCTGCGGCCGCCGAGCCGCAGACGCCGCAGGTGGTGCTCGCTCAAACTCGCCCGGCTTCGGCCGCGCCCAACCTGGCGCCTCCACGTCCAGCCCAATCGTATGCAGGCCGTCGCGCGTTGGTCCTGTATTTCGATTTGCAGGGCATGACCACCGACGACCAGATCCGCGTCCAGAACGCAGGACTGAAGTTCATCAGCTCCCAGATGACCTCTGCCGACAAGGTGGCCGTTATGACTAATGCAGGCGGAGTAAAGGTTCTTCAGGATTTCACGGATGATCGAGACCTCCTGTCCCAAGTGGTCCGAAGCATCACCGTGAGCGGCAGCCAGAACAACATGCCCGACAGCGGCCAACAGTTGATCGCCTTGGAGAGCGCGGTCAGAATGCTTACCAAGCTCCCGGAAAAGAAGGCGCTGCTATACTTTAGCTCCGTCTCGCAGAGGAACGTATTCGTCGATTCGGCGCAGTTGCGGACCACGATTAACGCGGCCCTCCAAGCCAACGTCGCATTCTACCCGGTCGATACAACTGGCTTGGTAGTGCCCTTTTTTCAGTCGGTGGTCACGGCCAGCTCGCAGCCGCCATACGCGTACATCGTCAACATAGACGACTTTCCCATACAGAAAGCGGACCCGATCTATCCCGCCGAGGCGATGGCGGCAGGCGTCGAAGGAGACGTGCAATTCAGGATCATCTTCGGCACGGACGGGCATGTCCGAAGCGCCCAGCTCATTAGCGGCAATCCATTGCTGGTAGCAGCCGCGCGGGAGGCCGTGAACCAGTATCAGGTTAGGTGGGCTGATGGGGAAGTGAATGAGCTCGACACCACGGTTACGGTCCCGTTCCGCCTGAACGGCGGTCCGCCAGTTCAAGTGGCGCTCGAGGACATGCGCATTCTGACCAGAAACGACCAGGCTGAACACGGCCGCAACTCCGCCGGCTTGATCGGCGATCATGCACCTGTACTTCTGCGCAAGGTCGGGCCGGAGTACCCGTTCGCACTCCGCGCCCAGAATGTCCAGGGAACCGTTACGCTCGCAGTGACAATCGGCGTCGACGGCGTCCCGAGGGACATTCACGTGACGCAATCGGCAGATCCCGGGCTGGACGCGCAGGCAATTGCAGCGGCCGGCCGGTGGCAATTCACGCCGGCTCGCAAGGATGGCCAGCCGGTGGAGGCCCCGGCCATCTTGCGGTTCACCTTCCGGCTTCAGTAGCCCCAGCCCCGATCGGAGCGTTGCTTCCGCCGGCCAGAGCAGCTTCACTCTTCCGACCAGAGGCGCAGAGCCTCGGGGTTGGTATGAGGAAGGAAACTGGCGCCGACGAATTCGTCCATGTATCCGGGCAGGTCGGCGAGATCTACGTAGGTAACGCGGCTGACGTAGCTCTGCATCTCGGCGAAGAACTCTCGCGACAGCAGGGCGAGCGAGGCGCCTTCCAAAGAGCCGTTGTCCACGTAGCCGTAACGGCCGAGCGGCATGTCGGGCAGCAGTCCGATGCCCAGCGCCGCCGGGAGGTTGAGGAAACGGCCGAAGTTTCCGGAAACGATCACCCGGCCGATCGCAGGGGCGCCGGCGCCAAGATATCCCACCAGCGAGCGGATGCCGGCGAAGACCGCCGCCTTGGCGCGGACCAAGCCGGCCAGGTCTCTCTCCCAGAGTGCGACTCTCCCGTCCGCGGAGAGCGCGATCGCCGGGCCCCACTTGCCCTCCGTACGGAAGCGGGCGGGCACCCGATCCGTCAGCCGGGCGCCGCGGTCGATCCATCCGGCGCGAAACAACTCGTCGGCCAAGGCGATCAGCCCCGAGCCGCACACGCCCCGGACCCGGCCGCCGCCGATGACGGAGAGTTGCAGGGCGCCGGTCCCCGCATCGACAGCGGCGCCATCCACGGCGCCGCGGTCCGCGCGCATCCCGCAGCGGATTCCGCCGCCTTCGAATGCCGGTCCCGCGCTGCATGCGCACGCCAGTGCAAACTCGGCGCCGCCGAGGACAATTTCGCCGTTGGTACCCAGATCGACATAGAGCGCGGCGCCGCCGGACCGCGAGAAACCGGCGCGCACGGCCCCTGCCACGATGTCGCCGCCGACCCACCCGCCGGCGGCCGGGGCAGTGAACACAGGCGAGCGATCGCCTCCCGGCCATCCCAATGCCGAAGCGTCGGCGGGAGGGAAGGCCAGGGCGGCCGGCTCGGAGGGCACGCGGCGAATTCCCGACGGATCCGCTCCCAGCAACAGGTGGATCATCGCCAGGTTGCCGGCCACGGCGTAGGCGCGGATGCGCGCGGCGTCGGCCTGCCCGCCCTGCGCGGCTTCGGCGACCATCGAAGCCACCGCGCCGCGGATCGAGGCCGCCAATTCGCCCGCCAGACCTCTCTCCGCCGCGACGATCCGGGAGATGACGTCGGCGCCCCTGCCGATCTGAGGATTGTAGGCGCCCGCTTCGCCGACGATCACGCCGTCGGAGAGCCGGATCAACAACAGCCGCAGGGTCGTGGTACCGATGTCGACGGCGACGCCCAGGCCGCCTTCTTCGCCGGAAGCGACGATCGGGTCAAGCCCAAGCGGCCATGGCGCCCATGCTTCCAGCGGCGCCATTCCCGCATAGCGGTCGCCGGAGATCAGCTTGGGGAGTTGGGCTTCCAGCAGCGCTTGGACGGTGAGCGGGCCGTGCACCGGAGTAAGGCACGCCAGGGCCTGCGGATGGCCGGACTCGCGGTGGAGCACGCGATACTCGGGGACTTGTCCTTCCAGAATCCGCACCAGGCACCGGCCGCACGCGCCCCGGCCGCCACACTCGGCGCGTAAGGGCTCGCCGGCGAGCTGGGCGGCCTGCCAGATCGTAGCGCCCTCGGCGACCTGCGTCGATCTCCCCGATGGAGAGAACCGGACCGGATGAAAACTCATTGCCTACCCGGCGCGCAGAGGCTCCCAGACATCCCGGAAGAACGGCGCGATGTCGGAAGCTTCCTGCGGACCCACGAGTACGCGCCAACCGTCGCCCATGGCGTCTTCCAACTCGCCCGAAATGGCGGACGCGTAGCCGGGAATGATCAACGTGCGATGGGATACCCGGTCGACCGCGCCCATCTGCCGGAGGGATTTCGCCACCCGGTCGCCGGAGAGTTTCCCGGCGGACCAGGCGGTCAGCACGCTCAGCCCATCGGCATCCACCACCGCGAGATGAGTCGCCACCCCCGCGGCCTCCACCTCGGTCGAGACGATGAAGTAGGTCAGCGAAAAGTTCGTCGTCATTAACAATGGCGACCGGCTGTCCGGCTCGCCGATGGGATACACGCCGGGCTCCATCTGCAACGGCTTTTGAGGATCGGTGTAGATGTTCTGCCGCAGCGTCCAGAGAGGCAGCCAGGTTTCGCCGCCGTGGTCCTCGATGGCCAGCACGGAGGCGAACTTGGCGATCCCCAGGGCGGCCTTCTCGAACTCCCCGCGGCCCGCCCGCAGAAAGACCGGATGACCCAGGCCGGGGTGAACGCGGTCGAGCGCGCCTCTACGTATGGCGGACAGGCTGTGGTGCAGGGAGCGGAGATCCGCGCCCGGCGGCTCCAGCAGGATATCGCCGATGCCCGCGCGGGCAGCCTCGACCGCCGCGGAGGCCAGCCCCGACAGGTCCGTGCCGGAGACGACCAGCGGCACGCCCAGCCGCGCCGCCAATTCGACGTACGCGGCCGGCGCGGCGCCCGCCGGCGGGACGACAAGCGGACGCTGGTCCTTGATCGGCTCGGCCATCGAAGCGGCGCCCTCCGGCGTAGCCGCCAGCACAGCCACCGGGAAGCCGCGCCGGGCGGCCGCCGCGGCGGACTCGGGCGCGCCGGGCGCTTCCACAATCGCAACGCCATCGATTTGGAACATTTCGCCCGCGCGCGGGATGATCGTTTCGCGCCATTGGTCCAGCAGCGCGTCGCACTCGGCCGCCGACAATCCTCGCGGATCCAGCACGCGGAACAACCCGGGCCGGCGCACAAAAGTCTTCTCGTGGCGGAAGAAGACCGTCTCTTCGCCCACCGTGACGGCGCGCTCGCCCCGGCCGATGGTCACGCCGCGGATGGGCGGCGCCGACGCGGCGCCCAGAGCAGCGCGCGCCTCCGGGGACGCATCGGGGCACTTCTCGAGCGATTCCCGGCCCGCCGCCAGCTTCATGGCGAACGTCAGGCAAGTGGGGTAGCCGCACTTCCGGCAGTTGGTGTTGGGAAGCAGCTTGAAGATTTGCAGCCCGGTTAATGGCATGCGTCGCCTCCTCGCGCGGTATCGCCGAACCAACAGTCCATCTGCGCTCGCAGCCGCGCTAGCGTCTCGGGATGGCGCAGGACCAGGACCTCCGCTCCGGCTTCGATCAGCGACAGCGCGGTGGCCAGTTCCCAGTGGATCCCGCGCCGCCGCTCGTCGCCCCACAACGGCTCCTGGCGGCTGGGAACTTTGGCTTCCTTGGCTTTCCATGCCTCGTCGCCCGCCAGGCAGATCATGGGAGCGTTCAGCATGGCGTCGCCGCCAAGGGCCGCCAGCCGGATCCGTTCCATTACCGAGTAGGTGTACTCCAGGCCGTACCCGAGCCCGCCGGTCAGGGGGTCGATCAACGTTCTGCCCATGTCCATGTTGGCGTCCGATAGGAGAATGTTAAGCTGCTTGGCGATGTTCATGTCGATCGGGCTCTCGGCCACCAGGATGTGCCCATACGCCACTGCCACGGCGGCCAGCGTCTTGTAGTCTTCCTGGCATGCCGAGTGAAGCACCAGCCCCTCTCCCCTTCCCTCTTCCGCAACGCGCGCGAGCACGTCGTTCTGCCGCGGGCCGGCGCCGGGACCTTTGACGACCAGCGGAACGTCCACCGCGTCGAGAACGGCGCGGACGTCAGCCGCGGCTTCTTCGGGCGTTCGATTGCCGCGGTCGGGGTGCGTGCCCATGAGGTGCAGCATCACCAGGTCGGCGCCGAACTCTTCCACCGCGCGCCGCGCCGCCGCGGCGGGGCTTCCCAGCACGCCATCCCAAGGCTCCCGTGCCGCCGGCGCCCAGCGCGCCGGATCCACGTCGGTGATCTCCAGCGCAAAAGCGGGGCGGTGCGGAAAGTTCCCTTCGAAAGTGTGCAGCGGCAGGCCGTTGCCGCCGCCGACTGGTACCGGCCGGCGGCCGCCCGAGCCGAGCGTCACCGTGCGGATGGCGCCGGCCCACTTTTTCGGTTTCAGGTCCAGACTCATCTCCCGTGGTCCCTCAGATCATCTCGCCCATTTCCAGCGCGGGGTGTCCCACCGCGGCCAGATGCTCGATCAACGGCTCCAACTCGGTGCAGATGTTCTCGTCGGCGATCTTCTCATACAGCCCAGGCTTGCCGATCTCTTCGCAGCGTTGGCGCAGCTTGTCTCCCAACCGCTGCTTCACGCGGGAAGTCGTCCACACCAGGCGCGCCAGCCCCCCGTCGGCGCTGATGAATTTCCGCGACAGGATGTAGAGCGTGCCGATGCCGATGAACCCGGGGGTCTGCTGCCCGCCGCCGGTCATCTCCGCCAGCGAGGAGAACGTCATACCCACGGGAGTCTGCCCGGCGTATTCGCGATCGACGAGCATGATCCCTCCCGTACCCGGCAGGATGCAGGCGATGCACTCGAAGCATCCGCACGAAGTCATCGGGTCGTTGATCATCGAGTAGGCGGAGAAGCGTTCGAACACGCCGTTGGAGGCGTTTCGGATGAAGTCGTTGACTCCCTTCCACTGGCCCAGGGAAGGATCGATCACATCTCCCTTCCGCACCGGCAGGTTGCCGCCCAGCGGGTTGATTTCGTAGGCTGCCTTTCCGTCCAGCCAGTTGTAGGCGCCGCACAGCCCCAGCCGCTCCGGCGTGATGATGCAGACGTGGTTCGGCGCATAGCTTTGGCACAGGGCGCAGGAATAGAAAATGTCCACGCTCTCGTCGGTAAGGGCCCCCATGCGCTCGTCGCGCTGCTGGTATGCGGCGGCCGCCGCGGGGTAGAGCCGCTCCACATCCACGGCGTTGGTGAACAGGGTAACCTGCACCTTGTCTACGATAGCCGGAAAATCGTTGCGCAGCTTGTGCAGCAGGACGGTCCCCAGGTGCTCGATGCGGAAGCCGGCGTCGCGCGCTTTCTTCGAAATGCGCAGCCACACCGTGTCGCGTTGCCCAAGGTGCATCACGCCCATGGGCTCGGAGAGGAAGGAGTGGATGTGCCGCTCGAGGATGGATTCGAATTCCGGCTGCAATTTGCGGCCGGCCACTTCCACGAAGATCGCCAGCGGCAGTCGCGCGCCTTCCGGAACATCGGCTATTTCCGGCCCGGCCACGCGGATCAGCCCATCCTGCACCTGGTCCATGGGGCGGCTCGTCAGGTACTCGAAGCATCGCGTATACTTGCCGCCGAACTCCACGGCCACGTCTTCCCTGCGGACCCTCTCTCCTTCGAACGCCGGGCCGTGACGGACCGGGATGGGGATCTCCACCGTGCGGATCTTGACCCCGCGCACCTCGACCGCGCGCGAAGGCATGTCACGGTGGGCGACGTTGGCGACCACGTGTTCGTAGGTGCAGATGCCGCTCGGCAGGATCTCCGGGATATCGGTGTCGGCGATCACCGGGAAGCCGAAGTTGATGGCGCCCGCCGCCGTAGCGAACTTCTCGTCGTCCAGTTCGCCCAGGGCCAGCACGAAGGCGAACACGCGCCGCTGGTTGTAGAGCAGGATCTCGCGGGTTTCCTTGAGGCCGCCGGGCCTGAGCCCGCCGAAGGTGAACGCCGCGCGGCAGGCGAATCCCAAAGCATGAACGATAGATGACGTGTCGGACCCGTAGGGAACCAGGAATGTCTCCCAGGTCATCTCCACGCCGCGGCGGTTGAGTTGGGCGGCCATGGTCTCGCCGCCGCAGGCGCCTCCCATGAAGACCAGAATGTTGCGCTCTTGCAGGTCCCGGGCCAGGCGCTCGGCCGTCTCATCGTCCGGCAGGGCGCCGACGCAGGCCGCGAAGCCCGGCATGCGGCCGTCCACGAGCTTGATGCCCTGCTCCCTGAGAATGCTATCGGGCGTAGGCCCCAGCCAGAAACCGCCGGCCAGCGGCGTCCCCCGCAGGGGCTTGAGGGCCTCCACCGCTTCCTGGGCTACCAACGTGGCGGCGCCGGCGTCCAGCGCGGCGCCCAGATAAGGCAGCCAGAGCCGCTCGCTGGGCTCGGCCGGAAGCCAGGCCCGCGCGACCTGCACGGCCTCTTCCAGGTCCCCCAGTCTCTCCACGCGCTTCCCCACCAGGGCGAGGATAGTAGGCAGGGCATAGGCTGTGCCGGGAAAGCCGATGGTTGTATCGCGGCCATGGCGGTCGATGGCCTCCGCCAGGATGGTTTCCGCCCGTTGAACGCACGCGTGGGCGCCGCGGATGGCCGCTGTTGCAATAATCTTGGACATTCGTCAACTCACTTCCCGATTAATCGCTCGCTACCAACCGCTCCCTGACGGTCGCGGCTCGGAATCGGGGACAGAGCCGGGCCCAGAGGGCACCCCGTTAGGGAGCGGTCCGGTCCATGCTTCCCTGTAGCGGCGATAGAAGCTCCCCGCGCCGGATATATCGCCGTACAGCAGCGCTCCCGCCAGCCGGTCCCCATGAAAGACGAGCTTGCGGTAAACGCCGTCGCGGTTCGCCAGCACCTCTTCGGAGGCCCCTTCCAGGCGCTCGGGGCGCACTTCCCCGATAGAGACTATGGATACGCCGAAGAATCGCGAGGCATTCATGCGCAACGCCCCGGCGGAGGGGCGCTCCACGCCCACGGCGGCGCAGCCCGCCGCGCGGCCCATCTCGTAGGCCACCGGCCAGATGCCGCTTACCGCTGCGCGGCCGGTCATAGGGTCAAGCGCCTCGGCGCAGTCTCCGGCCGCAAAGACTCCCGGCACGCTCGTGCGGCCGCACAGGTCCACCGAGACGCCGCGTCCGATCCGGACCCCGCTGCCACGCAACCACTCGACATTCGGCGCGATGCCCTTGGCCACCACAACCAGTTCCGCGCCGATCCGCTCGCCGTTGTCCAGGCGCACGCTTTCCACATGACCGGCGCCGGCGATCTCGACAGCGTCATACCCTGTCCGGATGTTCAACAGACGGCTGCCGAACAACTCCGCTACACGGCGCGCCGCTTCGGCGTCCACCATCTGCGAGAGCAGGCGCGGCGAAGCGGCCACAACCGTCACCCTCATGCCGCGCGCCAGGAACGCCTCGCAGACCTGCAATCCTACATTGCCGCCGCCCAACACCACGGCGCGGCGGCCCGATCCTGCGATCCGCGAGATTTCTTCCAGGTCTTCGAGGTCGCGCAGGCCGTAGACCCCGGGAAGATCCGCTCCGGGAATGGAAAGCTTCGCGCCCCGGGCTCCGCTGGCGACAATCAGCGCGTCGAAGGTCAGCTCGGTTCCATCGTCGAGAACCACGGGACCCGCATCCGGCTTCAGCCTCGCCGCCTTCCGGCCGGGCAGGACCTGAACGCCCAACTTCTCGAGATACCCGTGCGCGCGCCAGTCGATCCGCGAGGGTTCGATGGCTCCCGCCAGCACATAGGAAAGCAGAGGCCGCGAGTATTGCGGAGAGGCGTCGGCCGTTACCAGGGTAATCGAACAGTCCGGAGCGTGCTCGCGGGCCGCCTCGCAGGCGGCGATTCCGGCGGCCGAAGATCCAATCACCACCACCCGGCCGCTGAATCCGCTTTGCGTGCCCTTGTCGGGAACCGCTCCGGCGGCGAGCGCGCCCGTCGGACAGGCCGTCACGCACGCGGGGACGTCCCGGCCCTCGCATACATCGCACCGCACGACGCGGTCGCGCGGCGCGTCCGGGCGCACGCCGGACGGGCAGACCATCAGGCACATGAAACAGCCCACGCAGCGGCTGTCGTCAAGGACCACGCGGCCGGTCAGCGGGTCGCGTTGAAGAGCGCCGCTCTTGCAGGCAAAAACGCATAGCGGCTCTCCGCACTGCTCGCAAACCAGCGCTTCGAGCGTCTGGCTGGGTAGCCCGCTATCGGGTAACCGCTCTCTCACGTTCGCGGCTCCGATTGCGGCATGTTCCGTTCCGAGCCGCGAACGTAAGAGAGCGGTCTCTTGCACGGGCTGTATCCTCACGCGGCGCGGTGCGGAGTGCGCCAGCGAACAGGCCAGCTCGCAGCTCAGGCAGGCCAGGCAGCGGTCGCGATTGAAAGTGAGGATGGGGCGCACGTCACTCCTCCGGAGGCCTGGCGTGGCTGTGTTCCTGGGCTTTGCCGCACCCGAGCGACGCCAGCCCGGTTGGCGGAATATAGGTGTTGAGGCTGCGCGCAGCCACGCCGTCGATCCGCACTCCATCCTGGTACAGCATGGGGGCCAGGTTGAGAGCCTTGCGTTTGGAATCCAGGTGGGCCACGATCCCCCGCGCAGCTTCTTCGATATCGTTGGTGAAGAGGAACCGGCCTCCGGTTTCGCGCTCGATGTCTTCTTCCAGGTACTTCCGCACCACGCGGCTTCCGGCCACGCGCGGCGGGGGCAGGAACGCCGTGAAGATTCCGGAAGCCACCGCGTAAAAGCCGATCGTGATGGCTTTCTCGCTCATGGCTTCGGGGGCCGCGGCGGCGATGGGCAGCTCCGAAATGTCCCTCCCGATTCCACCCTCCGCCACGATGGCGACGCAGATCGAGAGGATGCGCGAGTTGTCCACGCAACTGCCCACGTGGAGGACCGGCGGGATGCCCACTGCCGCGCAGACTTCCTGGAGCCCCGGCCCGGCGTGCTCCAGAGCAGCCTCGGGCCGCATGAGCCCGGCTTTGGCGCACGCGATGGCGCTGCACCCGGTCTGCACGACGAGCACGTCCTGCGCGAGGAGCCGCCGGACGAGGGCCAGGTGGTAGCTGTCCTGCGCGATCTTGGGCGTGTTGCAGCCCACCACGCCCACCACGCCGCGGATGCGGCCCGCCGCCACCGCGTCGATGAGCGGCCGATAGCCTGAACGAAACCGCCCGCCCAGGTAGTACGGCAGGTTTTCGTTGGTGAAGCCGGCCACCAGGTCCATTTTTTGGCGTGGAATCTTTACGCGCGCGGGGTCGCGGCGGGCAAAAGCGTCCACGGCCCGCGTCACGATCTCCCGGGCGGCCTGTTTCGCGTTGCGCGGATCGAAAGCGATGCGCTCCGCCCCCGGAATGTGGGCCTTGTGCGAAGTGGTGACGACTTTGGTGTGATGGCAGGCGGCCACCTGGGGCAGCGAAGGCATGACGCACTGCACGTCCACCACCATCAGGTCCACGGCCCCGGTGAGCAGCGCCAGTTCCTGGTGCAGGTAATTGCCCGCCACCGGCATTCCCTGCCGCATCAGGATCTCATTCGCGGTGCAGCAGATTCCAGCGATGTTGATGCCTTCGGCGCCCAGTTGGCGCGCCCGCGCGAGCAGGTCTTCGTCGCGGCTGGCGGCTACGATCGTCTCGCTCAGAACCGGCTCGTGGCCGTGCACCAGGATGTTGACCTTCTTCTCCTCGAGCACCCCAAGATTGGCCTGCGAGCGAATCGCCTGGGGCCCGCCGAACAGCACGTCCTGTACGTCGGTCGCGATCATCGACCCGCCCCATCCATCGGCCAGAGCCGCGCGCATGGCCGCGCGCAGCAACTCCACCGGGTCCGATTCCACGCCGTGATGGGTCCGGTGCAGCAGCTCGACGATCTCGCGGTCGATGCCGCGCGGGGTGATGCCGATCTTGTCCCACCTCCGCCGCTGCTCCTCCGGCGCGCGCCGGGCCGGGACGAGCGGGCCTTCCTGAAGCCCGAACTGCGACCCCATCTTCGCGCCGAGATCGGCGGCGATCTGCGCCGGCGGACGATCGCGCCCGGCGATGCCCCACTCCTCCGCGAGCGCCGCCAGTTTCTGAGGGTTCGCGACGGCATAACCGGAGGACGAGCCGTTTTCGCCGACGTCCCGGAGAACCCCGGCGACCTCTCGCCCGTGGTCGCTATGGGCGGCCGCGCCCGCGGCTACTGCCCGGGCCAGGTTACGCGCCACGATCAGATGGGCGTCCGCCCCGCAGGCCCCCACCTGCGCCCGCTCACCGAACGGATCGATGCGGCAGGGCCCCATGTAGCAGATATCGCAGCATAGCCCCAGCTCGCCGAACCCGCAAAGGGGCTGGAGGGCGTCGTGCCGATCCCAGACGGTCTTCGCGCCCAAGTCGCGCGCGCGCTCCAGCATCTCCTGCGCGGCGGGGTCCGCCGAACGATGGTTTTGGCTCATGGGTTCTCCTTAGGGGTGGTTGCGAAAGAACCGCTCTCTGACGTTCGCGGCTCGGAAAGCGCGGCGGCAATCCGCAGCATCTCCCGGTAAAACGGACGCTCACGGGAGACGTATCCCGAACGCGCTTCGAGCTCGAGCTCCCGATCCAGCGGGAGCGTCCCCAGGAGCGGCATTCCAGCCAGATTCCCTCGGATGAACTCCAGGTCCGCATCGCCTGAGATCTTATTGGCCACGGCTTGAATCCGGCGAATGCCGAGGTCGCTGGCGAGGCCCGCCACACGCGCCGCCGTTTCCATGCTGGCCCAGCCCGGTTCCACCACCACCAGCATCAGGTCCACGCCTTCGGCAGTGCGCCGCCCAAGGTGTTCGACGCCCGCTTCCATGTCCGCCACGACGTGCTGGCGGTTCCCCAACATGAGGTGGTTGAGCACTTCGCGCAGCAGGATGTTCTCGGGACACGCGCAGCCGCGCCGGCCGCGCTCGATGGTTCCCATCACCAGCAGGCGGACGCCATCCACCACGACTCCGAACTCCTGCGGAATATCGTCCACGCGCGGGTTCATGCGCAGGAAGCCGCCCCAACCTTCGCCGCCGCCGACTCTCTCTTCGATCAACGCCCTCAGCTTGACCAGGGGGGTGATCGCGGGGCCGCGATAGCCGAGCGTCCCGGCCAGGTTGGCGTCGGGATCGGCGTCCACGGCCACAACGTCGTGACCCAGGTCCCGCCAGCAGCGGGCCAGCGATGCCGCCACAGTCGTCTTGCCTACCCCGCCTTTGCCAGTCACGGCGACCTTCAAGACCCGGCCTCCCATTCGCGAAGCGCCCGCGAAGCGGGACTGGAGGAACTCAGTTCCAGAAGCGATTTCCCTTCCGATTCAAACGATGCGGCCTCGGAATCCCGCGGAAGGACGAAGACCCTGGTGAACGGAGCGGCCGCGCCGGAGGCAATAGCCGCCATCTCCGATGCCAGCGGTTCCCCTTCGTCAAACTGGTTGAGCACCAGGTCGACCCGGGGTGGAAGCCCGCCGTTCAGGTCCGCATACAGAGACAGCGACCGCCGAATGGTTTGCGCCCCCATGCGCGAGCGGTTGGTAATGCAGACAAGCACGTCCGGCCGGCCGCTGGTACGCCGCGAGAGGTGCTCCAACCCCGCTTCGCAATCGAGCAGAACGTGGCGGTACGAGCGGGACAGGCGGTCCAGGCGATCGCGAATCAGGTTGTTCACGTAGCAATAACAGCCCTTGCCCTCCGGACGTCCCATGGTCAGCAGATCGAAGCCCGCGCTCTCGACGATGGCCTCTTCGGCGCGAAGGGCCAGCCACTCGGCCGCGGACATGGAGGAAGGCCGGCCGTTCTCACGCAGAGTCTCGCGCATATCGGCCAGCGTCCGCTCGACCGCGATGCCCAGCGCCGGGCCCAGGCAGTTGGAAGGATCGGCGTCGATGGCCAGCACGGGGGTTTGTTTCGATTCGAGCAGGCGCCGCAGCAGGATCGCACTGACCGTCGTCTTTCCCACGCCGCCTTTACCGATGACGGCGATAATCATGCGAGGCCCTCTCGATCCCGAATGAGATTCGACAGCTCCAGCAGCGCGTCGACGGCGCGGTCCGCCCTCTCCACGCTCTCGGTCCCCAGACCGCAGGAAGGGGTGATCAGCGACTGCCGGTAGATCATTCCGCGGTCCATGCCCTTGGCGGCCAGTTGCTCGACGCGATTATCGAGGGCGTCAAGCAAAGCGAGCGGATCGAGATCGGCGCTGGCCCGAGACCCCGGCACGATGCCCCAGCTCAGGATGCCGCCCTTGAGCAGGAACGCCCCCAGCTCCTCCGGATACAGGGTCAGTCCCTGAAAGTATTCGTAGGCATCGAAATTGACGACATCCAGGCCCGTGCCGAGCACCAGGGACCAGTCGGTGTTGCCGCAGCAGTGCAGCCCCGCCAGTGCGCCTTCTTTGTGAATCGCCTCCACTGCGTTGTCGATGGCCGCGATCACGTCGCCGCGCGGCACATTGACGAAGGCGGACCCGAAGGAACACAGATAAGGCTCGTCAAGCGTCACCAGCGCGTTTTCGGCGACTTGGCGGAGCCTTCGGGCAAGCCAGCGCGCCTTCATCGCCATTCCCTGCACGGCCACTTCGTAGAGGTCGGGGTCGTAGGCCAGCGAGCGTTTGTCCTGATCCGTAACCGTCATCGCGAAGCTGAACGGCCCGGTCACCTGGCCTTTGACCCATTTGGGACGGGGATTCAGGCGCGGCACGGTCTCGAGGAAGATGCCGAGGCCGCGCGCGTAGTCCGCCGTGATGGCGAACCGCTCCACGTCTTCCTCGATCAGGGCCTGGTAGAACGGTTCCAGCTCCGCGTACAGCGCGCCGCCGCGGCGGAAGTAGATGCGCTGCTCCTGCCCGTCGACCACCGCTCCCGGCAGGCCCTCCGAGTACTGGACATACATGCTCTCGCGCCAGTCGCGTACCGGCATTTGCGGCCAGGCGGGCATCTCGGCGAAGCGGGCGAGGATCCGCTCGGTGAGCAGCCTTGCGCCGGTGTGCGGGAAACTCCCAACCACCGTCGGTATCGCTGCGAAACCGGGACGCTGCATGACGGCCTCCATGTCGCTTGCGCCCCGAGGCGAGAGAAGCGGGACGCCAGGGCGATTACATCGGAAAAGAGATATTCTAACCTGCTAATGTGAATCAGTATAGCTCCCGGCATCGCTACCAGGGGTTTCGGGAACGGGTTGAAACAGAAATCGGCGCCGTGGAGCGGTTGGGAACCCGAGGGGCCCGCGCCTCAACCGAGTTGGCGAAAAACAGGGGGCTCCTACGGTGCAGGCTCCCACACAACGCGAGTGATTGACGGGCCTTCCGATGACGTTTCAAGTTCTACCCTTATATGATACGGGGGGAAATTCAGCGCAGGATTTTTTCTCAACCGCTCAATTCGTGGGTTTGTATCCGAGGCGAATGGCTTCGTTGTAATCCTGCAGAAGAAGGTGTTCGCCTGAGAAAGGGCAGAATGGCCTCCCTTATATAGTACTGGAAGTAATGGTATTAAAAGAAAGAAAAATATTGTTTTTGATGGTTCCAAAAGAGGCAGGCTGGTGTACAATCCTAATTGTGCCGGGTAGTCAAAATGAAAATCCCGGCTAAACTTGAAGACCATCAGAAAGGGTGCTCAATGAAAATTTCTCTACTACTCTGTATTTGCATGCTCGCATGTTTTGTTCCGGCGAACGCCAACCTCATCCTCAACCCAAGCTTCGAACTTCCGGTGGTGGGGACAGCGCCTCCAGCCTTCGCGTCTTACCCCGTCCCCCCCGGGACTGGTATAACCGATTGGATGGTCGTGGGTGCCCCTGGGACGGAGGTTTCTCTCGTTAACGGCACGTATAGCAAGGAATGCTGCACCTTCGCACCGGATCCCTCAGACGGAGCCCAATGGCTAGACTTGACGGGCTTTTCTTCAAATCAATTTGAGGGGGTCGAGCAGACTGTCACGACGACTATTGGCACGACGTACGACTTGTCGTTCTTGATCGGAAATGTTTATGATCCCGGCGGTGTTTTCGGAACGACGAGCACGGTGCAGGTGCGACTTGGTGGCATTGCTGGGGCGGTGTTAGGCAATTTCACCAACAGCAGCACTACCCCGGGAGTAATAACCTGGATGCCGTTTGCCACCACGTTCGTGGCTACGGCGGGCTCGACCACACTCGACTTTCTCAACCTTGATCCTCCCACCGATAATTCGAACGGCCTTGACAGCATCGTCCTGACTGCAGAGACCATTCCGGAGCCTGGCACGCTGACGCTCCTCGGTCTGGGCATTATCGGTCTCGGCCTCACGCGTCGCTTGGCCAAGCGCAGTTTCCACTTGCCGACGAGATGAACGGATCATCCGCTAGCTTCTTCTTCGGTGCTGCTGTGGAGAGCGAGCGGCGCGGCGGCTTGCTCTTCATAGCGGCACGCAAAATGCGATTGATGCGCGTCTGATAGCCCCCTGTCGTTGGTCTTCAGCCGATTCAGTAGCATCAGTACAGCTCCCCGGCATCGCTACATGCCGGGCGTGGTTTGGGCCGCGAATGCTCTGAGGCGGTCGGCACGCCGGAGTGGCAGACGACGAAGTAGATCGTCTGCCCCACTCTGGCGAAGCCGACAGACCCCCAAAGGCGATGGTCTCCCACTGGTAAACTAGGGCTTATGCCGGAAGCCTATCCCCCAATTCACGCACCCCGCCGGTTGCTGTTTGGCCCCGGACCTAGCATGGTTGCGCCGCGCGTTTACGAGGCCTTGTCGCAGCCCGTCGTCGGGCATCTCGATCCCTTTTTCTTTGAAGTCGCGGACCAAGTGCGGCGGCTGATCGGTTACGTCTATTCCACCGGCAACGAATTCAACCTCGCGGTTTCGGGGACCGGCAGCTCCGGCATGGAAGCGGCCGTGGCCAACTTCGCCGAGGCGGGCGGCAAATTCGCGTTGCTGACCAACGGGTTCTTCGCCGACCGCATCGGGGAAATGGCGCGCCGCCAAGGCGCCGAAGTAGCGCGCCTCGCCAAGCCCTGGGGCGAGCCGTTCGATCCCCAGGAAGCCCGCGAATTCATCCGCCGCGAATGCCCGCGCGTGGTGGCTTTCGTGCAGGCCGAGACCTCCACCGGCATGTTCAACCAAGCCAAAGCCATCTGCGAAGCCGCGCACGAAGTGGATGCGCTGGTCATCGCCGACTGCGTCACCTCGCTGGGCGCCATGCCCGTGCTGGTGGATGAGAACGGCATCGATATCGCCTACAGTTGCACGCAAAAAGGCCTGAGCTGCCCGCCGGGTCTCTCGCCCATGACGGTTTCGCCGCGGGCGCTGGAGCGTCTGAGGGCGCGCCCTACGCCGCCCTCTTCCTGGTATCTGGATCTCCTGCTGCTGGAGACCTACTACGTGGGCCGCCGGTATCATCACACCGCTTCGGCGACCATGTTCTACGCGCTGCGGGAAGGGCTGGCGCTGGCGGCCGAGGAAGGCATCGAGAACCGTTGGGAACGCCATCGCCGCAATCACCTGGCGTTCGTCGCGGGCATTGAAGCCATGGGTTTGCAGATGCACGTGCCCGAAGGACACCGCCTCTGGACCCTCAACACGCCGTGCGTGCCTGAGGGCATCAACGACGCCAAGGTGCGTCAGTATCTGCTCGAAGAACGCGGCATGGAGATCGCGGGCGGCTTCGGCCCTCTGGCGGGCAAGGTGTTCCGCATCGGCCTGATGGGTCACGGATCGACCTGCGAAAACGTGCTACTGGCGCTCGAAGGGCTGGAAGCCGCGCTCCGGGATCAGGGATACGCGCCCGCGGGCGACAGCCGCGCGGCGGCGGAAAAAGCTCTCGCCGTTTCCGCGCAAAAATAATCGCAACGCCGACGTGGCGCGGACTCTCAGTCTGCCGCGTCCCGACTCATCGGGACGCGCTCTGATGCACGTCCTGCGCCACGGGGCCAAGTGTCCTTATCGGCCGCCAACGGACCGATTTGCCGCGCTCACACTTCCTTTGTACGGGCCGATACGATTATTATGCGCGACAACCGCCCCTCGGCTGCGCTTTACGAATTGCTTGAGGAAGTCGGCAACTCGACCGGTCTGGACGAGACCCTGGGTGTGCTCGACCGCAGTTTGCGGCGGTTGCTTCCGTTTGACGCGCTGGCGGTTTTCCTGCCTGGCGAAGAGCGGCTGGCGCTCGCCTACGTGAGCGGCGGGGAGCGGCGCGCCGATTGCGAGCCGGAGATTCCCATCGGCCAGGCCATCGCCGGGCAGGTTGCCGAAACGCGCCGGCCGGCCTTCAACCGCGACCCGCGGCTGGAGCCTGGGGTGGACGGTGCGTTCCGCTCCATGATCGCCGTGCCGCTCGACGACGGCGCGGATGTCGCCGGCGTGCTGGCGCTCTACAGCGCGGATGCCGGTACGTTCCAGCCGGCCGACCTGGGAGTGCTGCTCTGGATTCGCGAGGACCTGGCGCGCGCCGTGAAGCACGCGCTCCAGCACGCGCCCATCGACCCGGCCGCATTCGACCCGCTCACCGGGCTGCCCAACGAACGCGGACTGTTCCAGCGCCTGGACGCCGGCCTGAAGCGCTGTCGCCGCCAACTGCAAACCATGGCGCTTCTGATCTGCGGCGTGGACGGCCTCGCCGAGGTCCAGGCGCGTTTCGGCGAGCGTGCGCGCGAACGCCTGGTCCAGGCCATCGCCGCGGGATTACGCCGCACGTGCCGAAAGGAGGATTGCGTGGCCCGCGTGGGCGATGAGTTCGCGCTCTCGCTGGAAGGCTTCCCGACGGCCGCTTTCGAGAGCAAGCGAAGCTCCATGGCAGCGCTGGTCGTGGACGCCGGCGTGGCGGACTTCGGGGAACGCCCGCTCTCGATCCGTGTGGGAGCCGCCTACTTCCCGGACGACGCCGTCGATGCCGAGGGACTGCTGGCCGCGGCCGCCGCGCGCCAGCGCGCCGCGGCTCCCGTTCCCGACCGTTTGACGGAAGAACTGGAACGCCTCGGCGCAGCCATGGCGCTTGCGTAGTACGTTGTTTCAGCAGTTCTATCGCGTATCGGGATGCCGCTTGCTGACGGGGCGCCCTCTGGGCCGGGCTCCGTTCCGAGCCGCGACCGTGAGGGAGCGGGCGATACTCACAACCACTTCAGATCTACGTGCCGCTCGCCTGTCAGGTGCAGGAACAGCGGTTCCAGCGCGTCGAATTCCTGGCCGTCGTACACGATCGCGCCTTCGCGGCCGAACGTCGTGATATCTCCCTGCCACACCAGTTTGCCGGGGGTCGCGATGATGGCCACTTCCTGGCACAACCGTTCCACCGTCTCCAGCACGTGGCTCGTCAGGAATACGGTGCGCCCCTGTTCGACGTAGCGGTGCAGCCACTGCTTCATCAGCGCCACGCCGGCCGGGTCGATGCTTTCGAACGGCTCGTCCAGGAATAGCACGTCGGGCGAGTGGATCACCGCCGCGGCGAAGGCCACGCGCTTGCGCATGCCGGTGCTGTAGTCGGCCAGCATCTTGGAGGCGTCGGTCAGTTCCAGAGCGTCGAGCAGCTCCGTCACGCGGGTTCGCACCGTGCCTTCGTCCAGCCCGTACATTCGCCCCACGAAGGCCAGGAACTCGTGCGCGCGAAGCGGTTCGAAAAGCCCCAGCGTCTCCGGCATCACGCCCATGCGGCGCTTCAGATCGGCGCTATCGGCGTCGAAGGGCTTGCCAAGAATCTCGATCTGGCCGGCCGTGGGGTCGAGCAGTCCGGTCAAGCAGCCGATGGTGGTGCTCTTGCCCGAGCCGTTGGGCCCCAGGAAGCCGAACATCGTGCCCGCGGCCACGCCCAGCGACAGGCCGTCGACGGCCGTCACTAGGCCGTACTTCTTTACCAGGTTTGTAATCCGAATCGCGTCCATTGGGTTAAGCCCTTCCTTCCACCACGGCCAGCAGCCCTTCGCGCCGGGACGACAGAATCGCCGTCGCGCGCCGCAGCGAGGCGAAGTAGAAACACGCGGCCAGCGCCGCCAGGACGACAACCACAAACCAGTGGTCCGGCGCGACGACGCCCTTTCGAAACCGGCCGAGGATCATCGGACCGAGCAGCATCACCATCATGCCGCCGACCACCACCAGGTTGCCGGCCAGCGACAGGTCGTTCCCCATGGTCTTGTTCGGGTCGCATCGGCGCGGGCCGTACAACGTGGTCCACAGCCCCAAGCCGTGAAACGCGAACAGCCCAAACGCCCCGCTGGCCAGCAGCATGCCCATCCCGCGCGCGTCCCATGCCACGGGAGCGAATAGAGCCCAGGCCAGAGCGGCTAGAACGAGGTACACGGAACACAGCGCCATCAGCGTAAAGCTGCTGGCGCGCAACGCGGCTGCCGGGTCCATCGGGAACAGGAAATACCGGCGGAACCCGCTGCCCACGTAACCAAACTGGTTGACGATGAAGGCCGCCGCCGGCGCCAGGCCGGCCACCGCGAACACGCCCACCGCGGCGGCAAAGGGGTCGCCCCGAGCGCTCTGCTTGGTCCATATGAGCAGCAGGAAGGGGACGAGCGGCAGCGACATCAGATACGAAAGGCGAAACCTCTTACAGCGGAACAGGAATAATAACCAGTGCTCCACCAGGGGCGCGTACCGGGGGCTGAACATCTCCCCGATGCGCGCGAACGGAGTATCCCACTGAATCCGTGTGGTCTGAACCACGCGGATTCTGGGCGGCCTCCGTTCCAACACCACCAGAGCGGCGGTCAGGCCCAGCCCCCACCAGCCGATCAGCGCCATGCCACCGAACGCCGCCGCGTCCGTGCGGGTCATCAGCGTACCAGCCCCGAACGACGGCGTGTAGCCGAGTACCTGCACGATGGCTTTTCCCGCGGCGGGGTTCTTCTTCAACATTGGCATGGCCATCCCCGGCAGGAAGGCCACCACCATGATTATCAGAGGGAGTATGAGCGACCCCCCTTTCTGCTGCATGAGCCGCTCCAGCGCCAAGCCCACCACCTGCGCCGCGAGGTAATTGCAGACAAGCAGCGACAGGACCGCGATCAGCCCCAGCGCCAGGGATCCCGAGCCATAAAGATACAGCCCGAAAGCCAGACCAATATCCAGGGCGAGGAACAGAAACCAGAAGGGGTCGGCGATTCCCGCGAAGTGCCGCGCAAACCGCCGTTCCCGCGCCTTCAACGGATAGCGCCGCAGCTCGGTATCGGAGAAGACTTCGTTCATTCCGAACCCGAGCACCACGCTGGTCACGGTGGCGCACACAAACAGCGCGGTGAGCACCCCCTGCGCGATTCGCTCGGCCTTCCCGGAGCGTACCGCCGCCATGCCCCCGCCGACGCCAATCACCGCGAAAAACGCGATGACCAGCACCAATAACAGGTATCCGGCCATGAACAGTGCGATCTTGCCGTTGCGGGTGCGCGTCTTGGCCCACAGGAGCTTATAACGCAGGCCTATCAGGTGTCCGATCAGTTGGAAATTCATACCTTTCTCGCACTACTTTCGGGGGAGGATCACCTCTTCGTCGATGTAGGGGCGCAGCGCTTCGGGAACCGTGACGCAGCCGTCTTTCCGCTGGTAATTCTCGACGATCGCCACCCACGTGCGGCCCACGGCCAGGCCGCTGCCGTTCAGGGTGTGAACGTACTCCGATTTCTTCCCGTTCTGGAAGCGGATGCCCGCGCGCCGCGCCTGGAAGGCCTCATAGTTCGAGCAGGAGGAAATCTCCTTGTAGGCGTTCTGGCCGGGCAGCCAGACTTCGATGTCATAGGTCTTCGCGGACCCGAATCCCAGGTCGCCCGTACACAGCGCGACGGTGCGAAAGGGCAGACCGAGCCGGCGCAGAATGTCCTCCGCGTCGGCGGTCAGCTTCTCCAGTTCCGCGTAGCTCTGCTCCGGCCGAACGAACTTCACCATCTCCACTTTCTGAAACTGGTGCTGCCGGATGATGCCCCGCACGTCGCGTCCGTAAGACCCCGCCTCGCTGCGGAAACAGGGCGTGTACGCACACAGATTGATGGGCAGCGCGCCGCCATCGAGGGTTTCATCGCGATAGATGTTGGTCACGGGGACTTCGGCCGTCGGAATCAGCCACAAATCGCGGCCCTCGCACTTGAACTGGTCCTCTTTGAACTTCGGCAATTGGCCCGTGCCGAAGAGGCTCTCCGAGTTCACCAGGAAAGGCGGCAGAACCTCTGTGTAGCCGTGCTCGCGGGTGTGTACGTCGAGCATGAAGTTCACCAGCGCCCGCTCCAGTTTCGCGCCCAGCCCCCAATAGAGGGCGAAGCGCGCCCCGGTGATCTTGGCCGCGCGCGCCAGGTCCAGGATGCCCAGTTCCGCGCCGAGATCCCAATGGGCTTTCGGCTCGAAATCGAACTGGCGCGGCTCCCCGACCCGCCGCACCTCGACGTTGTCCCCGGAATCGCTGCCCACCGGTACGGATTCGTGAGGAATATTCGGAATGCCGGCCAACAGTTCCCGGAATTCCGCTTCGAGCGACTTCACCTGCTCGGCGAGGCCGGTAATCTGCTCTTTCATCCGCCGTACCTGTTCCTGCCGGGCGGTGGTATCCTCTCCCTGGCGGCGCAGTTTCCCGATCTCGGCGCTTTCGGAATTCGCCGCGGCCTTCAACTGCTCGGTTTGCGAGATGGCGGCGCGGCGCGTCCGGTCCAACTCGCGGAACTGGTCGAGACTGGGGATGGGGCCGCGACTTGCGAGCCGTTCGGCGACGCGCTCGAAGTTACTGCGGAAGAACGGGAGATCGTGCATTTCCATCCATGCTAGCGCATGCGTGGAGGCGCTATTCCTCTTCTTCCTCGGCTTTCACGGGTTCAAGGTCCTCGGCTTCAAAGATCTGGCGGCAATCCAGACATTCTACGTAGTCCACGCCGTCTCTTCGAGCAATGATCTGCGTGCGGGTGTGTTCACAAGCGGCTTGCATAGAACAACAATTAGATGAGACTTATTCTAACCGGACTCGTGGCCTTGTCAAGCCCCCTCCGGTACGTACCGCCGGGCCGGATGTATCCGGCCCCTGGAGTTTGTACATTCTCGCGATCCGCGTCTGCGCGTCCGAGGTGGGGTCGGGCCTTTTGGCCCGGATGCGCCTTCTGGCGTCATCAGCCGGGCGGTAGCCCGGCCCTGGAGTTTCTACATTTTCAGCCCGCGTCTGCGCCTCGATGCCGAGTTCGGCGCGTCGAGTCAGCCTTGTACCCGCGCTCCCAAGCCCCGGGGCGTAAACATCGTCTCGTGCCCCGGAGATCGATCAATCAACGTGAACCGGTTCTTTCGCCCCTTACAGATCGCGATGAAAGTTCTGTCCAAAACGTGTAAACTCCAGGGCCGGCCGGGCTACCGCCCGGCTGATGCCGCCAGAAGGCGTCATCGCGGGCCAAAAGGCCCGACCCCACGGATGCGGGCACGCCCGGCCCGTTTCCCGGCCCCTACCGCCAGCGGAACAGCTTCAGCGCCAGCGCGAAGCACACGATCAGCCAGGCGCCCAACACCCCCATTTGGGGGGCCAGTTGGGCGAGGCCGGCGCCTTGCAGCATGTTCGCTCGCAGCGCGCCGATCGCGGCGGTCAGGGGGAGCGCATGGATCGCCGGCTGGAGCGCGGCGGGAAACCGCGCGGAGGAGAAGAATACGCCGGAGACGATCCACATGGGCATCATCACCGCATTCATCAGGCCCGAAGCCGCTTCGATGGTCTTGGCGCGGGAAGCGATAAGCAGCCCCAGTGCGCTGAAAGAGAGGGAACCCAAAACGCACAGCGCCACCAGGGCGGCGGCCGAACCGCGCATGGGCACTCCAAACACGAAATGGCCAAATCCCGCCACCGCGGCGACCTCGATCCCGAGAAGCGCCAGCCGCGACAACAGGAAGGACAACAAGTAGTACTGTCGCGGCATGGGCGTCGCAATCAAGCGCTTGATGAGCTTCTTGCGGCGCGCGTCCACGATGGCGAATCCCATCCCCCAGATCGCGCTGCCCATCAGATTCATCCCCAGCAGGCCGGGAATCAGAAAATCGATGTAGCGCGATCCCGGTTCGCGGACCAGCCGGTCGCTCGAAGCCACCGGATCGGTGCGTCCGGCGGCGCGCTGGATGGCGGCATCCGCCAGCATGCGTGCGGTACGCCCTTCGGGGTTGGTGTCGTCGTAGCGATAGGACACCGTTCCGCCCGGCCCCGGTTCGGCCAGCAATGAGACCTTCCCGGTTCGCAGCGCTTCTTCCGCGGCCGGCGCGGATAACTGCCGCACGCTGAGAAGCTTATCCCGCTGGAGCGCTCCGGCCAGCTCGGGCGTCACGGCGGCCACCGGAAGCACGTCCGCCGGGCGGTTGCGGAAGGCGATTCCCAGCCCCGCGGCCAGCAGAATCGGAAAGATGAAGACCCAGAAGAGCGCTTCGGGTTCTCTCAGGAATTCGCGAAACCGTACCAAGGTCAACTGGACCAGGGGATGGTCCATCCGGGCGTCCATGGGCACAGGCTTTGCAGGCAGGTCACTCATCGCGCAGATGCCTTCCCGTCAGGGCGACGAATACGTCCTCCAACGAAGCCGAATGCGTACGTAACTCGGTGAGCGGAACGCCCTGCCGGGTCAGCTCGTCGAGCAGGGCGGGCACGGCCCGATGCAGTTCCGTCACCTGCATCCGCAACGTGCCGTTATCCTCCCGGACTTGGCGCACACCCTCGAGGCGGCTCAGAGGCCGCGCATCGAAAGGCTGCGCCGAACCGCCGGTCGAAAACTCGACCAGGTGTTCCACGCCGATCGACGCGATCAACTCGCGGGGCGTACCCATGGCGATGGTCTTGCCGCGATCCACGATGGCCACGCGTTCGCAGAGCCTCTCGGCTTCCTCCATATAGTGGGTGGTCAGCAGAATAGTCCTGCCCGCGGACTTGAACCGTTCGATCAATTCCCAAAGCTGGCGCCGGGCTTGCGGGTCGAGACCCGTGGTGGGCTCGTCGAGAAACAGCAAATCGGGATCGCCGACCAGCGCGCAAGCCAGCGCCAGCCGCTGCTTCTGTCCGCCGGATAGGGCGCCCACGCGGGAATTCCGCTTCTCTTCAAGCTGCACCAACGCGATGACTTCGGCGGGCGCCGGCCCGCAGCGGAAGAAGCTTCGAAACAGGCGGACGGTTTCGGCAACCGTCAGCTTATCGGAAAGCTGGGTCTCTTGCAGTTGAATGCCGAGCCGCTGACGCAGTTCGGAGGCATCGGAGCTCCAACGCATGCCGAGTAACTCGACGTCGCCCGAATCGGCGGGCGTGAGTCCCTCGCAGATTTCCATGGTGGTCGTTTTCCCGGCGCCATTCGGTCCCAGAAGGCCAAAGCACTCGCCGGGCCGCACCTCGAGTTCGAGGTCGTCGACGGCCACGACGTCTTTGTAGGCCTTCCGGAGATGGCTCACCCGGAGTGCGGCCCCCAGCGCGGGCGAGGACATAAACCTAGTGTTGGCTCTTTCCGTTGGCGTGCTCGGCGGTGATGGCGCGGATCAGTCCGTCCAGGTTCGCTTCGAGGCGCGTCATTCGGGCGTCCGCGGCGCCGGCGTACTGGCTGATGGATTCGGTGAAAACTCGCAGCGTTTCCTGGTTGCTGGTTTGGGCTTCAATAAGGCCCTTGAGCGCTCCTTGGAGGGCGAGTTGGGAGTCGGCCACCGCTTGCAGAGATCCTTCGATGCTTTGGAATCGGTCTTCTGGCGTCATGCGAGTTCCCTCTCCTATCCCGATGATACCCGAAACCCCTGCGATGGCGTTGGGGTTGCCACGCACCAGCACGCGTCGCGGCCGACCGCTATCCGGGAAGCCCCGCCATCGATGATAGAATGGTTCAGTTTTGAATCTTCGCCCCCAGGCTCCACGAAAACGCTTCCCGGCGCCGGTCCTCCTGGCAGCGCTCCTTATTCCTGCCGCCTTGGCGCAAGAACTGCCGGACGGGCCGGGAAAGAACGCTCTGGAAAAAGTATGCGCGAAGTGCCATGACCTGAACCAGGTGATCGCGAAGCGGCGTACCGCGGTGGAATGGGACATGATCCTCGACAAGATGATCACGCAGGGCGCGGAGGGCACCGACACCCAGTTCGGCGAGATCCTGGACTATCTGATCCTGAATTTCCGCAAGCCGATCAACGTGAACCTGGCTTCCGCGAAGAGTCTTGAGGCCGAATTGGAACTCTCCACGAAAGAAGCGGAGGCCATCGTCGCGTATCGCGAGCGCAATGGCGCTTTCAAGTCGGTGGAGGATCTGAAGAAAGTCCCCGGACTGGACGCCAAGAAAGTGGAAGCGGCCCGGGACTGGCTGGCCTTCTAGACTAAACATGGCGACGTTATTGTTTGCGCCACAACCGCTTGCTTACGCGCGCGGCTCCGTACGGCGCCGATTCGGAGCCGCGAACG
>OCTA010000552.1_pt1 | contig 34505 bp, 58 predicted proteins | sample 1538991 | NCBI WGS metagenome assembly OCTA01 (sample SAMEA3539302, study PRJEB22396) | soil metagenome | biome: tundra; feature: field; material: soil | place: USA | collected 2010-05 | depth 0.15 m | reverse complement strand
GGCGGCGTCATTTCGTACTTGAGCGCGTCCTGGCCGTGGGGCGTCTCGATCGGTCCGACGTGCATGAGCACCATCTCTTTCGAGATCGCACGCCCCAGACAAAAGAAGTTCCCCGGCTCCAGCGTCTGAATCTTCCGATAGAATTCCTTTTGCCCATCCTTCGCGATGCCGAGCACGTCCGCCGCGCGTTTGCGGTTGATGTCCTCGAATGTCGGGCCGATCATGCGATTCAGGAGCATCGAACTGGCATCCTTACTCAACGTCGCAAGTCGCTGGGTTGCGAACAGCGCACACAGCAGCCGTTTCCGGCCGCGCGTACAGAGCCCGATCATCGACTCCGACGCGACCGATTCTCCTTTCCCGCGCTCGGGAGCAAAAATGTGCGCTTCGTCCACGATGACAAGGCACGGGTGACGCATTTCCTTGGGAGCTTCAATCAGCGCATCGAGGAAGGTGCGCACATAGACGTGGCGCTCGCTCGGCTTCATTTCGTAGAGATCGATGATGGCCGAAGCCCGCAGTTTGAGAATGGTTTGGGCGACGAGTGCGGCGGAACGAACGTCCGCCGGCGTTTCCCCGCCTTTGCCAACGAGAATGAAATCAAGCTTCTCGCGCAGAGGAGAGAATTCACCTTCGGGGTCGATGATGATGATTTGAATCTTCCCGAATGCCTGCTCCACGATGCGTTTTAGCGCGAACGTCTTGCCGCCACCCGAATCGGCAGTAAGCAGCATCCGCGTCGAAAGCAGAAGATCCAGATCGATGCTCACGTTCTTTCCGTGCGCGGTGCCGATGATGATCTTGCTCACAGAACCATCCTCAGTGGAAACGCGCCCTGCAATTCAACCGAGGGCGCCCGCATCTCTTTCAACTCCGCTTCGAACTGCGCCATGTCCTCGCCCAGCTTCACGGCGATGCGCGGAATCAGGCACTGCACCTTGACGCCCCGCTCGGTAATGCCCTCCCAGACGCGGCATTCGATGCTCAACCCGCCGGCCGCACTGACACTGACGATTTTCGTTGTGCTCTCAAGAGTGAGCTTCATTTGTGATGTTTTCTCCTCTCTGCGTCCCGTGAGTGACTGACGAGCGGAAGTTTCACGGTTCGAAATTCCAGGTTCTCCCCGCTACTCCATCGTCAATCACTCACGCGGCGCAGAGTCGTGCTCCAGTTCTTTCACCCTCTGCCAGATTGTCTGGCGATCCGACTGCGCCAGTTCCCGGTATTTCACCGGGGTAAAACCTTCCTCGATGCGGCGCTCGTTCAACTCGTCCATCGCCTGATGGAAGCAAGTCGAGGATGCGATGTGGAGGGTCATGCGAAGGCCTCCGGTTCGGCCGTCGGGAATTGCAGCGGCAATGGCATCTCTCCAGCGAGCCAGCGGTTGTACTTCATGGCAGGCCCTCGCGTGAATCTCTTCGGCGGATGGATTGCGCGATCGGTTCTGTTGAAGACTTGCAAGGCTCGCATATAGTGATTGTCGCCAACTCTCACCGCCCAGCCTCTTTCGAGGCGGAGTCCGAATTGCGAGGGCGCCCACAACTGATGAAGCCAGACAACTTTTCGCCGCGCAATGTATGCGGCGGCCGCCATCAAACTTCCGAGCATCTCCCGATCCATCGTGAAGTAGGGCGGATCGAGAACAACATCGTCAAAGCTGGCCATCGCAAAGGGTGGGAGCCATGCGTCCCCAATTACGTCCGGTTTCGTGCGCGGATCAATGTCGAGTCGAACTCCGAACGTCGCGCGGCCGCCGAAAAGATGTAAAACAGATGCGCCGGCGCAAACCTCGCGAATCTTCTCTTCGATCTGCCGGGGGAAACTCCAGCCCGCCCGCTTTTCTTCATTCTTCGCGTTCGGAATCCAAAGGATCTCGCAAGGCGGTCGACGTCGCATGTCAGGCTGCCTCCCCGGTGGTTCTCCTCCGCAGCACCTTGCGCGGCTCAGCCCCATTCTCCAGGCCCACGATCCCCGCCTGCTCCATGAGGTCGATCAGTTGCACGGCGCGCCCGTAGCTGATCCCGAGGCCCAGTTGCAGCACCGTGGTTGAGCCCTTGCGCGCATCGCGGGTGAGCACGACGGCTTGATCGAAAAGTGGGTCGGGTTGTTTTACTTCTGTGTTCATCGAAGCCTCGCGATCTTTTGTGGCCCGCGCCCGGCCCGGACTTGCTCCGCAATTTCCAGCGCAGTCGCAACTTCAGTGATGATTTCGGCAGCTACCTCGGCAGCCGCTCGCTCCTGCCATTCCCGGTGTTCGCGCATTCGCCGCTCCAGAAAATCCGCATCGAACTTGGGCGGGATGGAACGGACGAGCGCTAATGAGCCCCTCCGCATCGAACTTGGGCGGGATGGAACGGACGAGCGCTAATGAGCCCCCCCCCGTCACGCGCATAGCCGCCTCCCTCGCTGGTGGCCGCCAATGATCCCGCCGGTCGCGTGGTGGGCCGTGTCGGCGTGCCCGATGAATTTCTCGACAGCGCTGCGGACGACTTTCCCGTCGGCAACATCGTCGAAAAACCGCTTGTGGCAGACGCTGCATTCAGCGGCCACCGTGTCGCCTTCGGGTGTATCGACCAGGACGTAGAGTAAGTCGACTTTCATGCGTGGGCCTCCTGGGACTTCGCGGGATTGTTTTTGCGCCACTCCGCAAGTTGCAGCTTCGCGAGTTCGGCGCGATCGCGGAGCTGGTCCGCCGTGGGGGGCTCGTATAAACGCTTGACGGATGCGGGAGTTTTTATGGTCTCGGGGGTTTTTACGGCTTCGGCGGCTTTTAGGGCGACCGCGCCGGTGAGTTCCTTGCGACTGGGGGATTCCAGCAGTTTCGCCGGGTCGGCGGCAACGTGCTGGATTTCAGTCCATGCCTGGTACTCCTCGAAGAACCGTTTTTGCTGGTGCGGGAAATCCTCGTCCGTCATGCGCAGATAGCAACTCCATCCGCCAGATCGGCGAACGGTATCCACGATGCGCGGGCTGAGATCCGGCGCTCCCGGCTCAATCCGGGCCGCCGTGCGCTCTGAATTCCACCGCAGCCACTTCGCCACGAATCGCTCGACCGTTTCCCATGCCAGCCGCTTCTCGGCGTTTGTGTCTACGTCTAGGCCGGGGATGCGCTGGAAAATATCCGGTAAGCGAACAGGGAAGCGGCACTCGACCATACAGCGGTTGAGCGCCGCCTTTACTGCTTCAGGCTTTGAACACGCGGTGAGTTTGGTGGCCATAATCGCTAACGCCCCTTGGGTTTCTGGGGGGTTTCCCATGACGGCATAAAATCCTTTAAGTTCATCCAACACCCGTTGCACGGGATCGTTGCTCACAGAGAAACTCATCTTCCCGGTCGCATCTCTTGGCATACTCATCGGCTTTTGTCCCCCTTTTCTCTCTCCACTTCGCATCCACAAACCAGAACTTATTAACCGCCGCACCCCGGTCAAGCGCGTCCCTTGCGGCGTGGACAAGAAATACGCAAGCCTCTGAGGGACTTTTCCCCGTGCGAATCTCCGACTTGACCGCTTCCGCGATTGCCAACTTGGTCGAGAAGTTATCGACCAGGTTCAGGTCTTCGATGATTTTCGCCGCATAATTCAGGCCGTGAAGGTTGTCGGGGGCGGTTTCGGTTGGTTGCTCCCCTAGTTCTAGTTCTGGTTGTAGTTCTAAGTTCAAAGTTCCTTCTTTCCTTATTGCGCTCTCGATCTGGCCCCCTTTCTGGCCCCCTTTCTGGCCCCCTTTCTGGCCCCCTTTCTGGCCCCCTTTCTCAGCACGTAAAAAGGGGGCTATATAACCCCCTTTTATTTCGTCGTCGATGACGATGAACCGGTACGCGGTTAAGTGGCCACGGCCTTGACCGGAGACTCTCTCCAAAATGCGCCCCTCTAATCCATTTAAGACACGTCGCGCCTCACGTGGCTTCATGAGGGATTCTTCCGACAGTCGTTCAAGGGAGGGGTAGGCCGTTTGCGACTCCGTGTTGTGGTAGTCAGCTAACACCATAAGCAACAGCTTCTCTCGACGTGTTACCTGGTCGAGAAGAAGTCCTTTCACGTATGCGGATGCTTGGTGGCTCAGGCCGCATCTCCCCTCATCGGAATCAAAGCTCCTAGTTGCGTTGCGTTTCGGCTTTAGCGGCCAATAATGCAGTTCGTAGGTTGGCGTAAAATAATCCACCCACGAGACCGCCGGGCTTCCCAGTTTCGGCAAAGTGTTCCGTGTAGCAAGGAACGCAGATAAATCGAAAATCCTTCACAGCTTCGCGATTGTTTGCGGCCATCGCAACCCCTTGATCGCACATGCCGCATCGACGGAGGATGCTCATGATTTGAGGAGAGCGCTCCGCCCACGGTACGCAAATCAACCATCCCTTTACTGCTCCGCTATCTCTCACGCGACTTCTCCTCTCATCGCCCGCATCGCGGCGATCCGGTGCTCGTCTATCGGGCAGGCGTCGTTTCTCTCTACACACATTCGGTTGTACCCATCCTGTCCATTGCAGGCGACACACTTGCAGGCGTCCGCAAACTCAACACTTCCATCGAGTTGGTGATAGACCGAACGCAGGCGCTTGCCGAGGATGCGAAACGAGACCCCGTGAAACGTTGGCAACTCGACGGAGCTGCGATTTCTGTGTAGGGGGGGGGCTCGATGGGGCATGCGCACGAAGTTCCGCTCATGCTCGTGCTGGCGGCGCTCCTGGCGGTTGCGGTGGGCCATCAGCCGATCACCATCATTCTGAATTCGCGGAGCAGGCGCTCCTGATGCTCGACGATCATGGTCCGGGTTTCGAGCGGCAATGCGCGCAGTAGCTCGATGGCTGCCGCGTGCGCTCGCATGTGGAGCACTTTACGGCCCGGCTCATCGCGATCCGGGCCGAGGATCACAGCGCAGAGAATGTGCTCGTCCGGCTGCAAGAATTCTTCCGCGGTGAACTCGTGAATCTTCACCGGCTTTGCGTTGGCGCTCACGCGGCCTCCGTAACTTTCTTGAATTCGAGCACCCAGGTCCACGGGTTTACGTCCCAGCCGAAGCCGCGCTTGGCGTTGATGGAGTCCCAGAGAATGCTGTACTGCCTTACCTTGCAATCACAGTTTCGATCAGCATTGATGCCAGACGGAACGCCGTCAGGGTATTTAGCAAGACCGGAGTTACATGTTGCCAAGTGTCCGATCAGCCCTTCGGCAATTGCATCCTCTTCACTGATCTCCTGCACTCTCTCGACGCGGACCTTCGTCAGTTCAAGGGTGATGCGCGAGGCCCAGCGCGGCATGTGGATGGAGGGCTGCCAAGGACGCAAGCAAATATCGCCATCGCACTTCTCGTGTTCGCAGTCGAGAGCGGGGGTTGGGTCTGTCGCTTTGTAGTGCGGTTGCAGCCAGTGTTCTATCTCGTCTTCAATAAACCCGCGCTTGATTGGCCTACCGTCGGGGAACGGCGGCTCGTCCCCGTCAACGTCGCATTGCAGCGCGAACGTCTCCCGCACCCAAAGACGATCTCCGGGCAGTCCGTAGGGGCATTTAAAACCTTGAGCGCCGGGATAAGCTGTCTTGGTAAATTCTGCCGTCACTGAATCAGGCGACCATGCAATCCAGCCCGTCCCGCTGCCATCGGGATGGATGGACGCTACATTGTCATGCCGCCAATCGAATCGCTCCGCGAACCGGGGAAACTGCAGCACGCGCCGACTCTGCGTCTTCCGCCCTTCGAGGATGGCGCGGACCATCTCGCCGCTGAAGAGGATGGGCTTCACGGTCACGCTCTCCTCCGCAACCTCTCGACAGGCCGCACACTCGCAGGTTTCTTCGTCGGTGCGGGCCCATCCGATTCCCGCCACGCCTTCAGGCTCCAGACCACGAGCAAGGGCGACTGGAGAAACGAGGGGCCGACTTCCGCGTATTCGGGCTTCGCGACTGGTTTTTTCATTGCTCTTTTGGGTCGGGGAGTAAGATCATCTTTGTCAGAGGCAGGCGGGAGTCGGATTCGCTCGAATTCCGGCCCCGCCCGCTCTGGCAGTCGAACTACACTGCTTCTCCCTTTCCCCTTTCCTCCGCGGCTAAGTTGCTCCACGGAAATTCAAACTCGCTTCAAACTTTTGTCGGCGGGGAGTGCTTACTCGACAAATCCCCAGATCGGCATGATGCTCACGCTCAAGTTGTTTGTTTTCTCGTTGGGTGCCTTGCTGAAATCCGGACACGACTGGCTGCCGCTGGCTTCCACGCGAACGGCATGATCGGGCGGAAAAGCCCTGAGCGATGTAGCCACAATAGTTGCCACTGACTGCCGAATCGATTCCTCGGGTTCGCTACAGGAATTCTTCGCGAACTCCGCAGCCAACTTCGCCGCGACCGCTGCTGGTTTACCGATTGCCGATATGCTCCATGACATCTTGACTCTCCCTTTCTCGAACAAGTAAGTTGACTACCTACAGCAGATTCGACTTCCACACTCAATGCAGATTCGCGTGCTTCTCCCACCGCTTTGACCGCTGCACTCGTTCTGTGGCCGTCATGTAGTTCAACTCTTTGGCGACTCGCTTCATTCTTGGTCCGAGGGCCGCGAGGTTGTGCGTCTCAAACGGATTCGGCAGAGCTTCGATTTCCGCGAGCACATCGTCAACCGTGAATTCCTGTAGTCTTCGGGCGACCGCCAAAATGCAACCGTCAATTTCTCGCTTCCAGCGTTCATCCGCATTCGCGTCGGCTTGTGCCATGCCGATCTCGGCGGACGGCGGCAGTTTCTTATCGAAGTCGATGCTGAATTGGAGTTCGGTCATACCTGCCTCAAAGTCTTCTCCCACTCAAAGTCTTCTACTCAGTGACGACGACGATGGTTGGAACCGGCTCATTCGCAGAGTCGGGATCGGCAGCCCATCCGTTCGCCAGATCCTGCTGCAACTGATCTGTGGTCGGAAGATTCTCGACACCCTGCACCGACAGGTGGGAGAAGGTGATCTTCGCCTTATAGGTCATGTGCGGGAGGGCGTGAGCTTGCTTCAAACCCTTCTCCCACCGCCGGTGCCCCAGCCACGGGAAGGCAAACAGCGCTCCCGTCATCGGGTGCCCGTGCAGGGCGAGAACCAACACGAGTAGCAGCCACAGCGTGCTGACCTTCATGTCTGGGCCACCAGCGCCTTGAGATACTTTTCTCCCGTCATGCCGAACGTCGACGCAATCGCATTGAGCGGTGTCATCGACTGCGCATCGCCAAGGCGGTCCTGCTGCAACAATCTCAGCTCGGGATGCACGCGTAGGAAATAGGGTTTCTGGCTGCCGTCCGGCTCCGGAGTGGAGTTGAGAACCTTGACCATCACCAGTGGCTCATCGCCGGGGATCTCGGTGCGGTAGAGTTCGCCGAATTCATCTTCGGCCAGTTTCTGAGCGCCGCTGTCCAGCAGGAATCGGCTCAGCCCGTAGCGCTCGATGAAGATCCGCCGCACTTCCGCGTTGTCTTCATCGCGAATGTGTTTCAGTGTGATCCACTCTGGCCTTGCGATCACGAATGCTGGCACCATCACACCGTGCCAGAAGTAAAGATTCTCGACGTCAGAGCGCAGCGCAGCGCCCGAGGCATTGTGCAGGCGTCGGCCGCCCTGGGCGGTCGCTTCCTTGTGGACCTCGGGTTTCGCAGCCCAGTACAGCGTGTCCTCGGTCCAATAGAGAATCCACCCTCCCGCAAGAAATGCGTCGAACACCGGCTCCGACCAGGCTTTGACCGCGGGAAGCTTAAGCTGCAGAGCTCCGGGGAAAATTACGGCCATCACTGACAGCTCATGTCCCCAGTACCAACAAGTGGGCCGGAATATGCACCATGAGGCGAATCGCTGGAGCGAAGCGACAGCGATTCGCCGGCCATCCAGCGCATCCCGCGCATCCAGCGCATCCCGCGCATCCCGCGCAGCCCGCGCATCCAGCGCATCCAGCGCAGCCCGCGCATCCAGCGCATCCAGCGCATCCAGCGCATCCAGCGCATCCCGCGCATCCCGCGCATCCAGCGCATCCCGCGCATCCCGCGCAGCCCGCGCATCCCGCGCATCCAGCGCATCCCGCGCAGCCCGCGCATCCAGCGCATCCAGCGCATCCCGCGCAGCCAGCGCATCCAGCGCATCCAGCGCATCCCGCGCAGCCAGCGCATCCCGCGCAGCCAGCGGAAACTTAGCCTTATCGAGAATCCAGAAAATATTTTTCAAAAGCGACGGATGCTCGTGAACGCTCCAGCCCTCTTTCAACTGCTCGATCTTGCGATCGATGGCAAGGGCCGCGAGATATTTCCCCAAGGCCTGCTCCACCGCGGGCGGGTCGATCCTGCCCGGATAGTTACAGGCCTCACTGAATCGATCGAGAAGAGTTGCGCTAGTCGGCGACATTCCGAATCTCCGCCGGCGTGTACTCCTTTTGAATCTCGATCTCGTAGTCGCCAGGCGGAAGGGAAACCGGCGCGTGCTCCTCGTGCACGATTCGAACTCCGTCTTCTGCGACGCGAAGGTAGAGCCCTTTGCCGACCTCAAGGACTTCGGCATTTGTCAGATCCTCGATACGGTGGGCGTGCCCCGTGACTTCGCCATAGGCGAGAATTCCCGTCAGACGTGGTTGAGCCTTTTGCGTCGGCAGGCTCTTGATGCGCCGAATGAGAACGTCTCCCTGGCGATAAATAGCGTTTTTCATTTGTTGAACTCCGGTTGTCGGTTTGAAGCTGCGGATTAAGTCGCTAGCCACAGCTCTTGCGGTAGAAAGAAAGCAGGTAGAGCAGAGCGGCTTTCGCAGCCCATTGCCGAGAGTCAGAAAGCCCGTCGTCTTCACGGGGCACTTGGAGCATTGACGCTCGCGGATGCGACTGGAGAAGGTCCACTCGAAATGTTGCGGGCTGAGCTTCATCGCTTCCTATCTCGTGCGAACGTCTGAATCTCGGCCCAGAGACCCGGATCCTCCAGTCGAATCCGGGTGAGCAGCCGCACTGCATTCAATGCGCGCTCCGACTCCAGATTCATCCTGGCGCTCAGGTCGAAAATGTCTGCGGCTTGCTCCACTTCCATTCGCGCCGGTGGCGTCTGGACGTGGAGATCGGCGCGCTCCGCGACGATCACAGGTAGGGCCAGATGTAAATGCAAATCGCACCGGCGAGTAGTAGAGCTGCCGCAGCGAGCAACCGGAACCGCTGGCTCGAATCGACGTGCTCTTGTTCGGCGAGAAACATCAGCCGCTCATTTCGCGCGGGTGCAGGCACGAGAGTAAGTCGGGTTACTTCGGCGCGGGCGCGGGATTCGAGTTTGATAGTCTGGGCGCACCCGAGCACGTCGGTCTGCTCGGCGCGGCTAAGTTCCGGGAAGGTTTTCGTGGGCAGGCCGCAATCGACGCGCAGGTAGTTATGCTCGGCGAGGGCCTGGTGAAAATATCGCGTGTCGGATTCGAAGTCGGCGGGAAATGCCGGGAATGCAAAACCGTCTGGTCGGTGGCAGGGCATTGTGGGACCGTCCTCTCCAAAAGATTGAGCGCTACTAAGCTGCTGTCACATGTTTGCGATAGATCTGCAGGACATTGCCTGCAACTGCAACCATTCGCGACGATTTACGGGCGCAAGGACGGGAGCAAAACGTAGCCTGGCCGCCCTTCTGTAGATGAGTGAGATTCAGTGGCCTATGAAACGTCTGGGAGCAAACTGGACATCTGAGCTCGGCCCATTTCCGGCCTTTCCCGGCTGCGTGGTGCCTCCGATGGGAGGCATTGGTCATCAAGCTCAGATTAGAGATGAGGTTGCCGTGACCCCGTGTCGCAGTTCGGTCCTTGTGGTGGACAACTTCGCTTGGGTCAAGCATCCTCCCAAGATGGTTCTCCATAACGATCCGGTGGTGCAGGACGTACCCGTGCGACGTGGCGCTAGGATGGGTCCTCACCACGGCATAATCGTATTTGCCTTTTCTTACGAGTTTCTCGATCACCCACGGGGGCCCGGTGCGACTTCGGATTTCTAATCCGAGGGTTGCAGGTTCGACTCCTGCCGGGCCTACCAAGTTGTGCTCTGAATCTGATTTCATAAAGTCAATTAGTCGCTGCCCTGGCGTTACTCGATACCAGTGCTCGCGACTTCCACGGCTCCCGGACTCTGGGTTTATTCCAGTACGGAGAATGGCATTTGGGACTGGCGCAGTATTTAGGCTTGCGCCGCCCAACTGGTTCCCACCGGTGGCCGCATCGCTTACACTCCAGTTGCATTGTGTGAGTAATATATGACTGAGCGGAAATGCCGTCAAGAGGAAAATTCAACAAAATGCACTCCCCGCCATGGGCGCGGCCTTTGCCCATTGACGAAAGCGGTTCTGCACACCCAATCCACAGGCTTTCCGATGAGACGAAAAGGAGCTGCGGCGAGACGAAGCGGGACTTCTGTGAGACGTTCGCGGTACTATTCCCTCCGGAGGCCAATCACCATGGCAGTTTCGAAAACGATGACCAAACTTCAACTCACAACCCACCTGGCGGAGAAGATGAAGATTCCGAAAGCGACCGCCGTCAACTTTCTCGATACGCTCACCGAGACCGCGATCCGCGAGACGAAGAAGAGCGGCATCTTCGTGCTACCGGGAATTGGGAGGCTCGTGAAGGCCCACCGCGCGGCGCGCATGGGGCGGAATCCCGCCACCGGAGAGCCTTTACAGATCAAGGCGAAAACCGTCGTGAAGTTCCGCATCGCCAAGGCCGCGAAGGATGCGATCTCGCCGACGAAAGCGGCTTAGTGCTTCTCGATATCCCAGACCTCGACGAGTTTTTAATCACTCTCAACGTGTTGCATGACGACATGGACGGGTTGTTTGCGCCCGCAGCGTATGCATATGTGCGGTCACTAGGGAGGGGGAGGGAACCGATGCCGTCACCGATCCTGAAGTATTTTTCCTACGAGCGCTTGCCTGAGAAAATGCAGATAGTATCGCAACCGTTCGGCGAGCTCGCCGTGAAGATGGATCGCGAGCTTCCCGACGGCGCTGAAACATCGGCGGGCCTGCGAAAGCTACTGGAAGCCAAGGACTGTTTCGTCCGAACGCTTCTCAGCTAACTTCAGGCTCGTCGCTTGGCGCGCTGATCTTCCGAGGCGAGCAGTTCCTTCGTCTCGCGAATCCACCGATCAATCACTTTGAGGAGCCCGCTGTCGACGCAATGGCGGCGGGCTTCGTAGAGCGATTCCAACTCCTGCTCGCGCTCGGATCTCTCCGCTGGGGGCAGACTCTCTTTCATGAGGGCCAGTATAGAGGGAACCTCGGTTTTTGAATCCGATGCTCCGCTCAGTCATCCCCGCAGGTGATTGAAAACACGCCACTCAGATTAGCCGCAGCTATGACCTATGGCTGTTCTATGACGGTTTGCGGGGTGAAAATTCTGGGAAAAGAAGCTACGTTGGTTCATGCGGTTTCCTCGCTTTCGAGAAGAGAGAACGGACCTTCTCAATGACGTTAGCACCTGCGAGGAGGATCGCTATGAATAGGACAACCGATGCCATGCACCATACCAAGCACTTCAGGCAAGACAGGAGAGTTGGCATCATGCGGGTTTCTTCTGGCGCTTCCGGATGACGGCTGCCGCCCAAGCAGTTGGATTCTGAATAAGAGGATTCGAGGCGGCTCGTGCGGCGAGCTCCACCTCATCCTGCGATTGACCGAAATACTTCTTCCCGTGAGCCTCAATGACCCATTCCACGCGATAGGAGAAGCGCCGCTTTGCTTCCTCTGGAGTTCGGCCATCCGCAAATTTCGTCAGCGAGCCATTGGTGAGCTGCGCTCTAAAGCCTGCACCGCAACGCACCACATCGTAGATGCCTTCTTTACTCACACCGTTGGCCCCTTCCTTTGCCGCTCTGCTTCTAGAGCCCGCATCATTGCAGTCGCCAACCGACACTCCCGCTCATATTCCTCTCGCTCCTCCGGTGTGAACATGGCGAGGATTCCGGCGAGAGATTTGCCGATTGGCAGTTTCGTGGCCCTACATCGTACTTTCACGACGGTTTCCTTCCCACATTTTCCGCAACAAGGATCACGCTGGAGTGATCGGATCGAGCGGGCTTCCGAGGCGCATCGGCGTCTTCCAATGCCAACTCGCCCTGCTCGAAGAGGGTGCGCTGCCGACGCGCCGCTGATGCTCTTTCGACCTTCACGATAGCGTCGCGGATGTCGGCCCGGCTGGAAATATCGTAGCGATCGAACACGCTCCGCGTTTTATGTCCGGTGATCTTCATGGCGATCTTCTCGGTGACGCCAGCGCGCACGAGGTTGCGGACTCCTGTTCTGCGGAGATCATGGAAGAGCAACCCTTCGCATCCTGCTTTCTTTGTCGCCGTCGCCCACGCCTTGCGAAATCCGGCGATCGGGCGCTGGCCGCTCTTCGACGGACGGGTAAAAACCTTGTCCTCCGGAGCTTTGCCCGTTACTAAACCGGCGAGCAAGTCATAGACGGCCCCGGTCATCTCGACCATGCGGGCCTGATCGTTTTTGGTTTCGCCGGCATGGAGCACAATCGTGCGCTCCATCATGTCCACCTGCGAGACGCGCAGGCCGAGTAACTCGCCCTTGCGCCAGCCGTAGATGAAGCCCAGCTCGAAGAGCGTTCGCAACCACAGACCCACTTCCCCGGTCGTGCGCGCCAGGTCCGCATACTGGGTATCTTTCACGAAGCCCTTGCGGACATTGTTTTCTTTGAGCATCGGGAAGTAAGGTTGCTGCCCGAACTTCAGGCGCCCGGTTTTGATGGCGAGCTTATACATTCTCTTGAGCGCGGCGAGCTCGCGGTTGATCGTGCCATTCGAGGCCTTCTCTTCCAGTCGGTTCGCGATGTAAGCGCCGATCTGTTCGGCGGTGAGACGTTTCGCCTGGAGTCCGGCGAAGGCGGATTGTAGATGTTTGTTCCACCGGATTTTCAGATCGCGAAGGCTTTTGCGGGCGTTGATGATGTAGTCACGCTCGATCGAGTGGTAGAGATCGCACACTGTTAACTGATTGCCAGCAGGCACCGGCGTCTTACTCAGGCGATCAAGTTCGAGGAGTTTGTTGCGGAGAATATCTTTCGCTTCCCTCGGTCGCTCGCAGCAAGTCGATTCCCGGTGGCGCTGGCCAGCGTGCCAGTATTGCATCCATAAGAACCGGGAACCTTTCTGGCGGAAGATCGTGCCGAAACCTCGCACTTACTCTCAACCTCGGTGGGCCTGCCTGCCATCTCGGGGAAAGGGACGACTGGGCTAGAACGATTGGAGGCGAGCGAGGCTCCGGAGGCCCTTCAGCGTATAGGTGGGCGATGATAGCACAGTTAGATGGAGAGTTGCGGTGCGGTGCGGGCGCGCGAAACAAAAACGGCGAAGCGACACGGTCCCAGTGACGCTCCGCCCCGGTTCAACTCCAGAAACGCAATCCCTGCGGCTGCCACGCCCACCGAGACCACGCTCCAGCGCCAATTATGCGCTAAAACTGTGAGGATATCGCGAAAAGTTACGCTGGCTTCTTCAGTCGCGCCTCGATCTTCGGCGAATTGTCCTTCGTTACTTCGCAAACCGCGAAGGCGGCGCGAACGTCATCCCCGACTCCGGGCTTCAGAATTTCCGCGCGGGCCGTCGATTTCAGGACCCACCGGGTGCTCGATTCGAAGAGGCGCTTGAGGAGGCGAGTTTGCTTCGATTCCTGCAGATTCACCCGGAGCCGTTCGACCGCCGCGGCGTCGATCGACGTGGACGCTCCGAACGTCCCCATGATCTCCCACTTCAAGCCGTGAACCAGCTTTGATTTCTGGGCATGCGCGGAACCGAACTTGCGAACCAGCTCAACACATTTGTCTTTAGTATCTTCGAGAGCTTTCTGTGCTGCGCGTGTCGCGAGGATCGCGTCGAGGACTTTCACTTGCTCCTCGTTGTACAGGATCGCGAGTGCGTCGATCTCGGCTGCGCTGGGAACGGACTGCAGAGCTTTCGCGGGTTCCGCCATGGGTGATCACCTTACTCGGAAAGTGTAGCCTGAGAGGGCGGGAGAAAGTAAGTGCTCACCCTCGTTCCCGTTGCCTTCTACGAATCATGCGGGAGGAGTGCTCAGAAACAATTCTTCGGCGTCTTTCGGTGCGCGAGGCTTATAGAACTGGAGGTCTACCAACTGCCCGTTGGCAAGCATCAAGATGTAGGCTTGAGTGCCCATGATTCCGTCATAGGCATCGCCCAGTGTGCCTCCGGTCGTCTCTGCCAATTGTTCCGCTGCCCGTTGCGCCGAAGTGTTGATGCGTTTTGGAATTATCAAAAGGTCTAGATCGCGACCTTCGCCCTCGAGGACCGATCCATAGATGCCGCACAAGAATCCCGCGGCGTCGAGTTGGACGTGGATCTTTTTCCACAAATGAATGGCATCCGCGAGCGTCCATCGTTTTTGTGTCGACACGGCGGCCTCCTGATTTGTCACTGCACACCCTCCGATGCCAACCTCTCCGCGATCCGTGCGTTCATGGCCCCGTTCGATTTCAGCCATTCCTCGATCAAGGCTAGAAACTCGCGGTCCCACGATTTGTAGCCGAGCAGAAACGATATCAGACAACGATGATCGAGCGGCGAGAGAGCCTGAACAGCATCACGGATTTCTTGCCAACGTGCGTCGCGGGTGAAACTGGCTGCGTCGATGCGTGCGCTAAGTCGGGCGTCTCCGTTCAATAACTGGGTGCGGGGCTTGGGTGGGATCATGTCACTCTCCTTTGGTTTTCTCGTCATGAGGGGTTGGGAACAGGATCACTCGCTTATCTCCGACCATCGCTTTCGCTTCTTCAATGGGATCGATGTGTGTATGCATCTCCGCTCCCATCTCATACACAGGCAACATCTCCGGCAGATTCGCCTCAGTCTGTACCATCTTTACCCACTGCTCGCACGCAGCTTGAATAGCATCCTTCCGCTTATCGGCGTTGGTGATCTTCGCGTCCAGAACGGGCAACAGTTTGACGATGATCGGGCTGTCTTCCATGATGCTAGGGAATTGGCTCCGCAGCCATGGCGCGCATTCCCGCAGCGCTCGGGGCAGTTGGTGTGTAAAGAGGCTGTCTCCTGTTAGAAAGTTGAGAATGTCGTAGATGCCGCCCATGTGCCGCGAGGAAACCAACCTCCCGGTTGTGACGCTCAACACGTCGCTAATGTGAAATGTCTTCATGCTTCCTCCAATGGAGTTAAATGTGAGTCGAGTGCCGAATAAAGTGCCGAGTCGTAGCCACATCGTAGCTACAACCTTGGGTGCGCGCAGCGGTTGCGAACAGAACAGACGCCACTGCCTCTGGCGCGTGTAGAAGTCGCCGGTCATGACCGCCCCGCCGTGTCCTCGTTGAGCTTCTCCATTTCGACAGTGCATGTCTCGGCAGTCCATGCGGACGTGAATTCCACGATGGAGTTCTTGAGCACCGCCGTGAGGAATCGCTCGATGTAGGCTTCGGCTTCGCGGATCAACTTCAAATCGGGAATCGTTGCCGACGTTCGATTGAGAACCGCATCGACGACTGTGCCACTGATGTCCTTCGCCTTGTCGAGCGCATACACTTTCGCAACTGCTTCCAGATCATCTCGCTTGTTCATGACTGGGTGTCCTCGTTGCTCTTCTCGATCAGGGCGACGACTGCTTGCGGGCCCAGTTCAAGCGGAATAGTGAGCTGCTTCACCCCGGTGAATTTCTTGATGTTCGAGGCGGCGTCGGTTCCGGCGGAGACGACGCGCAGATAGGTCGCGGCGTCCGTGATCTTCGCCATGGAGACTGCGCCCTGCAGCACGAGCGCGGTCGATTCGATTTGCTCGGGGATGAGGCACTGGATCTCCCCATCGAAAGACGCCGGGTTTAAGGGGATGGATTGCGGCGGAAACTCGGGACATGATAGCGTGCTCATGACGAAGGCCCCTCCATTGGGCTTTTGTGCTTGTTGCTGGGCCGCTGCTAGTAACAGCGGCCCAGTGATTTTCTAAGCTAGTCCTGTGAAACCTGTACGGTCGGAAGATTGGCGAAGTTCGCCGAATTGGGATCAGCCACCCAGCCGTTCAGAAAATCCTGCTGCAACTCCTGATCGGTGGGCAAGTTCTGCTCCTCCTCGAAAGTCAGATGGGAAAAGGTGACTTTGATTTTGTAAGTCTGGTGTGGGAATGCGATGGCCATCAGCAGCGAGGTCGAGAGTGCTGCGATGATCAGGATGAGGATTACGGTTTTCATTGAGGAAGCCCCTCCATTGGGCCTTTTATTGCCCAGACGGCTGCTAGTAACAGCGGCCTGGGGACGTGAAAGTTACTTCTTCTTCCGGTCCCAGTAGGGACTCTTGCACTTGGCGCAGCGCAGCGGCCTTTCTTCAGACTTCCAATCGTGCCCGCAGCGCTCACAGTGACATTCGATCATCGTCACTCTGACTGTTTTTGTTGCCATGCACCGGAGTATACACCACGGTGCATACGTGTCAAGAACTAAATTCACCCTATTTTCAGCACTTTCAGGCGTACACTCCGATTTGAAAGCAAATTCAGTTCTGCGGAGGACCCTAATGAAAACTCTCACCAACGTGTCCGAGCTCACGAAAGAAGCGATCGGAGATCTCTATTTCCAGAGCCTCGGGAACATCCAAACGCGGAAGATGCACGTCCGTCTTCAGGAGAATCGGGGCGGCCCCACTCCCGTTGCGCCGAGTGTGCACGATATCGAACTTGACGTCCCCAGTTGGTATGCCGGGATCCTCTCGATCGCGAGCGGCTTGGATCCGGGCGTGGACCTGCCGCCGGTGAAAGAAGTGGTGGGATACATCACGGCGAACTTCGAACGCGCGAAGGCTGCGATCGCGGCCTAGAAAGGGTGGGCCACCGAGACGGGCTGCCAAAAACTCCACGCGCGGCCCGTTTTCTTGGTTACTTTTGTGACGTTGCGACGTCATAACGTCACAATGTCAGTCAAATCGACCCGATGGACGGAAGCACGAAGCAGCCTATTAGTTTGTAGTCCTCATCCTCACAGAACGTGAATTTCAACATGCTCATTCGTTCCGAGCCGTTGCGAAAGTGCTCGTAAAATACCTGCGCTCCGCAGGAGGGCGATTCTCGAAGTACACCCCGGTGTTCGGCGGCTAGGCCCTTTTCGTCGGCTTCACATAGGTGCATGATCTCCGCCAGCATCGTCCCGCGCACGTCCCACTGGCGCACTTTCCAGTAACGCTCGGCTGCGGCGTTCATGAAGACGACCCGGTTGGCGCCATCGATTACCAGCGCAGCCATGGGTGAGATCCGCATAAAGCTGACCATGATCTGGAATCGCCCGCCGCGGGTGAGCATCTCCGCAGCCATCTCGTCGGGCCTAATGTCTTCCCACTCGCGGGTCTTTGGGGAAGAACCGTGGACGCGCATCGCTTCTAGTGGGTCCGGACGTTTGCTTTCATCGGGTTGCTCGTTCATAAGTGGATCGCCCTCAGGGACTTAAGTCTTTAGTAACTAACAGGATACTACGGCAACCCGCTAATCTCTGACTGTCTCCCCGCTGCACCTGCTTCGTCGCCTTTCCGCGCGCCGCGCTAATAACCGGCGCCTCCCCCACATGAATTACTCCGTTTTCTCCGCTTCGGCGAATCCCGCCGTAGACCGCCCCCTTTACCACAAACCGTGGTCCTACGTTCGCAACCTGCTCGATACCGGCGTCGCAGTCCCAGTTGAGATGTTTCAGAAGAGGGGCCCGGTGCAGTTGCGGCGCGCCGAGCCCTCTGCCGCCATGATTCAGGATATGAACATTGCCGAGGCCGTCGAAACGCTAAGTCGGCGCGGCGGCCTCCTCCCTTTTTCCCACGTCCAGAATCCGCTCTGCAAACCGGAATCACCCAGCTACCCAATTCCCGCCGTCGGCGCACGCACGCGCACACTGCACTGCCAAGCGGCGCTTTTCTATCGCGAAGCCCGGATGGAATTCAGGGCGGCGACGGCATGAGCGTTCTATCCGACGAAGAGATTATCGAGCGCGCCCGTAAGGACGTTCCGGAGGAAGATCGCGCGGAGCGTTACGGGAAGCGCAACGGCGACGTCAATGCCAACTGGGATCTGACCCGCGCGCTGCTCAGACAGGTGGATCGGCAGCAAGCGGAGCTGGGTTCGACAAAGCGTGAGCTGCGCTCGACAAAGGCTAAGTATTTCGTGCTGGCCGCGATCCTTGGTGGCGCTGCAGCGAAGGGAATCGAGATCAGTGTGCTCGCAGTCATCCACGCATTTGCGCGTTGAAACCGCATGGAATCAGGCTATAGTCGATAGATGGGGCGAGGATGTACAACCGCGAATATCAGCGACGCGCTTCAGCCCAGGGGCTCCGGCTCCTCGGCATAGGTCTCCAGAAAGACGAGGCCAGCGGATTCTATCGTCCAGCACGGCGCGTAACCGCAGGGAAGCGCTGCAAGAAAAGCAGCCGACCGCTGCAAGGCATCCAGCTCGAGATGTTCGCCGATCCGCCCGATCCGAAGTTCTACCGGCCAGCGGTGATTCGAGACCCGGAGCGGCCACTCGCGGACCTGTTCCCGGAGGCGTATGACTAGCGCGGCAAAAATCGATGGGCTGTACACCGCCGAAGAAAGCAAGGCCCTCCTGCTCGCGATCTTCCCCAACTACCCGGACCTGCGGGGAATGCGGAAGGAAGTGCCGGACGTGGACGAGTTCCTGCGACGGTACCGGGAAGAGCATGAGTCCTAGGATGCTTGGGCCAAACGCGAAACGTCTGTTCGCTCACAAAATGGCCCACGATGCGATTCCCAAAAGCGGAGGTTTTGCTGATGGAATCAAGTTCTTGAGCACTAAGGAATCTATCGTTTCAGGTGCCCGGAAAGCAGCAGAATGGACGACGCAAGCGATTGACGCTGTTCGCGATGCGGCAGAGCCTAATCCGTGGAAAGACGCGGACGACGAAGAAATTGCCCGAGAAATTCTGCGACGGATTGACGCTAAGAAGGCCCATCGCTGTTTCAATTCACCTGAAATGGAAAATCAGCAACTTACGGGCAAAATAACCAAGTAGTACACAGTGAATGTGGCTTTATATGCAAGGGTTTCCAAGGCTCACACCCACCAGGACCCGGAAGCGCAGCTTCAGCCTCTTCGCGCGATGTGCGCGAGCAAGGGCTGGACGATAGTTCATGAATATGTCGATTGCGGCTGGAGCGGGGCGAAAGAGTCCAGACCAGCGCTCGATGAGCTTATGGCGGCTGCGCAAGGCGGTCTTCGAGACTTTGAAGCAATCGCCTGCTGGAAATTCGATCGATTCGCCCGGTCCACAAAGCATCTTCTGCGCGCGCTCGAAACCTTCCAAGGTCTCGGAATTGGCTTCGTCTCTCTCACGGAGAGTATTGATACAACGACGCCTTACGGCAAGCTGGTTTTCACCATTCTCGGCGCGGTCGCTGAGCTGGAGCGCAGTTTGATCGCGGAACGGATCAAGAACGGGATGAAGAAACAAGGCGCAAAGAAACCCGGACCGAAGGTCGGCGCAGCGGGCCCTTCGAGAACGACACTGTGGAGACGGGCTAATGGGAAATGATCCCGTGCTCGTCATTACCACCATCGGCATATCCACTGAGTCGCGTTTGACACCGCTGGAGGTCGAAGAGTTATTTCGATTCGCCTATGCGCTGCACGATCATCATGCCCAGACGCCAGCGCAGCCGATCTTTTGGCATCGCGGCGACGGTCAAGAGGTCCTGAGATCTTGGAACTGAAAATGAGAACACCAATCCCAACGGGTCTGCGCAAGCATGTAGCGATCACATGTATCCCCCTGATCGGGCGTCGCGTCATGTGGCGCCGCACAGCGTCCGCGGGGCACTTCCTCACGCCAGCCGGCATCGACGGCATACTCAAAGAGCAAGCTGACATCGTGGAACAATTGTTCCCTGGCGCCGAGTTTCGACTCGTTGCGCTGCGCGACGGCAACTTCAATTTCGTTCAGACGGAAGCCCCACAGGTCGCCAATGCCAGCTAGAGCCTACCGGCCCTATGCTGTTGATCCAGCAGCGCAGCGCGTTCGTTTCGACAATGAACGGCGAGCGGACGACCCGATCCGGAAGCTCTATCAGACGAAACTATGGAGGGCCGTCAGACGCATAGTCCTGGCGCGGGATCCATTCTGCGCACTCTGCAGCGTTGACAGTGCGCAGGCCCTGAGCACCGTAGTCCACCATGTCATCGCCGCCCGCAAGTGGATCGAGCAGCACGGCGGTGATGAGAGCTACTTCTATGACGAGTCCAACCTCCAGGGAGCCTGCAAACCATGTCACGACGCTTTCACGGCGAGGGAGTGCGGGTTCGCTCCCCAAGGTAAAAAGCGTGCATAACTTCTATGTTGCCAAGGGGGTAGGGGGGTCACTCTCTAGACTGATCGGGCAAAAAACCGCTCGCCGAACCTTCGCGCGCGTCCACAGTTCAACGATTTTGTCGACATTTTTTATTTTTTTGAAATGATTTATGCCGCAACGCAGAGTGTCGACCAAGGTTCTGAAGTCGCGCGGCGCTTACAAACGCAATCCCAAACGTGCGCGAGATCGAGCTCGTGAACCGAAGTACACCGGGCCGCTCGGCGCTCCGCCTAACAAAATGCACGCTGCTCACAAGGTTTTGTGGGCCGAGCTGTCCGCCATTGTTCCCGAAGGCGTCCCGGAAAAATCCGATCGCTGGATGTTCGAGGTGCTGGTTTGCCTAATGGCAGACTTTCGAAAGGGAATAGCGCGCGGCGGCGAAGTAAGCCAGCTGTTAAACCTGCTCGCAAAGCTAGGCATGACGCCAGCCGATCGAAGCCGCGTCGCGGCCAACGCACCGCCATCGCCGGAGAAGGACAAGTGGGCGGAATTCGACCTGCCCCAACAGACGCAATAGACTCAGATGCCTCGCCACACATCACTGCGGCTCATCGCTACATCGCTTCTGTTCTCGATGGGAGCATCCCTTCATGCAAGTGGGTGCGCCTCGCTTGCGAGCGGCAGTTGCGCGACCTCAAGCAATCCGAGAACGAATCTTATCCGTATCGATTCGACGTTGCTGCGGCTGAGCGCGTATGCCGATTTGTTGAACTCAGCCCCCACATCAAAGGGAAAAAGTTTGCCGGAAAGCTTATCCATCTCGAAGACTGGCAGTGCTTCATCCTCACCGTCGTCTTTGGATGGCTCAACAAGTTCACGGGGCTTCGTCGTTTCCGCCGCGCCTATTCAGAGATTGCGAAGGGAAACGGGAAATCGGCTCTCACCTCGGCCGTATCGAATTTCATGGCCTTCGCAGAAGGAGAGCCCGGAGCTGAGGTCTATTCCGCGGCGACGAACCGCGACCAGGCAAAGATCGTCTGGTCTGTATCTCACGCGATGCTTCGCGCTATGCCGGAGTTTTGCGATCGCGCCGGCGTCGATCCGGCCGCGCACTCGATCAACCAGCTCCGTACAAATTCTTTCTTCCGGCCGCTCAGCTCCGACGCCAATTCTGCCGAAGGCGCCATCCCCTATTTCGTCTGCGTCGACGAACTTCATGCCCACCCTACCCGCGATCTTTACGACAACCTCGATACCGCGAACGGAAAGCGCGACGGTTCCTTGCTCTGGGCAATCACGACAGCCGGCAGCGATCGGGCTGGGATCTGCTACGAAGTGCGCAGCTATATCACCAAGGTCCTCGAAAGCGTCATACAGGACGATTCCGTCTTTGGAATCATTTTCACAATCGACGATGAGGATGAATGGTCTGCAGGCCCCGAAGTCTGGCGCAAAGCGAATCCTAACTGGGGCATCTCTGTTGATCCGTTCGAAATCGGAACCAAGATTCAGAGAGCGCTGCAGGTTTCGAGCTCTCAGCCCACCATTCAGACCAAACACCTTAACAAATGGGTCAACGCCGATCACGCCTGGATGGACATGCAGCGCCTGTCGAAATGCGCCGACGCGACGCTCGATGAAGCGAATTTTGCCGGGAACCGTTGCATCATCGGTCTCGACCTCGCGTCAAAGCTCGATCTGCTCGCTAAGATCAAACTGTTCTGGAAAGACATCGCCGGCAAGCGTCACTACTACGTCTTCGGGGACTACTGGACACCAGAGCACCGTGTCGAGCATTCGCCAAACTCACAGTACAAGGGCTGGGTCATCGACGAATGGTTGCACACCTGCCCTGGCGAGACGAACGACTACGACATCGTAGAAGATGCGATTCGGGCGGACTGCAGACAGTTCGAAGTGTTGGAAGTCGCACACGACCAATACCAGGCTGTGACCCTCGTGAATCACCTGATGCCGGAAGGAATCACGATGAGCGAGGTTCCGCAGCTTCCGAAATATCTCTCCGAGCCGATGAAAGAGCTGGAAGCCGCTGTCTATGACGGCCGCTTCCATTTCAACGGCGATCCGATCTTCACCTGGGCAATGTCGAACGTGGTCTGCCACATGGACAAAAATGACAACTTGTTTCCGACCAAGGAAACATATGAGAAAAAAATCGACCCGGTGACCGCGGCCCTTACGGGACTGAACCGCGTGATGGCGACGCCTGACGATGCTGGCGGCGACTCGAAATTCGTCTTTATCTAGCCTTCCCTAATGAATCGCTTCACTCTGATCGCTGCTCTTCTGGGCTTCGCGCTGATCGTCACGGGCGGTGCCTGGATCTATCGCCCGCTCGGCCCACTCGTGGCTGGGGCGATGCTTCTGCTGGCCGCGCACGGCTCCATGCGCATGCCTAAAAACTGAAAATGCCGAAAACTTCAGGAGTACGCCGCGCCTTTGCCCGGTTCATCGGGAGCGCGGTAGGATTTCGCGCCGACGCGGGACTTGGCATCGTGGGTTCGCCCTCGCCCGATTCCGATTACTGGTATCACGGGCTTGGGCAGCGCAGCGCGGCTGGTCCGAACGTTTCCGCGGGAACGGCCATGCGGCTGGCGTCGGTGTTTGCCTGCACGCGGGTATGTGCGGAGACGCTCAGCTCGCTTCCGGTCGCGATTTATCGCGAAAAGAAAAGCGGAGGACGCGAACCCGCGAAGGACCATCCGGCGCAGCAAGTCTTCCTCGAACCGAACCCATGGCAGACCGGCATGGAGTTCTTCGAAATGCTGCAGGGGCACCTTGAATTACGTGGAAATGCCTACGCGCTGAAGGTGACGGGCGGAGGGCGGGCAATCGATCAACTTATCCCGCTGCATCCGGATCGGGTTCGAGTGTTTCTTCTGCCGAATAATCGCCTGCGCTATGAAGTCACGGCCTTTTCAACCGGGCACGTCGACAAATATACGCAGGATGAAATTCTGCATCTGCGCGCCTGGTCGTCGGATGGAATCATGGGCATGAGCACGGTCTCGGCCGGATCCGAAGTGATCGGCGTGGGACTTGCCCAGCAGGAACATCGCGCGCGCTTTTTCCGCAACAATGCCGTGCCTGGACTCGCCGTCGAAGGCCCCAAGCTTACTCCCGAAGCAGAACAGCAGATGAAGGAGTCTCTGTCCGAGGGATTCAGCGGTTCGAACGCCTTTAAGGCGATGATCGTGCCGCCCGGCAGGACTATCAAAGTGCTGGGTCTCACGAATGCCGATTCGCAGCTGATCGAGGCCTCCGGAGCCACGCGCACGGATATCGCCGGAATGTGGCGCGTACCGCCGCACAAGATCGGGGATCTCAGCAGAGGGACTTTTTCAAATATTGAGCAGCAAAATATCGAGTTCGCAACCGACTGCATGCGTCCGCGTATCGTGCGGATGGAGCGCCGACTGGATCGCGATGTCGTGAACGCGCTGCAGGCCTTCGAGTCGGCCGGCGGGGATTATTTTGCCGTGTTCGCCATGGATGCGCTCTACCGCGGCGACATGAAGAGCCGCTATGAGGCTTACCAGTTGGGCTGTCAGACCTGGATGACGCGCAATGAAGCGCGCGCCGCCGAAGGAAAGAATCCGATGCCGGGGCTCGATGAGCCGCTGGTGCCGGTGAACATGGAAACCGTGAGCCAGGCCGCCACGCGCAGCGCTGCCAACAATTACGCCAAGATGAACGGCGGTAAGGCCGACGATTTGAAGGATCCGAACAATAGCGAAACTGAAGACAACGAACAGGATGCCGGGGGCTCGCCCGAAACTCCGAGCGATGACGGACCCGCGGAAGATGCCCAGAACGCACGTCTCCGGGACACAAAGTTTCGGGCGTTAGCGATCGCATGCGCCGGGCGCGTCGTGCGTCGCGAAGTGAAAGCCCTGAATCGCATGCTGATCCGCGGTCTGGGGTCCGATGATCACAACCAGGAGCAGTTGCGCGGCGAATTGGCGGATTTTTACGGCGCTTTCGCCGCGGTTGTCTCGGAAACGATGAAACTCCCTCTTGCCAAAGCAGTCTCTTACTGCCAGACGCACGCTCTCCTGATGAGCAGCGGCAAACGGGGCTCGCTTCAAATGAAGGTGGACGAACTCGAGGAAGACGCCCCGATCACGCTCGCCGACTTGGCGATGGGCGAAAAGCGCGAAAGAGAAAGCGCGAAATCTGAAACAGGAGTCCTGATCTCATGAAATATTCCCGCATTGTCGCCGAGTTTCACAGTCGAGCATGGGCCATCCGCGAAGAAACGCTTTTAGCCATGCAGGAACTTATCTATCTGCAGGCCGTCGAGGGCTTGAAATGGACTCCGCAGGAAATTCGGGAACGCATCGAAGCGGCGAACTCCGCGAACGGTTACTTAGCGCCGGAACACATTCTTGGTGCTTACTTCGTCGTGGGAGAAAACTGCATGTCAATGCAGGCTGCCAACGGCAAGCGCAGCGCAGCGTCGCCCGGTTCCGTGGCCGTCATCCCGATCAGCGGAATTATTTCGCAGCGCATGAGCATGATGTCGCAGATCTCCGGCGCCGGCGGCACATCGATCGAGAGGCTCACGGCGCAATTCCGCCAGGCCCTCGGCGATACCAATTGCAAAGCCATCGTCTTCGATGTGGACTCGCCCGGCGGAAGCGTCGAGGGAGTGCCCGAGCTGGCCTCCGAGATTGTTAACGCGCGCAAGCAAAAACCGATCAGCGCTGTCGTTAATTCGATGGCCTGCAGCGCGGCTTATTGGCTCGCCTCTGCGGCGAGCGAAATGGTATGCACCCCGAGCGGACAAGCCGGATCGATCGGGGTTTACATGATGCACCAGGACGAATCGAAAGCTCTCGAAAATGAGGGCGTCAAGATCACGGTCATCAAGGCAGGGAAGTACAAGACAGAGGGAAACCCCGCCGAGCCCCTGTCTGACGAGGCGCGCGCCGCTTTCCAATCCAAGGTCGATACGCTTTATGGCATGTTCGTGAAATCCGTGGCGCAGAATCGCGGCACCTCGCAAGCAGCGGTCCGCGACGGTTACGGACAAGGGAGAAGCCTGCTGGCAAACGATGCGGTCAAAGAGAACCTCGTCGATCGCGTCGCCACCATGGACGATGTGCTTCAGAAATATGGAGTGAAGCCGGGCTCTTCGATCGCGGCCGCTGTTCCGGATTCACAAGTCGCCGCAGCGAGCGGGACGGCCGTACCGAGAGCCGACAATTTGCCCGAGGACGAGGATGACGTGCCCTGTGGCTGCGGCTTTTCCAACGGCAAGGCCTGCAAGGCCTGCAAATCCTGCGAGAACCAGGACGCGAAACCGCCGAAAGCGGACGGCGAGATGGGCTGCGCGTGTGCTTGCAATGCCTGCAAAGGCTGCGACGGCAAGGCGGAAGACATGGCGAAGGCGAAAGCCGCGACCATGAATCTGGAGCGCCGTCGCCGGCAGGTGCACCTTTTGTAAACGTTTCGGCAGACTTTTGATTTTGTGAGGCTCGGCTGCGCATTGCAGCGGGGCCTTTTCTATTCGCACGACGAACCGCGGGCTCGCAATCCTTCGATTGATGGTCTCCGGCGCACGGCCAAGTAACTCCCAATTCCAAACACCAAATCCATAAGGAGATCATCCGTGAAAACTACATCTATCGATGCGTTGCGCCAGCGTGCGGTCGAAGTCGAGGCCAAGATCGCGGTCGTAATCGCAGCTCAACAGACCATTCTGGACACCGCAACCGCCGAGAAGCGCGATCTTACCCAGCTCGAAGCGGACCAGTTCGCCAAAAACACCGAAGCGATGAAGCCCCTGCGCGCCGAAATGGAGCGCAACACGTTCATGCTCTTTGAAATCGGCGCTCAGTTGCAGCGCGAGAAAGATATGAAGGGAATTGCCGTTGGCGATGCCCCGAACGGGCGCGCCGCGGCTCGCGACAATGCAAATGCCAATGGCGGCTTCAAGTCCTTTGGCGAGCAGCTCGTGGCGGTCAGCCGCGCGGCTCGCGGCGGACGTGTCGATCCCCGGCTCAGCGCATTGGGCGATTTCGACGGACAAGGCAACTTCAAGGCTGCAGGCGGATCAGACGGCGCCATGAATGAGGGCGTTCCTTCCGAGGGCGGCTTCCTGGTGGGCGCCGACTATGCCCAGACCGTCTATCAGCGCACGTATCGCACCGGCAACATTCTCAGCCGCTGCACGCGCGTTCCGATCACCGCGACCTCCAACAAGCTCAAGCTGCGGGTCGTTGACGAAGATTCGCGAGCCGATGGGTCGCGAATGGGCGGCGTTTTGGCCCTGTGGGAGAACGAGGCGGACGCCTACATCTACAGCCGCGGCAAGTTTCGCCAGGTCGAACTGAACCTGCACAAACTGACCGGCCTGATGTATGCCACCGACGAACTGCTTGACGATGCGCCGGCTCTTGAGGCCTGGATCATGCAGAACCTGCCGACCGAATTGCGCTTCCGGACCGAAGACGCGATCTTTCAGGGTTCCGGCGCCGGTCAGCCGCTGGGGATCTTCAATACCCAGGCGCTTTTGACCGTTAACGGTGGCACGACCACCGCCGCGCTTTCCGTGGCGGACGTGCTGCAGATGTGGGCGCAGTTCTACTACTCGGGAGCGCAAGGCTCGATCGCGGCAGAAGTTGCCGATCAGAATCTGCTCGCGTCGAAAGACGGAAGCGCGGCCTGGTTCATCGATCAGAGCGTGCTGCCATATCTGTTCCAACTGCAAGTTGGAACCGGTACCGGGCCGGGCGTCGTGCTGCTCTATCATCCACCCGGGTCGAATCCGCTCTACGGGACTTATGGCGACCTGCTTGGCCTGCCCGTCATCCCGACCGAGCACAACATGAACTACGGCACGGCGGGAGACATCCTCCTGGCCGACTTGTCGCAGTATCTGATCGCCGACAAGGGATCGATCGCGGCAGCCGCCAGCATGCATGTCCGTTTCGTCTATGACGAGATGACGTTCCGCTTCACCTACAGGGTGGACGGACAAACCATCTGGAAAAAACCCCTGACCCCGAAGAGCGGCGGCAACACGCTCTCTCCGTTCGTCGTCTGCACCGGCGGCAACTTCCGGTAGATCGCCGCGAGTGGCGGGCCGCGAGCCTCGAAAAATCCACGTAACGATTTTCGTGGATTTTCTGCTCGCGGCTCACGTCTCGAAGCCAGCTTTATTTCGCACCACAAAATTCAGAACAATCTTTAGGAGATCACCATGAACGGATTCAGCATTTCGGAAGCGGGACACGTCGTCAACATCCTGCCGCCCGTGGATATTACTGGCGGCAAGGTGTGCCAGGCGTTTTCCATGGCCAACCACAAGCACGCCTCGATCGTCATTCAGGCCGGGGTATCGGCCGCTGCCTGGACCAAAATCATCCTGAGCGTTGGGACCGCGACCGCCGCCATCGGCACCGCCGTCGCCAACGCCACAGCCATCCCATTCAATCTCTACACGCAGGAAACCGCGGGCGCAAACCACGACATCCAGAGCGCCATTACGGCAGTCACCGCCGCCGGCTACACGCCTTCGGCCAATGACGGGATCTTTTACGTCATCGAAATCGACGCCGATGAAATGGAAGCGGCTCTCGCGGGCGCGCTGACCGGCACGCTAGGCCAGTTCACCTACCTGCAGCTCTCACTCACCAACGGCGCGAACAGCGCCATCGCCAGCGCGGTCGCCATTCTTTCCGGCGCACGCTTCTCCGAAGCGCAGAGCCCGACCGTCACCACGTAAGGCACGTTTCACGGCCCCGCTCGGAGCGGAAGTTGATTCCGCGCAACCCCCCGGCGAGAGCGAACGAGGGCCGTGAGTGAACGGGGGCGCGTCATCGCTGAATAAGCCAGCGCGCCCCCTTTGCTTTTCGAGAATTCGAGGAATCCAAAAATGTTTATCCGGATGACCAGCGGCCGCGATCGCGGCGAAGCGAAAGAGTTTTCCTTTACGGACGCCCAGGATTTGATCGAGAGCGGGCGGGCGGTCGTCATCGACTTCAGCGAAACGGATCCGCTCGCGAAAATCGACAACTTCGAAGTGCGGGATCGGCAATCGCAACTCGCAGCGCCTGCGTTGCAGCTCGCGAGACCGGACAGTGCCGGCACTCAGTCGATCATGGCGAACCGGCATCAGAAGACGCGAAGGAAGCCCTAAATCAATTTCTCATCCCCACGGAGACGCAGGGGCGGCGAGGGGAAGCGACAGCTTTTCACCCTCACATTTGGAGCCGTTCCGCATTACGGACAATGCCGGCATTCAGCCGATCATGGCGAATCGGCATCAGAAGACGCGAAGGAAGGCCTGACACAATTCTAACCCCCACGGAGACGCAGGGGCGGCGAGGGGAAGCGACAGCTTTTCACCCTCACATCTGGAGCCGTTCCGCATTATCCTCTTCCCGCCTCTACGTGTCCGTGGGCGCTTGCCATAGAAATGTGACGTTATGAACTCCATCGTCCGCACAAGCCTGATCACCGCCGAGCCGGTTTCTCTTGCTGCCATGAAGAGCTGGCTGCGCGTGTACGTGACAACCGACGACGCGGATATCACCGATCTGATCTCGGAAGCGCGCGAGTACTGTGAACTGATCAGCAATGCCGCCCTCGTCAGGGCGAACTACGTGCAGTACCTCGATCACTTTCCGGGCTGGGGAAGCCGCGAGTATGACTCTTTCGCGAACGCCGGCATCACCCACGGAAGCGGTCACGACGGCCTCGGCACCGATCGAAACCATCGTTGGCACGGCGAGATCAAGATCAAACGTCCGCCGCTAATTTCAGCACCGAGTATCTGGTACATCGGCACCGATGGACGCCCCTACACGCTCAATCCTGGGCAGGACTATATCGTCGACGTCGCCAGTCAGCCGGGACGGATCCGCCCGATTCCTTACACCGTTTGGCCGCTGACTCTCCACGTGCCGGCCGCAGTGGCTATTCGCATCACCGCGGGCTATGCGCCGAACAGCGACGGCGTTGCGGCCGGGCAAACCGCTATCGCCGAACCGGAAAGCCAAACGAGCGCACTGAGCCAGACCTGGCAGCCGTCGCGGCTTGTTTCGCAATATGCCTTCCAGGTCGACGAAAACAACAATATTTGGATCCAGACCACAAGCCCGAACGGTACGACGGGAACTTCCCGCCCCGACTTTGAAGCGCAGGCGCTCGGCGGAACGATTACGGGCGACGATACCGCAAACTGGCTGAACGTTGGGCCACTGCGCGGCTTCTGGACTCCGGGAACGCCTTACGCCGGGCTCAATCAGTGCGTCGTCCTCGATTTCAATTCCAATCTGCAATTGCTGAACGTGGCCAATCTCGTAAGTCAGACGATCATGCCGTACTCGCTGCAGGCCGTGGGGCAGGAGCCTCTTCCCTGGGCAAGCATGCTTGGCTTACTCACGGCGGACAATGGAGTCGCTGCGGCATGGCGCTGTCTGGGGCAATACCTGGCGCTTGGCGATCAGGGTCTGGCCGTTCCGAATTCGCCGGAACAGCAGGCAGCCGTGATTGTCGATCGCAGATTGCCAAAACTGGTGAGCCGCGCGATCCGCGTGCTGGTTACACACTGGTACCGCAATCGCGAACCGATCGCGGCCGGTACGGTCGCAAGAATTCCGCACAATGTCGAAGACATGCTCGGCTGCGTCACTATCGACGATTTCGCGCCCACGCCCTAACTCTTTCATGCCTCTCAAAAGCATCAGCGGTTATTCGCAGCTTGGTGCGATGGACCGCCAGGTCGACATCTGGGACCAGCCCTTGAATGCGCTCCCCATCCTCGTTTTGGCGGGAGTTTGGGCATCGATCGTCACCGTGGCCAATACGTCGCCTTCGCCGGTCTCGGCGAATCTCGGGCAAACCGAAGTTTGGCCGCGAACCCTGGGGCAGGACGTTTCGCAAAACCCGCACCTGCTGACGATCCCTTACATGCCGGGGCTTTTGAGCCGGATGTTCCTCGTCTACAACGATCCCGACAACGGCGCGCGGCGCTTCGATATCGATCGCATCGTCGATCCCGACGAGCGCAAAATGGAACTGAAGATCCTCGCGATCGAAAGAAAAGATGGTTCGGACGTATTCGACACGCTGCTCACGACGACCGCTGATGTTCTGATACGGGACACGTCCGCGGGGGACAAGCGTGGGATGTCGAGCCCTTCTTTCACCACGATCGCCAGCGCCATTGCCTGCAGAGTCGCCGAAGGCAAGGAAGTTCCGCGGGGAAAAGAGCAGCTGGCGCAATCGAAAGTCGGCATCGCCTACCGCGAAGTCTTCATGCGCCCCTGGTATCTGGATCCCTCGCCCGACGGCTCCTACTTTCCATACTGGGTAAACGGCGGCACGGCTTACAACACGCAACCTCTGACGCACGATCACTGGCTACTGATCCCGTCGGCCACGGTGAAAAACTCAAACAATCAGGCGACGCCCGGCGCCTACTACGACATTTTCGATATCGACGACCCCGGCCTCGCGCACCATCACATCGAGATCTGGAGCAGATTGGTGATGGTGTAGCGGGGTTACACAAGGACAATTTATGAAGAAACTAGCAAAAGTCACACTCGGTCAAGCGGCGATCAATCGCTTGTGTAAAGGACTGTCCGTGACCATTCGTTTCGAAGAGCACGATCTCGAAATGCGCTTTGATCCATTGGCGCGCATCGGCGGGGGCTCGCTCGAGGATATGATCGCGGAGCAACTCGGGCTGAGGAAGCGCGGCTGAAGCCCTGAAATGCACTGCAGATACATGGTCCTCGTCGGGACGGACGCTACCCCGATGCTTTGCGCGCGATATTCCGATGGAGAGTATTGCGCCGAGCACCAGAGAACGATAGACGTGGTGGACGTGCTCGATCGCGAGATACAGCAGCTCGTGCGCGAAAAACGCGAACACCGCGCATAAGAAAATACAGCAATGTCGCGAAGACTCAAATCCGCGAATACCATCAGCGCCACGGCACAGCTCAATCTGCGCACGACCAAGGCGATGTTTTTCGTCAACGAAGCGCTGGAAGCGGCTACGCAGGACATTTTTGCCGAAATCACCTTTACAGCAGCGGAGAATTCGCCCGTGCTCGACAAGGCGACCAGCGAAAGATATCCGGGCGAAAATCGCGACTCGATCGCCAGCAAAGTAACGCAGGTGAAAAAGGGCGTGAAGGCGACGGTTACTACCCACTCGGGCTTCGGCGGCTGGCTGGAACTCGGCACGAAGAAAACGGCGGCGCAGCCTTATCTTTTCCCGGCATTCGAAGAGCACATTGGCGCCCTGCCGGAAGCCGTGAAGGAAAGGCTCGAGGACCTCGCAGGTGATTGATGCGGGCGTTCTGGTGCGCGAATACTTGCTCGCACAGGCCACGGTCACCGCGCTCCTGGGCACAAACGCCAATGGTTCGATCTACGTTGCTTATGATGTTCCCGAACACTTCGACCCAAAACTTGGGCCGGCGATTCAGATATTCCGCTCGGGTGGTCATTCGCACGCTGAAATCACGCCTTTAGTCGATGCGCGGCTGACCGTGCGCGCATGGGCCGATGTCGAGCTCTACACGACGGCCGCAGATCTTTACGGCGCCATCAACGACGTGCTGCATGGGCTCTGCGGCTACAACGTCACCGACGGCACGATTGTCCGGTCCCTCGAAGTAACTGGGCCTCTGGAGATGACGGACCCGGAGACGGGCTGGGTTTCGGTCTATGCGTTTTATCAGGTGATGGTGCGGCCAAGTTCCGGATACTACCCCGGCCCATCGGGCGGCGGAACTGGGACGCTGATCGGCGTCTGGTACGAGGGTTACGGATCGCCACCGCAACTTTACACGAACGGCGACTTTTATCTCGACCTCGCAACCGGTGACATCTATTTGCAGACTGCCGGGGCGTGGGGATCGCCGGTCGGCAACATTCATGGTAGCGGGGGCGGGGGATCAACTGAAATGCCAAGTTTGAATTTCCATCGAATCGCGACCGCCAGCACCAACGCGGCGGTGATCAAGAATGCGCCCGGCACGGTCACGGGCTGGAAGATTTACAACAATACGCAGTATCCGATTTACGTGAAGCTCTTCGAGAAGGCAACAGCCCCCAGCCTTGGAACGGACATACCAAAGCAGACCATCGGCGTCGATGCCGGGGTCGGTGAGGTGAATCCGGCCGGGCCAGGGATCAGTTACGCGAACGGGATCAGCATGGCAATCACGAAAGGCATGGCAGACACGGACGCCACGCCAGTAGCGCTGGGCGACTGCTCAGCGGACATTTTCTACCAGTAACCGTTTCTCACTCCATTCGGAAAAGGGCCAAATACAAACCATGAAAAAGTCAGTGTTGAAACTGCTTGCTCTTCTCTTCCTCTCGTGCGGGCTCGCGTTCGCACAGCAACCCACCAACAATGCGCAGGTTGGAGGCGTGGCCACCGCGACCGGCAACGGTACGACCAGCACCGGCACCCAACGCGTGACCATCTCCAGCGACTCAACGGGTACGGTCTCACTCGCTACCGGTGCCAACACGATCGGCGCTTTGACGGCGAATCAGTCCGTCAACGCCGCGCAGATCAACGGCGTCACCCCTTTGATGGGGAACGGCGTGACGGGCACCGGATCGCAACGTGTCACCATCGCCTCCGATAACACCGCGTTTTCGGTGAATGCCACGCTCTCCGCCGAAACCACGAAAGTCATCGGCACCGTGCGCTTACTGGGTAACACCGGCGCAGTGGTGGATTTTGCGGGCCAGAATGCAGCCGCTCCCGCCAACGCTCTACTGACGGGCGGAACGTTCTATACCGCTCCGACAACTCTCACCAACGGCGACGCTTCTCCGTTGCAACTCGATTCGAGCGGCAAACTGTTGGTCAACTGCACCGGTTGCACTGCCGGGTCCACAATCAGCTTGATCCCAGCTACCTCTGGCGGCCTCACAATGGCTCACCTGGTGGCAGCCGCGACCAACAATGCGACCGCGCTGAAAGGCTCGGCAGGCCAACTCTACGCCGCTTCGGTTTATAACAACGCCGCTTATCCCGTCTATCTGAAGTTCTGTAACAAGGCGACGGCATGCACCTGCGGCACCAACACCGGCAGCGACGCGATCCTGTTTACGGTCGCAGCGCAGGCTGGAACGGAACGCGAAATCCACACTGAACAGGGCATCGCGTTCAGCACCGGAATCGGCTATTGTGTAGTCAAAGGCATGGCGGACACCGATAACACCTCGCTCGCCGCCAACGATGCGGTCATCGACCTGCTCTCCAAATAACTACGAAGGGCACAATGAAACACTTATTCCTCTCCCTCATTCACATTTTGGTCGCGGCCTTTGCGCTCGGCCAGAATCCACCGGCAAACGGAAAGGCGGTGGCTGGAACTCCGCCGCCTCCCGCTGCCACCTCGCCTGCGGTTGTGACCGGACCAACGGTTGTTAGCCCGCAGGCAGCGGCTGACGCGGCGAAACCAGCGCCTGTCACTACTCCGCCTTTGCCAGCCGGTGTCACGATCGGCGAACCGAGCTATCCGCTGCCGCTTGAGCAGCGCGACAAGTTCCGCGATCTGCAGCACGAGAATGACGCCATTGAAATCGAAGACCAGAAAATGCAGGTCAAGATCGAGCAGAACAAGGCCCGGCAGGCAGTGATCGTCGATCAGGAAATGGCCATCGCTTCGCAATTTGGGCGCGAGAAGAATCTCGATCTCACACAGTACTATCTCGACCCCGCGCCCATCGCGCTCAAAAAAAATAAACCGGCGGCCAAGTGAAGATCGCGTTCGCTATCGCAATTCTCGCCCTTGCCGTCATCGTTCCACTGGCAGGGCAGGGGACGGGGATCAGGGTTGCCCCTGCGCCCGCCACATATGCCTATGAGAGCGCGGAGAGTGGGCAGTGCAGCGGAACATACCAATGTTCGCGAACAATTAACACCACGAACGGCGACGCCATTGTCGCTGTCTGCACCGGCACACGCGCCTCGTTTTTAACCTGTACGGTAAGCGACACAAATGGCGAAATCTGGACGCAGCAGTCGGGTGCGACGACCGTACCTAATTACTATTCGAGCGCCTCGAAGACCTACGTGGCGTTCGTTGCCCACGGTTCGACCGGGGACGTTGTCACCGTCCAACACACCGGCAGCGCTGTCGTCTATGGAACCCTAGACGCTTACCGCTCCTCCACCGGCTGGAGCAGCGTGGATGGCAGCAGCGCGATGGTCCTCGCCAGCAACGGCGGCCC
>OCTA010000551.1_pt1 | contig 34553 bp, 36 predicted proteins | sample 1538991 | NCBI WGS metagenome assembly OCTA01 (sample SAMEA3539302, study PRJEB22396) | soil metagenome | biome: tundra; feature: field; material: soil | place: USA | collected 2010-05 | depth 0.15 m | reverse complement strand
CCTGGATCCACCGCATAAGTGGGGTCGTTCCGTCCGGTGGGGTCGCTTAAATGACCTCCTGAGCAGGGCTTTCCAGCGGTTGTATAGGGCAACCGCGACCCTGTCAGGAGGTCACCCACATGGTGATGGATGAGCAGCCGGTTGTGAAGGTCGATTCGTTGCGGGTCGCGTTCGATGATGAGCGGCTGGTTTCCGACGCGGGATTGATGCTGCCGGCGAGCCTCGCGGGGCGCCTTGGCGTGGAGGCGCTGGTCAACGAGACGGTCGATCTCTCTGGTCGCACGGGTGGCGCGTTGCCGGGCCGCAAGGTGATGAGCTTGGTGTCGGGGATGCTCGCTGGTGGTGACTGCATAGATGACATGGACGTGTTGCGTGCGGGCAGCACTGGGCTGGTGCTCGGACACCGGGTGATGGCGCCCTCGACGCTGGGGACGTTCTTGCGGGCGTTCACGTTCGGGCACGTGCGCCAGCTCGACCGGGTGCTCGACCAGACGCTCTGCCGGGCGTGGGCGGCGGGCGCGGGTCCCGGCGATCAGCGCCTGGTGATCGACATCGATTCCTTCATCGGCGAGGTGTGCGGTTATAAGAAGCAGGGCACCGGTTACGGGTACACGAAAAAGCTTGGCTATCACCCTCTGCTCGCGACCCGCGCGGGGAGCAGCGAGGTGCTGCATATCCGTAACCGCAAAGGCTCGGCGAACACCCAGCGCGGCCAGCAGCGTTTCCTGGATGAGCTGCTCGCGAGGGTGCGCCGCGCCGGAGCGACCGGGACGATCTTGGTGCGCGGCGACTCGGGTTTTGAAAACCAGAAGGTCTTCAAGCGCCTTGACGATCAAGGAGTCGAGTTCTCGATCGGCGTCAAGCAGCACAAGCACATCCGCCAAGCGATCGATCAGATCCCCGAGGATCAGTGGCAGCCCCTCGAGAACTATCCCGACACGGGAGAAGCGCAGATCGCCGAGAGCACAGCAAACGGCTGGCGGCTGATCGTGCGCCGCGTGCGCACACTGGGAGAGCAGGGTCAACTGTTTGATACCTGGCAGCACTTCGCGTTTGCCACCAACCGCACAGAGCTATTGGCGGTCGTGGAGTCAGAGCACCGCGAGCACGCCGTCGTCGAGCTCGCGATACGCGACCTGAAGGACCAGGCGCTCGCGCACTTTCCCTCGGGCAAGTTTGACGCCAACAGCGCCTGGTGCGTGATCGCGGCGCTCGCGCACAACCTCGGCCGCTGGACTTCAATGATCGGCCTGCCAGACCAAGTGCCGCGCACCGCGGCGACCCGACGACGGCGACTGTTCCAGATTCCCGGCCGGCTGACCCGCACCGCCCGCCAGTGGACACTTCACCTACCCTCCCGCTGGCCCTGGCAGGAACAGTTCACCGAAGCGCTAGAGCGTATCCGCGCGCTCCCAGCCGCAGCCTGAACACCCCGACCCACACCGAACACCACGCAGTATTCCGCCCGGCAGCCCCGGCCAACTCCGGCTGGGTGAAAACGACACTTTGCGTGCGCCTGACACACCCCTATCGCCCCTCAATAGCCACCAGCACGCCGGTCCAGCCGTTTCACCCCCGATCCGAGTCGTCAACCCTCCGATCGACGCCCTCCACGAGATTATGCGGTGGATTCAGGCTCAATCATCGCACTAGTGTAGTGCATAACCGCAAGCCGCCGTCTGGTGCCACCGCTCGCTTGCCGTCGCGATCCACGTCCTCGCCGACACACTTTGCGTACGAGATTCTGTCCTCAAATATCTGCCGCCTGCGATCTTCCCTTCGCTGATAAAGGATTCATCTCGCCCGTCGCCGTCAGCTCACGATGACGAGGTAGTCCGTGACTCACCGACGAAGCGGGTGCCCTTTTTGACTGCCGCGGATTCCTCTGTGTGCTAGCTTCCCAATGGATCTGGTAGATTGTCATCGTGAACGGGTGATGCAGTCCTTTACCGGCGAGCAACGAATGCGACGGGAGCCACTGCCGCTCGCGGCATCGCCCAGCGCCTTGGCCTCTTGGGGTCGGAAGCAGCGACTCTGCCACAGCTCGAGTGCACGATGATTTTCCTCGCTGATCTCGCGCGGGCCGCGCGCCCCGAGTACACCCACCGCGCCGCCCCCCGTCGCTGGGGGGAGATGCTTCACGCGCTGGCGACCGAACCGTCGACCTGGGCGATCGGCGAGTTCAGGCTTCGCCAATGGGGCGCTCGCCAGGCCAGCCCGATACGGCTCGTCACGAAAGTCGTGGGGCTCATCAGCCAGCGTCTCATTGACATTACGACCGGAATCGTGATTCCGACTACTGCAAGGATCGGTCCTGGGTTTCACATCACCCACTATGGTGGCGTCATAGTCAACGGTCAGACTCACGCCGGCGAGAACTTCACACTCGGTCATCAGACTACGATCGGCTTGCATGATGGCGGCGTACCCGTGTTTGGGGACAATGTGGTGGTCGCGCCCGGCGCTAGGGTCGTCGGTGGCATCACGGTCGGTGACGGTGCGCTCATCGGTCTCAATGCCGTCGTGCTCAAGGACGTGCCCTCACGCCACGTGGCTAGCGGGGTCCCCGCCACCGTGCGTCCAGACACACGCCCGATGTGGCTTATTGGGGCCGAATGAGACTGCCGGCAAGCGCCGCCTCATTCCCCCGACGAAGCCAACGCGAGCATCCGCAGCCTGGGAAAGGCGGTGACGTTGACGTTGACGCGACGGCGCGCAAGGACGAGCAGCGCTGTGTTCCATATCACCAAGCTCGCCGCAAAAGCAAACGCAGCACCGGTGACGCCGAATGGTGGCACGAGAATGATCCCCAGCACCAAGTTGGCGATCAGACCGGCACCGACCCCGCGTACGGCTGCACGCTCGTGGCCAGTCATGATCAGTACGTTGCCCGCCGGGCGCGCGGCAGCATTGAAGAGCTGCGCGAGAGCCAGTATCCTGACCGCAGTTGTCCCAACGTGAAAGCTCGAACCGAACGCGTCGAGATAGACACCGGGAAAGATCGCGAACGCTGCCGCAACTGGCACCGACACGATGAACGCCGCTTGCGCTACGCGTTCGGTGGCGTGCTGAAGGCCCCTCTGTCTCGTCGCGCGTGCATTCGGGCGATCACCGGCGCGAGCGGCAAGTTCGCGGCCACCAGCACCAGAACGATTAGTTCGGCCCCTTTTTGCACGACGCTGCAGACCCCAGCGGCGGGAGGCCCGTCCAGTGTCCTGACGACCAGGATCGCGACGTAGTTATTGACCAGCCATACCCCCGCAATCAGCATCATCGGCAATGCGGCTCGAATCCGCTCCCGTGTGGCATGCTCTGGTTAGACTGATTTCAACACCGCTGGAAGCGCTCGTTTCAGGAGGCCAGTCCCAATGGCGAAAGCGACCGCGACGCCGGCGACGTTTGCCGCCAGCGCGCTCGTCGCCGTAAGAGAGTTTCCGCCCAGCACCTCAAGCACACCAATGCCGCCGAGCGTGATGATGGGTCTGATCAAGTACTCTGACATTTGTCCCGCAACGACTCGCCCGATCGCCTGCATCGCTCCCTGCCGTATGAGAGTCAAAGTGGTAAAAGGAATGAACAGCATAGCGACACAGAACGGCCACCGAAGCGATCTCGACAGAAATAGAATCGCCACCGCACAACCGACGCCGGCCGTAGCGGTGCCGCTGAGCAGCACCAGCTGGTTCGTGCGCCGTAGCAGTCCCTTCATCAGGGACCACCTCCGTGAGACTTCGTAAACCGCGATGCCCCTGACCACGAAGCGATCGAAACCCAAGACCGCGGGCAGCGCCAACACGGTTCCCCACGCCAACGCGTAAACATAACGTCCGTAGTCCTCCCCGCCGAGAAGACGCGCAAGCAGAACCGATGTCGCAAACCCCGCCAGCAGCGCGCATTTCCCATCCGGCAAGTGTGACGCCAACAGCGCGTGGTGCGTGATCGCGGCGCTCGCGCACAACCTCGGCCGCTGGACTTCCATGATCGGCCTGCCCGACCAAGTGCCGCGCACCGCCGCGACCCGGCGACGCAGACTGTTCCAGATCCCCGGCCGGCTGACCCGCACCGCCCGCCAATGGACGCTTCACCTACCCGCCCGCTGGCCCTGGCAAGAACAGTTCACCCGAGCGCTGGAGCGCATCCGCGCGCTCCCAGCCGCGGCCTGAACACCCCGACCACCTCGAATACCCCACACCGTCGCGCCCGGCAGCCCCGGCCAACTCCGGCTGCCCGAAAACGACACTTTGCGGGCGCCTGACGCACCACTATCGCCCCTCAACGGCCACCAGCACCCCGGCCCAGCGGTTTCACCCCCGATCCGGGTCACCAATCCCTCGATCGACACCCTCGATGAGGTTATGCGGTGGATTCAGGCTGAAGGCTCAGCGCCGAGATCCCGTCCTTCTGGGTGGCGAACAGCCAGCAGGCCGTGAACCACACCGTCAGCGGCGTGCGGGTGCGGTCGAAGATCGTGCCCGCCGTGGGCGATATGCGTCCGCCGCAGGCCGGGCACTCAAACCGGCCGTCGCCCAACCGCCAACCACCCGCGTGGGCGCAGTCCGGACACACGAAGCCATCGGGTCATCGCAGCCATTCCAAGTAGTCCAGGCAGTCGGCGTCGGTCGAGAACCAGGCCTGGAACTCCCCCAGCGACCTCGGATAGCGCACGCCGGCCAGCGGGGACGGGACCATCTCCACATCCTACTCCGGTTAGATGGATACCCCTTAGCATTGTTTACAAGCTCCAGGTAGGAAACGCCTCTCCCGTAAGAGCGCGAAGTCGGTCCACGTCATCGACGAAAATGTCCTGTAGGCGACAACGCGTGTCATCATCTAACTGCGGCGGGTCCAGCGGTTGAGAGCTGAGCCGTTGAACTGCCTGCCGAATCGATCGCCGCTGCTCGGGCGAAAGTCGCTGTAGGATGAGTCGCTGCAGGAGACGGGATGCTTTCACGCGTCTATGAAGGACGACGAAGTACGAATAGGTACGCAGCTCCCTGCCGGTGTTTGCTTCTTCATCGAAGCGGGGCGACGTAAACGAGTCATCGACCGCCAGAAACGCAAAGATCTTGCGCAGGGTAGCTTGTCGATCAGTAAGGAGGTCGGACTGGTCGACTACAAGAATCCGCCCGTCCTTGAAATGTTGGAGATATCGTTCGATCTGTGCGGCATAGAAGCCGGGGCATGTATAGAGCGAGTTTGGGTCGGTAAAGTCAGTGAGGGCCTCACGAAGCGGGCGACGCTCATCTTCCACGGCAACACGAAAATGATAGTGAGACACGGCGCGATCGACGGGGTCGCGAACAAGATAGATCAGCTTTGCGTCTGGGACGATGTCCTTGATCCTCTCCGGCACTCCCTTGCGTCTGGGATACAGGGCATAGCAGGGGGATGCCTCGCCCCGTACCTCAAACGCCGGATCGAACAGCCTTTCGTAGTCCTCAAGTCGCTCGATCCGTTTCGAACCGGGAGGGTAGGGAATCCCTTCCGGCGGACCGGAGAAGAAGTTGGTCTCCTTCATCGCGGGTAGCTTCTGGATCTGAGGATGCTCCCCCAAATAGTGATGGAGGCTGCTGGTACCGCTCTTCATAGAGCCGATTATGATAAATGTAGGGAGAGCCATGTCTGAGCGCTTTGGTCAGGTTTGGGTGGATGTTTCTATGGTGAGCCAGCTTGGTTGGCCTTGGTTGGCTATGCAAGCGTCAGAGCCTAACCAATCGACTACCTGGTGTCAATGGCGCTGCATCCAGCCTCGCCGTGGACAGCGCGCAGGACCTCGGCGATCTGCGCGCCGGTTCGATCGTGCGCCTCGCGGCGCAGGTCCGCCGCCTGACGAGGATCTTTGGGTCTGTCTGCGGTCCGACCTCGCGCAGCGCCGGCTTCGGCGCCTCAGAGTCCCCAGCGCGATAAACACGGATCCAGCGATCCAGTGTTCCGCGGCTGACCTGGCGCAGACCATCGGTCGGGTGGGCGTGGAGTTTGCCCGTGCACTCTCGCGCCAGCACGCCGCGCTGGCGCCCATCCAGGCGCTCATCGGCCGCTCGCGCACCAACGCGTAGCGAAACAGTGCCTCGGCGCCATCCTCACCGTACTGGGAATCCTTGATACAATCCTGCCGCAAGAGTCATCTCTCTACTTACCCCAACGTGGCCCAGGCAAGCATCATCGATCTTAAACAGGAAGTCCGTTCCGCCCCCCTTGGTCGGACCCACGAAACTGTCGCTGGTTTGGCGGGTTTGACGGTGCACCGCGTAGCAGGAATCGTACGCCGGATCATCTTTGCAACCGCGGAGACGGACCCAGCAAATATCGGTGTTCTATGCGACGCATTCCTGCGGTACGGGTCTGCACAGGCTGTCGGACTCAGTAAGACAGGGCTGAACGTGACGCTGTATTACGTTGACCGACGCACCGAGTTTGCAGCAAGCGAGGAAGACCGTGCGCTGTTCCTTGATAATGCCGAGGCGGCCGGTGTCGAGCTCGTCCCGCTTCCACGCCGTCGTATACGGTCGCTGTTTACGCACGTGCTTTGGCTGCATCGAGATCTGCGTCGTCGAAAGATCGCGACTGCGGTTGTCCAGTCACACATAGATCCACGTTATGCCACTCTCGGGCTTGCATTACCGATAGCGCTGATGCTCCACGATCCACGACCACACTCCGGCGACACGTTGTCAGCCTTTGCTCCGCCAATTCGAGCGATTGCGCGTTTCGCTGAGCTCACGTCCGCCTGCCTGATAATTCACTCAGCTCTATTTTCAGATCAGATCCGGCCCCTTCTGCGCCGAGTGCCGCTTGGTGTTGCTCCACATGGCGCGGAGATGGCACCGGCGCCTGCGGCTGTGCCACGGGAGCGCCGGCTGCTGATCTTTGGCCGGCTCTTTGCGTATAAGGGTGTGGACACGGCACTGGACGCGTTGCGCCTCCTGCCCGAGGAGATGTCCGATGTAAAGCTGATTGTCGCTGGCCGAGGGCCGCTCGCCGAGCTGGCACGCAGTCGTCCTGGAGTGGAACTGCGCAACGAATACATTGCCGAATCCGACATTGACGTTCTGCTCGACGATGTCCGGCTGGTCCTGCTTCCGTACAAGGACGCCACCCAGAGCGGCGTCGGCCTGCGGGCGGTCGCCCGCGGAGTGCCCTGTGTGGTATCTCGCGCGGGCGGCCTCCCAGAACTTGTACAGGACTCCTCGCCGAGTCTCGTCGTGCCACCAGACAGCCCTGAACGACTTGCTGAAGCGATTATTGCGCACATTGATCACGACGAGGATCTACGAAAAGCTATCTATGACAATGCCGCGACCCATTTCGCTTGGCCCGTGGTGGCGCAGCAGTTGCGATCTGAGCTACAGCGCCTCGGACTTGACGTGATCTCGTAGAACTTTGAATGGCGGTCCTCCCGTCCCGTCCGCTCTGTTAGGGAGCGTTCGGGGCGCTAACCAAGTCCGAGAGGACAGGAGGAACCGCCATGAAGAAGGTACCTGCCCCGAAGGTCGTCACGACCCTGGAGGCGTCAGAGAGTCCGCTGCCTGCGGAGATTCAGGAGGCGCTCGGCGAGTTGGTCGGGGCAGCGAGGGAGGGCCTGCTCGCGCTCAGTGTCGGTGTCGGGCTGGGTGTCGTGCATGAGCTGATGGAACGCGAGGTGGCCGAGGTCGTTGGCACCAAGGGCAAGCACGACCCGGATCGGACCGCGAAGCGTCACGGCCACGAGCGCGGGTCGATGACACTCGGTGGGCGGCGCGTACCGGTTTCCCGCCCGCGGATGCGCACGGCCGATGACGAGCACGAGCTGCCTGTCACGACATATGGGTACTTCGCTGATCGTGACCCGTTGACGCGGGCGGTGATGGATCGGATGCTCGCCGGCGTCTCCACGCGCCGGTTCGCCAGGGTGGGTGAGCCGGTCGGCACGGAGGTCGAGCAGGACTCGAGTTCGACTTCGAAGAGCACGGTCTCGGAGCTATTCATCGAGCGCACCCGCACCGCGCTGTCAGAGCTGATGGGCCGTCGGCTGGACGACATGCGCCTGGCGGTGATGATGCTCGACGGGCTGGAGATCGCCGATCGCACCCATGTCGTCGCGCTCGGGATCAGCACCGAGGGCGTGAAGATCCCGCTCGGGCTGTGGGAAGGCTCGACCGAGAACGCCGCCCTAGCGCGGGCGCTGCTGGCCGACCTGGTCGATCGAGGCCTTGACCCCGAGCAGGCGATCCTGTTCGTGATCGACGGCGGCAAGGCGTTGCGCCGGGCGATCAAGGACGTGTTCGGCGAACACGCGTTGGTGCATCGCTGCCATCGCCACAAGGAGCGCAATGTCTGCGACCTGCTCCCCGAACGCGACCGGCCCGCCGTCCAGGCCCGGATCCGCGCGGCGTGGGCGCTGACCAACCCCGAGCTGGCCGAGCAGCGACTCGAGCTGCTCGCCTCAGAGTTCGACCGGACGTGGCCCGACGCCGCGGGCTCGCTGCGCGAAGGCCTGCCGGAGACGCTGACACAGATGCGGCTCGGGATCACCGGGCAGCTCGCCAAGACGCTCTGCTCGACGAACCCGTGCGAGTCGATGATCGAGATCGTCTGCTACACGCAGCGCAACGTGAAGCGCTGGGGACGGCGACATGCGAAAGCGCTGGACCGCCGCCGGCATGCTCCAAGCCGAGCAGCAGTTCCGACGGATCATCGGCTACCGCGACCTCGCCAAGCTCGTGATCGCGATCGAGCGTCACACCCTCCTCACTGCCAACAACAACCGCGACCGTCAGGAACTCGCACAGCCCGTTACCGTCTGACCATCAACCCGTGAGGACCGCCCCCGAAGTTCCACGACGATCCGGACATCCTCCAGCGCGAGGTTGTCCGTGAGCGGAAGTCTGGCCGGAACGGCATCTTGACCGAGAGCGAAGCTCAACCTGGGACCAGTGAGGCGCGAGGCTGCCCGTATCTTCCGGGCGACTCGACGAGGACTGCTGGAGTGACGGCTGTTGTCGTAAGCCACAACAGCGCGCGGCACCTTCCGGCGCTAGGACACGCGCTTCTGTCCGGCTCGTTGGTGCCGGACAGAATGCTCCTGATAGACAACGCTTCGGTTGATGACAGCGTCTCGTGTGCTCGCTTGGCGGGCTTTGATGTGCACGAAGCTGGTTGCAACGACGGGTTCGGAGCCGCGTGCAACATAGCCCTACATATGGCAGGCACCGAGTTCGTGCTGATTTGTAATCCGGACGTATTGCCTTCGCCCACGGCGCTCGAGCAACTTGTGACTGCGCTCAGAGGGACCACGACGGCCGCCGTCGCTGGGGCCGCATTCGACCGACCGTTCCGAGCACGCAGGTTTTCTCGGATCACCGGGAATCTCTGGAGTTTTCTCCCAAAGTGGCTGCAACGGCCACTTAATCGACTTGCGTTGGAAGTACCCATCGATCCAGACAAGAACTATGTCGTGGTTGACTACGTGGTGGGTGCATTTATGTTGTGCCGCACTGCGGCAGTGCTTTCGGTCGATGGCTTCGATGAGCGCTTTTTCTTGTATAGCGAGGAGGAGGACCTCTGCCGTCGTCTGGGCAAGCGCGGATGGCAGACGATCTTCGTACCGACTGTCACCACTATCCATAAACACAGCACATCAAGTGAGGGTGTCGATGGGGCGGTTATGGCGCCATTTCGCTTCCACAGTCTCTATTGGTACTATCGGAGGTATCACTCCCGTGTATATGCCGAACTTGCTCGCTGTACGATATCAATGTGTGTCATGATCGATCGTACGTATCGTGCGCTCACCCGCCGACGGCAGGTATACGGGCCGGGAACTATAACAGCTCCCTTCCGCAGCATAGACGCGCTTCGTCGTGCCCACGAGCGGAGGGCGCGAGCGACCCGGTCGGTGAGGGGCTAACCGCTCTTTGCTACGCTGCCGCATGCTCTTTAGTCGGATGAGCCACCCTGAACCATGACTGCGATACGTGCTGGATATACCGTTATCGGCCTTGGATGAGCGAGCTTAGCAGGTCATCCGGGATAGGTGATCCGGAACCCACAGTCAGCGGCGACAGGGATCAAAATGATCCTGAGAGCCTGCCGGATGCTCACAAAGGTTCGGCATCGGAGCTGCGATCCAAAGCGCTGTCTGCCGTCGCACTTGTTGCAGGCAGAAACGTCATTATTAAGATTACTGCGCTTCTCGGCAACATTGCGTTTGCTCGCCTGCTCTCACCCACAGACTTCGGGATCGTCGCCTTTGGCCTGACAATACTCGTGTTTGTCCAGCTTCTTTCAGACGGTGGCCTCGGAGTTGGCCTGATACGTCGTCCAGAGGAGCCGCGTCCCGGGGATTTGCGAGTACTCCTCGGCTTTCAGCTTCTCCTGACGACCGTCCTCGGGACCGCGGTTGCCGCTGTGGCCGTGGCCGGTCCGTTTGGGCGCACGGGACTCGTCACGGCAGTGATGATGCCCGCGCTTCCCCTGTTGGCCTTTCGCGCTCCGAGCTCCATCGTTTTTGAGCATAGCCTCAATTACGCGCCTCTTGTAAGAGTCGAGATCATGGAAGAAGTGTCCTTCTACGGCTGGGGCATAGCGACGATCCTCCTTGGTGCCGGTGTCTGGGGACTCGCCACAGCTGCGGTCATCAAGTCACTGGTAGGCACGCTGGTGATACTCAGTATCTCGCCGGTCGGTCGGCTTTTGCCAAGCTATTCGTGGGAGCGCCTCAAGCCAATGCTGGGATTCGGCGTGAAATTTCAGGCGGTCAATTTGGTTAACTCAGCGGGACTCCAGCTCTTGAATGTCGGTATAACGGTTGTTGCGGGCCTCACTGTACTTGGCCTGTGGGCTTTGGCTTGGCGTCTTGCGCAGCTTCCATATCTGTTGTTCGGCACGCTATGGCGTGTCTCCTTTCCGGCAGCTGCGAAACTCATGTCCTCAGGCGAATCCGCACGTAGGATGATCGAGCGAGGTGTGGGGCTAGCCGCCGTAGCAACGGGCGCAATTCTGGCGCCAGCCACTGGATCAATCTCGCCATTGATTCCTGCCGTGTTCGGTCATCGATGGACACCCGTGGCCGACGTACTCCCCGTCGCCTTCTTTGCTCTCCAAGCCAGTGGCCCGGTCTCGGTGGCAACGGCCGGATATCTGTACGCCGTGGGAGATACCTCCACCGTTCTCCGCGCAACGATTGTCACGTCTGTCGTGTGGCTCCTTGTAGCGTTGCCTCTCCTTCCATGGCTCGGAGTCACTGCGGTTGGTGTGGGGTGGATGGTGGCTGCGCTTATTGAGATACCGATACTGTCAACACCTGTACGACGCCGAACCGGTGCCGCGTGTCTGAAACCGATTCTGACACCCTGGGTAGCTGGCTCTGTCGCTGGCGCTTCAGGCTGGCTTGTGTCTCGCACGGTCAGTCACGGTTTGATTGCCGCATTTCTCGGTGCCACTGTTGCGATGAGCGTCTATGCGGTCCCGATTATGCTGCTGCGACGTGAGGAGATTGTCACCATTCTGAGGCTTGCGTTACGCGCGGTCAGACCGAGGGACGCTACCCGTACTCGGGGTGCATAAGAGTATCTCCTCAGTACCTCCCTCTCTACAACATCAGGCTACCGCAGATCGATGGATGCTGGACCTACGGCTTCATTGCGACGAGCAGCCACTGACGTGCAAGAAAGCGACGCAAGGGAGTGCGCCCCCATGTCTTCGTAAGTGCGAGCCGTAACCTGTGGCCGTCGTACACCGGTGACGCAGTCGTCAAGTGAAGCCCAGCCCCCTCCAAGAAGTCGACCGCATCTCGCAAAGTAAACCAGCGCAAGTGTGTACGGTCGAAGACGCCTTCATCGTCACGGGGCCAGCGCCCATCTCGGATGATCTTCCACATACCCGGCCAATGGAGAACATTCGGAAGACTGACTACCACCGTAGCCCCAGGCGCAAGTAAATGCGTTGCACGCTCCAGCGCGCTCCATGGGTCCACCAGGTGCTCAAAGATATCGGCACCAATCAAGCAGTCAAAGGGAGCCTCTGCGGGTATGCTTTCCTCTAGGAACACTTCGGCGTTGGCAACGACGACTCGGTCGAGCCGTGCGCTCGCTTGTAGCGCATACTCAGCATCGATCTCGACGCCAAACACAAATGCTCCATTACGTACCTTTAGAGCAGCACCGAGAGCACCTGTGGAGCACCCAAGCTCAAGAATACGCTGGGCGGTTGCGGGCACCAATGCCTGCACGTCGGGCCTAGGCGTCTCGTAACCGTGCGTTCGGCGGCTACGGATATGTTCGTCTGTCGCGTCGCTCTGGAGAGGAGTCATCGACGACATCCTAGCAACGGAACTCGGTTTGGACCGCCGTGCTCCAACGTCGCGATTGACCTCGCTCTGCGCCGACTGATGGTCCGAGGTGTGACTCCATTTTCTTGATCTAGTCCGTAGACTCGTCAAGTGCGGTCCAGTTCAAGCAGAGAACAAGCATCGAGCCGAGTACCAGCAGCCCGGGGAGTGTAGCGATGGCGCCGAGCGTGATGGAGGCGATAAGTGCAGCGCCAAGATACATCGCACCACCATACTGGACAAAGTTATACCGCCGTTTGAGCAGGTAGATGAGTCCGGCGACCGGTGGCATATAAGCAAGGATGAGCCCGATGAGACCCATCGTCACCACTATACTCAGCGAGCCGAGGTCATTGTTGCGAATGGATCCTTCGCGTAGACTCGGCACGTAGTGATAAGCCGGATTCAGAAATCCGAGTCCGGTAATCCAGTGGTCACCAAGGACTTCCAGGGCGAGATCGGCCTCGTGTATGCGAACGCCTACGCTACCCGTCTGGCTTTGCGTATTGCTGAGCCCGAGTTCGGCACGCGCTATAACCGCTTGGACCGGCGAGGATGAGTTCCCACTCGTGGCGGAACTCCCTCCAGCGAGCACGATGGCGAACACGATGGCGACGACGCCAAAAACAAATGTGTACCGTATACGGCGTGGCCGCCATCCGGATCCCCTAGCCCATATAAGCGAAATCAGGAAAAGCGCGAGGAGCTCGCTGACATAGGTGGCGCGAGTAAACGTCAAGGCGTTGGCGAGACCTGTGAGCACCGCGAGCAACATCGCTCGACGACGCCATGCCTTTGGGCCAAGCAGCGTCGCGGCAAGCGCCATGGGAAACGCGGCTGTCAACGGTTCGTTCATGGAAGAGTATATTCGTGTAAGCCCTTCGAATTCGTTCGTCTTGATGATATGGATGAGCCAAGTAAGGTCGGCATGTGCGACCTGCTCGATGATCTGCCCGACCGAGAAGATTGCGACACCGACCGCGAGGGTGATTGCGAATCCGACGAGGTGCGGCCGTCTGCGTAGACCTAGAAGTGCGAGCGGGAGGAAGAGCGAGAAACCGAGGAATTCGCGGCCATACGAAACGGCAGAGAGAACAGGGATACCTGGGCTGGCTGCGACAACCTTGTAGAGCCACCAGGCAAAGTAGCACGAGGCCCAGGTAGAGGCGAGTATCGCGATACGATCCTGTGCCCTATTGCGGGTGCTATCGAACGCACAGAGAGCAAGGAAAACGACGAGTGCTACGAAGACAGCGTCATTGGGTGCGTTAGCACCCGCGCTCCTAGAGGAGCCCCCTCCCGTGTTGATGAATGGTACGCCTTCCAGCAGAAGCAGCACGAGTATGCCGGTGAGGACGCCACGGTTCCACCACGCGACTGCCGCGACTGCACTCAGCCCGACGAGCGCCAGGATATAAGTGAGCGGGTAGCTGGCGACGGCCTCGCCGGTCACCAGGCACAACGCGACGATCGAGAAGCCTGTGAGAAGCGTCCGTGCCCACGGCCTATCGGCGAGGATGTCTATCATCGACCGCCAAAATCCTAGTCCATCTGTATCTGGGTCGTCGAGAGTCGTCCAACTCGTCCGCTGTGCGGGCGTCGAGGAAGGTCTCGGTCCATCCTGTCGCCGCATCTCAGCGGAGATGGGTCGCACAGCCACGCTCACAGCTGATGTCCCTCCCTGGGTGTCTTTGGCCGTACCCTTCGTCGCTCGATATTGTGCGGGCCTTGCACATGGAGCGGTTTGTGGTCTACTATGATGAGCTTGCGGCGTTCGCCGAACAGGCTTCAAGCGGGCGGTTTCGTTTGTTATGTGCCCATGGATGCGGCGAGCAAGGCGACTGAATGGACACTGAGCAGACAAGCCTAAGCATCGAGCGGATTCTTGGCGTCCTACGCCGTCGCGTGGGATGGATCCTGCTCTGCCTCGTCCTCGTTGCTGCTGCCGCCTACGGCTTCTCCAAGCACCAGACCAAGAAGTACACCGCGACGGCCTCGCTCGTCTTCAACAACAGCCAGACTAACGAGCAGGCCGCCGGCCTGCAGGCGCTAAACACCGGCGGCACCAGCCAGCAGGCCCAGCAGAACACGAACCTCAACCTCGTTCAGCTCGGCGACATGGCCGAAAAGACCGCGATTCGACTCGGGCAGGGGCTGACGAAGGAAAAGGTCAGCGCGGATCTGAGCGTCAGCGCCCACGGCGAATCGAACATCGTCGACGTCGCGGCCACGGCGACCTCGCCGGTACTCGCGGCCGGCATCGCGAACACCTACACCGAACAGTTCGTCACCGAGCAGCAGAACGCCAACCACGCCTATTACGCCTCCGCGCTGGCGCTCGTCAACAAGCAGCTGGCGGCGCTCTCGCCGAAGGAAAAGGCCGGCACGGCGGGGCTCGCGCTGCAGGATCGCGCGCAGTCGCTGGGGGTTCTGGCCGAATTGAAGAACGGCAGCGTCCAGGTCGCGCAGGCCGCGACGGTCCCGACGTCGCCGTCCTCGCCGAAGGTTTCGAAGAACACGATCCTCGGTGCTGTGCTGGGGCTGCTGCTCGGGCTGGGTGTCGCGTTCCTGCTCGAGCGCCTCGACCGGCGCATCAGGGAGCCGAGGGATTTGGAGGCGATCTACCGTCTTCCGCTGCTCGGTGTCGTCCCTGAGAGCGCCGCGCTTTCTCGTTCCGCGAGAAGCGGGAAGGACGCCAAAGGGGCCCTGCCGGCGGGCGAGGCCGAGGCCTTCCATCTGATCCGCGCGCATCTGCGCTACTTCAACGTCGATCGTCAGCTGCACACGCTCCTCGTCGCGTCGGCCGCCCCGGGTGACGGGAAGACGACGATCGCTCGTCATCTGGCTGGCGCGGCGGCGAGGATGGGTTCGCGGGTGCTGCTGCTGGAGGCCGATCTGCGGCGTCCGACGCTCGCCAAGCAGCTCGATGTCCAGTCCGGGCCGGGCCTGGCCGACGTGCTGATCGGCGCCGACACGCTGGCCGAAGCGACGCAGACGATCGACTTGGGCACCCCGTCTGCCGCTGGCTCCGGGGGGCGGATGCTCGATGTGCTGGTGGCCGGCGCCGCGCTGCCCCCGAACCCGGGTGAGCTGATCGAGAGCCACGCGATGGAGACTCTGCTCGAGCGCGCGAAGTCCACGTATGACCTGGTTGTGATCGACACGACGCCGCTGACAGCGGTCTCCGATGCGTTCCCGCTGCTGCGCAAGGTCGACGGTGTGCTGCTCGTCGGCCGCCTCGGGCGTAACCGACGTGATGTCGCGCAGCGCCTGCATGAGACCCTCACTGGCGCTGGCGCCCCGTTGCTGGGGGTCGTCGCCAACGGTTTCAAGCCGGGCCGGCTGGGCGGCTCCTACGGCTACACCTATGACTACACCGCCGCCGGAGCTGCGCCGTCCGCATCCGCCGCGGTAGCCTCGCCCAACGGGCTTGTCTCGGCCGAGGAGCCCGTGCCGACGGAGAAGGGCTGAAGACCGGGCCTCGAAGGCTTTGGCATCGACCGCGACTTTGGATCGATGATTGGGTTAGGTTGGCTGGGATGAAGGGAGGCGCGACGACGAGGGCTCGACGCGCTCGCGTCGGATCGCGCCTGCTCGTCGCGCTTGCTCTGACGGTGGGCGTGATCGTGCTTCCCGCTTCCGGGCAGGCTGCCGCCCCGTCTGTGCCGAGTGTCACCACCGGTAGCGTCTCCAACGTGACCCTCTACGGCTATGTCGATGGGCATGGCCAGCTCACCAACTATGTCTTCCAGTACGGCACGAGCAGCGCCTATGGCGCCCAGTCGCCGCTTGCTCCGGCGGGCAACGGGACGATCATGATTAATGTCAGCCAGGTCGTCGCGGGCCTGCGGCCGGGCGTCACCTACCACTACCGGGTGGTCGCGATCAGCCCGGGGGGCACGACGAAGGGCGCGCTTGGGGGGGATGTTATGCGGCGATAGCCTCCTCTGCGCGGCGGCGACCTGGCCTGTATCGGGCGCTGGTCAGGGTTCTACGACGGCGCGCACGTCTCGAACTGCAGCGCGCCGACCCCGATCCGCTGAGCGGTTTTCGACTAGGACGACGGAAATACACATCGACGTTCATAATAGGAGTATGCGCTCAGTGGCACGGCCGCGCCGATACGTCGCAAGGCACTGGCTTCTGATCTTGAGGCCGGTGTTGCGCTTCAGCGTCACCCGTGACGCGTTCGTGCTGCGCGCCGTCGGCAACCACGTCGGCCCGGTGCTGCGCCCCGACCGCCGCCGCCGCCGCCAGCGGCCGTTCGATGGGTACGATCGTCGCCGCGCCCAGGCCGCGTAGGATCCTCGCGTCCTGCGCCCAGAACCGTCTGGGCGCATCGCGAGCGGGCTCATCCTAAGGTTCTCGGTCAGGTGATCGACCTGCACTGTCACGTGCTGCCCGGCATTGACGACGGCCCGGAGACGATCGAGGGCTCGCTCTCGCTCGCTCGTGTGGCGGGCGCGGCCGGCACGCGCACGCTTGTGGCGACGCCGCACGTGAGCGTGCGCTACCCCAACGACGCGGCCGCGATTCGCGCGACTCGTCGAGGAGCTGAATGAGCGCCTGGCGGCGGAGGGGATCTTGATCGAGGTTCGTTCCGGCGCGGAGATCGCGCTGATCAGCGCCGTCGACATGGCGCCCGAGCGGCTTGGCGAGCTCGGGCTCGGCGGCGGCTCCTGGCTGCTGATCGAGTCGCCCTTTACCCCCGCGGCCGGCGGCATCGACTTGATCCTGCTCGACATCGTCGGCCGTGGACACCGCGTCGTGCTTGCCCACCCCGAGCGCTGTGCGGCCTTTCACCGCGACCGCGCCGTGCTCGAGTCGGTTGTGTGCGCCGGGATCCTCACCTCGATCACTGTCGGCTCGCTTGTCGGGCGCTTCGGCGGAGAGGTGCGCCGCTTCGCGCTCGGGCTCGTCCACAACGTCGCTCCGACGCCCATGACCACTCGATCCGGGCGCCCGGGATGGCCGCCGAGCTGCGTCGGGCCGGTCTGCAGCCGCTCGCTGGGTGGCTCATGTCTGAGGTGCCCGCCGCGATCCTCGCCGGCGGCGAGATCCCGCCGGCGCGGGTCGGTGCGATCGAGGGGCTCCAGGCGCGGCGGGCGTGGTGGCGGCGCCGTCGAGTAGGGTTGCGCCGTGTCAGCTGGAGCGGTGGGAGTCGGCTCGCAGGTGGAAGCCGCGGCCGGGCGGGAACGCGGCGGGCCTTTGGAGTGGATCGGCTGGATTGCCCTGGTGGCGCTGGCGCCGGCGGCGGTGGGATACCTGTCGTTCAGCGCGGGCGGCTATTTCCCCAGCGCGCCGGGGTTCGTGGCGATCGTCCTCGCGCAGGCGCTCGTGCTGCGAACGACCCTGGCCGCCCGGCCGTTTGAGGGGTTCAGCTGGGCGCTGGGCGTTCCGCTCGCGGGGCTGGTCCTCTACGCCGCCTGGCAGCTGACCTCGGCGCTGTGGTCGCATGCCACGGCGCGTGCGCTTGACAGCTACGACCGGACGTTGCTGTATGTGCTCGCGCTCGCGCTGTTCGGCTCGGTCCGCTATACGCGTGAGCGCCTGAGCTGGCTGGTCCGGGCGCTGGCGGGCGGGCTCGCCGTGGTCTGCCTGATCGGTCTGGTCTCGCGGGTCCTTCCGCACGCGTGGCCGACCGCGAGCAGCTTCTACAACAGCCGGCTCAACTATCCGCTGACCTACTGGAACGCGGAGGGGATGATCGCGGCGATAACGCTGATCCTCGGCTTTCACCTGGCCGCGGATCGCGCCGGGCATTGGAGCGTGCGGGTTCTCGCCGCCGCGGTGCTGCCCGGGGTCGCAGCGACGCTGCTGCTGACCTTCTCGCGCGGGGCGCTCGGCGTGGCGGCCGTGGGCCTGCTCGCCTACTGCCTGCTGACGCGCGTGCACACGCTGCCGTCCGCTCTGATTGCGGTCGTACCGGCCACCGCGGTCGCTCTGCGCTCCGCTTGGGACGCGACGCTGCTGGCGACCAATCGAGCCACTACTCCCGCGGCGGTCGCCCAGGGCCGCCACGTGGCGATCGTCGTGGGCGCGTGCATGCTGGGCGCGGGGCTGCTGCGCGGGGCGCTGCTGCTGATGGACGGCCGGCTCGCGGACCTGCCGCTGGTCCGCAGGCCCCCGCGTCGTGCCGTGCGCGCCGGAGCGGGCGCGACGGTCGCAGCGCTCTTCCTGGCGCTCGCGCTCGCGCTCGGCGCGTTCGGCTTCGCCCACCGCCAGTACGACAGGTTCGTCCACGGCAACGGCGCCGCGCATGCGGCGCAGACCCGCGACCGGCTCACCGACCCGACCAACAACGGCCGCATATCGCTGTGGAAGGCGGCAGTGCGCATCTACCGCACACAGAAGCTGCACGGCACGGGCGCCGGCACCTACCAGCTGTACTACTCCCGCTACCGCAGCGAACGGTTCTACGTCGTCGACGCCCACTCGCTGTACCTGCAGAGCCTGGCCGAGCTCGGCCTCGTCGGCTTCGTGCTGATCCTCGTCGTTGTGCTCGGCATTCTGGGCGGCCTGGCGGCGCGCATCCGCGGTCCGGACCGGGCGCTGTATGCGGCGCTGTTCGCGGCGACGCTGGCTTGGGCCATCCACCAGGCCTTCGACTGGGATTGGCAGATGCCGGCGGTCACGCTCGGCGTGTTCATCCTCGCGGGGCTGGCCCTCGCCCGCCCCCGGGACGGCAGGGTGGGCCTCGGCGGCCTGCCGGCCGCGCGGACGTTCGTCGCGCTCGGGTGGCTCGTGCTCGCCGTCGCGCCGCTGCTGGTGAGCACCTCCTACGTGCGCCTGCACCGCAGCGCGCAGGAGCTGCAGCGAGGCGACTGCGTCGCTGCCAAGCGCGAGGCGCTGTCGTCGCTGTCGCTGTCGGCCAGGCGACCGCAGGCGTATGTGATCGTCGGCGTCTGCGATCTTGTGCAGGGCTTCGCGCAGGCCGCCGTTCCGGCGATGGCAGAAGCCGCGAAGCTCGAGCCGCAGAGCTGGGAAGATCAGTTCTGGCTCGCGGCCGCCCGCGCCGCTGCCGGGGTAGACCCCCATGCGGCGATCCGCCGCGCGGTCGCGCTCGACCCGCTCGAGCCTGGCCTGCGAAACGCCCTCCGGCGGCTGAGCTCGAGCAGCCCGCGCGAGTGGGAACGCGCCGCTCCGCGGCTGCGCAGCGAAGCGCTGGCCTCGGGCAAGTTCGCGATCACGAGCTTGTAGCAGCGCTCGGGCGGCCGTCCGGGCGGGCCGCGCGATCGAGATGACCGCCCTCAGGGCGTCCGCGACCGCGCCCGCCGGCCCGGATGTAGGAAAACGCGCCGCTCGTTCGTATCGGTGGTCAAAGGCTTTTTTCCGCTAACCCAGGCTCAGATGGCAAGGAGATCGAAATGCGGCGCAAGAACGACGCACACAAGGACGAAGTGGAGGATGTCGCTCAGCGCCTGCGTAAGGAGCGCCCCGAGGCGAGCCCGGTGGAGCTCGACCGGATCAAGACGACGGCCATGTCGCGCGCCAAGGTCACTGCGGGCGGGCGCGCCGGCGCTCGCCGCCTCGCCGTGGTCGGCCTGAGCGTCGGCCTGCTGGCCGCCACCACGGGCGGCGTGATCGCCAGCGGAGGCGCCGCGCGCTCGTCGGGCAACGCCGCCGTCGCCGAGTACGGCAACAACTGCGACTCGAACAACACCTACGGAAACGGCAGCAACAACGGCAACAACAACTGCAACATCAACAGCTTCAACACGACCACCATCAACAACATCACCAACTACACGCCGGTCAGCGCGACGCCGGCGCCGAGCGGCGGCGTGCTCGGCTCCAAAACGGTCAAGGTCACGACCAGCCGCCGCCACATCAGGATCCACGTGAAAGTTCCGCGCGGCGCGCGGCTGAGCAAGGTGACGGTCAAGGTCAACGGCAAGCGGGTCAAAACGCTCAAGGGCAAGAAGGCCACGGCGAACATCGAACTCGTCAACCTGCCCTGCACGAAAGGCGCCACGACGATCAAGATCACGGTCACGCTGAGCAGCGGCAAGACCGTGACGGTCAGTCACAATTACCAGCTGTGCGTGGCCTGACGGCGACGTGAGCGCGTCCAGAAGAAAGACCATAGCCAGCCGCGTTATTGCAGCGTGAGCAGACACGACACCCCGGGGCGCCAGCCGCCCCGGGGTGTCGTGGTCGTCTTTCATCAGCGCCGATACACCGGAGACCCATGGCCCACGAACTGACACCTGCGCCCGCTGCCCGCCTCGCCTCGCGCTCACCGGCCGGCCGCGCCTCTTCGCCAGCCACCAGAATGTCCAGGCACATGCGACAGGACACCTTCGAGCGGCTGTTCGAGGAGCACGCCGAGCGGCTCTTCTCCTTCCTCGCCTACCGCACCGGAGACCGGGCGCTCGCCGAGGACCTGCTCTCAGAGACCTTCGAGCGTGTGCTTCGCTCGCGCCAGCGCTTCGACCCGCGGCGCGGCAGCGAGCGCCGCTGGCTGTACACGATCGCGTTGAACCTGCTGCGTGACCATGCCCGCCGCCAGAAGCACGAGGATCGGGTGCTGCGGCAGGTGGGTGCGGGGGCCGCGCTGGAGGAGCCCGACCCCGGACTGGCCGCGGTGGAGCACCGCGACGAGCTGCACAGAGCGCTCGCCACGCTGAGCGAGGAGGAGCGCGAGGCGCTCGCCCTGCGCTTCGGCGCCGATCTGAAGCTGCGTGAGGTAGCCCGGATCGTGGGCGACGGGGAGAGCGCCGTCGAGGGGCGGATCTATCGCGCCCTGCGCAAGCTGCGCGACGAGCTGGACTGACGGGCGCGCGCCCTACGGGGCGCCCACGCAGCAACCCCTGACGGTCAGCCCGGCCCCGCGGCTGCTGGCCTCGGGCCGGCCGGACCCGTAGATCGACCGGTCGGCGAAGACGGTCACGCGGAAGCGGATGCGCGGGAGCCGCGGATAGCGCACCACGCAGCTCCACCGATCGCCTGGCGCGGTCGCCGTCGCGGACGTGCAGCGCGCGTCGCGGGCGCGACCGCCGTACCCGGGGCGGGGATCGCTCGTGGTGAGGATCAGCCGCTCCAAGGCGGCGGCGCTCACCGGGAGCAGGCCATGCTGCTGGGCGACGAGCTGCGCGTCGCCTTCACGGCTCCTGAGCGCAACCACGGTTCCCGCGAGACCCACCGCGAGAACCAGGGCGACGAGCAGCCCGGGACGCCTCATGCGCAGTAGCCCCTCATCTCGCTCAGGATACGCCCGGCCGCTCGAAACTGACGCCCGAGCCCGGCAACCTCGAAGAGACCGGCGCGGCCACCCTCTGCCTCGTCAACCAGGACCGCGCGCGCAACGACGAGCCTCCGCTGGCACAGGCGGCCAGAAGCCACAGCGAAGAGATGGTCGCCGAGGACTACTTCAACCACATCTCGCCCAACGGCGAAACCCCGCTGGACCGCGTCCGGGCCAGCGGCTACATCCCCAACCCCCTGGCCGGATACACGATCGGCGAGAACATCGCCTGGGGAACCCTGTACCTCGCCACGCCGAGCGCGATCGTGGCCGCCTGGACCGCCTCGCCCGAGCACCTCGCGAACATCCTGCGCGGCGCGTACCGCGGCACCGCGATCGGCGTCGTCCCCTCCCCTCCCCCCCGCCTCGCCTCGCTCTCGGGCGGACAGGCCGGCGCCGTGTATACGCAGAAGCTCGGCGTCGTCGCGCCCTGAAGGCTCGGCCGCCTCGGCAAGCATCACCACCTGGCGCGCCAGCTCGAGATCGCCGAAGTCCACCGTGGCTGAGAAACAATCCTCGGCGACCGCGCCCGCGTGTTCGCCAACCTCCCGCGCCTCAACCACCTTCTGCAGCTCGTCCAGCTCCACCTCTCGCCCCCTGGATGACCCTACTTTAGGTTTGTTTATGTTTGGGGGGGTCTTGCTTTAGGTTTGGCTGGTGGTTATGATGCGGGGCGTTAGCGGAGGTCGCGGAATCTCGACATTTGTTGGGGTCAGCGGGGTTACGAGCAAGGAGGCTTGAGGCGCTGTGAGTGTCGAGACGGGGAGCGGGGCGCAGACGAGTCTTCCGTTGGGTTCTGCGCTGGCTGGCTCGCGGGGGTTCTTGGGGCTGGCTGGGCGGCGTGGTGGTTTGGCGCGGGGGATCTGGGAGGTTCGTGGGCCGGCGGCTTGTATGCGGCGGGATGCGTTGTTCCGCCGGATGCTGCTGGTTGCGGATGTGGTAGCGGTCGTTGGTGCGTTCGTGTTGACGGTGGCGCTGTCGCATCGGTCTTTGCAGCTGACGTGGGCTGGTATTGCGGGGGTGCCGATCCTGGTGGTGTGCGCGAAGCTCACGGGTCTCTATGACCGCGATGAGACGCTGTTGCACAAGACGACGCTGGATGAGGCGCCGAAGCTGTTGCAGCTGGCGACGCTGTGCACGCTTGTGGCATGGCTTACGGGCGGCTTGATCGTCGACGGCACGCTTGATCGCCATGAGGCGATGTTCCTGTGGCTGGCTTTGGCGGCGCTGTTGATCCTGGCGCGTACCGGCTCGCGGGCGATCTCGCTGCGGGTCGCGCCGGTCGAGCGGTGTCTGTTCATCGGGGATGAGGTGTCGGCTGAGGCGATCCGTTCGAAGCTGACGGACCATGGTGGGGTCAACGCGAAGGTGGTGGCCCGTGTGGATCTGGACAAGGTCGAGCCGTGGTCTGCGGACACGTTCTCTGAGGGGAGGCTCGCGGAGATCCGTGATCTGGCCCGGACGCATGACGTGCACCGTGCGATCATCGCGCCGCGCAGCGTGGATGCGGGGGAGATGCTGAATCTGGTGCGGACGTTGAAGGCGGTCGGGGTGCGGGTGAGCGTGCTGCCGCGGCTGCTGGAGGTGGTGGGCTCCTCGGTGGAGTTCGACGATCTGCATGGGGTGACGGTGATGGGTGTCAGGCGCTTTGACCTGACGCGCTCGTCGGCGGCACTCAAACGGGGCTTCGATCTGCTCGGTGCGTCGCTGGGGCTGCTGGTGGTCTCGGCGTGGTTGCTGTTGATCGCGATCGCGATCAAGCTCGACAGTCGCGGCCCGGTGTTCTTCCACCAGCTGCGGGTGGGCAGGTATGGACGGCGCTTCTACATGCTGAAGTTCCGCACGATGGTCCCGGATGCGGAGGCGTTGAAGGACGGGCTGCGTGATCGCAACGAGGCGAAGGAGGGGCTCTTCAAGATCGCCGAGGACCCGCGCGTGACCCGTGTCGGCAGGTTTCTGCGCAAGAGCGCCCTTGACGAGCTGCCGCAGCTGTGGAACATCGTGCGGGGCGAGATGAGCCTCGTCGGCCCGCGCCCGCTCGTCATCGACGAGGACCAGTGCGTCGAGGGATGGCACCGCCGGCGCCTTCAGCTGACGCCTGGCATGACCGGCCCGTGGCAGATCCTCGGCCCGTCCCGCGTCCCCCTCAGGGAGATGGTCGCGATCGACTACCTCTACGTCGCCAACTGGTCGCTGTGGACCGACATCAAGATCCTGCTGCGCACCGTCCCCCACGTCCTCGCACGCCGCGGGCTGTGAAACGCCGGTGGGCTAGCACTCTGCAGCCGCTTGGTCTGAGGGGCACCGACGTGTCTGTGCGTGCGCTGATCCCGGGCGTGTTCGGGGCGTGGATCGCCGGCCAGCTCAACGCGGTCCCTATATCTTTCGGGAGCCCAAGCGGAGCTGCGCCCACACTGTTTCACCCGGGAGCTGGGCCGCGACCGATGCGACGCAGGACCCGAGTAAGCAACTAAACGACACGGAAGTCCGCAGCTTTGATGGATCGCACGCGCATCACCCAGCAGACGTCCACCACCACACTCCGTCTGCGCGGCGAGCTGGCCCACGACGCGCCCTCGCCGAAGGCGTTGCGGAGCGGAACCTTCCACAGCCCGCTGCAGTGGGCCCTGGAGGGCCCTGGTTGGGGTGTGCTGCGCCCGACCGTCGACTTCGCGCTGCTGTGCGCGGCCGTGGTGGTCGCCCTGGGTGGCGTGAACGCCGCTCTGGGAGTCCCTGCGGTTGACGCTCCGCTGCTCGCGCTGCCGCCGCTTGTCCTGTTGCTGTTCTACCTGCGTGGCCTGTACCGCACGCGGCTGCGCGTCATGGTTCTCGATGGGGTGGTGCCTGTCGTAAGCGGCGTGTCCGTGGCGGCGATGGCGGTGGCGGTGCTTGGCATGTTCGTCAACGATCAGATCCCGAGCCAGTCCGACTGGTTGCGAGCGTGGCTCTTCGCGCTGCTCGGTGTGGGGCTCGGGCGTGTGGCCCTGTCCTTTACCCAGCGCTGGGCGCGCACCCGGCGCCTGGTGGGCAAGCCGGTACTGATCGTGGGCGCCGGGATGGTCGGGGCGCAGGTGGCGCGCCGGCTGGAGAGCCATCCCGAGTACGGGCTGGCGCCGGTCGGCTTCCTCGATGAGGATCCACGTCCGCTGGCCGAGGTCGGAGGGCGCGAGATGCCCGTGCTGGGCACCATCGAGGACCTCGACGAGACCGTCAAGCGCACGGGCGTCAGAAGCCTGATCGTCGCCTTCTCCTCGGTCGCCGACGCGCGCGTCAGCCGGCTGATCGAGCACTGTCACGCACTGGGCGTGGAGGTTTCGGTCGTGCCGCGGATGTTCGACGCGATCAACGATCGCGTGGGCTACGACACAGTCGGCGGATTGCCGCTGCTGTCGTTCACGAGCGTCGATCCCAAGGGCCTGCAGTTCGCGATCAAGCACACATTCGACCGCATCCTGGCGTCGGTGCTGCTGATCGCGCTCTCACCGGTGCTCCTGTGCGCGGCGGTGGCCGTGCGCCTCAGCTCCCCGGGGCCCGCGCTCTTCACCCAGCGCCGGGTCGGCCGCGACGGGAAGGCGTTCGACTTCTACAAGTTCCGCTCCATGCGCGTGGCCCCAGGGGCGACCGAGGCGGGCGGGCAGGACACCGGCGCGCTGGACTTCCTGCTGGCCGGGGACATCGCTCCGGGCGGTGTCGAGGGCCAGGATCGACGCACGGCCGTCGGGCGCTTCCTGCGCGGCACCTCACTGGACGAGCTGCCCCAGCTGTTGAACGTGCTACGCGGCGAGATGAGCCTCGTCGGCCCCCGCCCCGAGCGCCCTGAGTTCGTGGAGCTGTTCCGGCAGGACATCATGCGCTATGGCGACCGTCACCGGGTCAAGTCGGGGATCACCGGCTGGGCGCAGGTGCACGGGCTGCGGGGGAAGACCTCCCTGGCCGAGCGGGTGGAGTTGGACAACTACTACATCGCCCACTGGTCGCTCGGACTGGACGTGAAGATCCTGGCGCTGACGCCGGTGGCGCTGTTCCGCAACGCCGAGTGATCAGATGCTCTTCTGGGCGCTCATCGGCTGCCCGCTGGCTCAGCGCCCCAAAGGACGCCTGCTCGACGAGGGCGATCCCAGCAGCGTCATCCAGAGACCGGGTCCTCAGGCTGGCGGCTGGCGGGCGATGTAGCGCATATAGGTCTGCATGGCGTGTTCGTCAGTCATATCCAGCACGTCGTTCTCGGGCAGGCCGATGACGTTGACGAGGAACTCGAAGAGCCAGGCTGGCATGCCGGGTTGCTGGGGCGCTGAGGCCGGCGCGCCGCGACCGGCTGGCCGGCGTGTGCGGAGCACCTCCCAGAGCTCGGCTTCGCTCTGAAGCGCGAGTTGGTATCGCCAGACGCGGTTCCACAGAGCGGGGTCGTCGCACGCCGGGCCGCGGCCGAGCGAGACGCGGGTGCGCAGTATGTCGCCGTTCTCCAGCGTCTTGCGGTAGCGGTGGTGGTCTGGGCTCGTCGCCTCGGTCTTCTCCCAGCCGTCGAGCTCGCAGAAGCGTCGAAGGTCCTGCTTGTCGGGGACGGGCACCGCGTTCAGCGCCGGGCGGGGGCGCTGACTTCGTCGGTCCTCGCGACCGGCAGGCCCGGAGGGCCCGGGAAGATGACTCGCTCCAACTCGCCGCGCAGGTCGGCGAGGTAGGCCTTGATGACGTGGGGCAAATGGGCGGCGCGGTTGGGAGCGCGCTGATACTCCGCCGCGTTGGCCAGGTACTCGTCGATGTAGACGCGCACATCGTCAAGCAAATCCGCCTTGGCCTGCGCATACGTCGCGCCTTGGCCGTAGACCGCGAGCTCCGGGAGCCAGATGCTTACGCTGCCATCGCTACGCATGACCTCCGGGGTAAACGAACGGTCAGCCAGCAACGCCCATGCCTCGTCGCCGCCGAGGAGCAACCCAAGGTCCTCGCTGCCTCGCCGGATGGCCAGCGGCGAGTGCTTGTGCACGGCCTCGGTGAAGTACGGGCCGGTCCTCTGGCGAAAGGAGCTGATGCTGACGGGTTCGGGCATGGGGTGATTCTGATTCCTCTGACGCGGTGAACCAGGGTAGCGTACATGATGTACGTTCCGTACGCTAGCTTCCTGGTAAGTCGAGCACCCCCGTCAAGGGAGCATCCGCTGCCATGGGCAAGTACGCGGGAATGTCTGTTGACGGCGGCGCGTGTGCGACTCGCCACTGTGAAGTCGGAGCCACCCCTGGGGCGGTTCAGATCGTGAGGGGCTGTGTGGTCGGGTGGGCGGCGTTGAGGAATTGCTCGACGGCGTCAACGTCGAGGGGGCGGGAGAGGAGAAATCCTTGCCCGTGGTCGCAGTGTTCGCGTTGCAGGGTCTCGAGCTGGGCTTGGTCCTCGATGCCCTCGGCGAGCGTCTCGATGTCGAGCGTCTTGCCGAGCTGCACGAGCGTATGGATGAGCGCGGCAGACGCCTTGGAGGTGGCGATCCCGCCGATGAATGAGCGGTCGATCTTCAGGGCGTCCGCGGAGAACTGGCGCAGGTAGGCGAGCGAGCTGTAGCCGGTGCCGAAGTCGTCGATCGCGATGCGAACACCGAGCTCCTTGAGCAGGACGAGGCGTTTGGCGGTTGCCTCGGCGTCGCGCATGAGCGCCGTCTCGGCGACCTCCAGTGTCAGCGTCCCCGGGTCGAGGCCGCTTTCCTGCAGCGCGTGGCGTACGTCCTCGAGCAGCTCGTTGTCGTCGAGCTGGCGTGCTGAGATGTTCACCGACATGCCGATCGTGTGCCCGGCGCGCTGCCAGGTGAAGGCCTGCCTGCAGGCCTCGTCGAGCACCCACCGTCCGATCGGGACGATCAGCCCGCTGTCCTCGGCAATCGGGATGAACTCGACGGGCGAGATGATGCCGCGGGTGGGGTGGCGCCAGCGGATCAGGGCCTCGACCCCGATCACGGTCTCCGTGCGCAGGTCAAAGGTGGGCTGGTAGAGGAGGAAGAGCTGGTCGCGCTCGAGCGCCTCTGCGAGGTCCATCTCGAGCGTCAGGCGGTCTTGGGAGCTGGTCTGCATGCTCGACTCGAACATTCGGTAGCGGTTGCGGCCGCTCTCCTTGGCCTGGTAGAGCGCGAGGTCGGCGTCGCGCAGCAGCTCATCGGCGCTGTCGCGGGCACCGAGCGCAATGCCGATACTGGCGGTTACCGTTAGCTGCCGTCCGAGCGTGTCGGTCATGTCGTAGGGCTGGCGCAACACCTCCAGCAGGCGTTCGGCGACGAGCTCGGGGCCTGTGTCCAAGGTGGACCCCTCGAGCAGCACGACGAACTCATCGCCGCCGAGGCGGGCCGCCGTGTCGCCTTCTCTGACGACGGTCAGCAGTCTCGCGGCGACGATCTGCAGAAGCTCGTCGCCGGCGGCGTGCCCGAAGGTGTCGTTGACGTGCTTGAAGCCGTCGAGGTCGACATACAGCGCGGCCACCGGGAGCTGCTGGCGTCGCGCGCGGGCGAGCATCTGCTGCGCACGGTCGAGCGCAAGAACGCGATTGGGCAGGCCCGTGAGGGCGTCGTGGAGCGACTGGTGGCTTAGTTGGCCCTGAGTGTCAAGCAGATCACGCTGCGCCATGAACTGGCGCACGGACACGAGCGTCGCCAACAACACGGCGGTAATCGTCAAGCTTTTGTCAGGGAACAGGCTGTCGTGGCGCTGAGAGACGATCAGCAGGCCGAACCCGACGGCAACGGCAACGTAGGGGATTCGGCTGAGGTGCTGACGCTCGGCGGCCATGGGGATCTCCTCGGGCCCATCGACCGGCTGCTGTGCCGCGGCTGCCACGGCGAGGAACGCGATCGCGACCATCCAAAGCGCATCGACCGGATCCCCGCCGCTATACGTGGAGTGCAGGGTGATATAGCCGTAGACGAGGTCAGCTACCACGAAGAGCGCCAGCGCGGCGGCGAGCAACTGCAGCGCTACTCGACTGGAGCGCAGCGGCTGGCCGAGCAGCAGCGTTGCCAAGCCGACCAGCAAGATCATGTCGCCCACCGGGTAGGCGATCGAGAATGCGGTCTGCAACGAGCTTGAGCCACCCTGCACGGCGGTAGGGCCGAGTACGACGTAGACGACGACCGCCGAGCCGCCGACCGCGACGACAGCGAGATCCAGCACCAGCCGCGCGCTCTCTGCGGCGCTTCGACGTGCGCTAGGGAAGCTCAGCAACCCCCACAGCATGAGCGGGTAGAACAGCAGGTACATGACATCCCCAACCGACGGATAGGGCTTCTTGCCCGCCACCTCATAGAACGTTTGCGAGACATCTCCACCCAGATAGGAGAGGGAGGCGAGAGCAAGCAGACGCCACGACGACCTCAACCGCGGTGATGCTGAGCAGCGCCGCGACGCATGCCACGCTGCGTAGACGGCGGCGATCCCCACCGGATAGAAGAACACGTCGCCAACCAGCGCCCGGTGTCCAGGCGTCAAGTAGAACAGCTGCCAACAGGCGTAGAGCAGTAGCAGCGAGCCCACCGCCACCGCCGTCCGCGTCAACGCGGTGCTTCGCCGCACAGGAACGGCCGCGCCGGGATCGGCCCATGGAGTCGCAGATGCCGCCATCCCGGACCTTTCGACTCGATTGGACGCCAGCAAGACCGTACTTCGCCGCAATTGAAGTATCGGGTTGAGCTACAGCGGCCTCTCGAAGGCGCAGCCTCGGCCTCTCGAGCCCGCCAGTCTATGAAGCAGGCATCATCGGGCACGTGGACGACTAGGGGTCTCCGTGTCGGCTGAAGCGGAGCCGGGCGGGTACTTCCCAGCGTCAACCGCTGCATCTTCCTCGCAAGGAATCAGCAACATCGGTAAGGGCGTTGGAGTGGACCAAAGGCGCGCCCCTTGACTTGAAATACCAACGAAGCTCGTTGGCGTGATTCGGCCCGGCGCAGCAGGATCGTGGCGTCGGGACGGATGCCGGAAGGACGGCCGGACGGAGGCGGACCCCGCCCGGCCGGCCGGACGGTCGCCCGGCCGGCCGTCCACCGCCACGCCGCGGCGACTCGGCATGCCCGGAGGCGGATGCCCTCCTACAGCCTTTGACGCCGTAGGCCGGACAGTGCGTAGCGCTGCTCCCCTCCGTGACTTCTCTCGCTGTCTTCAGCCCTTGGCCGTCGGCACGGGCTCCTCGGCTGAGACGGCGCCGTTGGCAGACGCGGCCGCGGCGTCGGCAGAGGGCCGTCTAGTCCCGGCCGCCGCGTAGCCATAGGGACCCAGCCGGCCGGACTTCAAGGCGTTGGCGATGACCCCCAGCAACGGAGCCCCGGCGCCCGTGAGCGTCTCATGCAGACGCTCGACGACATTACGGTGGCTGCGTCCCACCCGACCCACGATGCGCACACCATCGACCCTGCTCAGCAACGGGAACGCGTCGGAGACCGCGGTCAGCGGCGGCGTGTCGATGACGACCAGGTCATACGTGGACTTCGCCGGCTCGAGCAGAGCCTCCATCGCGTGGCTCTCGATCAGCTCACCCGGGTTGGGCGGCAGCACGGCACCGGCGACAAGCACGTCGAGTGTCCGACCCTTCGCGACCTCACCGTACGGCGCCTCCGGCGTAGAGTGAGTCTCCCTATCAGGAAGATGAGGACTCATGGGTCCAGGACAAGACAGCAAGGGCAGGCCGGCTGCTCCTATCAAATCGGGCGGCACCGCCAAAGAACGCCTCGCTCAGCGCAACGCCGAGGTGGCTGGCAAGCAAGCCCAACTCAAGCGCGAGGCAATGGAACGACGGGAGAAGAAGCTCAAATCTGAGTGATCTGAAGGTATCCGCACTCTGCCGCGGAATATCGAGGATCTGGGCCTGCCGATCTGCGAGCTGTGAGGGATGTCCGAGACTTCCCGTGCGGTGACGTGCAGCTCGCCCGGTTAGATCAAGATCGCCACCTACGGCCCGGCCGTCGGAGGAGCCGAGCTGAAGCTCGCCGACGACGGCAAGCTGCTCGTGCGCGGCGGGCTGTTCATGGCCGGCTACCGGGTGTGGGGTGCGCAAACCCGATTGTGTCTGGGTCGAGAGCATGGTCGGCCTCCCCGCCTTCCGTAGAGCTCGCGGGCCTCTGTCCCCTTGACTGAAGGAGACCGCACTTGCTTGCCTCGCTTCTCTACGTCGCGCTGCGCAGGCTGATCGAGCTCGTCTTGCTGCGCCCTCGCTCCCCGGAGCTCAAGGAGCTCGAGATTGTGGTGCTTCGCGACGAGCTCGTGCTGCGCCTGGCACGCGAGGACCCACGCTGGGGCTATCGGCGGATCGCCGGCGAACTCACCGGTCCGAACGCGAGCGGAGGGGGACCGCATCCCCCGCCAAGAGCGCGACATGCCTTCCGGACGGACCGGCGCGCCTTTCCCTGCGCTGGGTCCGACTCCCCGACGGGTGTGGCTGCGGAAGTCACCGAGCGATGCGTCCGCTGTCGCTATCCGCGAGGTAGTAGAGGATCGCGAAGCTCGCGAGCTCCTCGATCGACACGTCTGTCCAGTGCTTGGCACTCGACCTCGGCCGTACTTTCAGCCCAGGCTGCCGAGGAACTCGCGCGGCGTCAAGACCGGCGGGCGAGGATTGGTCATCTGTGTGAGATGCGCGTCACCGGACACAATGCAGTCGGCGTCAGCAGCGCGGGCGAGAGCGACGAGGTAGTCGTCACCGGGATCAGGCGTCGCGCCAAGCGGTGCGTCTGGATCGCCGACCGCGATGCCTTCTTCGGAAAGTGCGCTCAGCAGCGCGTCGACCTGTACGGCCGGGATCGACCCCTCGAACTTGGGACGCCGGAGCACGCGCTCAAGCTCGGCGAGCAGCAGCGCGCTCACGGCCACGTCGAACCCGCCATCGGCCCATCGCTCCAGGATCTGCGCCGGGCTGCCATTCGGCGCGAGCAGCGCAGACACGTAGACGTTGGTGTCGAGGACTACCCGTCGCACTCAGCGGCGTGAGGCGTGCTGCTCTCGGACCGCTATCTCCATCGCCTCGTCCTCACCGACGCCCTCTGCGGACGCGCGACGATCAGCCAGAATCGCTTTGACCCGTTCACGGCCACTCAAAAGTGCCAGGTAGCGCTCGTAAGACAGAACGACCGCCTCAGGGCGCCTGTGCGCACCAATCACAACCGGATCGGCCTCGGCGCCTTGAGTCCGGAACCCAGCCAGCATCGACGGCAACTTCGCTCGCGCCTCACGAGTTGGCAGCACCTGATCCACTCTCGGACTCATGGACACAAGCATAACAGAAGGTGTACACACTTGGATACACCTTTGGAAGCCTGACCGCCGTCGCGAGGACACTGCCCGAACTCGCCGGACGATTAGCCGCCTGCACTAGGCGGGGGTCACAGCACCAGCAGAGCCCGTGGGGCGGGGACGAGCGCCGCTCGCGTCGCGTTCAGACCCCGCCCCGGACCCCGCAACCGGCGTTCCGCGGTAGTGGGTCAGTTTGACTCGGTGCGCTGTTTTCGCATCGCTCGGTACGCCCGCGGTAGATGAACGGCAGCATCGGTTGCCTCGAAGGCTAGGGCGACGCCCCCGACGACTAGCCTTCCCACCGACCCCTCCACAACGACCAGAGCAAAGAGGCCGGACAAGGCCAGCAATGACCATCCGTACCAAGCGATCACTCGGTCGGGCCTATCTTTGGCCCAGCGAGTGACCAGCGGCCACCGCGCGCCCCACAGCCACGGTCGATAGCTCGGGCGCTCGCTCATCGCTCCAGCAGCGTAGCCGCCCGCGGCGCTACGATGCCCCCATGGCCGATCTCAACCAGATGGCTTACCGGGTCGTACAGCACGCGACCGACCCACAAGCCGCCGAGACGCCAGCGCAGCGCACTGGCCGAGAAGGTGGCTTGAAGGGCGGGAAGGCGCGGGCCGAGAAGCTGACGCCTGAGGAACGCTCGGAGATCGCTAGAAAAGCTGCTCGGGCTCGCTGGGCGCAAGCGTAGACGACGGGTTGGCTGGCGGCGGGTCGGCTGGAACCGCGACCGCCGCGGTAACGGTGAGGGCCTGTGCGGGCGGTGGCGATAAACCCGCCAAGGCATCTTCGACGACCTGCGCAATCGCCTGGGCTTCGCTTGTGGCAAGACACTGCTTTGCCCATTCGGCACACATCGGCTGCCACAGGTTCTCGGTCGTCAGGAAGAGCTTGGAGGCGGCCTGGGTTGCCCACTGGTGGTGGTCTGGGACCGCCATGGCTTTCTCGCACGCGTCTGCAACATGCGCATACTCACGGCCGCACCGACCCGCGATCCCATTCCACCCCAAGGTGCTCAGGGCATCGAACACGACTCGCTCTGGAGCATCGTCGCCCGGTAGCACGGTGCAGCCGTCGGCAGGTGCCTGGTCGCCATCCAGGAATACGCGGGATGCCCTAGGAAACCGCTCGCCCTTGACCATCTCACCGAGGGCACGGCCGACAGATGCGGCACCGAAGGGGATGATTTGACAGCGCGTTACGAGATCCGGGTTGGCAGTTATCAGGATCTCGCCGAGCATCGTGCGCGCGGCATGGTCCTCTACGTATAGGAGGTTGTCCCGTAGCGCGTAGAACTTCGTAGGTGGCGGTCCTCCCGCCTCGTCCGGTCCCGTTGGGACCGTGGCGAGTGCAAATCAGTCCATAGAGACGAGAGGAACCGCCATGAGAACCGTAGAGCAGGAGCAGGACGCACGCCCGGAGCACGTATTGCCGCAAGGAGTGCAGGACGCGCTGGGGGAGCTGGCCGGCGCGGCGAAGGAAGGGCTGCTGGCGCTCAGCGTCGGTGTCGGGCTGGGCGTGCTCAGCGAGATGATGGAGGCCGAGCTGGATGAGGTCGTCGGCGCCAAGCACGCCAATAACGCGCAGCGCACCGCGGTGCGCCACGGCCATGAGGATGGCGAGGTCACCCTGGGTGGCCGGCGTCTCGCCGTGAAGCGTCCACGCGCCAGGACCGCTGATGACGAGCACGAGGTGCCGTTGGCGACCTACGCGTACTTCGCTGACCGTGACCCGTTGACGCGCGTGGTGTTGGAGCAGATGCTCGCGGGTGTCAGCACGCGCCGCTTCTCGCGGACACGTGAGCCTGTCGGTGAGCAGGTGACCGCCGGGGAGCGCTCGGCGTCGAAGTCCGCGGTCAGCCGCGAGTTCGTCGGGCGCACCCGTGAGCACCTGGACGCGTTGATGAGCCGTGACCTGCAGGACGTGCGCCTGGCGGCGTTGATGGTCGACGGGATCGAGCTGAAGGGCCGCTGCTGCGTCGTCGCGCTGGGCGTCACGACCGAAGGGGTCAAGCTCCCGCTGGGATTGTGGGACGGCTCCACGGAGAACAAGACCGTCACCGCGCACCTCCTCGCCGATCTCGTCGACCGGGGCCTTGACGTCGAACAGGGCGTCCTCGTCGTCCTGGACGGCTCAAAGGCCCTCAGGGCGGCTGTCGATGAGGTCTTCGGGCCCGTCCCGGTGCAGCGCTGTATCCGTCACAAGGAGCGCAACGTCCTGGAGCATCTACCCGAGCGCGACCGCCCTGCTGTGAAGGCGCGCTTGCGGCGCGCGTGGGCGAGTGATAACCACGCGCTCGCGCTGGACGGCCTGCGGACCCTCGCCTCAGAGCTGGAGCACTCCCACCCCGGCGCGGTCAGCTCACTCCGTGAGGGCCTAGAGGAGACCCTCACCCTCACCCGCCTGGGGATCCGCGGGCGCCTGAAGAAGACACTCGCCTCGACGAACCCGATCGAGTCGATGATCGAGATCATCCGCCGCACCTCACGTAATGTGAAGCGCTGGCAATCCGGGGACATGTGCCTGCGCTGGACTGCCGCCGGCATGCTCCAGGCCGAGACCCAGTTCCGCAAGATCGCCGGCTACTCAGACCTCGCGAAGCTCGCCCTCGCCGTCGAGCACGACCTCCTCGCCCAGCGCACCACCATTCACACCACGACCAAGGAGGACGCGCTCATCGCCGTCACCGTGTAACCATCACACCCCGACCGCCACCACGAACTTCTACGGCGAACGGGACAACCTC
>OCTA010000548.1_pt1 | contig 34675 bp, 39 predicted proteins | sample 1538991 | NCBI WGS metagenome assembly OCTA01 (sample SAMEA3539302, study PRJEB22396) | soil metagenome | biome: tundra; feature: field; material: soil | place: USA | collected 2010-05 | depth 0.15 m | reverse complement strand
ATAAAGAATGTTCAATGGCGCAGTATGAGGCTTAGCCTAAGCCTAAGCGCGGCCTACTTGTGCCGCTTCATAACCAGCGTCACAATCTGTATACTTGAAGGAAGATGGAAGATACGTGCCATTAAGGGGTTATTACAGCATTCCGGTTATTTGTTACATGATTCACACATTTAGTACGAATTACCCCAGACAACAATTTATTAAGTCTACCTTGTAAAAAATATAATCATGGAAAAACGGGTACTGGGAATTATCTTATCCTTACTAGGAGCAGCCGGATTGATTTATGCGGGCATCAGCTTTTTGAATGGCGGAGAAGGCACAAGAAATATTAAGGCCATTATTTTTACCGGCCTCCTCGGAGCTATTTTCTTTTTTGCCGGTATAGGCCTGATTAAAAATACAAAAGATAAAGCTACCTGATATCCTAAAAAAACAGCCTGTTTGAAATAATCCATTAAATACATGGTAAGTAACCGTTGCAAATTGACGGTTAAAGAAGAACGATAACCCTCGTTCGTGTCTACGAATCGGATCTTTTGAAGTGATTCCTGAAGACAAGAACCACAGTTGTTGTCTTCAGGATAAATACATAAATGCTGTTACCGGGATACTATGCCCGCCCGGTTTAAGCCCCGCCAGAAGGAATCTTTCGGGCTGGCATTCGGACGGGAATATATTCCATCTTTTGTCCAAAGGTCACAAAGGACTCCCGTGCAGACTTCTTTGGGGTATAAATACTTCTCCCTTGTCCATAAGTCGATACTTAAAGGGTTTCGTTCCCAAAATTCCTGCCCGCCCGTTCAGGCGAGAAGATGCGCCTGCCGAAATAGTGCTGAATACTATAAATGATATGTGAATTATGTAAAATATTTCCAGAATGCTGTAATAACCGGTTGGTGAATTCAGTCTAATTTTACAAGGTTTATAAGGATTCAGATTTAAATAACTTTTTTAATATTTAAAAATTAAAACAAATAAAATGAAAATAGCATTTTTAACAATTGCAATTGTAACTATTACTCTTGGAGCCTGTACAGGTGGTAGCAGTAAAACAACTGACCAGGTTACCTCAAGTGATACATCAAACCTGGTTACTAAAGACACCATGCAGGTTATTAAAGACTCTACGGTTAAAACAACTGTTACAGTAGATACTTCAAAAATTAAAAAGTAAGTTGACGGTAATTTTGCTTTCCACGAAGTTGCCTATTTCTGCCCGGGTTGGTCTTCCCCATGTCAGTCCAAGTATAAAGAATTTTCCATGGCGCAAGTAGGAGGCTTAGCTGTAGCCTGACCTACTTGTTCCACTGCCTGGTAACTGAAGCTTAATAAAACCAATCTTTTCGATATGGCACAAGTATAGCCAACACACAAAGCCAAGCTAACAAACTTGCGCCACCGTTATTTTCTATATACATGAAGGAAGATGGAAGTTACTTGCGCGAATCTGTGATATTGTTAATGCTCATTGTTTATTATTAATCAGATTCACAATTACTTTAATCATCATATCCTTATCATCCGGTTTGGATTCGGCTATCATTAATGTGAGTGCCACCAGTGCATTTTCATCAATTACTTTTTTACCATGGTAATACAACAAATTATTTCGTTCTAAAAACCACACAAATAAAAATGCTGCAATACGTTTATTTCCATCAGTAAAGGAATGATTTTTTACAACAAAGTACAAAAGGTGAGAAGCTTTTTCTTCAATTGTTGGATAAAGGTCTTTACCATCGAACGTTTGGTAAATCGTATCTAAAGAACTTTTGAAGGATTTATCTTTTTCGTTCCCAAATAATGCAGAACCGCCAAATTTATTTTTTAATCCTTCAATAGCTTTCCTGGCTTCTTTATACGAAATGCGAAATAATTCCTTACTCTTTGTCTTCCTTATTTTTAATGTCTGATGATCGTATTGATCTAAAATATCCAGAGCAATAGTGAAATCGCTTAACACTTTTAATAAGCCCTGCGCTTCAGTACCGGAAATGTTTTTTGTTTTTGCAACATCATCCATTAAAGCAATAGTTTGTTTTAAATCGTTGAAACGATTTTCCGCTTCAGCTAATCTTTTTTCATTGATGGCGTAACCATTTACCAAGTAATCTTTCAACCGTTGAGTGGCCCACTGGCGAAATTGAATTCCCCTTTTACTATTTACACGATAGCCAATTGAAATAATTACATCTAAATTGTAGTAATCTATGTTCCTGGAAATTGTTCTTTTCCCTTCCTTGCGAACTGTTCGGAATTTCCGAACAGTTGCTCCTGATTCTAATTCAATAGAATCAAATATATTGGAAAGGTGTTCACTAATATTGGCTTTGCTGGAACCAAATAAAACTACTAACTGCGCCTGGTTAAGCCACACAGTATCCTCTTCAAATTTTACTTCAATCTGTGTTTGATTGTCTTTGTCTTTATATATTTCTATTTGATTCATCCTTAGTTGTTAATTATGGCTGTTCATCTATTATGTAAGTATAATAAAATTACTTCTTTTGAACTACAGCGGAAAACCGGGTAATTGTCTGCCATATTTTTTTTTGAACTTGTAATTTTTCTTTACAAATTCAAACCAGGTTTATAAGTGCCTCTTTAAGATTTTCCTTGTAATGCTTAATATCCAATGCTCAAGAGGTCTGCCGGATATTAGCTGAAAGACCAGAATGTTAGCGGTTGCAAAGTCTAGTAATCGGTCTGCGATTTCTATTATGTCATCCTTCCTGTCAATTTGTTGAAGCCAACTTTTAGGAATTGTGTCGAAGCCATAAAGCAGTCCTGCAAGTCCGCCGGTAAAAGCCCGTGTTGTATCTGTATCTTCTCCTAAGTTCACTGCTTTTAAAGTTGCATCTATATCCGTAGTTTGTGTATACTATGATGCATTTACGCTGCTAATGTATTAGGAGGGTCTCTCTAAGAGTACCCGCCGGAAAGTTGAATATATATTTGTAAATTTTAATTTTTATAACACGCCGGGTCCCTTGTAGGAGACCTCGGCTGCGACCAAACAGCAGGGAGGATGTTGTTGGTCACAAGACCAACAACGGCGGAGAATCTGCCAAGACCAAATACTTTGCATTTATCTGTAATTAGAAACGATTATTCGTGAGGATTGCCAAACTTTGAAAGGTTGGCAACCCTTTTTTTAATGTAGGTTGAATAAAAAGTGATAGCCGCCCAAGACTACTCTATAAAAAGCAAAAAATGAAAAAGAAGTTACATGTAAAATTAATGAAAATAATAGTGTTAAACAAATAATGGAAAAAATTTCCATCTTCTGCAGTTGTTGGTTTTGTGACAAACAACCAAACCCATCTATGTCGTAGCCGGGTCTTGCGAAGAGGATCCGGCGGAAGGTTGAAAATACATTTGTTGATTCTACTTTCTATAACACTTCTCACGAAAAAGTGTTTCGTTAAACACGAACCACGGTGAGGGGTACTCATTAAAAATTATGCCCAAATCCAAGGTAGTAGAAAGTAAAGTTATCTCCTTCTGCAAATAATGGGCTTAGACCCTCACGAAAAAAAATCCTCCGTTGGAAGGCTGATATCTATACCCCAAATTCAAGTGATATATTATCCCATTTATATCAGAAGTTCCACCAAAAAAATCTCTGATATTTCCTGTAAGATACGTTGCACCAGCGGCTATTTCCAGGAAATGTGAACTACGACCAACGAGGTAATTCACAGAAACTGGTATGGAAAAAATGCTTCCAAAGCTATCATCCCAGTAGCCGACGCCAATAGCAAAGCTAGGTTCGTTCACCCTTTTTGCATAACGACAGTCATAATTTACTGATAATATCGGGCCGGATCCTCCTAACATAAAATAAACCGCCTGTGGCACTCTATCCGTTACAATAACTTTTGCTTCTTTGGAACTTTCTTTCAAACGAATGGCATCACTTTGGGCAAAAAAAAGGTTAGAAGAAGCGTGAAGGCTGCTGTGAGGGTAAACTTTTTCATAATTGATTTTTAAAATTTAGTTTGTAGGCTTACCCTGATTTTAAAGAATGCCAGAAAATGCTTTTCACGTGTAGCCTTATTTGTTATCTTATTTTTTGCAATAAAAATATATTAACCTGGACTTTGTATAAATACTGAAAATTTAAAAGCCAAAAGAATGTGGAGTAATTAAAGGATGGCAGTATTCATGAAGGTGGAAACGAATACGTATTGAAAATATATATATTATTTTTAAAATGCAAATATTTGGTAGTGTCTCACTTTGAAAAGTGTTTTCGCAAAATCAAATAAATGACAACTGAAACCGCCTCAAATATTATCATTAACCCGTATTTATCAATAAAAGCAAAATAACGAAAAAGTGTTTCGTGAGACTCGAACGAGGGTGAAAGGGTTGAATTTTTTCTCAGCAATGTCTCCGTGACGGGACGTTGTGTACTTAACCTTATTTATCAATTTACCATGTACTCCCTTTCTTTTTTATACCATATTTACCGAACAAAACATTATTCTCCGCTTCCCGGTGGGCAAGGATTGGTTTTTGCACCTGTTGGTGTGGTAAAGGGATTGGGCGGCATACTCGCTGATTTTAAAATTGCCTCTCTATTTGTAAGAGAGATATTATAGATAAGCTGACCCCCGAATGGTTCCGAAGCGGGAATTACTTCAGGCTCAAATAATACATAAATGGCTTTGGGATTACTGTATTTAATCATGATATCGAGTCTTTGACGAGTGGTATCATGCAGTAGTAGGTCGCCAAAATAATCACCTGGTCCGTAAGTTACTTTGCTTTGACTGTACAATGATAAGGAGGTATTGTTCAACGTGTCGAAAGTCCACTTTTGAGTATGCTGTCCCCTTCCAAACCACCCGTGCAGCGTTAAATGACTTGAGTCCATGATATAAAACCTGAATACCACTCTATTTTTTAGTTTTTTAAAATCCTCAACTGACATATACAGCGTATCTAAATTGCCGGTTAATTGAGTTGCCGGAGATGCAGTCGCAGAAGTGCTATTGGGAGTGGCTGAATTTGCCGGAGAAGAATTGTTACTATTACATGCAATGAACACCAGGGCCATTGAAATAAAAAATACTGAAAGGTTGACTAAAGAACTTAGATTTTTCATATTAATCCTTTTAAGTGTTACTAATAAAAGGTGTTTAATATTTTAGCTTATGAAAGATAAGCTGTAATTTTCTATTATACAGAATTTTATTAATTTAAATTTAAAATCATGATTGTCCGAAGAAAACAATTCATTATTTCTTAAACCTGTTACCACCAAGGGTTCTGAGCCCCCTCTCCTTTGGAGAGGGGGTTGGGGGTGAGGTCTTGAAATGCTAATAGATAACTATTTTAGTCGGACAACCATGATTCAAAATATTTTTTTCCCGGTCATTTATGATTTCCGGATCCGGTAAATTAATGATACACCATGAGAGAATTTTTAAAAAGATTGCTGGATTGGTCGGAAGTGTGGGCGCCAATGATCCCGCTATTTGTTTTATACTTTAGGAGAAATCAGCCGGGCTTTATGAAACCGGTAATTATTTACCTTTCGTTTGCATTCTTTATAAACCTCGCAGGAGACTGTATCGACATTTTTAAACACTATATGCCAGCCTGGTTGTATAGTAACATTATCCTATATAATATTCATTCCGTCGTCCGGTTTATTTGTTTCAGTTATTTTTTTATAGCGATCGGGCAGGCTTCTTTCAGGAGGCTGAAGCAAATCGTTCTCCCGCTGATTGCCCTGCTGGTTTTCGTGACTAATTTCACCTTCGAGGAAAACTTTTGGAACCTTGATCACCTGGGCGGCAACCTGCTCACAGAAGAAGCCTATCTTTTATTAATATATTGCATGCTGTATTACCTGGGCAAATTGAGGAACGATGAGGATGATGTGGCCAGCGGTCCAGATTTCTGGGTGGTAACAGGCCTCAGCATTTACGTAGTGGTAAATTTCTTTGTGTTCTTATTTTATTTGCCCATGCTGGATTCGGATGTGAAGCTGGCGATGAATATCTGGAACGTACATAATATCGCTTATATCATTTTATGCATCTTTATAACCAAAGCTTTTTATGAACCTGCTCAACATCAGCTTGCAGTCTAGGGTAATCATTGGCATTTCTGCAATGGTATTCCTGTTTAGCAGTTTTTTAATTGCTTTCATTTCAAACCAGCGGAAAAAACTTCAGTATCATATGAACCTGCAGGCCATCAATGAACGGCAGCAACAGGCGCTGAAGGAACAAAACATATTGCTGGAAGAACGCGTGAAAGACAGGACCAGGGAACTTTCGGAGCAAAAGGAAAGCCTGCAGGTTGCGCTTACCAAATTGAAATCGAGCCAGCTGCAGTTGATACAAAAAGAAAAGATGGCTTCCCTTGGGGAGGTGGCATCGGGTATAGCTCATGAGATACAGAATCCGCTAAACTTCGTAAATAATTTCGCCGAGTTAAATGCTGAATTGCTGGAAGAGCTGAAAGAACATCTTTCAAAGGATCATCTTTCTGACGTGGAGAAAGAAGATGTCGGGTCGCTCGTGGATAATGTAATTCAAAACCTGCAAAAAATAAATATGCATGGTAAACGTGCAGAAAATATTGTAAAAAATATGCTGCTGCACGCTAAAAGCAGCACGGGGGAAGAAGAACTCACCGATATCAATTTCATGGTGGAAGAATATCTGAAACTGGGCTACCATAGCTTTCGGGCAAAGGACAATTCATTCAATGCTGCCCTTATCACACACTACGATACGAGCCTCGAAAGAATCAATGTTGTGCAGCAGGATATCGGCCGTGTTTTGATGAATATTTATAACAATGCTTTTTATTCCCTTAATGAAAAAGCAAAAAAGGATATGCCGGGTTATAAGCCGGAAATATCGGTAAGCACTAAACGTGAGGGGGATAGCGTTATCATTACCATAAGGGATAACGGATTGGGCATTTCAAAGAAATACATTGATAAGATATTCCAGCCTTTCTTCACGACAAAGCCTACCGGCACAAGCACGGGACTTGGGCTTTCCTTAAGTTACGATATCATTAAGGCCCACCAGGGTGAACTGAAAGTGGATTCGGCTGAAGGAGAATTTGCTGAGTTTATTGTGGAGCTTGTGTATGAATAGTTGGGAGTTGTGAGATGTGGGATGTGATTTGTGTTTTGAGGTTGCTACCAAATATCTCATACCTAAATACGACTTTACCTCTTAGAACAAAGCCTGCTAATATATACCCATGTTGGCGAAACTGCCTTCTTCTTTCAGGCCATCTCCGGGACCTTTGCCTTTTCAGGACTTATAACTTTGAATAGAATTTTATCTTTGTGGCAAATAATTTCTGCAGTGTCGCGACCGGAGCTAAGCACACCGGGCAGTCCGCCGCCTATGGCTACCCATTGTCCGCACATATAAAAATTATCCAGGCCGGGCAGCGTGTGAGAAAGCCTGCGGAAGCCTGTTTCGGGTGTCAACAGCCAGCCTTCGAAACTTCCTTTCCAGTTACCGGATGAATTTTTAAAAGTAACCGGCGTAGCAACATCGATCATTTCAACATTTTCTTTTGCACCTCCATAACGCTTATCCAGTATTTCAATTAATTCGCCGGCTATCCTTTTCTTTTCACTTTCATATTGTGCAGGATCATCTCTATGCAACTTATTCCAATAATCATAATTGCGGGTTTCAAGCATGCAGGTTATGAGTGTACTTCCAGCCGGGGCAAGTGTTTTATCAAAATTGTGAATATAAAACCCGACTTCTGACAACTTTGTTTCAGGATCAAGGTAAATTGGTTTTGCAGCAGGTAAAAAAACAGATCTAGGCAGCCCGGCAAAATCTTTTCTTATACCCAGTGCAACAAAAACGAGGGAGGGAAATGTCTTTGCTGTTTTATAGAATTCCAGGAGTTTTTCGTTGGTGTACATTCCGCCGAGCATTTCAAAAATAGTGGCATGGCCATCCGCTGCGGATATGATGTATTCGGCAAAATGTGTTTCCCCGTTCTCCAGCTCCACGCCAATAGCCTTGTTATTTTCGGTTAGAATCTTTACCACTTTTGCCCCGAAGTTTATTGCTCCACCTGATTCAATGTACCTGTCATAAACTTTCAAAGCAAAATTCAGCGAGCCGCCAATAGGGTATCCGGCTGTCTTTTTATGAAACCATGTTATGGCCATCATTGAAAACACAATGCTCATTTCAGGATCAAACAGATACTCTATCGTTTTACGTAATAAAGGGTTTTTAAATTTCTTACTGTAATCCCGGCAGCTATACTTTATATAGGAGGCAAAACAGGGCAGGTAAGGAAGCAACTTCCACCCCACTTTCATTTTTTCCCATAGGTTGGCTATGTCATCCGACTTACCCGGTATCAAATCAAGGGAAAGAAACTTTCTAACTGCTTTTATAAATTTCCTGATCTCTTTTTCGTCTTCGGGAGCCTTTAAAAGAAATTCACTTTCGAGGAGGTCAAGATTAGTAAAAACGCTGATATACTTACCTTGCTGATCTTCCATTCTGAAATATTCATCATGATTTACGAACCGGATTTCTTCCATGCGGATCAGTTCGTTCCAGCGTTCATAGAAGCTGCTACCCTTACCGCTTCCCACCAGCCAGTGAATGCATAAATCAACCTTATAATTTTTGCGTTCCCAGGAAGTGCATAATCCGCCCGGGTTACCGGACATTTCAAAGATGGTGGTATCATAACCATTCATGCGCAGGTAAGTACCGGCGGATAACCCACCCATTCCACCGCCTATAATAATGACGTGCTTATTTTCCATAGCTTTATAATTTGGACCCCAAAAATCGTAATAGAAAAGCTTTTGGTTAATGACCGGAGTCAGCAAATTTGATGATTCTTTTTTGGTAGATACTAAAGGGATGTTGGAAGTAAGATTTAAGATATGGGATGTGAGTTGGGAGTTGATTGGCAACAATTCAAATAAGGCCTTTATTCATGGCGCAGAAAACCGATGACTTAAAAACTGCCTGCCCAATAAGATGAGCCAACCGATCGTGGGTATAAGGGATATAAAAGAGATCACCAAACCGGCAATTCCAAAATTGGGTGGGATAATCATCAGGATGCCTGCGGCCAACCCCAGCCAGGCAGTCAGTTTACTAAAAATGTCGCTACGCATCATGACCATTGCAATAGTAATAGTAGCAATGCACCCCAGCCAATAACTAACGGTGAAGGCTGTGCCCTGCCAGATAGCTATGATGGTTTCGCCTGATGCCAGGTACATACTCTTCTCAGCTTCAGTAGCTGCAGCCGCATATTTATTACTTAAATAAAGCATTTCAAAAGCTCCATTTGAGGAAAAGTAGGTTATGGCTGATGCCAGTTGAAATAATAATGCAATGGTGGTAAAGACCGAGTTAGTTTTTTTTAGCGCTCCCCAAAGGGCAATGTAAATAAACAGAGTAAGTGCATAATCAATCATCAAAAACAAATCCATATCAACCAGCCCAGCAAATTTATTCCGGTGAAAAAGTGCAAACCAGCCTGCAGCACCAAAAGTCGGGGGCCAAACTGAAAAAACAATTATTTGTATAGGAATAAATGCGAGAATCATGATGGCAGATATGCCGGCAATTTTATGAACCACCTTCCATTGCTTAGCCTCCAGAAGAATATTATCTGTATCAAACATGCTGGTAAATTTTATTGTAAATATTTAACTTTTTTTGTTCTTGCTCAATATCTTTTGACAATGACCAGGATTCGACACAATACTTTTATCAGGTTTGCTGCATTTTGATAGAAGTATCAAATCGGGGATTCACCATAAGCCAGGTATGATTTTGTTTACTCTTTCCCGGTAATTCGTATAGACTTCCCCGAAATGAGCGGATAATAGATTTTCTTCTCCTTTTATTTTCATAAGGAAGGCTATGAGCAGCAACAGAACACCAACAAATCCTCTAAGCTCTCCCATGCTGATGGCTCCGCCAGACAAACCGAATAAAAATCCTGTGTAAGTTGGACACCTTAAAACTGAATAAGCGCCCGGGGTAATTAAATGGTGTTCTTCTTTCAATGAAATTCTTCCGCTCCAGTTAGTTCCTAAATTCACCCGGGCCCAAATAGCGAATGACAAGGAAAAGAAGATTAGAACGAGGCCAGCTTCAGATTTCCGGGTTGGGAATAATTTTTCTGCTCAAGAAACTCATAGGAACGGCGGCTAAATTGGTAAGTAAAAAAACGGTAATAACTATCAAAATATACGTGTATCTCTTCTGCCTTGGTTCCAGCCTGAAATTGGATTTATTTTTAAAAGCAGTCAATATCCAGATGATAACGACTACAAACCACATCAGCGATGAGAGGAATTGAAAATTGATCATTTGTTTTTTCTAATTTTTGTAATGCGCCGGGGCCCTTTCAGAAGCCGCTGGCTGGGAACAAGTGTATAGTTGCTGTCCAAAAATATATTTTGCTTAGCGAGTATGCGAATTTCTAATTTGTGTATGCAACAATTAAATATAACGAAAAAGTGTTTCGTAGATATGAACCACTGAGAGGTTTGTGATATGCGATTTGAGGCTTCTACCTGATACCGGGACCACCCTGATTGTTTTGGAATGAACCTGCTTTTTACTGGTGTTTCACCTCTCCTATCAGCATAAAACCTGCCACCCTTAAACCGCCCTTTAATAGTGTGGCCCTCGATGCTATATTTTCAATGTTGCAGCGTGCTGCAGGAACCCTGCCAGCGAGGTAGCATTCTTTTTTTAGCTCCTGTATGAGAAAACTTCCAAAACCCTTTCTGCGAAAATCTTCTTTCACTTCCATGTACAAATCCGCAAATGGCATGTTGTAGTGCAGCAGGAAGCCACCGGATGCGACAACCTTGTTATTATATACTAATACATAATCACCATCGGGTTCTGATTTATGATCAAAAAATATATCTCCTTTCTGGCGCTTTCTAAACAAAACTTTGCTTACGCAATAATCCGTGTTTTTATGATCTTCAAATAAAATTACATTTGAATTTATATTTTTCCCATGCTGGTAAAGCAGTGAGGTGAGCAACAAATCATTGCTCTGGCATTCAATAAAAGAAGTTTTGGAAGCAAGTAAAAATTCAGCAAAAGCGTATGAAGAAATATTCCGGAATGGAGGAACCAGGTAGAATTCAAAGGCGGTTTCGCGGTCACTAAGTTTATCATTTCCTTTTACAGAACCATAACCAATTTCTGTTCGATTGTATTTCAAAATATAGCTATCACTCCATCCGCGTTCATGACATGCGTTATACCTGATTTGAAAGTTATTCTCCTGCAAAAATAAAGTGCGTAAAGGCAAAATTTCCTTAAGGCTTGCTTTGATAACCTCTACTTTCATCAGTTTGATTTGTCAATCGTTAAAAATAACCTATGACGGAAGAGCTTTGTTCATTCTGGAGAATGGAAATTTGCCTGCAGATACCGTTGCCAAATTTATAATTATTATTCTTAGCTACTTCTTTCCATTTTAATATAACGGTAAATCGGAGTGAATGAGATATGATTAGAAGAAATGCCGGAAATTAGTTTAGCAATGTCCGGAGAGAAAACAGGATGAAGGGAATGTTTTTCCTGGAGAGTAGTAGAAACGGCGAGGATCAATTGCCGGAAAATACCCATAGTGCTGATAAAAAGCCCGCAGCCAAAGCTGCAATGCCTATCAGGATGTAACGAAAACTACCGTGCATGTAAAATATGTTGAATGGTTTATAGGATAAAGTATCAATGCTACCTTATAACGAAAAAGAGGGAGTTTTTATTTTGTTTGATTGAGAATTTTATTAAATAGCGTACGAATGCCACAACCATTTGGCCTATTTACAGGTGCTGGCGGGGGATAAATTGCCTAATTTTATAGAAAAAATCAGTTCATGAAGGCAGTCGCGATGGCATCTGTTTTTTTGATGGCTATTGGAATGGCCGCTTGCAGGAAAGACAGCCCGGACCCCTATGCAGGGGATTTTTATATAAGGGCGCCGCTAATAGAAAATAATTTTACCTACTTGGATCCCGGTGGATATTTAGATGGCCTTTACATAGTATATAATGCGGCTGACAGAAAAAAATTATGGAGGATAATACCTATTGGTAATAATGAGTATAATATTGCCTTCGCCGATAGTACATCTCTCTTAATTACTGCCTATCCTGACCTGGCCTGGCTGGCACCAAAGGATTCTGCCCTGGCAGCAAACCAGGCATTCAGAATAATCATCCCTTCACCACAAAACCCTTTTCTTGTTGCCTTTCAATCACCATCCAGCGGGAAATTCCTGCAGCTTGATTACTGTTATAAAGACAATGAAACATGGGGCTATGCTACTCCCATGGATGATTCTTCTTATTGCGGATACCAGAACATAAATTTATATAGCCAGGCAGATACCTGCTATTGCATGCACCAGTTCGCTTTGGAGCGGAATTAGACAATTAAATTGAACCCCTTTTTGGTACCCGGTTCCTCTTTGGGAGACCCGTCTACAACATAACAGTTGGGGGATGACCCGCTTTGTTTTCCTCATAAAAATGCCCACCTATAGGTTAAGCAACTTCAAATGATATGCGTCCGAAAGAATTGGTAAAAAATAGGTAAACGTTTTTAACAGCGGCGATGCCAATGTCCTTTCTGAATTATATGCAACAGATGCCATTAATCACCAGGTGAATAGTGAACCTTTTCAGGGAAAAGATGCTATCCGGAAAATGTTTGCAGGGGAATTTGCCAAAGCAACAATGATTTGTATTATCGAAAATATATTTGAAGACGACGAATGGGCCATCCTGGAATGGAAAGACCCGAAGGGATTGCGTGGCTGCGGTTTTTTTCACATAAAAAACGACCAAATTATCTTTCAGCGCGGCTATTGGGATATGCTTAGTTTCCTAAGACTCCAGAATCTGCCCATGCCATTGGAATGAAAATTAGCTGGTATCATGTGGCAGAATCAACTCACATCTCACCTCTTCCACCCAACCCCTGATCAAAATTTTTTTTATACATCCGTATCCCCTCCGGAGAACCTAAATTAAATTGATGATTTTTCTTTTGATTGGGTGGATGCAGGGTCCCTTTCAGGAGCCTCTGCCCGGATTAATTTGCAATTAATCAAGCATCTTATATACCAATTCTTTAAATAATTTATAAGCTACCATCGCTGTCATATTATTTATGTCCCTTGTTGGATTATATTCCACTATGTCTGCGCCGACAACCAGCACAGCAATTTTCTGAATCAGTAAAATTAATTCCCTTGTAGTCATTCCACCCGGTTCATGATGGGAGATTCCCGGAGCATAGGCGGGATCAAGCACGTCAATGTCTAATGAAATATAAAGAGGTGATTGCAATGTGCTGATAAAATCATAATTGAAATCTTTCATCCCGATTACATTCACACCAAATTTTATGGCTTGTTCTTTTTGATGTGTATTCAAAGTTCTGATCCCAACCTGTGTCAATGATTTGGGAATCTTTTTCTCCATCAGCCTCGCAAAGGGGGAAGCGTGAGAATAAGGATTATTATCGAAATTATCATAAAGGTCTGCATGGGCATCCAAATGCAGAACATGCAAGTCTTTGAATTTTTCTGAAAAGGCTTCAATGATAGGAAATGAAATAGAATGATCTCCGCCAAAGCAAATAATTTTTGAACCCGTTTGTAATGCCCCGCGAATGACATCTTTTATTGTATGATAAGCTGCTTCGGGATTTGTATTGGTAAATAAAATATCTCCAAGGTCAGTATAATTTTTGCCATCCAGGATTTCTATACCATATTCACAAAAAGCGTTGGCAGAGCCATCATGATCCATTTGCCTGATACGCGGAGGCGCTAAAGCGGGTCCTTTTAAAAAAGAAGAATTTCCATCGAACGGAATGCCCATTAACTTTATCATGATGTAATTTCACAAATAATTCCAACAAAAGACTTTCAATTTCTAGATATCATGCTCACTTTGCATCAGGAAAGCAGACTCGGGTATTTTCTATTCTGATCCCTTATGGAAATTTTTTTTCGGTTCAAATTTTCTCGTTCAATTTTTTCGTAACTTGGTTTCTCAAAAAAAATTATGGATATTATACCATTGCTGAAAAAAGAAATGCTTGAGGAATCTGTTGCCACGCGTAAGATGCTTGAGCGCATTCCGGATGATAAGCTTACCTGGAAACCTCATGAAAAAAGCATGACCATGCAAAGCCTTGCGGTGCATATTGCAGAATTGCCCGCATGGGTATCCATGGGATTAAACACGAGTGAGCTCGACTTTGCGAAGATGGATTACAAGCCTACTCCCGTAGGCAGTACAAAAGATATTGTACAATTATTTGATACATCGCTGGCAACGGGCCTTGCAGCGCTGGATAAATCCAAAGAGGAAGACTTGTTGCCGACTTATACCATGCGCAGTGGCGACAAAATTTTCAGCGTATGGACAAAATATGAAGTAATACGCCATGCATTTGCACAAACCTCACATCACCGTGCACAGCTGGGCGTGTATCTTCGTTTATTAAATGTACCCATCCCCGGTAGCTATGGCCCAAGCGCGGATGAAACCGGTATGTGATTGAGGGTGCTTACAAGCAGCTGGTTATTTTATTTTTGTCGTAGCTGAGTTTTCGTCCGAAGATGACCCGGCGGTGAATTAGACAAAAAATTTGGTTTTTAATTCTGTGGACGCCGGTTCCCTTTCAGGAAACGTGGCTGGGACTAAGGAAAGAATGCATAGTCATAAAATCTCCTTGTTCCTTCAAATCAGTAATCAACTTCTGTAATCGATTTTTTAAAACGTCGCCGGACATTCTTTTGATAATTAAGGGAAGTTTATATAAAGTTAAGTCCGTAAATTCCCAGGGATGAAAATAAAGGCAAACGTACCCGTCTTTTTTCAAACATCCCAATACGAGTTTCTTATAATATGCATAAGGAAAATTCTTAAAAGCCAACCAAAATAAAGGAATACGAAGAAAGGGAGAAACTGATGCAGGTAATTCAATGATTCCATTCTCCTCATACCGGCTCCTTGGTTTATCAAGGTTATTATACCTTCCGGGGATCCATGTAGGATGTACAGAAGAATCATATTCATAACCGGCCAGCCTTATTAAGGAAGTATCGATTTTTTTCATCCGGGGTATTCTTATTCCATATATCTTTTTAGAAATAATTTCTTCCAAGGTCAACCTTGAATTCCTCAGATCCTCATCGCGGTAAGAAGAATGATAAAAAGTATGCGAGGCTATCTCATGTTCTTTTGCAAGGTCCCTGACTTCATCAGGAAACTGTGAAGCAAAATTGGCCGTCGTGAATAACGTGCTGCTAATTTTATTCAGGCTTAGCAAATTCTTTATAATTTCAAGGCCTTTTATGCCGGTTTTCATCTGTTCTTTTGCAGGAAGAGCAATACCGTATTCCAAAGGAAGGTCAAATTCTTCCACGTCAAAAGTTAGCAATATGGAACGATCTTTTTTCACTCGATTATTTTTTGTGCCACCTTCATTTAAAGACAAATCTATTTTAAAAGATTATTATTGATTTTTTAATAGTTAAAAAGAAATTCTACATGATAATTTCTGCTGTATATTTAATTATTAATTAAGATTTGAGATGTTGCTAACAAAAGAGGTTACCATATACAGGAAAAAATATTCATACTTGGCAATTGCATGGTTCATGCTTGCAGCTATAGGCGCCCTATTAAAAATAAGAATAGGAAGGGAGACAATGGGGGATTATGTAATTTTTACCAATGCCTTCTGGCATGCAGTGCACCAAATCAGTTTATACCAGATATACCCTGCTGAAAAAGTAGGTTCCTACCTGTATGGCCCGCTATTCAGCATATTTATTGCACCTTTCTCCTTAATGCCTTTTTATGTAGGGGCATTTATGTGGTGTATTATAAATGCCGGGTTATTATTTCTTGCAATAAGACTCTTACCACTGAATTATAAAAGTCAGCAAATTATCCTGGCGGTATCCTTGATTGAAATGATGACCTGTATTGAAAATATGGAGATAAATTGCCTGATTGCCGCATTTATAATTCTCTCTTATATACATGTGGAACGGCGTAAGGATTTTTGGGCGGCTTTTTTTATAGCTGCCGGGTTTTTACTAAAGTTATACGGGATAGTTGGTATCTCATTCTTTCTGTTTTCAAAAAATAAATTATCATTTGCCCTATCTTTTGCTTTTTGGATGCTGGTTCTTTTTTTACTTCCAATGGTCATTTCATCCCCGGCGTATATTCTTCTTTGTTACCCTGAATGGTACCATACATTAGTTGCCAAAAATGCCCTCAATCACGACTCTATTATGCAAAATATTTCCATAATGGGCATGCTTAGTCACATTTTTAATATAAAAGGTATAAACGCCGAAATTCTCATGGGGGCCGCATTGTTTTATGCTTTGCCTTTGCTGAGAATAAAGGAATATACAAATGCCCGGTTCAGGCTTACCTACCTGGCTTTTCTTTTAATTGGTATAGTCATATTTAGTTCAGCCGCAGAGAGCCCAACCTATATTATTGCCATGTCCGGGGCAGGTATATGGTTCAGTTACCAAAATCTTCAAAATCGCACAATCTTTTCGCTGCTTATTTTTTCATTGCTCATTACCAGTTTGTCTTCTACTGATTTTTTCCCTTCATATCTTAAATCGGAATATATCAAACCCTATTCATTGAAAGTATTGCCAATGATTTTTTTGTGGATAGTAATCGCATGGCAGTTATTATTTAGGAAATTTAAGTTGGCACAAGAAGCTAATTGAAAAACTTCATTTTTCTTAGGTGGTTAATGAATGACTGGTAAGTTTTTGTGAGTAATCACTTAGAGGTTTTTCTGATATTGATATATAACGCCCGGTTGATCAATTTCATTTTCTATTTCAGGTATATTGGAAGATTGGATAATATACCGCGGCCTTTTTTTTGTTTGCATAAACGTTTTGCCAAGGTAGAGACCCAAAATTCCCATAATCATTAATTGGAGGCCGCTAAAGAAAGCAGTTGTAAAAATGACAGATGCCCAACCCGGCCTTCCCATATGGTAATATAAACTGATTAATACATAAGGAATGTACATTAAAGAAAATGCCGCAAATGAAAAACCGAGGTAAATTGCAAAAGTTAACGGCCTGGTACTAAAAGATGTGAGTCCATCAGTAGCTAGCAATAATAATTTGAGAAAAGAATATTTTGTCTTGCCGGAATATCGGTTATCAGGAGTGTATTCAATACCCTTTTGGTTAAATCCTACCCATTTAATAATTCCTCTAAGGAAAGGTTTATCCTCCGGAAGTTGGCTAATAACTTTTATCACTTTTTTATCAAGTAATTTATAGTCAGAAATTCCTTGTTCTAAAGGTATATCTGATAAGGCATTAATAACTTTATAGAATATCCTGGATCTTAATTTATTTACTAACCCGGTATGCTGATTATCTTTTTTCCTGTAAGCGTAAACTACTTCATATCCATTAAGCCACCATTTTATTAATTCAGGTATTAAACTTGGTGGATGCTGAAGATCTGCATCTAAAGTGATGACTGCATCATATCTGGCATACCTGATGCCGGCCATTAATGCAGGGTCCTTGCCAAAATTGCGTGACAGGCTGATATATGATATCCTGGAATTAGTAAGTGCATAGCTCATGATAACCGGCATAGACTGATCATTACTTCCATCATCCACAAAAAGAATCTCATAGTCAATTCTGGTAACAGACTCCATTACTCTTTCGAGCTCTGATAATAAAGTACCAATATTACCTTCTTCATTATGCACCGGTATAATGAAAGTCAATTTTAACATATAATCCTGTGGCGTATTTAACTATTAAGTAAATGATTAACTTGTTTTGGTTGGGTGATGTTCGTTAAAATCATAATTAAAATGCAAAATAATTCTATTATTTATTTTCCCAAAGTCTTATGGCCATATTTCTAAACAAAATTAATAAGTCATGATTTTGTAAAATTAAAGTTAACACCTGGTACATTTTGGCCTTGGTAAAATAAAGGCTTCATTTTATCGAAGTCTTTCATTAGCGGGCATAGTAAGATGATAATCAATACTTGATAAACCTTTTTTTTTAACTCAAAGATCGGTGATAAAATTACGGGCTGTTAGGTGTATGATTACTTTTAAAAAATAATAGAAGATTCTTAATTGGCAAATTGGCATCAATCCGGGGTTTGAAAATTTTTGCCAGGGTGGCACCTATAATTACGCCTAAAACAGAGCCTGCCACCTCATCAGAAGGAAAATTTCCGCCAACATATATTTGAGCGTAACAAACTAATAAGAGCCAAATCCAAAGCCATTTCCATTTTCTTCCTGTAAAATTATAAAAAGACCAATACCAAAAAGAAGTCAACGCTGCACAATTTGTAGCAATAGATGATGGAAACGAATACTTTCCTTTGCATTCAATTATACTTCTCAAATAATTATGAACCTCCGGATCAAAGCAGGGACTCACTCTCGAAAATACTGGTCTTAAAAATAATTCGGTGATACAATCAGCAATCGCAATTGTCATCAAGCTTAATAAAATTAAAATCCAGGCCTTGTTTCTTCCTTTCTTAAAAGCAAAGAATATCATGAAAATATATATGGGAATCCAGCTTAACTGGTTTCCTATTCCTAACATAATATTATCCAATACACGATGGTCGGAATCGTTATGAATCAGAATAAAAAAAAATTTATCAAGCCTTTTAAGATATTCAATTAAGGACATGATCTTGTTTTCTGCTAGAGCAACTCATTAATTATACAATTGGTTACCTTAATTTTTATATAGAATAGATTATTTATTTTTTAGTTGGGCGAAACCACTGAAATATTATAAAACTGACCAGACTATTATATTAGTCCGCCTGAATAATTATTTTGTGTTAAGTAATGAAATTAGAATTAGTCGGGGTCGGAGGGTCTACACTTAAAAGTCTATTTCATCCATAATGCAGGAAAAGCCTTCAGAACTTTGGGCTTAATTATCAGAAGTTTTTGGCAATCGGACTTCTTTTATTTAAATGAATTAACAGTTAGTGGGCTTCTCTTAGTATTCTGCAGCAGCCCGCTGATTTGAATTTGATAAATTAATTTTTAATCCTATCCACGACCCAAAAGTTTTAGGATAAGATTTTACGGTAGCATTTATGTCAATAGAGTTCAGAGCAAAACGGTATGTAGGAATAAATGAAATGGATAGTTTTTTTGATAACTGGTAATCTATCCCCGCGCTTGTCAAACCACTAAAATTCAATTGACGTATTCCCTGGAGTTTATTAATTGTTTCAGTTGTTTCATTTATCCCGTTTTCTAAATTAACCTTAATATTAGCCTTAGATAAAATGTTGACAGAAATACCGGCGCTTAAATTAATCCTGAATTTCCCCTTTTTCATACTATACCCTCCTTCCAATGGGATCCCGATATACTGCAGTGAATGAACCGACGTATACATGTATAAACTATCCCCGATTACCGGATTTTGACTAAAAGGAGGTAATACAAACCCGTAACCGGAAGAAGTATTAATCCTGTATTTAACTGCTCCCGTATTGTCAGGCTGGGCATAAATAATTTTTGGTTCAAGAGTTATATTGGTATTTGAAATGGTGATTCCAGATTGTATTGCCCAATGGCTATTTAAGGATTTGACCACCAGGATTCCATAGGTCGATGAAAATTGATGTTTTTCTTCCTTCTCTAATTGATTTGCATTGTCTGGTTGATTTCCTACTTCGTCATCCTGCAAATAATACCATGCAAAATCTGGAGAGAAAAATGGCATGATAGACAAACCATAATCTTTTTTATTGCTTTTTTGAACTGCTTTTGAGAGGTATTTTTCCCCCGATTCAATTTTAGGATTAACCCGATTGACTTTAATGAAATCTTTAAACGGACTAAGCGTATTTTCAATAGGCAAATTTTCAAGATTGCCAAAGAAAAAGAGGTTGATATTATCGGAATTGTTTTCTTCTTTCGGGATATATGTTTCATTCTCAGAAGGAAGGACATTCTTAATATTAGTTTTGGCGCGTGATCCTGTGCTAAGCTTTTTGTTTTTTAAAGTTGTAACAATTGATTTGGTATTCACATTATTTTCCTCTGAAAATAATGTGGGATTAGAGTTTTGTTTTTGTGGCTGAGCTTTATTAAAAATCTTGTCACTTTGTGAGCCAGCTTTCTTATTGACTTCTGAAATTGTTTTTTGGGAAATAGCTACCTTATTAGAATTTTTTTCAATACCCGAAGAATCGATAAATGAGGGCGTATTGTTACCTTTTTCTTCCTTCCTGATTTTGCCATCAACACTGCCAGGATTCTTATTATTTGTCTGAATTATGCCACTTGGTAATGATCTCTTAAAAATCAAGTTTTTGTTTATCACATAGACTGAAAGACCTAACAATAGCATCAAAATAACTGATAGTTTTTTTAGCTTATTATATTTAATCTTTAAATTATTTATACGGTCCTGGTCAAGTCTTTTTTCGAGAGCATTCCAAACACTTTGCGAAGGCTTCTCGTCATTATCCTTAAGTGCATCACCAAATAAATTCTCAATATTTTGTAAATTTTCATCCATAGATTAATAATTTTTTGCAATTCTTAAACTATTGGTGACAGCTTTTTGTAACAGAAGTTTTGCATCAAATAAATTAGATTTAGATGTCCCTTCAGAAATACTAAGCAATTCTGCAATTTCACGGTGTTTATACCCTTCAAATACATACAGATTAAAAACCATCCTGTAAGCGGGCGGAAGATTTTGGACCATTTCCAATAATTCCTTTTTTTGAATCCTTGATACAATTTCCTCATTTGAAGCGTGCTCCTCCTGGTGTTTTTCTATTCCAATTAACGGATGAACTTTCACTTTTTTACGATAATATTGAATTGAGCAATTCATCATAATTCTCCTAACCCATCCTTCAAAAGAACCTGCATAATTAAATTGGTGAAGCGATTTAAAAACATTCATAAATCCTTCCTGCATTATATCTTCTGCTTCTTCCCTGTTTTTGGAATATCGCATGCAAACACCGAACATTTTTACTGCATATTGGTCATAAAGCTCCTTCTGAGCATTTCTCTCCCCCTTAATACAGGCTTGTACTAATTGCTTCGTCTTTTCCAATAATCCCTCGGGTTTATATACTAAGTGTTAAAAAAATATTAAATGGTTGGGTTGTAAAAAACAGATCTTTTTATGAGCAGACCTATAAATACGACCATAAAACATAAAGGTAGAACAACATTTAGTGGAAATTCTTAAGTCGGATTCGTATCAAGTAATCCTATTATCTTTGATGAATGGAAGTAATGTATCTATAAGATACCCAACCATTTTATAAAATGATTTTGGATGATTAGTTATTCAATACTTATTACGATAAATCATCTGTGTAAATATATTCATACAATCATTTATGTCATCACATTGTCATTTTTATTTTTATCATTATTTAATCATAACTCAAAATGATTTTAATCATATTAAGGCTCTTAACTCAAATATATTTTCGCTAATAAATCTTAATGTTAATAAAAATTTCCTTCCTATGCCATTTATCTTAAAACATTCTCGCTTCATTTCAATTCTAACATTACTAATATTTACTACATCAATTGCCTCAGCTCAGTCGAAGGCCCCCTGGGTTCCGCCTGCCAGCGCTGCGGATGTAAAAAATCCATTAGCAGGTAATACTGAGACCTTAAAATATGCCAAAGTTCTTTACACATCGTATTGTTCGCCCTGTCACGGAGAGAAAGGTAAAGGAGATGGTATAGCAGCGCCAGGCCTGCAGGTAAAGCCTGCGGATCATACTTCTCAAAAAGTGCAGTCTCAGTCAGACGGATCATTGTTTTGGATGATGTCTGAAGGACGCACACCAATGCCTGCTTATAAAACAGTCCTAAACGAAAATCAACGTTGGGAACTGGTTAATTTTATACGCACTCTTGCCAAAAAATAAAAAATAAATTCTTATGAAAAGAAAATTCCTCTTACTACTATCCCTTATAACAGTTAATATGCTTGCAACAAAATTGAAAGCTCAACAGGTTGTCGTTGATTCTTCTTTATTAGATAGAATAAATGCATTGGAAACCCAGGTTCATGACCAGAAACCAGGAGAAGATCATGTAATGATTGTCGGTCTAACGACTTTTGGTTTTGCCAGTCATCGTTCGAAAACGAATGGCGTCATTACAAAATCGAACAGCATAGTAGACGGTGACAATTATGAATTTAGTCCGATGTTTCTATGGCGTCATGGAACTAAATTTCTTATGGAGTTTGAACCCTCATTTGCAGGTGATCAACTTGGGGTAAACTGGGCTGATATTTCATATTATGCTGCGCCTGGTCTTATTTTGAGAGCTGGCTATCTCGTGTTGCCATTTGGGACCTACAGCAAGAGGCTCGCAGCAGGATGGATAAATAAATTAGCAACAGATCCGGAAGGTATTGCCGATCTGCCTCCTTTATCAGATTATGGTATTGAAGCAGAAGGTGGATTCCAGGCTGGTACCATGAAGTGGAATTATGATTTTGCGATTGCTAACGGTATGCAACTTAACCCTGATGGTACCATTCAGAATGCAGGAATAGCGCCAACTAATAACAACAAAAACATTTGTGGAAGAATAGGATGGCTGCCACTTGCTAATTCTTCTCTTGAGTTGGGCGTTTCAGGAATGACCGGGAAATTAGGTGACCCGGGAACTCCATTTGAAAAAGCGACGTCCACCATGTTTGCAGCAGATATTAATCTAATTGAAAATGTTGGTATGGTACAATTAAATATGAAAGGACAATATGACGTGATCGATATAAACCAAAAGGATTATATTAATCCAGCAGATGGAAGTAATTACAGTTTTACAAATCATACTACCACAGGTTATGTCATGGCGGCAGTCAGGCCGGTTAAGTCTTCTAATAACTTTGTAAAAAACCTGGAGTTAGCAGCCAGATATGGTAATTATACGACGCCCACCAATTCCTTAATCGGTATGAAAGATAATTCTTTTGCAGTTGGCCTAAATTATTGGATTAGCTGGAGAACAGTAGTTCATTTTACTTATGAATCTATCAAGAGCACAAGCACTATCAGCCAGGCACTGGGCGGAACCCCGGGAACTATTACCAATAATAATTCATTATACCTTCAATTTTCTGTTCAATTATAAAATTCAGCCATGAAAAATTTTCAATTTAAAAAAATAATATTCGTGGTTTTCTTTACAATAGCTGTTTCAATTATAGTAACATTTATTGGCTGTGCGAGCAGTCAAAAGATAGCCATGAAATCAGGAGCACAATTATGGGCGGAAAATTGTCAAAGGTGCCATAATACACCATCGCCTGCAACCTTTTCACCTGAGCAATGGGAAACCGTTGGACTGCATATGCAGTCAAGGGCATTATTAACTGATACAGAAAGGGACAAAATCGTAGCGTTCTTGCAGCAATAATATACAAGTTGCGATTGAATAAGGTTGAGGAAGGAATATTTTTTTGATATTTATTAGAAATAAAATTTAAACACATGAAAAGAATAATTTTAATGGGGATACTCCCGGTTATTATGTATGCCTGTAATAGTGGCGGCCCGAATGAATCTTCGAAAACCAGCACAACATCCACCTCGGACACGCTTAATGAAAAAAATACCAGCACTTCTGGCGGGGCCGTTTCATACGATTCGAGTCGCGGTGTTGGAAGATTTACGCATGTAGATATCCAGGATAAGATAGATGAAAGTATGGCTACAGGAGGTGAAACAATTTATGGAGCTAAATGCGCAGCATGTCACAAACTTACGGATGAGAAATTAGTAGGGCCGGGATGGAAAGGCGTTTCTACAAGGCATAAGCCTGAATGGATTATGAACTTTATTACCAATACTGATGAAATGTTGAATAAGGATCCCAGGGCAAAACAACTGCTTGAAATTTGCTTAGTCCGAATGCCGAATCAAAACCTTCAGGATATTCAAGCCAGGCAGATCCTCGAGTTCATGCGTAAAAATGACGGAGTTAAATGATTATGAAAAAAATTGTTTATTTAAACATTTTCAATTCTGAAGCTTCAGGAACATTAAGTTTATTTTATTTCTGTTACCCTGATTGGCGTTGTGATAATTAATTTCCCGAAATTGTTACCTGATATAAAAAATGATCTCATTCTACAAGGGAAGGAATAAATATTTATTATTTATTTCATTTGAAAAAGTTGTTATAGCGAAACCTCAAATTCATGAATTTGAAAAAAAAGAAAGGAAAATAATTCAGCTGATTGAAAGATAATCCAATAAAAGCATGTTCAGACAAGAAAAGGATATCACCATAAAAAAATGGATCAATATCGCATTTCTTAACCTGCTAATAATCGCATTATTAGGGGTTATCATGCGCTACAAGATTGCTTACTACCTTCCCTTCGTTGATCAAAATAATTTCCTGCAGGCCCATTCCCACTTTGCTTTTGGCGGATGGGTAACCCAGATATTAATGACACTGATGTGGGCTTTTTTATATGATTATTTAGATGCCTCATCTCTAAAAAAGTACCAATGGCTCTTAATTGCCAATCTTATGGCTGCTTATGGATTATTAGCTTCTTTCATTTGGGAAGGATATGGTGAAATTTCAACTGTATTCTCATTTCTATCCATAATTGTTTCTTATTGCTTTGCAATCCTCTTTTGGATTGACCTAAATAAAATAAAAGAGGAAATTGTAAGCAAATACTGGTTTAAAGCCGCATTATTTTTCAGTGTACTCTCGTCCTTTGGCGTTTTTTTTCTCTTATACATTATTGAAAATAATATTCAGCAACCAACCTGGTTTTTGGCCGGTACTTATTATTTCCTGCATTTCCAATATAACGGTTGGTTCTTTTTTGCTTGCATGGGCTTATTCGCCGAACAGATTAAATCCAGAATTTCTTTCTCATTGCAAAAAAAGATTTTTTGGTTATTTGCACTTGCCTGCATACCCGCTTATTTTTTGTCAGCCCTGTGGCTTCCTATTCTAACCTGGATGTACATACTGGTAGTAATAGCTGCCGCTGCGGATTTAACGGGATGGATACTATTGTTGCAAACAATAATTATCAACAAGCCGGGAGCACTTAGAAATCTTTCATTACTAACAAGGTGGCTGTTTATATTACCGGCGATAGCCTTATCTATTAAATTATTGCTGCAAATGGGATCCACGATTCCTTTTTTAAGCACCCTTGCTTTTGGTTTCAGGCCTGTCGTCATCGGATATCTTCATTTAATGTTTCTTGGTGTCATTACGCTTTTTATTATTGGCTATTGCACGTCGAAACGATTTATTCATACAACAAAATCAGGTAATGCCGGTATCATCATTTTTGTAGCAGGTATTATTTTGAATGAAATATTCTTAATGATCCAGGGGCTTTCTTACATGAACTATATCCAGGTTCCTTACATCAATGAATTATTACTTGTTGCTGCTATTTTCATGCTCTTAGGAGCGACACTCTTAATTTCAGGCACCAAAAAATTTTACCTTCAAGATAATTACCGGTTAGAAGAAAGGGAATAGAAAATGGCAATAAAGATGTGGCAATAGATAAGGGGTTTAAAATTAAAATTCAAAAGCACAATCACATAAGGTAGCTTTCCTTCCGGTTTTTTTCTGGTAATTATATCAATGAATTACTCAGGTAATCCTCGAACACTTTCTTGAATTAACTCACCATTAACATAACTAAAGGCCTATCAAAAAATCTCATTTTATTTTGAGATTATCTTCGTCAGGTGAATTTATCATGGTTCAGCTATCCGCAATTTTCAAATTAGTATCATGACATCAATCAATATATTACTATATCATGCACTGTTTTTGCAAATTTTACTGAAGAACATTTTCATTTTTAAAAAGCCTGACCTCAGACCCGGTACCAAAATTTTTTATTTAAAACCATTATCCCATGATTGAGCAGGTTGTCTTCAAGAAAGCATTGAAGTTAATGGGAAATAATTTTGAAATTAGTGCCGTTGGTTTTGATGAAAAAAAAGCGAATGAACAAATTGATGCCGGCATTTATGAGATACAGCGTATTGAAAAATTACTAACTACTTTCAATGAAAACAGCGAAACCAGTCTCATCAACCGAAATGCCGGGATTGAGCCTGTTAAAGTATCGCAGGAAACTTATTCTATAATTGAAAGATCACTCCGCATATCCCGGCTTACCCAGGGCGCATTTGATATCTCTTACGGCTCAATAGATAAACGCCTGTGGAATTTTGATACAACCATGAAAACCTTACCCGATAAAGAAACGGCCAAAAAAATGGTAAGGCTGATCAATTACAGAAATATCATTCTTGATGCAGAAAACCAGACGGTATTTTTAAAAGAAAAAGGAATGCGAATTGGTTTTGGAGGAATAGGGAAAGGATATGCGGCAGAAAGAGCCAGACAGGTAATGAAAGATGCAGGAGCGGCAAGTGGAATTGTAAACGCCTCCGGCGACCTGACTACCTGGGGATTGCAACCCAATGCGAAACCCTGGACTATCGGTATAGTAAATCCGAATTCAACTCATGAAATATTTTCTTACCTCGATGTAACTGATATGGCTGTAGCTACCTCCGGGAATTATGAAAAATATGTTATGATAAATGGGAATAAATATTCTCATACTATTGATCCCAGGACGGGGTTACCTGTAACGGGGATAAAAAGTGTTACAATTATTACGCTGAATGCGGAAATTGCTGATGCTATGGCAACTCCTGTAATGATTATGGGAATAAAAACAGGAATGGATATGATAAATCAAATGAAAGATATTGAAGCGATAGTTATTGATGATAATAATGCCGTCTATCCTTCCAACAATATAAGATTTTCCAAGCTTAAAATATGAATGTAAGAACTTTTAATAAAGCTGTATTGATAGCTGTTTCGTCAATAATATTTGCATCATGTGCGAATGTGAAAGAATACCAGAAAAGCAGGATCAATGATTCAGAAATGATTTTAGGGAACAGGAAGGTGGAAAAAAATGAACTTAATTTTCAGTCATACAGAAAGAGGGCGCTTCGGGAGCTAATGGAGGAAAAACCGGCGGTGGCTGCGGATGTAACTAAAAGGAATATTTCAAAATTAATATTATAGATGAGAAAGATCTGCTTAACCCTTGTTGGATTTTTTTTAATGATGCTGCAGACATAATCGCAATCATTTACAAAAGATAGCATTTCGTATAACCCGAAACCATTACAAATTGATGAAATTAACCTCGTATCAAGTTATTATAGTCAAAATGGCGATCATGCAGCGATTACTGGCGGGATAGGAACACAAAGGGTTGTTGACCTATCAAATGGCCTTGATATAAAATGGGTAGGATGGGACAAAAATCAGCGGAAACATTCTTTGACTTTGGGCCTTGGAATTGATCACCACACTTCAGTGCTTCCAAAACAGGTGGTACACGAATCTATCCATCGGTGGACTGGTTTGTTGGAAACCAGAAAAGAGGAACCGGTTTTGAACTGGGTACATATTATTCTACCGAATATAATTATCATTCATTTGGACTTGATGCCGCCTTTTCCAAAAAGACAAAAAATAATGGCGAATTCAATGTGAAACTTACCGGTTATTTTGATCAGGTAAAACAAATTCTTCCCTCTGAATTGATTCCCCTGGATACTGTAAGAAGTACAAGTGGAACTGTTTATATTACTACTGCAAGTGGGCGGACTGAAGCGTTAAATTCAAATGGAACTACTTCAGGAAATAAAAGACCATCTATCCCTTCGAGGCCAAGAAATACGCTAACGGGTTCCTTAACCTATTCACAGGTAATCAATGATAGAATGCAAGGCATAATCCTGCTGGATTTGGTTTACCAGCACCGTGATTTAGGATTGCCATTTCATCGGGTATATTGGAATGATGGATCTGTTCACCAGGAAAATCTTCCTTCGCAAAGATTTAAAATACCTATCGGATAACGACTAAATTATTTTCTTGGAGACAAAATCATTTTACGATCGTATTACCGGTATTATGTAGATAGTTGGGGAATAAAGGCGCAAACTGCTAGTCTTGAGATTCCGGTTAAGATAACGCCCTTCTTTTCTATTTCCCCTTTTTACAGGTACTATTCCCAAACAGCTATTAAATATTTTTACCCTTATGAGATGGCAACATCAAATGATGAATATTATACAAGCAATTACGGCCTTTCAAGATTCAACAGTAATTTTTTTGGAGCAGGTATTCGTATCGCACCTCCCCGGGGTATTTTAGGAATGCATCATTTCAATGCTGTTGAGATACGTTATGGCCATTATTCAAAGAACATTAATATGAATGCAGATGTATTATCCATGAATTTAAAACTCAAATAATATGCACTTAAAATATGAATACACTTTCGACCGGTGGGCTTTTCCTTTTATTAATGTAAAGTTGGTAAGTCATTTTTCCTTGATAACCGGGAAGTTTTTTTGTTAAATAATTGTTAGCGGACAAGGTCCACCCAACCAAAAACTAAATTTGCCATCTACCTAATTAAAAGCCCAAAAATTTTCCACCCATGAAGAAATTATTTTTTATCCTGTTTTGTTTTTCGATAATGTCTTTTATCAAATGGCAGCCGGATTTTGAAACTGCGAGAAAAGTGGCTCACGAAAACCACAAACTTATTTTATTAAATTTTTCAGGTTCTGATTGGTGCGGACCTTGTATGCGTATGAGGAAAGAAATTTTTGAAAGTGATGTTTTTTCCAAAATGACTGATACTTCACTGGTATTGGTAAATGCTGATTTCCCAAGGAACAAGAAAAACAGATTAGACGAGCAAACCGAAAAACAAAATGATGCCCTCGCAGATAAGTATAATCCGGAGGGAAAATTTCCTTTTACACTACTGCTGGATGCTGACGGAAATGTCTTAAAATCATGGGATGGATTTCCAAAAGAAAATGCTGAAGAATTTGCGGATGAAATATACAGTATTTGCTACGATCAAAAATTTAACCGTTAAATTCTTCAATGAAATATTTACCCTAAGCCGGGTTAAAAATTAAGACGACTTCAATTATTAAAATATGAAGAGAAATTTCCTTGGAAAAATAGGCCTGTCTGCTTTGGCAGGAATCTTGATAACATCCTGTGCTAACGTAAAGGAATATCAAAAAAGCAGAATCAATGATTCAGAAATGATATTAGGCAACAGGAAAGCGGAAAAAAATGAACTCAACTTCCAATCTTACCGGGAGGGGGCTTCCGGGGCCAATAGCGGGAAAACAGGCGGCGGATGCGGATGCAATTAACTCATACCAGGCACAAAATATTACATGAAAAAAATTTGTCTAACATTAGTTGGAATTTTTATAATGATGCTGCATGCCTTTTCGCAATACACGGATAAGGACACATCATTTTATATTGTCAAACCTTTGCAACTTGAGGAAGTAAACCTCGTTTCCAGTTATTATTCGCAAAATGGTGATCATTCCGCTATAACCGGAGGAATTGGTACTGAAAGAGTAGTTGACCTTTCCAATGGCCTTGATGTAACGCTTGTCGGTTGGGATGCTCGCCAGCGGAAAAATACATTGGTTGCAGGTTTGGGTATAGACCATCATTCTTCTGCCTCTTCAGCCTATGTTAGTAAAACCGGCGCTTCAAAAACAGGAGGAACGCGTGTTTATCCTTCGCTTGACTGGACCATAGAAAATGAAAAAAAAGGAACAGCAATGGGAGTTGGCCTTTATTTATCGGAAGAATATAATTACAGTTCTTTTGGGGTGAATGCGATGTATTCGAAAAAGACCAAAAATAACGGGGAATTTACCGGAAAACTTACCGGCTATTTCGATCGTGTAAAAATGATTTATCCTTCGGAATTCGTGCAGGTAGCCACAGTTACTGCGGCAAGTTCCGGTGGAGAAAGTAAGAGTAAAATACCAACCAACCCACGGGTAACCGGCACGGCTTCACTTTCATTTTCACAGGTTATTAATAAAAGATTTCAGGGAGTCATTCTGCTTGATGGTGTTGCTCAGACGGGTTACCTGGGTTTGCCTTTTCACAGGGTTTATTTCCAGGATGGTAGTCCCTCTATTGAAAAACTACCTTCCGAAAGATTTAAGCTGCCTATTGGAATCAGGTTGAATTATTTCCTTGGCGATAAAATAATTATCCGGTCGTATTACCGCTATTACACTGATAGCTGGGGGATAAAATCAAATACAGCGAGTCTTGAAGTACCTGTGAAGATTACCCCTTTTGTTTCTGTGGCGCCTTTTTACCGGTATTACAATCAAACAGCTGCAAAATATTTTGCTCCTTACGAGGTGCATACGGAATCTGACCAGTTTTACACAAGCAATTACGCATTGTCTGCATTTGACAGTAAGTTCTTTGGTGTCAATTTTCGAATAACGCCACCAAATGATCTTTTTAAGGGTGTGAGTTCTGTTGAGGTACGTTATGGACACTATTCACAATCAACAGACCTGGTATCAGATGTAATTTCAATAAATCTGAAATTCAAATAGGTAATACACTTCTATTGTTTCTGAAAAAAAAACGAACCTAAATTTTTCATTTAATATTATAATTCGATAAGTAGGGAAAAAGGTAAATAGAATAGGATGGCGGCGAAGTTAAATAAGGCAGAAAAACCTTACAGTTTATCCGAAATGACCTTTTCAAAAAAAATAAGCTTGTTGACCGTATCGATTTCGTCCTGTGAAACTGTATGACCCATATCATTGTATAACTTCTGAGTAACTTCGGCATTCATAGTTTTTAAGATATTTGAAGACGCATGCACCCTTTCTACCGGTATATGAGGATCAGGGTTGCTGCTTCCAATAAAAATCGGAGTACCCTTAAAATCTCCTCTGTAGTTTTCAGGATAAATTTTATCTCCAATCAATCCACCGGTGAAAGCCGCTAAACCGCCAAACCGGGTTGCATTTCTGGCAGCATATTCAAGTGCCAGGCAGGCCCCTTGTGAAAATCCAAGCCAATAGATATTTTCTGTTTGAAATCCTTTTTTTGTTAAATCCTTCTGCATGTCACTTAACAAGGCTAGAGCAGAAGAAAGCCACGGTTCATTTTGTGATAATGGAGCCAAAAATGAATATGGGTACCAGGTATTATTCGCAGCCTGCGGAGCGAGCAAGGCATAATCCTGAACTTGTAAATATCCGGAAATAGAAAGAATATCTTCGGCGGTGCCTCCGCGGCCATGGAGCATTATCAAAACCTTTTCTGCTAATTTCAAGTCTTTCCCTTCACAGACAATATTTTTCCCATGAATTACCTGGCTGCTGAACATAATCACAATTAAAATTTATTTTTATTCTTCAAAAACTTTAATAAGGTTTTCAATTAAACCAATTTCGCTTCAATCAGCAAAATAGGAAAGCAGGTAATTTAAACAATTGCAGGCAAAACTTTTTCAATTTCTTTTCTCATTGCCTCATATTGCTTTGGCAATTTCAAATTAGTTCCTAATTCATTTAGCGGTTCATCCACGGTAAAACCGGGGTTATCTGTTGCCAGTTCAAACAACACTCCGCCCGGTTCGCGAAAATATAAAGAGAAAAAATATTCACGATCTATTTTCGGAGTAATATGCAATCCCTTACCTTCAATTTTCTCCCGGTAATTCATTAAAACGTTTTCATCTTTTACCCTGAAAGCAACGTGGTGGTTTGTTCCTGCTGCACCTAATCCACGTGCAAGGTTTGGCGCTTCAATTATGTCAACTGCAGAAGCATTGTCGGCAGAATCTGTCTTAAACCGAAACAGGTTTCCTTCCTGCTTTTTCAGCGAATAGCCCAGAACGTCAGTTAAAATAGCTGCAGTTGGGGTTACATTTTTTACGGTAAGGGTTACATGGTGAAATCCCCTTGTTGCAACAGATGCATTTACTTCCCTGGTTACCCATGGATTCCGTTTGTCAACTTCTGTAGGTACCAGTAATTCCAGCTGCAAACCATCGGGGTCCTTGAACATGAGATATGGCTCCCCGAATTTTTCGATTACCTCTTCCTGCTTTACATTGAAACGCTTAAGCCGTTCGACCCAAAAGCCGAGGCTGCCTTCGGGAATTGCGTAAACAATACTGGTAGCCATCCCCGTTCCATTATATCCTTGCTGTATTCCCTCCCATGGAAAGAAGGTAAGTATACTGCCCGGAGTACCTTTTTGATCCCCAAAATAAAAATGAAAAGTACCGGGATCATCAAAATTTACTGTCTTCTTAACTAATCTTAATCCAAGTACCTTTGTGTAGAAATCCAGATTTCTCTGTGCATTTCCGGCTATTGCGGTAATATGATGTAATCCCAGTACTTTATCATCCATTATTCACTATTTATTAAGCCTCCGATAATTCATTTTCCTTTACAGCTTGCTTCACCTGCTTTACCAACTGAATTTCGGCATTAATTTTTATATCATCACTCAGGACCACATTTCCTGCTTCGGTAACGGCACCCCAGGTGATTCCAAATTCTTTCCGACTAATCTTACCGGTAACGGTGAAGCCTGCCTTTGTTTGGCCATAAGGATCTACGGCAATTCCTCCAAATTCAATATTCAAAGTTAACGGTTTGGTAATACCTGCAATAGTAAGGTCTCCTGCAAGTTTTGAATCATCCCCCTTTAATTCAAACTTTTTTCCTGAGAAAAATAATTCGGGAAATTTTTCAACATTAAAAAAGTCTGCTGATTTCAGATGGCCATCACGTTGAGCATTATTAGTATCTATAGAATCAATGTCGGCAGAAAACTCAATTTTCTTTGCATTGCTAAAATCATCTTTCTCAGTTTCTACATCAAGGTTAAAATTGTTGAAATGACCTGTTACTGTTGAAATCATCAGGTGTTTTACTTTGAATGAAATTTCACTGTGTGTGGGGTCTAAAGACCATTTAATGTTTGCCATTTTTTTTGTTAATTTAAATTGTTTATTTATTTGATTTAATTGTTTGATTTCTTTGAATCCATTAATTTTTCCCAGGTTTGGGATGATAACCGTCAATCTCAAAAATTTCAGACACTATTTGAAGCGTTTCTTCATCAATGCCATTTAATACAATTTCAGGTGACGGCCAATTCATTTCAGCTATAACTACCTTTGAATGAGGTAATAATTTTTCTAATTTTTTAAAGCTCATATTTTCATGATTGTCCACTTTGTTAATGCTGATTACCATTTTTTGTACGGCTACGTCCCTGATTGAATCTGCTATTGCTGATTCTGTGAAAGGCGCTGCTGCCAGCAAAATCAAATCTGCTTCCCAACAACCTTCTCTTGCACAATTCATAATCTCAACTTCAGCCTCTTGATCTTTTTCCGAAATTTCTGCAGCCACACTTTTGAATTTGTGGGCATTTTCGGTAACAAAAAGGATTCGAAATTGTTCAGTCGAAAGCTTATGGACAAGATTCTTTGCCATGTTTGCATCTTCAGTTACAATAGCTATCGTTTTTTTTGCTGCCATTTCCGTTTGATTTCAAAGCAAAGTTATTCCCAACGAGGTTCCTCATCCAATGAGGAATGATAATAAATTTTCTTGATCTATATCAAGAATCAGGACTTTCGGGAAGCCATTTGGCTGCGGATACGACTTAGCGTTTCAGGTGTAATGCCAAGGTAGGAGGCTATCATATGTTGCGGAAGGCGCTGAAGACAACCGGGGAATTTATCCAGAAGGCCAGTATATTTTTCTTCGGCTGTTTTACTCATACTGCCCATTAGCCTGCGTTGAGTAGCAATAAGGTTATTTTGAATGAGGATTCGAAAGTATCGCTCGAAAACAGGTATTCTGTTTAATAGTAATTCCCAGGATGGTCTCGTAAGTAATAACAATTCACAATTTTCCAAAGCTTCAATATTATACACGGAAGGTTCATCTGTGAGGAAGCTGTAAATGTCTCCCATCCACCACCCTTCAAAGGCAAATTGAAGTATGTATTCGGTACCTTTTTCATCAATGGTGAAGGTTCTCAGTAATCCGCTTTCAACAAATATGGTGTATTTACAAACATCTCCTTCCTGCAGCAGGTATTGACGCTTTCTCAATTTCTTGGGCTGAAAAAGTGTTTTACAAAATTCAAATTCTTCCGAAGAGATATTTATGATGTCTGAAATTTTTTTTTGCAAAAGATCGTACATGTTGTATCCGATTTGAATCAGCAATTTAAAGAATAATTAGTCTACCGTTATTTATGGTATTATTTTGAAGCAAAAACAAGAAGACCAGGGAATCAAAAAAAGCAAAATTTTGGTTTTCACAGGCCACGCCATTTTTGTGATTTTTTACGCTTTTACAGACTGATATTTGCAACTTACAGGACTACATAGTTTTATCAGGATTAATATGGACGCATATATTGTTTTACTGGTTATTGTGGTAATGGTAGCCGTGGTGCTATTTTATAAGAAACCCCAAAAAAGAGGCTTTGTGCCCCCCAATTTCAGGAAGTTATTGCAGGAACATGTTTCATTTTATCGCGCTCTAAATCCGGAAGAAAAAATACGATTTGAAGAAAAGATTATTGAATTTCTTGGTTATATCCA
>OCTA010000547.1_pt1 | contig 34774 bp, 19 predicted proteins | sample 1538991 | NCBI WGS metagenome assembly OCTA01 (sample SAMEA3539302, study PRJEB22396) | soil metagenome | biome: tundra; feature: field; material: soil | place: USA | collected 2010-05 | depth 0.15 m | reverse complement strand
GCAGGCCGCGGCCGGCGAGCAGGCCGACGCGGCCGCGCAGGCACCGGCCGCGGCGGCGGACTTCCCGCTCGCCCGCGTGGATCAAGGGCAGCTCAACACCCTGCTCTCCCGCCTGTCCGGCGGCGAGGCGGAATGACGTACGCGTCGCCGGGAGCCTGACGATGTCAACCCCCACCCAGTGGTTCCCCTACCGGAACGGGGAAAGCAAATTCGAGTTGTTCTCTTTTCCGCATGCGGGCGCGGGCCCTACCGCGTTCAACGTCCTGCGGGAAGCGCTCAGCCAGAGCGACGTCGCGGTCAGCCCAGCCGTTCTTCCCGGGCGCGGGCGAAGAATCCGCGAGGTGCCGCACCAGGACATGGATTCGCTGCTGGCCGAGTTCGAGGACATGATCCTGCGTGACAAGTACGCGATGTTCAGCGGGCCTTACGGACTGCTCGGACACTGCTCAGGAGCGCTTATCGCCTATGAGATCGCCAAGATTCTCCTGCGGTCTCCCTGTGCGAGCCCCCAGCTGCTCGCGGTCTGCAGCTGCCTGCCGCCGCCGGTGATCCGGGATACCGGCACCGGCCGCCTGCCGACCAAGGAGCTGCTGACGCGAACGGCCCTGCTGGGCGGCACGCCGGTCACCCTGATGGATGACCGCGACTTCCTGGAGGTGATGGAACGGCCGCTGCGAGCCGACTGGCGCCTGTATGACGGTTACGCTTACCAGGCTTCTCCGCGCTTGCCGATCCCGATCCTGGCCGTGCGGGGCGCGGCGGATCCCGACATCAGCGCGGCCGCCCTGCGCCTGTGGCAGGACCACACCAGCAGGGAATTCGTCTCGAAAGAGGTCGACGGCGGGCACTGGACCCTCACCCAGGCGGGAGCATCGGTTCTCGCGCGGGAGATACCGGCGATCCTCGCTGAGACCGCGATGCCCCGCTGGCAGGGGGGAGCAGACGGATGAACGTGCCCGTTCAGCGCGCCATGGCCGCGGCCGATAATGATGATCTTGGCCTGCCGGAGCCGGCCGAACCGCTACGCCCGCTCGGCGGCCGGCAGTACGCGTTCTGGATCCTGCAGCAGCTCGAGCCCGGCTCGTCGGTCGCCAATCTGGGCATTGCCTTCCGCACCACCCGGGCGCTGCGCTGGTGGCCGCTGCACGCCGCCGTGAACCACCTGATCGGCCGGCATCCGGCGCTGCGCACGAGGTTTCCGGCGGCGGCCGGCGTTCCGCTGCGCCACGTGAGCGCCGCGTCCGATGTCCAGCTGACCGTGGACGTCAGCCCCGCCACCGATGACGACCTGGCGGCACGGGTGCACGAGGCGCTCAAGCTGCCGTTCGACCTGGCCCGCGACCTGCCCCTGCGAGTGACGCTGTTCCCGCTCAGCGACGGCGGCAGCGCGGTGCTGCTCGCGGTGCACCACGCCGTCAGCGACGCCGCGTCGCTCGCCCTGCTGGTGACCGAGCTGTGCGGCGTGTACGACGGAATCGCCGGCGGCGGCATACCGGAGGAGCTGCTTCCGGAGGTCCCCGCGGCGGCGGAGCCGCGACCGCGGCCGTCGGATTCATCGTTCTGGGCGGAGCACCTGCGGGGCGTGGATACCGCGCAGGCGGTCTTGCCCTGGGCGCGGCCCGACCCGGCCCGCCCCACGTTCGCGGGCGCGACGATGGTCAGCCCGCTGGCCCCGGAAACGGTCGAGGCGATGGCCGCGCTGCGCCGCGCGAACTGCGGCACGGACAACATCATCCTGCTCGCCGCCTACTACCTGGCGCTGTTCCGGCACGGGGCGGGACCCGACCTGGTCGTCGGCGTACCGGTGACAAGTCGCGGGTCGGGGGCCGTGACGTCGGCCGCAAACGGCGGCTCCGGCGGGTTGACCAGCGTCGGCTTCGAGATAAGCACCTTGCCCCTGCGGATCATCCTCGACCCTGACGCGGGCTTCGCCGCGCTGGCGCGGCAAGTGCGGGACGTGTTCCTCGCGGGCGCTCAGCATGCCGTGGTGTCGGTCGAGCAGGTGCTCGCCGAGCTCGGTCATCACTCGCCCGACTGGCGAGTGCCGCTCTTCCGGTACCTGTTCAGCTATCGTCCGTGGGACGACTCTGACCTGCGGATCGGCGGCGAGCGGGGGGAGTCCGTCGACATCCTGCGCGAGGACAGCCGGCTGGACCTCCAGCTGGCCGTGCTGAGTTATCATCAGCCCCCGCTGCTGATGGCCAATTACAGCACCGAGGTGCATGACGAGGCAGGCATAGCGGCCCTGGTCGACCGGATGCAGGCGCTCCTGCGGGCCGCCGCCGCCGATCCGGCCTGCCCGGTCCGTGACCTGGACATGGCCACGGACGACGAACGGGCCGTCATGGGCGCCGCGAACAGCACCCGGCGCCAGGTCCGCCCCGACCGGACAGTCTTGGCCCAGTTCATGGCGGCGGCGCAGGCTGATCCGGCCGCGGCCGCGCTGGCCGCTGACGACAGCGCGCGGTCCTACGGCGACCTGGCGGGCACGGCTCGCCGGATCGCGGCCCGGCTGCGGGCCGGCGGCGTGCGGCCCGCTGACATCGTGGCGCTCGCGCTGCCGCGAGGCGTCCCCATGGCCGCGGCGGTCCTCGGCGTATGGGCGGCTGGCGCCTGCTACCTTCCCGTTGACCCCGACATGCCCGAGTCGCGCCTGGCCTTCCAGCTCGCCGATGCCGGAGCGCGCCTGCTGGTCACCGAGTCGGGAGCGCCGCCCGGGCCGGAGATCGACACCCCGGTGGCGGGCTGGGCCGACCTCGCGGCCGAGGTCGCGGCCGGCGTCCCGGCCGATCCCCCGGCGGACGGAGTCCCGGCGCGGGACGAGGAGCCGGGGGTCGCCCTGGATGCCGCCGCGTACGTCATCTACACCTCGGGGTCCACCGGGCAATCGCGTGGCGTCATCGTCACGCATCGCAACCTGGCCAACGTGGTCGCGGACTTCGCCGAGCGTCTTGGCCTGCGGGCCGGAGACGCGGTTCTGTGGTCGACGACGACGGCTTTCGACATCTCCGGCCTCGAGCTCTTCCTGCCGCTCAGCATCGGCGGGCTGGCGGTGGTGGCCGGGTCGCAGGCCCAGACGCGGCCACGCGAGGTACTCGAGCCGGCCGTGAAGCATGACGTGTCGGTGCTGCAGGGCACGCCGACCTTCTGGCGGCTCGCCGTCACCGCCATGGCCGGCGGCGAGCTGCGCGGCCGCACGGTGCTGTGCGGTGGCGAGCCGATGACGGCGACGCTGGCCGCCGACCTGCTCGCTACCGGGTGCCGCTTGCTGAATGTGTACGGGCCCACCGAGACGACGATCTGGTCGACCGCCGCGGAGATCAGCGGCGAGGTCACCGGCCCGGTGCCGATCGGGCGGCCGATCGCGAACACCAGCGTGTTCGTGGCCGACCAGTACGGGGCGGAGCTGGCGCCCGGCCTTCTCGGCGAGCTGTGCATCGCGGGCACGGGGGTGAGCGCGGGCTACCTGGGCCGCCCCGAGCTGACCGCGGAGCGGTTCGTGACCAGCCAGAAGCGGGGTCGCTACTACCGGACCGGGGACCTGGCGCGGTGGCGCGCCGATGGTGCTCTCGAGCTGTTCGGCCGCAACGACCGGCAGGTTAAGCTGCGCGGTCAGCGAATCGAGCTGCCCGAGATCGAAGCCGTCCTGCAAGCCCAGGCCGAGGTGGCGCAAGCCGCCGTCGTGCTCGTGGGGGACCCGCAGGGCGACGGTGAGCTGCGCGCTTTCATCCGCCCGGTCACGCCGGCGTGCCCGCCGCAGCTGGAGCTGCTCTGGCAGCACCTGCGGGCGCACCTGCCCTCCGGTGCGCTGCCGTCCCGGCTGATGGTCCTGCGTGAATTCCCGGTGAGCCCGAATGGCAAGCTCGACTACACCGCCCTGCGGTCGATGGAGGTATCCGCGGCCGCACCCGGCGCCGGCCAGGCGCCGCCGGGTGCTCCTGATGCCGATCCAGAGCTGACCAAGCGGCTGCTCAGCTTGCTGCGCGCTGCGCTAGGACGCCCGACGCTGAGCGACCGGGACCACTTCTTCCTCAACGGCGGCCATTCGCTGCTGGCCGCGCAGCTGGCGACCCGGATCGCCGAGACCGAGGGCCTGGATGTCCCGCTGCGGATGATCTTCGATCATCCGACCGCACGGCAGCTGTCGGGCCAGCTGACCGGGGAGCGCGGGTGACCGTGGCCGGGCCGGAGCCGATCCGCCAGGACGGCGAGGAGATCAATGCTGGTGGCTGGTTCGTGCCGCTCGAGCGCCGGGCGGCGGCTGGCCTCAGGCTGTACGCGTTTCCGCACGCCGGCGCCGGCCCGGGGGCACTCGGGCGGCTGGCCGCCGAGCTTGACCCCTCGATCGAGCTGTGGGCGCTGAACCTCCCGGGCCGCCAGGCCCGGCTGGCCGAGCCGCCCTGCACCGATCTGGAGTCGCTTATCGACGCGCTGGCGGCGGACCTCGTCGGCACGCCCGGTCCGTACGCGTTCTTCGGCTACTGTGGCGGCGCCTTGCTCGCCTATCTGCTCGCACGGCGGACCGCGCCCGAGCGCCTGTTCGTCGGGTCGTTCGCCGCCCCCGACCTCGCGCTCATACCGCGGCGGCTGCACCAGCTGCCGACCGACCGGTTCTGGGATGTGGTGCTGGCGCAGGGCGGCGTGCCGCCGGCGCTGGCCGAGCGCACCGAGGTCCGCCCGGTATTCGAGCCCGGGCTGCGGGCCGACTTCGCGCTGTACTCGCGTTACCGGCACCGGCCGTCCAAGACGCTCGACGTGCCGATCACGGTGCTATACGGGCGCGACGACGAGGAGCTGTCCCGGGGGGAGCTGCTGGGCTGGCGACGGCAGACCTCATCGCCGCCTGACCTGTGCGAGGTGCCCGCCGGCCACTGGCTCATCGATGAGGCGCCGGCCGCGGTCGCGGCCGCTCTCACCGCCCGGCTCCGAGCCGACGCCGACACCAGCGCGTATCCGGCGTCATGACCATGTCGGCGACGCAAGGGAACGCGAAACGCGGCTGCGGTCGGCCCCGCGCGTCAGCGGCTGGCGTAGATCATGTGCAGCGCCGTACCGCGGAACTCGGGAACCTGGATGACCGACGCCCGCAACCCCTGCCGGGCCAGGAGGTCAGTGATCGCGGCGACCTGCCCGGCCCCGTCCTCGGCCTCGACCACCACATTGCCCACGCGGGGCCACAGTTCCTCGCCGACGCCGCGCAGCACGTCAAGCTCCGCGCGCTCCGCGTCCACCTTCAGCAGGTCAATGCGGTCGGCGCCGAGCCGGGACGCGGCCTGCGCCACCGTCTCGACGGTGCATTCGACCATGACCGGCTCGAACCGGGTGGCCAGCAGCGCGTCGGCGGCTCCCGTCAGCGCGGCGCGCTCGGCCGGATCGGCCAGGCCCTCGGCGGTGTTCGTCATGTACCGCTTGACGATGGCCCGGTCTTGATCAGGATCGGCGTGCAGCCCCGACATCATCGTGTAGCGGGGGTAGTAGCGAGCGGTCACGGTACCGCTGGCCGCCCCGAGGGCGGTGGGAATCGCGGTCGCGCCGGGATGCTGGCGGAGGTTGTCCCGAAGGACAACGAAGATCTCCGGAATCGGCTCGAAGGCGTAGACGCGCGCCGAGGCCCACTCGTCGAGCGCGAACAGGCTGAACAGGCCGATATTGGCACCCACGTCGAAGATGGTCGGCTCCGGCGGCAGAACGGGGAATCCGCGCGGCGTGTACACGCGGTCGACGAAAATCTCCTGGTAGAGGCTGTCGGTCTCGCCGCGATTGAGATGCGCGACTTTCCTGCCGTCAGGCAAGACCATCGATCCCCTTTGCCCCACGGCATCCTTCCTTTCCTGAGCTCCGTCTTTTCCGACCTTAATGCAATGTCCGCCCGGTTCGCGGAAGGGAAGCTGCGACGGTGAATAGCCGATCTGGCCACGTATCTGCTGACCCGCCGATGGCTGTCAGCCCCTGGTCGGCGCTGTCCGGGCCAGTGGTGCCCATCGCCGCTGCCCAGGGCGTTCCCGGGCTGATCCGGACCCGCTACGCGCAGACCCGTGACTCGATTGTCTGCGCCGACGAGACGCGCAGCCTGACCGGCTACGAGCTGGAAATGCTCAGCGACGCCCTCGCCGCTCAGATCCGGCGCGCGCTCCCGGAAACCGGCCCGGAAACCGCCCCGGAGAGCGGCCCGGTGCTGGTGCGGCTGCGTCGCGGCGTCGAGCGCGCTATCGCGGTGCTCGGTATCCTCAAGGCCGGCCGCGCCTATCTGCCGGTCGACCTGGACGAGCCCGCGCCGCGGGTCGCGGCGATGACGCGGCTGGCGCAGCCCGTGGCCGCGATCGGCGAGACGGCGGGCCTCGACGCCCGGCTGCCGGTCTTCGACGTGCCGCGGCGATGGGAAGCAGGCGCGGATCCCGCGCCGCTGCCCGACGTGCCACCGCAGCAGCCGGTGTACGTCATGTTCACCTCCGGCTCCACCGGTCAGCCTAAGGGCGTCGTCCTTGGCTCCGCGGCCCTGTGCACACGGCTGCTGTGGACGCAGCGCCGCTACCCGCTGACGGCGGCCGACCGGGTACTGCAGAAAACGCCCTACACCTTCGACCCGTCCGCCTGGGAGCTGTTCTGGCCGCTGATCGCGGGTGCCCGTTGCGAGTTCGCCCCGGACGGCGCGCACCGCGACCCCGGCGAGCTCGCTGCGTTCATGATCGACAGGCAGATCACGGTCTGCCATTTCGTGCCGTCCATGCTGGCGGAGTTCGTCCGCGTTCCCCGGGCAGGCGACATCAGCTTGCTGCGGCACGTGATCTGCAGCGGCGAGGCGCTGCCGGCCCCGCTGGCCCGCAGGGCACTGGACCTGTGGCCCGCCCAGCTGCACAACCTGTACGGGCCGACCGAGGCGGCCATCGATGTCACGTACTGGGACGTCCCGTTCGACCTCAGCCCGACCGACGTGGTGCCGATCGGGATGCCGGTTGACAACACCGTGCTGTGGGTGATGGCTGACGATGGCCGCCCGGTCCCGCCCGGCGAGGCGGGGGAGCTGTGGATCGGAGGAGACCAGCTTGCCCTCGGCTACGCCGGGCGCCCCGACCTCACCTCCGCGGCCTTCCCCGTCGTCGGCGGGCAGCGCTCGTACCGGACCGGGGACCTGGTTCGCCAGGGGCCTGGCGGTCTTGCCTACCTAGGCCGCATCGACGAGCAGGTAAAGATCGGCGGGGTGCGGGTCGAGCCGCTCGAAGCGGAACGGGTGCTCGCGGAGCTGCATTCCGCGCTGGCCGTGGTCGCGGTGTCGGCCCCAGACGGGCCGGTGCTGATCGCGGCCCTGGCCGCTGACCCAACCGCCAGCGAGGTCAGTGACGAAGACCTGCGGCGATACGCGGTCGCGAGGCTGCCCGCCGCCCTGGTCCCGGTCGCCTGCTGCCGGCTGACGGCCTTCCCGCTTAGCAGCAACGGGAAGCTGGACCGCCGCCAGCTCGCCACCCTGGTGCACAGCTGGTGGGAGCAGCAGGGCACCGATGACAACGCCGACCCGCTGCGCTCGATCTGGGCGCGGGCACTCCAGATCCACGGCCCGGTGCCGGAGGAGACCGGGTTCCTCAGCGCGGGAGGTGCTTCCCTCACCGCGATCCGGCTCATGAGCACGATCTGGGAAGCGACGGGAATCGAGGTCCCTGTCGGCCGTTTTCTGGACGAGAACATTTCCCTGGCCGGGCTGCGGGCCGCCATGGCCCAGGAGCGCGCCACCATCGGCTGGGAGCCGGAGCGAGAGCAAGAACGAGGCTCTGCCGCCGGCCAGGCACCGCCCGCCGCCCCGGACGGCGGGCTCGACGTCTCCCCGCTGGCGCCCGAGCAGCGCCGGCTGTGGCTGATCAGCCAGCGTCACCCCGACTCATCCGCCTACAACGTGGCCGCGCTGGTGAGGTTCACCGGCGAGCTGAACGTCCCGGCGCTGCACAGCGCGCTGAACGCCACGGTGCTCCGGCACGACATCCTGCGGGCCCGGGTGGATGAGGACGCCAGCGGCGGCCCCTGCCTGCGTTACGCGGCCTCGGTGACCGCCGAGCTGGCGCAGGAGGACACCGGCGAGCCGCTCGACGCGGCGGTGATCGACGATTTCGCCCGCCGGGCGATGACCACGGTGATCAGTGACCGGCAGGCGCCGATGCTGCGGGCCCGGCTGCTGCGCTCGGCGGCCGCCGGGCAGGCCTGCCTGGCCCTGGTGTTCAACCACCTGATAGCCGACCAGGACACGGTGGAGATCGTGCTCGCCGACATGGCTGCCGCCTATGCGGCAGCGCTGGCGGGCGAGCCGGCGCCCCTGGCCCCCGCGCCGCGTTATGCCAGCTACGCGGCCGCCGCGACCGCGCGCGCGGGGGACGAGGCGTGGACGTCCGATGTCGCGTACTGGCGGGACCGCCTCGCCGGCGCCTCGCCGGCGCTGCTGCTGCCCTCCCGGCTCGCCGACGGGACGGTCCAGGGTTTCGCGGGGGCGGCCGAGAGCCTTCGGCTTCCCCCCGAGTTCCGGCAGCGGCTCGACGCCTACCTGCGGGAGCAGGGTGCCACCATGGCCGGCTTCTTCCTCGCCGTGTTCGCTGCCGTGCTGTCGGGCTGGTCCGGCCAGAGCACGGTGGTGATCGGGCTGCCCAGCTCGCGGCGGCGCTCGGCCAGCCAGCGGCAGCTGGCCGGCTTCCTCGTCGATACCCTGCCGATCCGGGTTGACCTGGCCGGCGTGGGTGCCTTCAGCGATCTGCTGCGGCATGTTCGGACCAGGTACGCGGAGGCCATGGAGCATTCCCGGCCCGCCTTCGACGCGGTGGTCTCGGAGCTGCGGCTACCGCCCTCGCCCGGCCGCAATCCGGTCTTCCAGGTCTGGCTGAATGACCTGACCGCCGCGGCGCCGCTGCCGCGGTTCCCCGGGCTCGCGTGCGATCCGGTGCTCCCGCCGACTCCGGCGGCCCTGTTCGACCTTGGCCTTTACCTGCACCGGGACGGTGAAGGACTGGTCATCCAGCTCGTCCGGGCGGTCGGCGCCTACCCGGCTGAGGCGACCAGGGAACTACTCGGCCAGTGCGCGCTGCTGGCCGACCGGGTGCTGGCGGGGCAGCCGGTGCCCCTGGACGGCAGCGGCCTGGTCACGGCGGCCGCCGCGGCCATACTGCCGCGGCCGGACGGCCCGCTCCCAGCCCCGGGCCAGCGGGCCGGGATGCTCGGCGCAGTGGCGGACGCGGTCCGCCGGTCACCCGAGTCGGTCGCCGTCGTCTTCCCGCGCGGCCAGCTGAGGTACCAGGAACTATGGGAACGAGCGACGCGGGCCGCGGCCGGCCTCACCGCCAGCGGGGTCGGCGCGGAGGATCTGGTCGCGGTGCGGGCAACCCGGCACGGCGACCTCCCGGTGGCGGTGCTGGCCTGCTGGCTGGCCGGGGCGGGCGCGGCCCTGATCGATGCGAGCCTGCCGCCGGCGCGCCGGGATGCGTGCGGCGCGGCGCTCGGGGCGAAGGTCATCATGACCACCGCCCCGGTGGGCGGGGGCCTGCCCACCGTGTCCGACCTGGCTGGACTGGCCGGGCCTGGCCTCGCGCCGGCCCAACCGGCGCCGGGGACGGCCGGCGGGCTCAGCCACGTGCTCTTCACCTCAGGAACGACCGGCACGCCGGTCCCGGTCTGCGTGCCGCACGGCCCGCTGCACGATTTCCTGCGGTGGTACATCGACACGTTCGATCTCGGGCCCGCCGACCGGTTCGCGCTGCTCGCGGGAACCGGCCACGACCCGGTGCTGCGCGAGATGTTCGGTGCCCTGCTGGCCGGCGCGCAACTGCACGTCCCCGCACCCGAGGTGGCAGCCGACGCGGGTCACCTGCTCAGCTGGCTGGCCAGCTCGCGGATCACCGTCGTCCACGCCACTCCGGCCCTGCTCGAGCTGCTGGTCAAGGTCGGGCAGGAGACCGGCAGCAGGCTGGACGCGGTCCGGCTGATCGTCTCCGGCGGCGCACCGCTGTCCTGGGGGCTGGCCCGGCGGCTGCGCGGGCTCACCGGCGCCGAGATCGTCAACGCCTACGGCACGACCGAGACGCCGCAGATCGCGTCCTGTTACCGGCTGCCGGACGACGACGACCCGCGTCAGCCCGACAGCGCGCCGGTCCCGGTCGGAGCGGGCGTCGCGGGCCAGCAGCTGCTGGTGCTCACGCCCTCCGGACAGCTGGCCGGCGTGGGCCAGCGCGGCGAGATCGTCGTGCGGGGCGGCAGCCTTGCCCTCGGCTACCTGGACGGGCACGGCTGGCCAGACCGGTTCGGCGCGGACCCGCGGCCGGGGGTGCGGACCTTCCGCACCGGCGACCGCGGCCGGTACGGCCCGGACGGGCTGGTCCGGCTCGACGGGCGCGTGGACCGGCAGGTCTCGATCGGCGGGCACCGGGTCGAGCTGACCGAGATCGAGGCCACCGCACTGCGGCATCCGCTGGTCAGGCAGGCTCTTGCCACGCTGGCCGAGGACGCCGTCGGCCCGGTCCTGACCTTGCAGGTCTGGGCGCCGGGCCTGACGGAGGGCGGTGAGCTGCGAGCCTTCCTGCGCGGCCTGCTGCCGGCGCATGCGGTGCCGGTGTCCGTGCGGGTCGTGGAGGAGCTTGCGCTTGGCGTGACCGGTAAGGTGCGGCCGACCGGGCCGGAGACGGCCGGGCGACCGCCCGGCACCGCCCTGGCGGACCCTGTTCCCCCGGCCGCGCAGGCGGCGGCACCGTCGCCGGTGCAGCGGGCGCTCCAGATGATCGAGTTCACCGTGCGCGACTGGCTCGGCCGGCCGCTTGGCCTGGACGAGAACTTCTTCGACGCCGGCCTCACGTCGCTCAACCTAGTGGGACTGCACGAGCTGAGCAGCCGCGAGCTGGCCAGCCCGTTCCCGGTCACCGCGATGTTCGCCTATCCGAACCTGCGCGCGCTGCGCCGGCACCTGACGCAGGGCGATCTGGCCACCGCGCCAGTCGCCGGGCTGCGCCCCGCGGGCGGTGACCAGCGCCGGATCGGCAACGCCAGGCGCGAACTGCGCAGGCAGATCCGAGGGGAAGACCATTCATGAGCGATCTGTTCGAGCCGATCGCGATCGTCGGCATCGCCGCGAGGCTGCCCGGGGCCAGCGACGTGCACGAGTACTGGGCGAACCTGGCCGGCGGGCGGGAGAGCATCACCGCCCTCACCGACGCGGAACTGCTCCGGGCGGGCGTGCCCGCCAGCAGGATCGCCGACCCCTCGTACGTGAAGATGGCCGGCCTTGTTCCCGGCGTCGACACGTTCGACCCCGCGTTCTTCCGGATGACCAAGCGTGAGGCGGAAGTCTGCGACCCCCAGCTTCGGCTGTTCCTCGAGGTCACGTACCAGGCCGTGGAGAACGCCGGGTATGACCCGGCCACGATGAGCCGGGACGTCGCGGTCTACGGTGCCTGCGGTCCGAGCCGTTACGGTGACGTGCAGGTGCTGGCCAACCCGAAGTACGCGGCGGCGCCCGATATGGGGCTGACCGTCCTGAACAACATCGACTACCTGACCACGCTGGTGTCCTACAAGCTGGATTTCCGCGGCCCCAGCATGGCGGTGCTCACCGCCTGCTCAAGCTCGCTGACCGCGGTTCACCTGGCCTGCCAGTCGCTGCAGCTTGGCGAGTGCGACCTGGCCGTGGCCGGGGGATCGAACGTGGAGATCCCCTACCAGGTCGGCTACCGCTGGAGTCCCGGCGATGTCCGCTCGGCGGACGGGCACTGCCGGCCGTTCGACGCCTCCGCCAGCGGCACCATCTTCACCAGCGGCGCCGGCGCGGTGCTACTCAAGCGCCTCGATGACGCGATCACCGACGGCGATCACATCGGGGCCGTGATCCACGGCGTTGGGGTCAACAACGACGGCTCGGACAAGGTCAGCTTCAGCGCGCCCAGCGTCTCCGGCCAGGCCCTGGCCATCACCGACGCCATGGCCATGGCCGGCTTCGCCCCGGAAGACATCGGGTGCGTCGAGATGCACGCCACCGGTACGCCGCTTGGCGACCCCATCGAGATAGCCGCCCTGGCCCGGGCGTACCGGCGACTGGCCGCTGGCCCGCTGGCGGCCGGGTCGATCCCGGTCGGCTCGGTGAAGTCCAACATCGGGCATACCGTCCCCGTGGCCGGGATCGCCGGCCTGCTCAAGCTGGTGCTGGCTATGGAAAACGAGCAGATCCCGCCGACCATCAACATCACCCGGGCCAACCCCAAGCTGGAGATCGAAGAGACGCCGTTCCTGCTCAACCGCGCACTGCGGCCATGGCCGCGACAGGCGGGAAAGCCGCGGCGAGCCGGCCTGAGCTCGCTGGGCATCGGGGGCACCAATGTCCACCTCGTCCTCGAGGAAGGGCCGACCCCCGCACCGACGCCGCACCTGGACCGGCCCCGGGTGGTGATCTGGTCGGGCCTGGACGAGGCCGCCGCGCACGCCAGCCAGGCCACGCTGGCCGAGTACTTCGCCGCCGCCGGGGAGACCGCGTTCGCCGACGCGACCGCCACGCTGCAGCGCGGACGTACCGCTCACCCGGTGCGCGCCGCCGTCGTCTCATCCAGCGCGCGGCAGGCCGCGGGCCTGCTGGCCGGGCAAGGCCAGGCACCCATCAGCGGGCTGGCGGACGACACGCCCGCCGGGGTGATCTTCACTTTTCCCGGCCAGGGCTCGCAGCACGCCCGGATGGCCGCCAGCCTGTACGGCAGCCTGCGGGTGTTCACCGAGACCATCGACGTCTGCTTCGACATCCTCGGCCGGCTCGGGGCCGACCTCTACCCGCTGTGGCTGGCGCAGGCCCCCGGCAGCGAACTGCACGACACGGCCAACGCCCAGCCCCTGCTGTTCGCGGTCGAGTACGCTCTCGCCAGGCAGTGGATCGCGTGGGGCATCAGGCCGGCCGCGCTGCTCGGCCACAGCCTCGGTGAACTGGTCGCCGCTACCGTCGCCGGCGTCATGGATCTGGATGACGCGCTACGGCTGGTCCTCGTGCGCGGTCAGGTCATGCAAGCCCAGCCGGGCGGGTCGATGCTAGCGGCCGCCGGGCCCGTCGAGCGGCTCCGCACCCTGCTTCCCGCTGACGCCACCGCGGTCGTCATGGCCGCGGTGAACACCCCGGATCAGGCCGTGCTGGCCGGGCCGACCGGGGAACTGGCCGAGGCCGCCCAGGTACTCGGCGCCGCCGGCATCGTCACCCGGCCGCTGCGCACCTCGCACGCCTTCCACACGCCCGCGATGCGGCCGGCGGCGGAGGCGTTCCTCGCCTCCTTCGCCGGGATGGCGCTGCGGCCGCCCGCGCTGCCGGTGTACTCAGCCGCGACCGGGAAGCTGCTCACCGGCGAGCAGGCCACCAGCCCGGCCTTCTGGGCCGGCCAGCTCACCGACCCGGTCCTGTTCTCATCCGCGGTGGAGGCGGTCACCGAGGTCAGCGGCGGCCGGTTCCTGCTCGAGGTAGGGCCGGGGCGGGCGCTCACCCGGCTGGCACTGCGGCATCCCGCCGTCCGGGCCGCGCAGTGGCGGGCGCTGCCCTCGCTGTCCTGGCCCGACGACCGGGACGGGCCGTCCTCCGATGTCCAGGACATGCTGGAAACACTGGCCCGGCTCTGGGTGCGCGGCGTCGACGTGGAATGGTCACGCGTCTACCCCGACGAGCCGCTGCAGCGGGTTCCGCTGCCGGGCTACCAGTGGCAGCGGTCCCGGTACTGGGTCGAGGCGGTCACCGGGCCCGCCGCGCCGCAATCATCGGCAACGTCAACTTCCTTCTCCGGAACGGACCCGGCATCCTCGCCCACCGTCACCGGCCCGGCTGCGCCGGCGCCCTCCGGAGCCGGCCCGTTCACGATGACGGCCTGGACGGAGGCCGAGCGGCCCGAGCCGCCGGCCGCGGACAGCCGGCCGCCGGCCGGCGTCGCGCTCGCCCTGCTGCCCGCCGGGCCGGCCGCACCGCCGCTGGCCAGCGCACTGGAGGAGGCCGGTCACCTGGTGTTCCGGCTGCGGCCGGGCAGCGGCTTCGAGGACCTCGGTCACGAGTTCACGGTGCGGCCGGCCTGCCTGGAGCAGGACCTGGACCGGGTGCTGGCCCGGCTGAGCGCGCTTGGCCACGAGCCGACCACGCTGGTTCATGGCTGGGCCGCCGGGACTCCCGAGGAATCCGGCGACGCCGCGGCGACGGCGGAGCAGCTCGACCGGACCTTCTTCGCGCTGCTTGACCTCGTACAGCGAGCCGGCCGGCGACCGGTCGCCGGCCGGCTGCCGTCGGTGCTCGTGCTGACGCGGGGCGCGGCCGACGTCTCAGGTAACGAGACGATCACCCCGTCGCGGGCCGCCCTGGTCGCCGCGACGCGCGCGTTCGGGATGGAATCGGCGGGCACGAGCTGCCGGGTGATCGACCTGGGCAGCGTGATCTCCGCGAGCGAGCTGGCGGCGGAGCTCAGCTCGGGCGCGTCCGATCCCGTGGTGGCCCTGCGCGGGACCAGGCGCTGGCTCCCGGGGCAGAAGCCCTGGTCCCCGCGGTCCGGCGGCCGTCCTGGCATCCGGCCTGATGGCGTCTACCTGCTGACTGGCGGGCTCGGCGGCCGCGGCGGCGAGGTGGCGAAGGGGCTGGCGGCCACCGGCCGGCGGCCGCGGCTCGCGCTGGTCGGCCGCCGGCCCCGCGACGTGGCCGCCGACCTGGCCGGCCTCGAGTCGATGGGCGCCAGCGTCCGGGTCATCACCTGCGATGTGGCCGATCCCGCTGCGCTCACCGCGGCCCTGGATGACGTCACCGCGGCATTCGGGCCGGTCAATGGCGTCCTGCACCTGGCCGGAATCGCCGGAGACGGGATGCTGCAGTTCCGTCGCCGGGAGCAGGCGCACCAGGTGCTGCGGCCGAAGGTGTTCGGCACGCTGGCCCTGGCCCAGGCGCTTGCGGGCCGCCCGCCGGTGGATTTCGTCGCCTGCTTCTCCAGCCAGGCCGCGCTGACCGGCATGGTCGGCGGCGCCGACTACAGCGCCGCCAACGCCTTTCTTGACGCCTTCGCGGCCAGTCGGCCCGGGTGGCTGAGCATTGACTGGCCCGGCTGGAGCACGGTGGGCATGGCCAGCGACGGCGTGCTCGACCGGGTCGCGGCCGCCATGCGCGCGGCCACCGCGGCGGACCCGGCGGACCCGGGGCCCGCGGACATCGCCCCGCCCGGCGGGCCGTCCGCGGAGCCGGCCGGTCCTTACCTGGAGACCGTGCTGTCGGCCGCCACCCACTGGATGCTGGACGAGCACCGGATCGGCGACGCGGCCGTGCTGCCCGGTACCGCCCTGATCGACCTTATTATCTCGGCCTACCTGCGGACCATCCCCGCCGCCGCCGCCCCGGTCACGCTCCGGGATATCGTCTTCCTCCGGCCGCTGATCGGCGACGAGCCCGTGCGGACCAGGGTCTGCTTCGAGCCCGCAGGGGAACGCGCCTGGGCCGTCCAGGTGCTGTCCGGCCCGGACGGCGCGGCGGACGGCTGGCAGCTGCACGCCCGCTGCCTGCTCACGTCCGCCGACCCGGCGGCGCCGGCGGTCATGCCCGATGACCTGACAACCGGGCTGACTGAGCTGCCGCCGCCGTCGCTGCTGCCGTCGCGGACCACCGCGTTCGCCTTCGGCCCGCGCTGGCGGAACGTTGAGCGCATGTGGGAATCGGGCACGACGATGGTGGTCAGCCTGGCGCTGCCGGAGCCGTTCGCCCCGGAGGTCGCCGACCATGCCGTGCACCCGGCGCTGCTTGACACCGCGACCGGCCTGCTGCGCCGCGCGACGTCCGGCGACCTGTTCGTGCCGTTCCTGTATGAGAGCCTGACCTGGTACGCACCGCTGCCGGCCCGGCTGCGGGCCCGGATGCGGGTGCGCCCGGGCGACCACCCGGCGGCCGACGGTGAGCTCGTCGCCCCGGACGGCACGGTGCTTCTCAGCGTCACGGGAGTGCAGCTTCGCCCAGCGACGCTGGCCGGCCTGGGTGCGGCCCAGCCGCCGTCCGCGACCCGGCCTGGGCCCGGGTCCGGGTCCGGGTCCGGGTCCGGGGCGGGGGCGGGTGACGGTGACGCCCCGGCGGCGCACGCCCGGCCGACCGCGGCCGGGCTGGCCCCCGACGTGGGGGTGCGGCTGCTCCTTGAGCTGCTCGAGTCGGCCACGCCGGCTCAGGTAGCGGTCGCGGCGCACAGCGCTGACGTCCGGGTGCCGGCACCCGCGGCCCCCCGGACGAGTCCGCCGGAACGGGACGCCCGGCCCGCGGACACCATGGTGAACGCGAGCACGGCGGGCCAGGCGACCGCCAGCGGTGACCGGGTACACGACACGCTCGCCACCTTGTGGCGGAACGTGCTCGGCGGGGACAGCGTCGCGCCTGACGACGATTTCTTCGAGCTCGGCGGTGACTCGCTGACCGCGGTAGCGCTGACCGGCCGGATCCGCGACACCTTCGAGGTGGAGATGAGCATCGGGCTGCTGTTCGAGTACCCGACCCTCGCCTTGCTCACCGGCGCCTTGCGGGAGCAGGGGGCACGATGACCACCGGGGAGGAGCGAGTCCCGCTCGCGCCGGGCTGGTCGCTGTGGCCGATCGCGCTCGTCCGCGGGGCTGGCCTGCCGTTCGGCCTGCTCAGCCGTTTTGCCGCGGCCGATCTCCTGGCCCTGCCGCCGGGTGACGACCGCGACGCTCAGATCCGCGAGTCCCGCGCCGCGGCGGCCGCCATCGTCGGTGACGACGCCTTTCGCGAGGCCCTGGTCTGGCAGAACCCGTCCGCGATCGACACCTGGCTGGGCGACTACGCGGCCCGGCTGGCCAGTGATCCCGCGGCCCGGCTATCGCGCCGCGCCGGCCGGGAGACCTGGATCGCCCGCTACGCCCAGCGATACTGCGCCAAGAACGACTCGATCGGCTTCTTCGGGCCCGTCGGCTGGGCGCGATTCGCCCCGCGGGAGCGGGGGATCAGGCAATCCGGCGGCGGCGGCATCAGGCGGCGTAACGTCTACCTGGAATCCTGGGCGGTGGCGGAGCTGGCCCGCGCCTGGCATCAGGACAGCCGGCTGCTGCCGTTCCTGCCGGTCCGGCTCGACCCGGCGACCAGCTTCCGCGGCGGCCAGCTGTGGCGGCCGCGCCGGCCGCCGGCCGACGTCGCTCCGCTGACGGCGGCGCTGCTTGGTGCCATCGACGGACGCCGGCGGTGCGGCGAGGTGCTCGCACGCGCTGGTGCCGGGCACGACGCGGAGGCGTCGCGCGCTGAGCTGCGGCGGCTGCATGAGCAGGGGGTGGTCCAGATCGGCTTCCGCGTGCCCCATCACGAGCGGCCCGAGGACATCCTGCGAGACCAGGTGGAGCAGATCCCGGACGAGGTGGCCCGGGCGGACCTGTCACACCGGCTGGACCGGGTGGTCGCGGCGCGCGACGCGGTCGAGCAGGCACAGGGGGCGGACGCGGTACACGCCGCCCTGGGCGAGCTGACCCGCGAGATCGGCAAGGCAGGCGACGCGCAGGCCACCAGGTCCCGGCATGCCCGCTACGGCCGCACCGCCGCTTATCTGGACTGCCGTCGCGACACCGACGTCCTCATCGGGGGCGACCTGCTCGACGCGCTCCGAGCGCCGCTCGGCGTGCTGCTTGACAGCGCTCGCTGGCTCGCGGGCGCGGTCGCCGCCGCGGTGGCGGATGGCCTGCTCGAGCGCTACCGATGGCTTCGGTCGCGCCGGGACGTGGTGACGCTCAGTGATTTGCAGTTCGCCGCCGGGGACCTCCTGCGCCCTAGCGGCCCGGTCGCCGCGCAGGTGCTCGAGGATTTCCAGCTCCGCTGGGCGGAGCTCCTGCCGCCCCGCCCGGCCGGCGAGATCCGGCTGACCAGCGCCGAGTGCGGGCCCCTGGCGAGCATACTGTTCCCTGCGTGCGAGCCGCGCTGGGCGGCGGCCCGTTATCAGAGTCCCGACCTGATGCTGAGCCGGCGCCCGGGCGGCTCGGCCCGCTGGGTGCTCGGCGAGCTGCACGCGGCCCTGAACACAGCGGACTGCCGGGTGTTCCGGACCCAGGCCGACGATCCCGCGGAGCTCGTCGCCCTGACCCGCGCCGATATGCGGGGCGGCCGGCTGGTCCCGATGTACCCGTTGGATTCGCAGGAAGCGACGTCAAGGACCTACCCGCCGCCCGCACTGGATCCGCCCGGGCTGTACCGCTACTGGTCGTACGCCACCGACGAGGGACACCCGGACGGCCACCCGTCCGTCCCGGGCTCGGCGGTCCTCGTGCGGGAGCGGGACGGCGAGCTGATCGGCGAGACCCAGGAGGACGGCGGCTGGGCCGCCCCGGTGCTCGAGTTCTTCGGCGAGTTCCTCACCGCGGTCGCGGTCAACCTGTTCCAGATCCGTCCCCGGCAGCCGCACGCGGACCGAGTGCTGCTTGATGACGTGGTGATCGGCCGGGAAAGCTGGTCGGTTCCGGTGCATGAGGTACCCCTGCCCGGCCGCAACCATCGCGGGTACTTCCTCGATCCGGTCCGGGCCTGGGCGGCGCGACTTGGCCTGCCCCGGCACGTCTTCGCCCGCACGGTGTTCGAGCGAAAGCCTTTCTACGTCGACTTCTGCTCCCCGCTGCTGATCGACAACCTGGTCCACACCCTGCGCCGGGCGGTGCTCGAGTCCGAGCCAGGCGACCAGGTCACGATCGACATCGTGGAAATGCTGCCAGGACCCGATGACCTGTGGCTGAGCGATTCCCTCGGTCGTGCGTACACGTCCGAGTTCCGGTTCGTGGCGGTGGACGGCCAGGCTGGCGGCCCGTCGTCGGCGTCACTGGGCCAGCCGTGCCCGACTAGCGCAGGAAAGTGAGAAGTCCTATGAGCGATCTCGTGGAGCCCATCGCCATCGTCGGGCTGGCCGGACGCTTCCCCGGTGCCCATGACATCGAGGAGTTCTGGGCGAACCTGCGCGACGGCCGCACCGGGCTGCGAACGGTGTCCGAGCAGGACCTGCTGGCCGCGGGCGTACCGGTGCAGACGCTGCGGGACAAGAGCTATGTGCCGGTCAACGGGGACGCACCGGACATCGACATGTTCGACGCCTCGTTCTTCGGCATGACGCCGCGAGAGGCGACGATCTGCGACCCGCAGCTGAGAATGTTCCTCGAGACGGCGCACGCGGCCGTCGAGAACGCCGGCTACGACCCCACCGCGGTGACGGACGTCGGGGTGTTCGCCGCGACCGGCCGCAACGTGTACATGGAGAATCTCCGCCGGCTGGACGCGACCAAGGGGGCCGGGAGCCGCGACCTGCTGGCCACGGTGTTCAACTACCCGGATTACGTATCGACGCTGGTGTCCTACAAGCTCAATTTCACCGGCCCGAGCATGACCGTGCTGACGGCCTGCTCGAGCTCGCTGCTGACCCTGCACCTGGCCGTCCAGGCGTTGCGCAGCGGCGAATGCGAGATGGCGCTGGTCGGGGGCACCGAGATGGAGATGCCTGGTCACGGCTATCTCTACAGCCCCGGCAGCCCGTTCAGCAAGGACGGTTACTGCCGGTCGTTCGACGCCGCGGCGAGCGGGACCGTGTTCTCCACCGGGGTCGGGGCGGTCGTGCTGAAGCGGCTGCCCGACGCGGTTGACAGCGGAGACCATATCTGGGCGGTGGTCCGCAGCACCGCGGCGAATAACGACGGCTCGGACAAGGTCGGCTTCAGCGCGCCGAGCGTGTCCGGGCAGACCGCCGTGATCCTGGAAGCCCTCGGCATCGGGGAGGTCAGGCCCGAGGAGGTGGGCTACGTCGAGGCCCACGGCACCGCGACGCCGCTGGGCGACCCGATCGAGGTGACGGCACTCAACCAGGCGTTCCGGCGGGCCGCGGCGGGCCGCACCCTGCCGGCCGGCTACTGCGGCCTCGGGTCGGTGAAGAGCAGCGTAGGCCATCTTGGCCATGCCGCCGGGGTGGCGTCGCTGATCAAGGCCGCACTGTGCCTGGACCGGCAGGCGCTGGTGCCCACCTTGAACGTGACCGAGCCGAACCCGCGGCTCAACCTCGACGGTTCGCCGTTCTCCCTTGTCACAAAGGGGCGCGCCTGGCCCAGGACGGAGGGCAGGCCGCGGATCGTCGGCGTCAGCTCCCTGGGCTTCGGCGGCACCAATGTGCACGCCATCCTGGAAGAGGCCCCGGTCCGTGAGCCGGCCCGCCTCGCCGCCGATCGCCCGAGGCTGGTGGTGTGGTCGGGCCGCAGCCAGGCGGCGGAGGACGCCTACAAGGCCGCCCTGTCCGGGCATCTCGCCGGGTGCGGCGAAGACCTGTTCGCGGACACGGTCACCACCCTTCAGGAAGGCCGGACGGCGCATCCGGTGCGAGCGGCGGTGGTCGGCCACAGCGCCGCCGACACGCTGGCCGCGCTCATCGGGGACCGGAGGCGGGTCATCGGCACCGGTACCGCGGGCAGGCTGCGCCCGGTCGCGTTCCTGTTCCCCGGGCAGGGGTCACAGCACGCGGGCATGGCCCGCGGACTGTACGGCGCCGAGCCTGCCTTCACCGAGGCCTTCGACGAGTGCCTGGACCTGCTGGCCGCCAGCGGGGCCGAGGTCCGGCCGGCCTGGCGGACGGGGACGGACGCCGATCTCGAGCCGACCGACATCGCCCAGGCGACCGTGTTCGCCGTGGAGTACGCGCTGGCCCGGATGTGGCTGTCGTGGGGCATCGCGCCGAGCGCCCTGCTCGGGCACAGCATCGGGGAACTGGTCGCCGCGGCCGTCGCCGGGGTGTTCACCCTGGCGGAGGCGACCGCGCTGGTGGCAGCCCGCGGGCGGGCCATGGCGGCGATGCCCGCCGGCGCCATGCTGGCTGTACGGGCACCCGTCGACCAGGTGACCGGCCTGCTGCCGGACGGCGTCGATATCGCCGCCGTCAACGGCCCCAGGCAGACGGTCATCAGCGGCCCGATCGAGGCCATCGGGCGCGTCGAGCAGGTCCTGGCCGGGTGCGGCCTGCCCGCGCGCCGGGTGCGGACCTCGCATGCCTTCCACAGCTCGATGATGGCCGCCGCGGCGCAGAGCTTCGCGGTCGCGTTCGACGGCATCTCCGGGCGCGAGCCGGCCATCCCCGTGTACTCAGCCGCTCTCGCGGCGCCGCTGACCGAGGCGGACGCCGGCCGTCCGGAGTTCTGGGCGGGCCAGCTCACCAGCCCGGTCAGGTTCGCGGCGGGGATCGACTCCATGCTCGGTGACCGCGACTTCATGCTGGTCGAGGTCGGACCCGACTGCGTTCTCACGTCGCTGCTCAGCGACCACGCTGATGTCAGCGACGGCCGCCATGTGATGCTGCCGACCCTGCCCCGCCGGGGCGGGGACCCGGCCGCGGACCTGACGACGGCGCTCAGCGCGCTTGGTGCCCTGTGGGTCGAGGGCCACCCGGTCAACTGGTCCGCCCTGCGGCCAGGGGAGGAACCGCGCCGGGCGCCCATCCCGGGCTATCAGTACCAGCGGTCCCGGTACTGGGCGACGCCCGAGCCCGAGCCCGGCGGCACGTCACCGGATGACCAGGCCGCCCCGGAGCCCACGGCCAGCCCGGTATCCGACAGCCCGGTCGGCCTGCCGTTCGCCACGACGGCCTGGGTAGAGGAGCCGGCGTCACCAGGCCAGCGCCGACTGTCGGCCCACGCGGTCGCACTGGTACCTGAGGATCCCGAGCTGTCCATGCCGCTGGTGCTGGCGCTCCAGCAGGCGGGCCTGCGCATCACGCCCGTTCGCCCGGGGCAGGAATACCACGACGGCGGTACCGAGTTCCGCGTTCGTCCCGGTCACGCCGGCGACATGGAGCGACTGCTGCGCACGCTGGCCGATCGCGGCCGGTCGCCCGAGTGGCTGGTGCACGGCTGGTCCGTCGGTCCCTGGCCCGCGCCCACCGCGGCCACCCTCGAGGGGCAGCTTGACCTCTCCTGCCTCAGCCTCATTGACCTGCTGCAGCAGGGGACGCGAACCGCCGGGGTCGGCACCCCGCCGGGAGTGGTCGTACTCACCTCGCGATCGGCGGACATCTCGGGCGGCGAGTCCGTCGATCCGGTCAAGGCGACCCTGCACGGTCTGGTCCGCACGCTGGCGCGCGAGGCGCCGCAGCAGGTGTGGCGCCTCGTCGATCTCGGACCGGGGCTCGGCGACGATGAGCTCGCCGCCGAGCTTGGCCGCACGCGGGTCAGCGATGTCGTCGCGCTGCGCCGCGATCGCCGCTGGATCCGCACCGAGCGTCCCTGCGCCCTGACCGATACCGGGGAGAAGACGCTGCGCCGGGATGGCGTTTACCTGATCACGGGCGGGCTTGGCGGGCTTGGCCTGGAAATCGCCAAGACGATCGCCCGCCAGGGCCTGCGCCCCCGGCTGGCCCTCATCAGCCGGACCGGAGTGAGCGACGCGGCGCCCGTGGCGGGCGATGACGGGCAGGCCGCGGTGCGCGCCAGCCTGGACGAACTGGCCGCTCTTGGCGCCGAGGTGCGCGTCTTCGCGGCTGACGTGGCCGACACGCGGGCCCTGCAGCGGGTCGCTGACATCGTCACGGCGCGGTTCGGCCCGGTCAACGGGGTGTTTCACCTCGCGGGCGTGCCCGGCGGCGGCATGCTGCTGTTCCGCGACCGGGACGCGGTGCGCGACGTGCTGCGGCCCAAGGTCCTCGGCACGCTCGCCCTTGAAGAGGTGTTCAGCGGCCGTCCGCCGCTGGACTTCTTTGTCGCGTTCTCCAGCCGGTCCGCGGTTGACGGCCTCGTCGGCAGCGGCGACTACGCGGCGGCCAACGCCTTTCTCGACGCTTACGCGCCGGCCAGCAAGCTGGCCCGTGGCCGGGCGATCAGCGTCAACTGGCCATCGTGGACAACGATCGGCATGGCCGCCGGAGCGCGGCCGCCCGCCAGCCTCGCGGCGGACAGCCAGGCAGCGGAACTGTCCTGGCCGGTGATGGCGGCGCAGGAGCAGCCGTTCGCGGACGAGCACCGGATCGACGGCATACCGGTCCTTCCCGGCACGGGAATGCTAGACTTGGTGTACCGCAGGTTCCTGGCCCTGGTGCCCCAGCCGGAGACGCCCGGCGCGGTGCGCTTGCGGGACGTCGCGATGCGACAGCCCCTGGTGCTGGGCGACACGCGCCGGGTCGGGGTGACCTTCGAGCCAGGCGACAGCGGCTGGTCGTTCACCGTCAGCTCCCAGCCGGCGGCAGGCGGTCCGACGACCGTCCACGCCATCGGCGAGATAGGCGTGCTCCCCCGGTCGGCACCGGTGATCGATCCGGCCGCCCTGCTCGACCGGTTCACCGACACGAGGCCACCGGAGCCGCTCAACGGACCGAAGTGGGTGTTCTCCTTCGGGCCGCGCTGGCACTGCTCGCTGGGAATGGCATTCCCACCCGGCGGCGACCGGAGCGAGAAGCTGGTGTCGCTGCAGCTGGCCGAGGCATTCGCGGCCGACCTCGCTGACTACCCGCTCCATCCCGCCCTGCTTGACATCGCCGTGTCGTCCGCCCGCGATCCGGAGGATGGCCTCTTCCTGCCGTTCATCTACCGGTCGGTCGTCGTGCACGGCCCGCTGGAAGCGCGGATGACCTCCCACATCGTGCGGCGCCCGGCGGCCGACCGCCTGCTCATGGCGGACATCACCGTGTTCACCCCGGACGGCCGGGTCCTGTTCGAAGCCGAGGGCTTCACCATGCGGGAGTTCCAGCGCAACTTCCTGGCCGACGCGCAGCCGCAGTCGTCGGGCTCGGCGACGGAGCCCGTCGCCGATCACGACGACCCGGCGGCGGTGAAGGTGCCCTGGCTCGAGCCCGGCGACGGCATCGATCCCGAGCTGGGCGCGCAGCTCCTGCTCGACCTGCTCGGTTCCCGGACGCCCCGGCACGTGACGGTGCGGCCGTTCAAGGACGGTCAGCCGGTTCCGCTGGACACGCGGGCCGCGGCACCTAGGCCCGGCACGGTGACACCGGTGCGGCCGCCAGAACGCGAGCCGGCCGCGGGCAGCACGCTACCCGCCCCGGCTCGGGCAGCGGCCCCGGCCCCGGCCCCGTCAGCGCCGCCCGTGCCTGCGGGGCCGGCCGGCGACGGGATCGCCGCGCAACTCGCGCGGATATGGTCGACCGTGCTTGGCCGATCGGAGATCGGCATCGACGATAACTTCTTCGAACTCGGCGGTAACTCGCTCGCCGCCATCGACCTGATGACGATGGCGCGCAAGGAGTTCGGCGTCGACCTCAGCATCGCGGCACTGTTCGACTATCCGACCCTGGGCGCCCTGACCGAGGCGCTGCGGACCCAGGTAACCGGTAACCGGTAACCGGGTGGTGCTCAGCCCGGCGTGCCCACCGTCTTGGTGACCACCCAGTGGTTCTTGCCCAGGCTGCGGGTGCGCTGGAACCCGTGGTCCTCGAACATCGAGACCGTTCCATTGTAAAGGAACCCCGCGGAGGTTGACTGGCCGTCTGTGTCCTGGGGGTAGCTCTCGACCGTCCCGCCGCCGAGCCGCGCGATCTCGGCGAGGGCACCGGCAAGCGCGGCCGAGGCGACCCCGCGGTGCCGGTGCTCACGGTCAACGAAGAAACAGGTGATCCGCCAGTCCGGCAACGCCTCGAGGCCAGCGAGGTAGGCGCGCTTGTGCTTGATCCGCGACAGCTCCTCGGGTGACCCGAACTGGCACCAGCCGACGCAGGCCGGGCCGTCGTACACGAGGGCGGCATGCGCCCGGCCCTCCTTGACCCGGCATTCCTTCTCTTCCCGGTTCTGCGCCGGTGTCTTCTTGCGCCCCACGCCCTCGGCGTGAAAGGACATGCACCAGCAGCCGCCCCATACCCCGTTGTTGCCCTCGACCAGCCGCGCGAAGTCCGGCCAGGTGGATTCGTCCAGAGACCTGATCACAAGGCCCGTCATCGGAGTCATGCCCCTATCCTCGCTGCTGGCCGCCGGTTCCGGAGGGTGACCGAGCACGGGAGCACGGCGAATCCCCGCTGATGCGGAGAGTGGACGCGCACGGCGCCGTCCATGTCGATCTCGTACCCCGACACAACGGCGCCGATCTCGTCCAGCGCGATCCTCATCTCCAGCCGGGCCAGGGCGGCGCCGAGGCAGAAGTGCGGGCCGTGCCCGAAGCTGATCGACTGGCTGGTGTCGCGGTTCAGGTCGAAGCGGTCGGGGTCACGGAATACCCGGCGGTCGCGGTTGGCCGAGGCGGGCAGCAGCGCGACCCGGGCCCCGGCCGGCACGCGGGTGCCGTGAAGCTCGATGTCCTCGGTGAGGGTCCGCGCCGTCATCTGACTGGGCGTGTCGTAGCGCAGGGACTCTTCCATCCAGTCGGCGGCCCGCCCGTTCAGGCCTGCCCGCTGGACGTCCGGTAGCAGCCAGCCGTGGTACCAGGCGTTGCCGAGCAGCTTGCCCGCCGAGTCATTGGTTCCGCTGACCAGCAGGAACAGGAACGAGACGAGCTGCATGTCGGTGAGCGGCTCCTCGTCCGCCCGGGCCTGGACGAGAAGGGAGGTCAGGTCATCGCCCGGGTGACGGCGCCGGTCGGCGATCAGGCCGATGTAATATTCGGCCAGCCGCAGCCCGGCCAGCCGCTGGTCGGCCGTCGCGCTCTCCGAGCTGTCCTCGTGCAGCTTCAGCTGGTCGTTGAGGGCGCGGATCCGGTCCCGGTCGGCGGCCGGGATCCCGATGAGCTCGCAGATGACATCGTTCGGCAGCGCGGCGGCGAACTCGCCGGCGAAGTCGAAGCCGGGTTTGGACAGCAGCGGCGCCAGCCTGGCCCGGGCGAGCTCACGGATCCGGCCTTCCAGCCGGGGCACCTCGCGCGGCGAGAACGCGTGCCGCACGAGCCCGCGCAGCCGGGTGTGCTCGGGAGGGTCCATCGCCAGGAAGAAGCTGGTCTTGTACGCGTCAGGCCCCCACAGGCCCGGCTCCAGTGAGATGCCGTTGCGGCTGGAGAAACGCTGCGGGTCGCGGAGCGCGGCCAGCACGTCAATGTACCGGGACAGCGCCCAGAAGTCGCGCTCGGCGTTGCGATAGACCGGCGCGTGCTCCCGCATCCACGCGTACGCCGGGTACGGATCCTCATGGATCCCGAAGGAGAAGGGATCATAAACGGGGCCGGCCGCCCCGGGCTCGCCACCATGGAACGTGTGTGTCCGCACCGGGCCTTGTCCCATCAGAACGCAGTCCTCACTCCGCCGGTCAGCTCCTCGGCTGTCGGCGGCGACGCACGACGGTGCACGGCAGGGAGGCGAAGCCCCGTTGGTGAGCCGAATGGACCCGCCTGGCGGCCGCGATATCGATGTCGTACTCGGAGATCTCGGATGCGATCTCCTCCAGGATGACCCGGATCTCGAGCGTGGCCAGGGCATTGCCGAGGCAGTGATGCGGCCCGGCGCCGAAGCTGAGCATCTTCCGGTTGTCCCGGTCGATGTCGAACCGATCCGGGTCGTCGAACACCCGGTGGTCGCGGTTCCCCGAGGCGTGCAGGAGCACGACGCGCTCGCCGGCCCGTAGCTGCGTGTCGTGGATCACCACGTCCTGGGTCAGCGTCCGTGAGGTCATCTGGCTGGAGGAGTCGTACCGCAAGGTCTCGTTCGCCCAGTCGTCGAACCGCCCGTCGAGCCCGGCCCGCTGCACATCGGGCAGTCGCCAGCCGTGGTACCAGGCGTTGCCGATGAGCTTCCCGGTCGACTCGTTCCCGCCGCTGACGATGAGGAACAGGAAGGCGACGATCTCCGAGTCCGTGATCGGCTCCCCGTCGACCACCGCCTGGGTGAGAACGGAGGTCAGGTTGTCTCCGGGGTGGCGCCGGATGTCGGCCACGAGGCTGACGTAGTACGTGGCCAGCCGGAAGGCCGCCGCCAGGGTGTCCGCCGACCGGTCGTCGGAGTCTTTGTCGCGCTTCGTCAGCAGGTCGGTGTCGAAACGGATCAGGTCCCAGTCCGCCTCGGGAATCCCGAGCATCTCGCACACCACGTCGTTCGGTACGGCCGCGGCGAAGTCGGCGGCGAAGTCGAAATGGTCGTGCTCGAGCAGCGGGTCCAGCCTTCTGCGGGTCAGCTCGCGGATCCGTGCCTCGTGGCGCGCGATTCCGCGGGGCGTGAAGTCCTTCGAGACCAGTCCCCGCAGCGCACCGTGGTCGGGTGGGTCAAGGGCGAGGAAGAATACGTTCTTGTAGGCTTGGGGCCCCCACAAGGCCGGCTCCAGGGAAATCCCGTTGCGGTTGGTGAACCGGACGGGGTCGCGTAGCGCACTGGCCACGTCCGCGTAACGAGAAAGTGCCCAGAAATTTCGTTCTGGATTGTGGTAGACGGGTGCGTATTCCCGCATCCAGGCGTATAGAGGATAGGGGTCCTCTTGGGCCGTGTAGGAGAACGGGTCATAGGTGACGGCAGGCTCCGCGGGCACAAGGCTGTTCACGTGATCCGTCTCGTCCGCGCGCATCATTCCTCATACCTGGCGACCGGGGGCGGGGTTCCCTTTCTACCGGCCAATGTATGGTCACCCCGCGGTCGTGTCTTGTCAGCCGAAGCGGCGACAGGCGAGGCGCGAGGCTGGCTCCGGCCCGGCCTCCGAGCTGGGCGGACGGTATCGCTGACCGGGTGGGACGGGTCGCAGACCGTACTGCGGGACGGTCTAGGCGAGCCTGCGCGGTGGCGGGCAGCCGGTCCGGTCCCGCGCGATCTCCCACGCCCGCGCCGCCCCCGTCCCCGCGGTGCGCGGGCTGCCATCACCCTCGCCTCTACGCCTGCCGCCGTGACTCACGGCGGCAGGCGCCCGTGCCGCACGGGGCCGGCTGACCACAGTCACACAAAGAGAGGACAGCCCAAATATGTAGCGAAACCGTAACATTTTACTCAGCAGCACTTAGATGGCGCAGGTGATGCGGCGATCACCTCGCCTCGGCTTTCAGACGGCAGGAAGGCGTGACGTGACATGATACGCGTTGAGGTGCTCGAAAACTCTACCATCTACATGTGCGGACTAGCCCAGCTACTTCCGCGGGGTGGCATCGAAATTGTCAGAATGCACAATGCCCCTCCGACCGAGCCGACGCTCGACGCTGATGTCTACCTGATGGACGCGGGCGCCCTCGCGCAACTGGGCCTAGAGGCGCCGCACTACGTATCCGAGGCGGCTCAGCACTGCAAGGTGCTGATTATGACGCCTAGCCGAGATTTCTCCGTGCAGGACTACCTGGAGGCTGGAGCGTCCGGGTCTGTCAGTAAAGAATCCGATGCGAACACGCTCGTGCGCGCAATCAGAAACGCTTTCGGGTTCTATGAGGTGCGACAGGAGCCGGAGTCCCAAGGGGAATACATGATGGACCGGATCCTCTCAGCACGGGAGAACCAGGTACTTCAGCACATAGCGTACGGGTACACGCACGGGCAGATCGCCCGGCGCCTCGGTATCAGCCAGCACACCGTCAATACCTACCTGAAAAGGATTCGGGAAAAGCTCGAAGTCGGCAACAAAGCCGAGCTCACCCGGATAGCGATGCTGAGAATGTTCTTCGGCTTCCAGGACCCCGGCGGTATGCTCGATCTCTGCCCCCGGTGCCGAAATCAGACCGCGGCGGCCATGGACTCCCGGGCCTCCGTCCCAGTGTAACCGTGAGCTCACCTGTGCTGATGGCTTTCAGTGACCTGCACGTCGCCTATCCGGAGAACAGGAAGATCATCGAGGACCTTCGGCCGGAATCGGCGGCGGACTGGCTGATCATCGCCGGTGACGTGGGGGAGCGGTTTTCCGACATCGAATGGGCACTGCAGGCCCTGAGCAGGCGATTCGCGACCGTGATCTGGTCACCGGGCAATCATGAGCTGTGGACCCACCCGCGCGACGAGGTCCAGTTGCGCGGCGAGGAAAGGTACGCGCACCTGGTGCGGCTGTGCCGCGGCCTGGGGGTGCTGACCCCGGAGGATCCGTACCCGGTATGGGACGGTGCGGGCGGCCCGGTGACGGTGGCGCCGCTGCTCGTGCTGTATGACTACAGCTTTCAGCCGCCGGGAACGTCGGGCAAGGAAGAGGGGCTGGCTAACGCGTACGCCTCGGGGGTGGTGTGCTCGGATGAATGGCTGCTGCACCCCGATCCCCATCCCGGCCGGGAAGACTGGTGCCGGGCCCGGGTCGAGCTGACCGAGCGGCGGCTTGCGGCCTGCGATCCCGCCCTGCCTTCCGTGCTCGTGAACCATTTCCCGCTGGTCCGCGAGCCTACGCGGATCTTGCGGTACCCGGAGTTCGCGCAGTGGTGCGGGACCGAGCGCACCGCCGACTGGCATATCCGTTACAACGCCGTCGCGGTCGTCTACGGGCATCTGCACATTCCGCGGACGACCTGGCACGACGGGGTGCGCTTCGAGGAGGTATCGCTGGGCTACCCGCGAGAACGGCAGGTCCCCGGGCGCGGTCCCTGGGGCCCGCGCCAGATCCTGCCGGCCCCGGAGAGCGCGCGGTGATCGAGCAGATCCTGCCCGCCGCGGTGGCATCCGCCGAGGCGTTCGCGGATCCGCTTGATGTCGTGCTCTTCCCCGAGGAAGAGGCGCTGGTCGCGAAGGCGGTGGACAAGCGCCGCCGGGAATTCGCCACGGCCCGCGGCTGCGCGCGATCCGCGCTGGCCGCGTTCGGTTTCCCGCCGGCCTCCATCATGACCGGCGAGAACGGCGCACCGCGGTGGCCGGCTGGCGTCGTCGGCAGCATCATGCCGTCACCGAAGGCACGCTTATCCGGCCAACGCGCGACCAGGTCAGGAGCATCTGGTTCGCCGGGCCGTGAAGGCTGCTCATGTCGCAGCCGGTGAACCACTCGACGCCTCGCGCGAGGCCGTGCGCGGCCAGCGGCCCGACGACCAGTTCCACCGCAAGCCTCCGGGGTTCGATGTTGACGGCTGCCAGGGCCTCGCCCGGGCGGCCTTCGTTCGGAGACAGGGGCGTCAGCATTCGCGCTAGGCCGTGCACTGCGGAGTGAGCCGTCGCGCTCAGCAGCCGCTGGTACATCCGCCCGAGTTCTGGCATGTCCTTATCTACTGCGAGGCTTATCAAGGTCATCGCCGCGGGATGTGAGGGGCCGACGTGGGCGGCGCGGCCCTTGCCGTTCATGTTGTGAAAGTCAAAGCCGTGCTGGGTGGCACTGCGCGCGAAGTCGGAGATGCGCTGCCGGGTCTCGTCCAATTTCCCGGCGGCGTACTCGCCCTGCATGTCCTGGAACAGCCAGGTTCGCTCGCACAACGCATCGAGCCGGTAGTTCATTGTCCGGCGGACCCGCTCCCTGCCGGCGATATCCGGGTCGGTCAGGTAACAGCCGAGTGCGGCTGCTTCAACGGCTCCGCGGGTGAGGGTGTACGCGGAGAACAGCGCGTTGCGACAGCGCAGGACGTCGACCAGGCCGAGAAGATGGTCAGTGCAGGAGGAAGCGGCGAGGTACGCCGTAGCGAAGATGTCGCTCGACGGGCGGTCGGCCCAGTCGCCGGCGAACGGCTCGCCGTGCGCCTCCGAGTCGGCTGGAGATCCCGGTGCCGGCCGCGGGTTGCGGGTCATGAACTCGCGGAACTCCGTAGCGAACGCCTCGGTGCTGCCGGCCAGGTCTGCGAACGGGTCAGATGACATGTTCGAAAGGCTAACCGAACAGACAACATCAGGCACCTGAGATAATTACGCACCCGACCGCCTGGGTTGACCTCCGGTATGACCGCGTTCACCCCCGGCGTCGGCGAGCATGGAAGGTCCCGCAGCCCGAATTACCCAGGCCGCCCGATACTGCCTTCTGCAACGGCACGCCGCTGCCCGAAACCTGGACCCGCGAACGTTCCCGTCAGCGTCGCCCCGGCAGCCCGTTGCCAGCGGGCTGGCCGTGGGCGTCCCGGGCGCACACAGCCCCCGTGCGGGCACGGCCATACCCGATGCCGGGAAGCCCGCCGGGTCGGGCACCCGGCCCGGCTGTGGCCGCGCTTGCCCCGGCTTGCCGGAACGCCATTACCCACCGCGTGCTTCCGCTATCACCGCGCGGAGCCCGAGCGTCGCACTGAATCTCATGCAGACGGAAGTTCCCAGCGGACTTGCCGCTTCGTTCGGATGGCGCGGGAGAACCCGATGGCAGGATAGGCGTCCTCAACCGACCGAAGCAATTCAGGCCGCCGCCCGTATTCCTCCCGGACCGCGTGGCGGCGCACGTCAGCGGCCATCGCGGGCTGACCGCGCCGCGCCGTCTGATCTTGGCAGCCGCGCTCTCCTCCAGGCCAGGGCGACCTTGACCGGAGGAGAGCGCGACCGCGATGATCACCGCTTGTGTAGGCGCAGCATGACGCGCTCAGGGTGCAGGACCGTGAGGGTCCCGGCGGCGCGGACCGGGGCACTTGGAACGGACTCGAAACGCCAGCGGCCGCACCAGGTCGACATGGTCGCGACGCCGCGCATGGTCGCGAAGTCGTTGCCGATGCACTGCCGGGCGCCGAGGCCGAAGGGGACGTAGGCACCCCGGCACAGTGCCGACGCGTTGTCGAGCCATCGGTCGGGGTCAAAGCGGTCCGGGTTCTCGAAGAGCTCGGCCCGGCGGTGCATCAGGTAAGCGCTGTAGATCACGGTGGTGCCGGCCGGTATGTGGCGGCCGCCGAGCTCCGTGTCCTTGGTGACCTCCCGGGTCAGCAGCGGAACCGGCGGATACAGTCGCAGCGACTCCTTCAGCACCCGCTGCATGTAGGGCAGCTTGTGTGTGTCCTCCCAGGTCGCGGTGCGTCCCCCCAGGACGGCGTCTGACTCCTCCATGACCCGTCGCGCGACCTCGGGGTCCTCCGCGAGCAGGTGCAGCGTCCAGGTCAGCAGCGCCGACGTGGTGTCGGTGCCGCCGACCATCATCGTGAGTGCGGTGTCGCGCAGCTCACGTGCCGACAGCACCTCGCCGTCGGCGTGCTCGGCGGCGATGAGGGCGCCGAGCATGGTACCGCTATCCTCGGGGGTCTTGAGGTGCTGCTCGATCACCTTGTCCAGGAGGGACACGAGCGTCGTGAGCGCCCTCTCGTAGCGTCGGTTGGACGGCAGCGGCAGCTTCTCCTTGATCCCGAGCGGCGCCATCACGCGCTCGTAGACGCCGGCGAAGGCGACGTCCATCGCCTCGCGCATCTCATCGATCCCCTCGGCGTCCCAGCCGGACGCGAAGAGGTTACGCACCACCGTGCGTACTGCGAACCCGTACATGTCCTTCTGTATGTCGGCAACCATGCCGTCCCGCCACGAGTTGGAGGTGGCGTCGATATCAGCACCGATGACCCGGGCGTACTCAGGCATCCGCGCCTTGCTGAACGCGGGCTGCACCAGCCGGCGTTGCCGGCGATGCGAGTCGTGGGGCACCGAGGCGAGGCCTATCCCGATGAGCTCCCGCAGTTTCTCCATCTGCGGTCCGCCCTTTTCGTAGGTACGGTCGTCGAGCAGCACCTTCTGGACCAGTTCGGGGTGGCAGACCACGTAGGCGGGCTGGGTGCCCAGCATGATCTTCACGACGTCACCGTGCCGGGGCAGGGACTCGAGGAACTCAAGCAGCTGTCCGCGCAGCTTCAGCCCGTGACCGATGAAGGGAAGCGCGCCCGGCGCCGTTCCGCTGGTGAAAGTCGTAGCCGTGGCCGTTGTCATGGTGGACTCCTCGGGTACCAGTATGGTCAGGGAAGGCGTCGTGCGATGACGCTGTAGACGGTGGCCTTGTCGGCGCGCAACGCCGCGGACAGGTTGTCGGCCACTTCCCGTAGCTCCACGAACGGCTGCGGCGCCAGGTCGAGGCTGAGGTCGATGTTGGCCCTGATCTCCTCAAGCCAGCGGATCGCCTCCGGGCTTGACGGCAGCTCCTGCAGGTCACGGATCGCGAAGGAGTTGCGAGCCAGCACATCGGTCAGGTAGGCCACAGTCTTGCGATGGCCGCAGGCCAGCCGGTCCACCTCGTCGGGGATCGCTGACTGGTAAGCGATGAGGGGGATGTTGTAGAGGGTCTCGGAGATCACCAGGGCGGCGTTGCTGGCGGCCCGCGCCGAGATCGCCTTCATCGCGGCCTCAAGGGTGGGCAGCGTCAGGTGCCCGATGCTTCCCCGGAGCACGATCAGGTCGTAGGCGGGCTCATCGTCGGGGATCAGCTCGATGTCCTGCGCGTTGCACCGGTAGAGCCGGACCTGGTCGGCGACGTTGGCCGCGGCTAGCCGTCCGGCCGCGTAGTTCACCTGAGTATCACTGATGTTGACGCCGTCGATGCGGGGACAGTCGGGATACCGTTGCGCCATGTGCAGCAGCGTGGTGCCCCATCCGAAGCCGACGTCGAGGATCCGGCCCACCTGTGCCCGTTCCGGCACTCCAGCTAGGTCGAGCTGCCGGTCGAAGTACCGTACCCCCGCATCGTTGAGCGACCGCACGTCGTCGCCGTAGAGACCGAACTGGAACCACAGGTCGTCGCCGATCACCTTGCGCCAGAGCGCCGGGTCGTCCTGGTAGACCTGCTCCACGCGGGGCTGGTAGGGGTCGTCTGCGGGGCCAGTGATGATGTCGAAGCCATTAGCAATTGTCGTCATGAGGTTCCTCTCATGGTGCTCAGATCATTGCGGTAGCGATCGGACTCGAAATGCCAGTCGACGTTGCCCCGGACAAGCTGCTGGACCCCGGTGATCCAGCGGTCGAGCTCGTCGGACTGCGGCAGATCCCGGGCCGCCTCGTTGAATGCGTGCACGCAGTCGGTCGCCATCTCGTTGACCACCCCGATGGCGTCATCGAGGGACAGGCCGCGGTGGTGCATGATGAGGCACGCCGCGTTATGAATCTGACCGGTGGCCGTTTCCTTGCCCGCGGAGTGGATGTCATTGATGAGGCCGCAGTGCTCGGCGGCGGCATCCTTGAGTGCCTGGTAGGCCGGCCGTCTGCGGACGTCCTCCGGGAGGTCAGCATCGACCACGACCTCCATCAGGTCGGCACACCAGCGCGTGCCCGCGGTGTCGCGGCGATGCGCGAGGTAGGCGTCGATTCCCGGCCACTGGCCCGATTGCCGCTCGTTGCACTCGACGACATAGCTGTGCAGGAACGACTTCAAGTCCTGCCGGAACGTCGCATGCCAGCCCCGCGAGCGGCCCTGGGGCAGGCGCGACCACAGATCCGCCAGGGACCGTTCCATTGCCCCTGCCGGGACGAGGGCATCAAGCACGCCGGTGCGGGCGGCCACCGCGGCTGCGCAGCGGTCGGGGTCTCGTCCCAGGCGCCCATCGTCGAACTCATCGTCGTTGACGAAGATCCACGCCATGAGCTGCGACAGGTACACGAACAAGTCCGGAGCGGCGGTCGGGAAATAGCGGGCGGTGGTCAGTTCCGGGTCCGCCCGGTGCAGCAGCCGACGCACGTCCGCGTCTTCGGCGATCCCGGATTGGTCGACCCACGCCCATATGCGATCACCGCATTGCCCGAGGGCCAGGTTAGGCTGCACTGCCGGGAACGGCATGAAGTGCTCGGGATAAATGAAGTGCTCGGGATAAGAGGTCACGCCGGGTTCCTTCGTGGGTCGCAATGATACGGCAGTTGTAGATCGTTACCTTGACTGATTTTCTGCAGGTCGCAGCGCTGGCATAGGCGGGGCGTCACGAGTGCCCAGCACGCTGGTAACGGATGGCCGAACGTGCGGGGAAGCGGGCGCGGCTGCCGTCCGTGGCCGCGTTCGGCGGGTTCCGCCCCGCTCTCCAGCCCGGATACGATCGCCGCGAGGATCGCGGCGACCAGCCAGTAGGGGTTGGCATCCGCCGACCCGGTCCGCAGCTCGATCCGGCTCGACTCGGGCGTCTCCAGCAGGGACCGGACGG